>Ga0136846_1222449_pt1 | contig 14674 bp, 12 predicted proteins | sample HopSoiMetagenom2_FD_96841 | JGI IMG/M metagenome (GOLD analysis project Ga0136846, IMG submission 96841) | Grasslands soil microbial communities from Hopland, California, USA - 2 Assembly 2016 (version 4) | ecosystem: Environmental > Terrestrial > Soil > Grasslands | place: USA: Hopland...
CTGGTGCTGGATGAGCCAGTCAGCGCTCTGGATGTTTCGGTGGCGGCGCAGGTAGTGAACCTGCTGCGCGAGCTGCAGCGGAGCTATGGGCTGACGTATCTGTTCATCTCGCACTCCATGCCGCTGGTGCGGTATCTCTGCGACCGTGTGGCGGTGATGCAGCAGGGGAAGCTGGTGGAGATTGGGGAGGCGCTGGAAGTCTGCGATCATCCACGTGAAGCGTATACGCAGCAGTTGATTGCGGCTACACCTGAGTTGCCGGTGTGATCTCGCTTTCTTCCCGTAATTCGTCGGTAGGGAAGCAGATTTCTCCGTTGCGCTACCAAAAGACAAAAAAAGACAGGTATTAGCTCTAAAATCGGGCCCATTTTTGCACACCCTTTGCAGCAGTACCATTCCGGAATGACCCAGCATCACGTTGGCCGGTTGGAGGTAATCACCGGCCCCATGTTCTCCGGAAAGAGCGAGGAACTGATCCGCCGTTTGAAGCGCGCCAAGATCGCGAAACAGCGAGTCGCCTGCTTCAAACCTGACATCGATCTCCGGTACCACCGTACGGCGATCGCATCGCATTCCGAGCAGACGCATGACGCCGCGGTCGTTACGCCGACTTCGGAGCGCCTGAAGGCGACGCTCTTCGAGAACGACCACATTCATGAGGTGGATGTCATCGGCATCGATGAGGTGCAGTTCTTCGATGAGGCTGTGATTCCGCTGGTGATGGAGTTGGTGCATCTGGGGAAGCGGGTGATTCTGGGCGGTCTGGACACGACCTTTGCGAACGAGCCCTTCGGCCCGGTGCCGAACCTGATGGCGCTTGCCGATGAAGTGACGAAGCTGTCGGCCGTGTGCATGGTGTGCGGGAATCCGGCGATTCACACGCAGCGGCTGGGACAGAGCCAGGAGCTTGTCGTGGTGGGAGCCGCCGGGCTGTATGAGGCTCGCTGCCGTGAGCACTTCCAGCCCTTTGTCGATGAGAACCAGAGCGAGCAGATGGAGCTTCCGGCGGTTGCACAGTAGGCCACGTTTTGCATCGTGACGCATCCTATACGTATCCTGCGGGATACAAGGAGATTCACTATGCGTCTTGCATCCGTTGCTGCGGCCGCCCTTCTGGCTGCCGTTCCCGTTTTTGCTGCCGCACCCAAGCCCGTCAAGGTTATGTTGAAGGACGCGAACGGCAAGGACGCCGGTTACGTCACCTTCTCTCCGGCTAAGAGCGGAGTGAAGGTCATGGTCATGCTTGCGAACCTGCCCGCCGGTGAGCATGCCGTGCATGTGCACGCCGGTGCGACCTGTGAGGCTCCGAGCTTCCAGTCCGCGGGCGGTCATTTCAACCCCGAAAACAAGCACCACGGTTTCAAGAACCCCGAAGGACATCACGATGGCGACTTCCCAGAGTCGGTGACGATGACCGGGGGCATGGGCCACAAGACCTTCGACGCGGACTACCTGTCACTGGATCCGTCGGCGCCGAACTCCATCTACGGTCACACGGTGGTCGTGCATGAGAAGGCTGACGACCAGATGACCGACCCGGCTGGAAACGCCGGTAGCCGGCTGGCCTGCGGTGTGATCGAAAAACCCGCAATGTAGAAGGGCAGTAACGGGTAAATAAGAATGGGGGCTGGAGACGTAGTGTCTCCAGCCCCCGTTCTTTGGGGGCATTTTTTGTCATCCCGAAGGGATCTGCTTTTCGTTTGTCTGAATTTGAAAGCAGATTTCTCCGCTCCCTGCGGTCGCTACGAAATGACAAACAAAAAGGTTATCGTGGCGTCGTTGGAGGCGGCGTAGGCCTGCGTACCGCGCCTTCCGGCAACGGCTTGCCTTCGGCCAGCAGCTTCATGTTTTCGAGCATCTGGGTAAACCGGGTGCGGCGGTTTTCAATGTCCTTCTGCTTTGCGGCATCGTCCGGCAGTGCGGAGTTGTCATAGAGCAGGGTGTAGTGCAGGCGGGTGGTGGTAGCCGTCAGGGGCTCGGCTTCCAGGTCGCCGTGGTACATGTTGTAGCTGCTGCCAACCCGTTTGGGCTGAGTGTAGATGTAACTGTACTTCGTCTTACCCACCAGCACTTCGTTGCCGATAGAGCGGATGGTGCCCAGCTCACCGTCTTTGCCGGAGGTGATGGTGCAGCCCGGGATGCCCCACTCACCGATGTCGCAGTACTTGCCGATGCGGGCCCAGACTTTATCTGCCGGAGCGTTGACGTCGACGCTCATGGGGACGGTGACGTAGTGTGGCTCAGGCACCAGCCATGGCGCGGTGGAGAGCACCGGGGGAGGAGCGGTCGGTTTTTCAACTTTGCCGCCCTCGGACAGCGTCTTCATCGTCTTCAGGAAGCCGGTAAAGCGCATCTTCCTGGTGGCAATCTCGATATTACGAGCGGCATCGTCTGTAAGCATGGAGTTGTCGTAGAGGAAGCTGTACTCCAGCCGGGATGTCTTTGCCGTCACCGGAACCACCTCCAGGGTGGCGTGGTAGAGGTTATAGGTAACTCCCTGTCGCGGAGCCTGGGCATAGGTGTAGCTGTATTTGGTTTTGCCGACCATCACCTCGTTCTGGATCGACCGAACGGAGCCGATCTCATTCCCTGGTCCCTGGAGGATGGTGCACGGAAATCCCCACTCGCCGATGTCGCAGTATTTGCCCACCCGAGCCCAGACCGTGTCGGCTGACGCGTTGACATCCTGGATCAGAACGAACGAGACGTAGTGCGGGTTGGGGCTTTCCAGCGGCGGGGGAGCCGGTCGTGCGGCTGGGGCGGCCGCCGGCGCCTGAGCAAAGGCGATGGCCGAGCAGGCCAGCAGAGCACAGGCAGACAGGGAGAGATGGACCTTAGACATGGGTCTCCTTGAAACGGTAGATGAAACGGTGGAAATGAGTGGGTTTCTGCTGCAGGAGCATCAGACTCCGGCGAACCGACCGCTGTCAACGCGCGTCCCTCTTTTGGGTCAGATTTTCCGGAACGTACCCGGGAACCGCGCAGTTACGTTTTTCGTATAGAAACATATGGGCGTTTTACACATGGCGATTCCCGCGCACGGCTTGCCGGTCATACCGGTAAAGCGGGCCATGCTGCTGGGACCGGATCCTCGAAAGGGCCAGGTTCCCCCCTCTTCGCCTGTGCCGCAAGTTACACTCGATCAGACACATAAGCAGGCTGAGGAACGAATTGTGGAGCGCACGCCCGAGCAGGAGGCGATGGAGAAGCTGGTTCGCCAGTGTATGGCGGGGGACTCCCACGCCTGGCAGCAGCTCGTTGCTTCGCAACACCGGCGGATTTACGCCATCTGCTACCGCTTTACGGGATCACCTACAGACGCCGAAGATCTAACGCAGGATGTTTTTCTGAAGCTGTACCGGAACCTGGACAGCTTCGACGCCTTCAAGGGCAGCTTCCAGACCTGGATCACGACGCTGGCGCGCAATCTGCTGGTGGATCACTTCCGCCGCACGCGCATGGACCGGGTCTCGGATTCGATGGACGCAAGTTTTGACGGGGAAGACGACGGACCGACCTTCGCCGACCGGCTGGCCGATACACGCAAGACCCAGCATGAGCATGTCGCCGGCCTGGAGCTGAAGACCCGTATCCAGACGGCGCTGAAGCAGCTGTCGCCAGAGTTGCGCGAAGCAGTTATTCTGCGCGATCTGGAAGACATGGATTACAAAGAGATTGCGGCAGTACTCAAGGTGCCCGAGGGCACCGTCAAAAGCCGCATCAACCGCGGACGCGGTGAGTTGGCAAGAATCCTAGGAAAGACCGAAAGGCAGGTGGTGTAAGTGGCGGAGATGAACCAATTCGGAGCGCAGAACCCGGGAAGCCGTGCCGGAGGGATGAGTTGCGCCGAGTGTGAGGCTATGCTGACGGACGCGATCGACGGCCTGCTTACACCAGAGCAGCGGGCTCGGTTCGATCTTCATCTGCTGGGTTGCGAAGACTGTGCGATGGCGTACGAAGACGCCCAGCGAGGTGCAGCCTGGCTGGAGATGCTCAAAAGCGATCGTCCGCAGCCAACGGCGGACCTGATGGCCCGCATCCTGGCTCAGACCTCTGGCGCACAAATGGCTCAGCCGGCCTACGTGGCCACGGTGGAGCCGGCGATGGCGCCTCCGATCGCGGCGCGGTGGTCGACCCGCGTACGGGCCTGGTTCAATCTGAAGAACCTTGGGCAGTCGCTTCTGCAGCCGAGGCTGGCAATGACGGCGGCGATGGCTTTCTTCTCGATTGCTCTCACGATGAACCTGGTTGGTATCCGAATTACGGATATCAAGGCAAGCGATCTGAAGCCCAGCAGCCTGAAGCGGACCCTCTACCAGACCAACGCGCGCGTGGTGCGCTATTACGACAACCTGCGGGTCGTCTATGAGTTGGAGTCGCGCTTAGGTGAGTTGCGGCGTAACGACGATACACCGGCGGGTAACAACAATAACCAGAACAACGCTCAGCCGAAGAATCAGCAGCAGAATCAGCAACAGAATCAGCAGCAGCAGAAGAACGAAGAGAAGCGGCCGCGTAACGGATCGAGTCGGAAGGAAAATATCCGTCCGAGTTATGTGTTGACGGCCCAGGTCGAGCTCAACCTGATTGAGCCGAACCAGCTTAATCCAAAAGTTTTGCAGTATCACTCCCATGGTGTAGTAGCCAACGCCGTCCGCGCGGGCGGTAAAACGGAAAGAGGCACGGTATGATGTGCGCCAACCATAATGATCGTGAAAACGTGGCGTTTTGCCAGAACTGCGGCAAACCGCTCTGCCAGGAGTGCACACGTACCGTCGGCTCGGCTGTCTTCTGTGAGCCTTGCCTGGCGGCCAAGCTGAGCGGCGCTGTTCCCCCGCCACCTGTGGGTGCGGGCTGGCAGCCAGTCTCAGGCGGCACGGCCTATACCGCCGTTCCGCCGGTTTCCAGCGGGCCGAATCCCGGTCTTGCGGGTCTGCTGGGTGTGATTCCAGGCGTTGGCGCCATGTACAACGGTCAGTTTGCCAAGGGCATCGTCCACCTCGCCATCTTTGCCGTTCTCGCCTCGATGAGTGACCATGTCAGCGGTTTCTTCGGGATCTTTGTCGCGGGTTGGATCTTCTACATGGTCTTCGATGCCTACCAGACAGCGAAGGCCCGCCGTGAGGGCACACCGCTGCCCGATCCCTTCGGCTTGAACGATGTCGGCGAGAAATTCGGTTTTGGAAAGACCTGGCCTGCGAATCATGCCACCGGACCGGTCGACCCCGTTCCGCCGCCATCTCCGGAACCTGTAGCGCCACCGCCGCCTCCCTCCGGCTGGAGCAGCTCTCCCTTCACACCGCCCGCTGGGAGCTACAGCGTGCCTCCGATACCTCCTGTGTTTCCCGCCGCTCCCGCGTATGACCCGAACTGGCAGCCTCCCCCGGTCAACCGTTTCCCCACCGGCGCGATCTGGCTGATCGGCCTGGGTGTCATCTTCCTGATCGGCAGCTCAGGGATTCTGGGCGAGATGAGCATGAACTATTTCTGGCCATTCCTCATCATCGGATTCGGTGTGTGGATCTTCCTCCGCAAGATGACGGAGAGCGGCCTGACCCTGGGTGACGACGGCAGCCTGGGATATCGCCTGCGGGTGCTGCGTGCGCTCCGCGGCTCAGTATGGATCATTCTGGTGGGCGTGCTCTTCTTCCTGAACCAGGTGCACGTGCTGACCTGGGGACATAGCTGGCCGATCTTCCTCATCGTCGTCGGTCTGCTGGCGATTGCCGAACGTGCCGCCTACTCTGATGCTGCGGCGGCGCAATACTACACGCAGCCTGCTGCCCCGGGTACGTCAGCAGCGGCTCCGGCTGGGACCCCCATTGTGCCTTCTTCTGGTACGGACTCTGTGGATCACGAAGGAGAGGCCAGGTAAGAACAATGGCTACGATTCCTCCAATCGATCCTCGTTTTCAACGTGAGCAGTGGCGTCAGCAGCAGCGTATTGCCCGCGATCAGGCAAAGGCGCAGCGTGATGCATGGCGGGCCCAGGCCCGGTTGCAGCGTGAACAGATGCGCTGGCAGATGCGGCAGTATCGCCGGGGCTCCATCGTTGGCCCGCTGCTTCTGGTGGCCATCGGCATTGTTTTTCTACTGATCCAGACGGGACGCATTGCCGCGAATCAGTTCTGGAACTGGTACGGACATTTCTGGCCGCTGGTGCTGATTGCAATCGGCGTGCTGATGCTGGCCGAGTGGGCTGTGGATCGCTACTTACGGGCCGGTGATGCTCCGCCGGTGCGGCGCAGTGTAGGCGGCGTGGTCTTTCTGGTGATCCTTCTGGCGTTTGTCAGTCTCGCCTATACGGACTCGCGCCGCGTCAACGGATGGGTTGCCCGCAGCTTCCATGTCAGTAGTGATAACTGGGACGAGTTTACGGGTGACAAGCATGAGAGCGATTTGACGCCGGTTGAGCAGGCATTCCCCGAGGGTGGAACGCTTACCGTGGACAATCCGCGGGGCGACCTGACCATTGCCGGCACCAGCGACGACGGCAAGCTGCACATTACCGGTCATAAAGAGGTTTACTCCGACAGCGACTCGGAGGCTGAGCGCAAGGCGAAGGCGATCGATCCCAATATTTCCGCCAGCGGCAACAGCGTGGTGGTGAATATCGCGGCAGAGAAGGGATGCAAGCTCGACCTCGATATTACGGTTCCGGCCACGGCCCTTGTGACCGCAACCGCGAATCATGGTGAGCTCCATGTCCGCAATCTGAAGGCTCCGGTGAATCTGACGGCCAATCATGGCAACGTCGATATCTCGGCCATTACCGGAACCTCGAACGTGCATATCAACAACAACGATTCGTCGCTGAATGCACACTCTCTGACGGGTTCGCTCAATATTGAAGGCAAGATCGACGAGCTCAGCATCTCCGATGTGAATGGGCCGGTGCAGATGAATGGAGACTTCTTCGGTGCGGGGCGCATCGAGCGTGTCCAGGGGCCGTTCCAACTGCGCACCAGCCGCACGGAGTTTCGCTTCGTCCGCCTGGACGGTCATGTCGATATCGACCCCGACCACGACATGACGGTGGAAGATGTGTTGGGTCCCGTCGTTCTGAATACGCGCAGCCGTGACATCGTCATGAACCGCGTTGCCGGTGACGTAACGGTAACCAACAAGAATGGCACGGTCGAGATCGGTGTTGCGCAACCCGTTGGCAATGTTACGGTGACCAATCGCAGCGGCGATGTGAAGCTTACGGTGCCGGAGAAGGCTGGCTACACGATCTCCGCGGAGACGAAGAACGGGTCGACCGATACTGACCTTCCGCTGGACCGGAACTCGAGCGGCGATCGCCACATGCTCTCAGGCTCTATCAATGGGGGTGGCAAGCAGATCCGCATCCTCAACTCTGAGAGCGATATCTCCATCAATCGCAATACACTGCCGCCAATTCCGGCTACACCGCCGGCTCCGCCGAAGATCACGATGGAAAAGCCTGGAGCGCCGCCTGCACCTCCGGCTCCTCCCGCGGGGATAGATATCAGAGACGCGAACGGCACCCGTGTCATCATTAATCAAAACGGTGTGATTGTTCGCGATGGCAGTAAGTCGGCCTCGAAGCAGAAGCATAAAGACAAGAACAAAGACACTGACACCGATTTTTAGAGCATTTTCCCTGTTGGTGGGTATCCCGAAAGAGGAGTGCAGCGGCGTTTTCATTACGGAAAACGCCCATAGATGCGGAAGCCCTACACTATACCTACAGGGAAAATACTCCAAGGAAACGAGTCCGGGTCGATGCGATTCGAATTAGTCGTCTGCCGTAGTTTTCTCGGGGCTGCCATCCTTGCAGCCCCGTTGGCATCTCCAGCGCAGAGCGCCATCCATCGCCTGGATGGTACGACGCTCACCACAACGCAGGCGGAGACCATGGTGCGTACGACGCTTGCCACAGGGAATATTCCCGGCGCACAGATCGCCATTCTGAACCATGGCAGGCCCGTATGGGTGGAGAGCTTCGGCCTAAGAAACGTGGCACAGAAGCAGGCCATGGACAACGATACGGTGATGTGGGCGGCCTCCATCACCAAGAGTGTCTTTGCGACCTTCGTCATGCAGATGGTGCAGGCGCATGAGATCGATCTGGATACGCCCATCGCCACCTATCTTCCGAAGCCGCTACCGGAGTATGAGAAGTACAAAGATCTTGCGGACGATCCCCGCTGGCAAAAGATCACGCCGCGGCATCTGTTATCGCATACGGCAGGGTTTGCTAACTTTACCGCGCTGGAACCGGATCATAAACTGCATATCCACCACAACCCGGGGACGCGCTTTGCCTATTCGGGTGAAGGGTTGAACCTGTTGCAGTTCACCATCGAGCAAAAAACGGGCCGCAGCCTGCGCGAGCTAATGGAGGAGCGCCTGTTTATCCCGCTCGGCATGACACGCACCGGTATGAGCTGGAAGGATAGCTTTGCTCCGGATGTGGCTGATGGATACACCCCTGACAGTAAGCTCGTCGCGCATGCGCATCGCAACAATCCGCGTGCCGCGGGCTCGATGGATACCAACATCAATGACCTGGTGAAGTTCACCCAGGCGCTTCTGAGCGGCAAGCTACTCAGCGGACCAATGCAGGCACAGATGCTTTCCCCGCAGGTCCAGATCCATACGGCGCATCAGTTCCCAACACTTGCAGAGGACACCTCGGAAGAGCCGATGCAGGTAGGTCTGGCATATGGCCTGGGATGGGGCTTGCTGACGAATACGAAGTATGGCCGGGCCTTCTTCAAAGAGGGTCACGGTGACGGCGCGCAGAACTACGTGATCTGCTTCGAGAAAACGGAAGACTGCATGATCATGCTGACCAACAGCGAAAACGGCGAGTTTGCCTTCAAGCCATTGCTGGAGAAGTTGCTGGGCGATACGGTTACGCCGTGGGAGTGGGAAGGCTACACGCCAGAACGAATCCGCATGCAACAGATGAATGAGCATCCGGAGCTTGCTCCGCCTCCTCCTCCGAAGCCGCAGAAGAAGAGCTGGGTGCGTAAGGAAGCGGAGAAGCTGGAGAAACTGAAGAAGCACCCACGGCAATAAGGGTTCAACGTGGGACGAATCGTTTATTCAGCCTGCCGCATGTCAGGCCAGCTTGTTGAAGAGCTTCAGACGTGATGCCGCCACCTCTTTGATGGCATCGATCGCTGCCGGAAGAATCTTGTAGGGAACGACCTCCTGCGGATGTTTTGTCAGGCTCGCGTCGAGCCCCTGCCGCCAGGCGATACGCAGCTCCGTATTGATGTGGATGATGTTGATTCCGGCGTCGATGGCTTTGCGCATGTCGTCATCATCGGTTCCGGAGGCTCCGTGCAAGGTGAGCAGGGCTCCGGTCGCACTTTTGATCTTTGCGATGCGGGCGAGGTCCAGACGCTTTTTGGTTTTGCCCTGCACCATGCTTTTGACCATGCCGTGCATATTGCCTACAGCTGGCGACAGGATGTCGATGTTGCTTGCAGCGAAATAGCGTTTCGCCTCTTCCGGATCGGTAAGGCCTTTCGATAGATCAGGAACCTCATCATGAATCTCAGAGCCGGTGCCGATATCACCGATCTCTCCTTCGATCAGGATGGAGGGGTTGATCGCTTTCAGCACCTCGACGGCTTCTTTGGTCTGCCGGGCATTCTCATCGAGAGGCAATGCGGAGAGATCGAAAACGATGGCGTCATACCCGGCCTTTGCAGCTTCGACAGCGCTCGCAAGGGTATGCGTATGATCGGCGTTGAGAAATATGGGGAAGTCAAACTCTTCGCGCAGGCTGCGGACCAGAGCGGCAAGTTGGCGAGCACCGAGGAATTTTCGCTCGCCTTCGGAAGCGCCCACAATGACGGGAACCTTCAATTCATAGGCAGCAGCGAAGACCGCCTTCAAGAGGGAGAAGTCAGCGATATTGAAGTGGCCGACTGCTACTCCATTTTGCGACGCCTGGGTTAGGACATCTCGTAAGTTGGGCATCGATACTCACCTCCAGTGCAATGTTCGTGTTTGAGAGGGTGAAGTGTTCCGCGATCCAGTGACAGCGCGGCGCATCGGGGACGCTCTCTTTATGAGGCGTAAAACGGCATCTGAACTCATGGATGCTCGATCAGGCGGCAGGAGTCATCTGGATACTTTGATTTGCATCAGAAATTGACGAAGCCGATTTCTGCAGCATCCGGATCTTTGCGTCTGCGATACAGTCAAAGCTTGGCAAACCTTCCTGCGGCAACGGAAACTGCACCCCATCTCCCCGATATCCTGGCGGAGAATCTTGATACTGTGTTCTGCGGCATCAATCCTGCTCTGAGTGCCGCTCTCGCTGGTCATCACTTCTCCAATCCCAGCAACCGCTTCTGGCGGACGCTTCATCTGGCAGGCTTCACGCCACATCTCATCCCTGCGACGCAGGACCGCGCTCTGCTGCAATACGGTTATGGCATCACCGCCGCGGTAGCCCGTCCCACCGTTAGCGCCGGTGACCTGTCGCCGCGCGAATTGCGAGCCGCCGGCGCGGAGCTGGAGCGGAAACTTTTGTGCTACCGTCCACGAGTGATCGCATTCCTTGGAAAACCTGCCATCAGCGCCATCGTTCGTAAGCCCACGGTTGCATGGGGACGGCAGTCATTCAGCTTTGCCGGCTCCACGGTGTGGGTGTTACCCAATCCCAGCGGCCTGAACCGGGCGTTTTCGCTAAACGCACTTGTCTCCGCCTATCGCGAACTTCGTGAGGCCCTCTAGAGCATTCATACTCGACGAGCTGTTCTGTCATTCCGATAGAGCATTTCTCCTCTAGGTGTAGTGTAGGGATTCCGTATCGATGGGCGTTTTCCGCAATGAAAACGCCGCTGTACTCCCCTTCCGGGCTACCCAGCAACAGGAGAAATGCTCTAGAGCATCTCTCCTGTAGATGCGGTGTAGGGATTCCCAAACCGGTTGCTAGTTGGTGTGAAACACAGAGGAGGAACGGCTTCTCTGCTAAGGGTGATCCATCATGCTGCTGCGTCCTTTTCGGCGTTCCAGACGTCTTCTCATCACGTGCAAAAGAAGGTCCATCGGCTCCCCGATCCCCGCGGGAAAAACTCGCGCGCCTTCGTCTGCCCAATCCGCACCGCCACCTCTGATTCAGGAGATTTCATGACGCACGTGTGTGCTATGCGCCGCGCCTTTCTCGTCGCCACGTTTCTTGTTTCCGCTGCCATGATGGCCGCTCAGCCGCCCCAGGGGCAAGGCCGCCGTCCGCAGATTCCGGATACCGGCGGACGTTCCGCCACCTACGATCCGTTGAAGACCTTTGCGCCTTATGCCATGCCGCAGCCGGTTACGAGCTATCGTGGCGCCGATGGCGCACCGACCCCGGCGTACTGGCAGAACTCGGCTGACTACGAGATGCACGCGACCATCGATCCGGGGACGAAGACGCTCTCGAATATCGAGACCATCACCTATACCAACAACAGCCCGGTGGCGCTCAATAGCCTATGGCTGCAGGTAGAGCAGAACACGTATCGTGCCGATGCCCGTTCGCGTGCTTTCTCCGGCGGTAGCCGGCAGCGGCCGGAGAGTATCAACACTGACGGCACCGTCTTCGAGTCGATGGAGCTGCTCTCTACGGCGAAGAGCGCCAAGGCGGTAAAGGCTGAGTATGCGATCAGCGACACCCGGGCACGGATCGATCTGCCTACACCGCTGCCGCATGGAAGCAGCATCAAGATCCTGATCAAGTACCACTACACAGTGCCGGGCATCTGGGGTGGACGCACCTCGGTTGACGAGGTGAAGGCCGGGCCGATCTACGACATCGCGCAGTGGTATCCACGGATGGCTGTCTATGACGACATCCATGGCTGGGACACGCAGCCCTTCCTCGGCAATGAGTTCTATACCGAGTTCGGCAATTATGACTTCTACGTCACCGTGCCCTCGAACTATCTGGTCGCCGGGACCGGTTATCTGGTGAACGGCGCGGAAGTGCTCACCAAGACGCAACAGGATCGCCTGAAGCAGGCTGCAACAAGCGACAAGACGATCTTCATCCGCACACAGGAAGAGGTGCACGATCCAGCCAGCCGGCCGAAGAAGGATGGCACGCTCACCTGGCACTATCACATGGACCATACCCGTGATGCTGTCTTCTCTGCATCGCCTTCGTTCATCTGGGATGCTGCGAAGATCAACCTTCCTGGCGGTAAGACCTCGCTGGCGGAGAGTTTTTATCCCGCAGAGGCCGCCGGTGACGATGGATGGGGCCGTTGCACCGAGTATCTGAAGGATGCCGTCGAGCACTTCTCGCAGGACTGGTACGTCTACCCATATCCAGCGGGTATCAACGTTGCCGGCTTCTCTTCCGGAATGGAGTATCCGGGCCTGGTCTTTGACGGTATCCGTTCCAAGAGCAAGGGCCTCTTCGTCGTTACCGCTCATGAGATCGGTCATACCTGGTTTCCGATGGTGGTGCAGTCCAACGAGCGCCGCGATGCCTGGATGGATGAGGGCTTCAACACCTTCATCGATATCTACGAGTCTGACCAGTTCAACCATGGCGTCTGGGGTCCGAAGCGCGATGGCGAATATGCTCCCGGCGGCGGATATCCGGCAGACGAGATCGCCAAGGTCAATGCCGACCCGGAGGCTCCGCCCATCCTGATGCGCTCTGACGCCATCCGCGAGAAGTATCGCCATCCCATCACCTACTTCAAGTCGGCAGAGGGACTCTATCTGTTGCGCGAAGAGATCCTCGGCCATGAGGTCTTCGATCGCGCATTCCGCAAGTACATCAACGACTGGGCGTTCAAGCATCCCACGCCATCAGACTTCTTCCGCGAGATGGAGAGTGAGGGCGGTGAAGACCTCAGCTACTTCTGGCGGGGTTGGTATGAGAACAACTGGACGATGGATATGGCAGCGAAAGATCTGAAGTACAACGATCCGGCTGATCCTTCTAAAGGGGCCCATGTCACCATGGAGCAGAACGGACAGTTGGTTCTGCCCGTGTGGGTGCAGGTGAAGTACGACGACGGGACGGACCTGAAGATCAAGCTGCCGGCGGAGACGTGGATGCAGAAAGCGACGTACAACATGCCTCTGCCAACGACGAAGAAGATCGCCGAGGTCACGATCGATCCGGAACATCGGATTCCTGATGGAGACCGTGCGAATAATATGGCGAAGCCGTAGTCGTTGTTGTCTTCTAAAGACAAGGCCGCACATTCTGTGCGGCCTTTGTGCTTTGCAGGTGCCTCCTAAAGGCACTAACGAGGGGGTACCGATGAGTCGGTCTAGCCCATGCACTGGGTGCCCCATGTCCGGGGTTCCCAACGAACTTGTTCGTTGGGGTGGTGTCCCTTGGGGACATGGGCCCGGTCTTTACTTTCCTAAGCAGGGAAACAATCTTTTTGGAGCTGTCGTTAGAGAGCTGGAAATACGGTCGCGCAAAGCGCGATACCCCACCCTTCGCGGTAAAACCGCGAAGAATGGGGCAACGAGAGCGTACAGCGTCCGAATTTGTCGACATAGCAGCAAGCGCCACAAGGGAGCCCAGTGACGCTATAAATAAAGCATGGTTGGATCGCTCGTTGCGGAAACGAAGCCTTCAGGACTCGTGCTGAAGCGCCTTCAGCTCTCTTCTGAAGCGGAGTTCAGCGATCTGCTCAGCCTCTATGAGGAGGCGTTCCCAAGCTCCGAACGTAAACCGGTGGCGGTACTGCGTCGCATGTTTGCTGTGGAACAGTACTATTTTCTTCTAGCAACGGAGAATGAAGTAACAGTCGGATTCGCGATTGTGCGTGTACTTTCCGGCGGCACCGCGGCGCTGCTGGAGTACATGGCTGTTGCGCCGTCGCAACGTCGCCGGGGGATTGGTGGTCAGATTGTCCTTGCCGCCGCCCGGGCGGTTAACGCCCCACCGGTAACGCTTCTGCTTGAGGTGGAATCTGACAATGTCAAGAGCCCGGATCAGTCGTTGCGCACAAAGCGGAAACACTTCTATCGCGCCTTGGGAGCGCTCGAGCTGCGCAACCTTAGCTGGATCATGCCGCCTGTCATCGCGACACTGCCGCCGGCGATGGAGATGATGGTCCTCGCTCCAGCGGTCAGTACTATTCGGCGGGAAGAGTTACGGCAATGGCTGGTGAATATCTATGTCGATGTCTATGGACAGAGCGCGGACGATCCACGCATCGACGTTATGTTGAGAGAGCTTCCGGAAGAAGTAGAACTCATCTGAGCAAACAAAAAGGCGCCCAGTGCAATGGGCGCCTTTGTTGACGTGAGATCGGTTACTTCCTGTTCAGCTCATTCTCAATGGCTTGATCACTTCCGGCGAGTCCGGCTTGATTGCCGGCTCGAAGCGGTTCACCGGTGTCCCATTGCGTGCGATCAGGAACTTGGTGAAGTTCCATTTGATATCTCCACCGACAGCGGGATTTGCCGCCTTGTCCGTCAGATAGTGATAGAGCGGCGTCTGATCGGCGCCGACAACCGAAACCTTCGACATCATCGGGAAGGTTACGTGGTACTTGCGGTTGCAGAAGGTCTTGATCTCAGCCTCTGTACCGGACTCCTGGTTAGCGAAGTTGTTGGCTGGAACACCAACGACAACCAGTCCCTTGTCCTTGTACTTCTCGTAGATGGCTTCCAGTGCGGTGTACTGCGGCGTAAATCCGCATGCGCTTGCCACATTCACGACCAA
>Ga0136846_1226219_pt1 | contig 14669 bp, 18 predicted proteins | sample HopSoiMetagenom2_FD_96841 | JGI IMG/M metagenome (GOLD analysis project Ga0136846, IMG submission 96841) | Grasslands soil microbial communities from Hopland, California, USA - 2 Assembly 2016 (version 4) | ecosystem: Environmental > Terrestrial > Soil > Grasslands | place: USA: Hopland...
GCGCGCGACCTTGAACTCAGTGACTGGCGCCAACGTTTTCCCAAAGGAGCGCGGCGCCCATCCCCATCCCGACACACAACGCCGTGAGGCCGTAGCGCACACCGCGGCGCTCCTTGAACCCGTAGGCCAGCTGCGCCATCAGGCGCACGCCTGTCGCGGCGAGCGGATGCCCGCAGGCGATCGCGCCGCCGTACGGATTCAGGCGCTCGTCCTCCGGATCGACGCCGAGCGCGTCGCACCAGGTCAACACCTGCACTGCGAACGGCTCGTTCAGCTCGAACAACCCGACATCGTCGAGCGTGATGCCCGCCTGGTCGAGCACGCGCTCCGTTGCAGGGATCGGGCCGATGCCCATCAGCTCGGGTTCCACGCCCGCGAATGCGAACGCGACGAGTCGCATCTTCGGCTCGAGGCCGAGCTCGAGCGCGGTTTCCTCCGCGGTGAGGAACGCGGCCGTGGCGCCGTCGGTGAGGCCGGCGGAGTTCCCTGCGGTGACGCGACCGCCCGCACGAAACGGCGTGCGAAGGCCCGCGAGCGCTTCGAGTGAGGTGTCGGGACGCAGGAACTCGTCGCGATCCGCGGCCCTCCAGCCCTCCTCCGTGAAGACGGTCATCGGCACGACCGTCTCGCTCATGACGCCGTTCTGCCACGCCGCGGCTGCGCGCTGCTGCGAGCGCACGGCGAACGCATCGGCGTCTCCCTTCGTGATCTGCGGAAAGTGGTCGTGCAGGTTCTCCGCGGTTGCGCCCATGGTCACGGCCGAGGTGTCGACGAGACGTTCGGCGACGAAGCGGGGATTGAAGTCCACTTCCTCCGCCATCGGGTGGTGTCCCATGTGCTCGACACCGCCGGCGAGCACGATGTCGCACGCGCCGAGAGCGATCTCGCCCGCACCGGCGGTCACGGCCGTGAGCGCGCCCGCGCACATGCGATCGACGGCGAAGCCGGGGACCGACTGCGGGATGCCGGCGAGCAGCGCAACGTCGCGCCCGAGCGTCAGCCCCTGGTCGCCTACCTGCGCTGTCGCGGCGAAGATGACGTCGCCGATCCGCTCGAGCGGGATGCCCGGGTTGCGGCGAATGAGCTCCCGCACGACCTTGACGGCCATGTCGTCCGCGCGCGTCTTCCAGAAGATGCCGTTCGGGCCCGCACGGCCGAACGCCGTGCGGACGCCGTCGACGAACACGACCTCTCGACGTTCCACAGAGTGAACTCTAGGCTGCGTTTTCGAGCTCGGCGCGCAGGTCTTCGAGCTGCCAGCAGTCGGCTGCGTAGGGCGCGCCCTGGTACTGAAGGATGATTCGCCCGCCGGTAAGGAGCTTCCCTTCCCGGCACGCGTTCAGGAGCCGCCGGTACGGATCGAGCCCATCTCCGGGTGCATAGATCGCATCTTCGGGCTCGTCGTCGTACCGCGAGTCGTGCGCCGAGTCGGGCAGATACGGCAGGTTGGCGACGACGAGGTCGACGGGGCCGGGCAGCGGCTCGAGCAAGTCGCCGTGCAGAACGTGCACGCGGTCGGCAACCCCGAGCCTCTTGGCGTTCGCGCGGGCGAGCTCGACCGCGTCCGCGTTCGTGTCCGTGGCCCAGATCTCGACGTTCGGCTTCTTCACCGCGAGAGCGACCGCGATCGCACCGCTGCCGGTGCCGACGTCCGCGATCCGCATCGGGATCCCGTCGATGCGCTCGAGCGCCGCGTCGACCAGCGCCTCGGTCGTCGGGCGCGGGTTGAACACGCGTCCGGGCGCAGTCTCGAGTGGTACGTCATGGAAGGTCGTTTTCATAAGCTCCCGGCGTGACTGACTGGGCCGGCCACGCACGCCGCGAACAGGAACGGTACCGAGACGGGGAGGGTCGACTGCCGGACGCCGCCGATCACGGTGCCCGCCAGCGCCAGCTCACGCGGATGGGGAACGCCGCTGCCGGCGCCGGGATCGCACAGCTCATGCGCGGAGATACGGACTCGGCGCGCGAGTGGTTCGCGCGGGCCGTCGAGCGCTACCGCGAGAGCTGGGACGACGCGCCGCAGGGAAGCTGGGGCCGACCAATCGGGATGCTGAAGGCACGGGTCCTTGGAGGGGACTGGGAGGGAGCGGCGACGGATGCGCGCTGGACGCTCGAACAAGGCGCCGCGAGTTCCGACTCACCCATCGGCCGGTACGCAGCGTGCCTCGCCTGCCTCGTCCTCGGCGACGACGAGGAAGCGCGCGTGCTCGCCGACGGCCTGCGCACGCACGACGAGTTTCCGTCCTCCGTGGGCGACGCACTGGCGATGATCGCCGCCGAGGATCCCGTCGGCTACATCGAGGCCGTCGAGGAGGTGCTCGAATCCTTCGAGACCCGCAGCGACTACCTCGAGGATCTCCCTGTCGCGGACACGGTGATGGTGCTGCAGGCGCTCGCTGCGCGCCGCAACATGGCAGCCGAGCTCAGGTCGCCGCTCTTACCCGAGCCCTTGCGGTAAGCGCTAATCCTGCAGCGCGGGTGGGTGGGCGAACATCGTCAGCACGAGCTTGTCCGCCTCCTCGTCTTCGACGTCTCGCGCGGCCTCGAGGAAGGTCGACATCAACTCCAGGGCTTTCTTCATCGGCAGCTTCACCTCGAGCTGCGCGCTGCGAAACTCGCCGCCCGCCGAGTACAGCGTGTGCGCGCGCTGGACCTGGTCGATCATGGCCGCCTGCAGGTCGCTCGCCCCGCCCGCCGACAGGAGCTCCGGCGCGACCCGGAAAACCTTGGCCACCGCTCGGTACGGCTTTTCCCGCCCGCGCGCCGTTGGCTCGGCCAGCTCGATCAGGCCGGCCTTCAGCAGCATCCGCACGTGGAAGTGCAGATGACCCGGGTCGACGCCGAGCCGCTGCGCCAGCTCACGGTTGGTGAGCTGCCACTCCCCTTCCTGTCCGAGCATCTCGAGCACTCGCACACGAAGGGGATGGCCGAGCGCCTTCAGCTGCTCGGGCTCCTTCAGTATCAGCGTGTCTAGCACCGCCTCGAAACACTTCTACATATAGGCAGGCCTCTGTCAAGCGAGCAGCTTGGCTCCAGCAGCGCGATCCAGGATTACAACCGTTTTCCCGGCGGCACGAACGAGGCTCGCCGGGGTGTCCGGGCTCGGCTCGCCGCCGAAGGCGCGCGCAGCGGCGTCTGCCTTGCTCTCACCCGCGACGACGAAGACAATCTCGGCGGCGCTGCGGAGCGTGGGCACGCTCAGCGTCACCCGGTCGACGAACGGCTCGAGCCCGGCCTCGGCCGGCAGCACCTTCTTACGCTGGCGCAGCGTGGGGGCATTCGGGAAGAGCGACGCGAGGTGGCCGTCGGGACCCATCCCGAGGAGGACGAGGTCGAGCTCCGTGTCACCGAGCTCGTCCGCGTAGCGCGCAGCAGCTTCCTCCTTTCCCAGCTCGCCCCGAATCCGGTGAACCGCACGCGGTCCCTCTTCGAGCCGGTCGAGCAATGCCCGCTTTGCCATCCAGTAGTTCGACCGGTCGTCGTCGGGCGGGACGCACCGCTCGTCTCCCCACCAGACCTCCACCTTGCTCCAGTCCGGGGCACGTTTCGCGCTCTCCTCGTACGCCACCTCCGGTGTCTTCCCGCCGGTGAGCACGACGTTGCCGCCCTCACGCGCGGCGCGCGCGAGCCGCTCCCCTACCACCGCGGCCAGCTCCTTCTCGTCGTCGAGGACGACGAGCTCGACGTCGCTCACTGCTCGCCGGCCGCGAGCTCCCGCGACCGCTCCATCGCGGCCTGAATCGCGTTGAGAAAGGCTGCGCGCACACCTGCTTGTTCCAGCTCGCGGATCGCGCGAATCGTCGTGCCGCCCGGCGAGGTCACCGCCTCGCGGAGCTCGACCGGGTGCATCTTCTCGTCGCGCAGGAGCTTGGCGGTGCCGAGCATCGTCTGGACGACGAGCTGCGTGGACGTCTCGCGGCCGAGCCCAAGCAGGATGCCGGCTTCGATCATCGCCTCGGCGAGGAGTGCGAAGTACGCGGGGCCCGAGCCCGACACCGCAGTTACCGCATCCATGTATGCCTCCGGCACTCGGGCGACCGCGCCGAGGTGCGTCAGCACCTCCTCGGCCAGATCCAGGTGCTTGTCATCGGCGTGCGCGCCGGCGCAGATGCCGGCCATGCCTTCGTGCACGAGCGCGGGCGCGTTCGGCATCGCCCGCACGACGGGAACACCCGGCGCAAGGCGCGCCTCGATCTGGGCGGTCGGAATCGCAGCCGCGACGGAGAGCACCGTCTGCTCGGTGGAGATCAGTCCGCCGACTTCGCCGAGCACAACGTCGAAGTCCTGCGGCTTGATCGCGATCACGATCAGCGCTGCGTCGACGATCGCGCTCGTGTTGTCGAGCGTTCCGTCGACGCCGTGACGCTCCTTCAGCTCCTGCAGCCGCTCGTCGCGACGGCTCGTGACGACGATGTCATCCGGCTTACGCCACCCCGAGCTGAGCAATCCTGCGAGCAGCGACTCGCCGATCTTTCCCGCGCCGAGAATCGCGATCTTCCGGTTCGTCGCCATCGAATTAGTCTAAGGCGGCGCGATACGGCGCGAGCGTGTTTTCGTCGCGGAAGACGAAGCGTGCGAGCTCGACGGACGGATGGGCGGACAGCGCGTCGCGCGTCGCAGCAATGGCGACCGGTGCAGCGAGCTCGACGGGATACCCGTAGGCGCCGGTCGAGATCGCCGGGAAGGCGAGGGACCGGCAGCCGAGCTCGTCAGCCAGCTCGATCGCGCGCGTGTGACAGGAAGCGAGCAACTCTGCCTCGCCGGCAGCGCCGCCGTGCCAGATTGGGCCGACGGCGTGGATGACGTGACGTGCCGGCAAGTCTCCGGCCCGTGTCGCCTTCGCGTCGCCCGGCTCGCAGCCCCCGAGCCGGCGGCATTCCTCCAGGATGGCGGGGCCGCCGGCGCGATGGATCGCTCCGTCGACCCCGCCGCCGCCGAGCAGGCTCGGGTTCGCGGCGTTGACGATCGCGTCGACGTGTTGCTGCGTGATGTCGCCGGGGACGAGCTCGATCACGCGTACGCGGGCCGCGGAAAGCGTTCCGGCCGCTCGGGCGGCAGCGGGATGAGGGCGTGCTTGAACGCGGTCGCGAGGTAGAGGCTCGCGAGGCCCGCCCACTCCCCGTAGGGGGCCAGCAGCTCGGCCGTCTCCCATCCCTCGACCCAGCGCCCGCGCAAGCGCGACATGAGCTTGATCAGCGAGAGGTCGCCGACGAGCCCGCGCTCGGTTCGGCCGAGCCCTTCGAGGCAGATCACTCCCGCCGACCACGGGCCGAGACCGCGCTCGCGCTCGATGAACGCGGCGGCCTGCTCGGTCGTCAGCGAGCGGAGCCGCTCGAGCTCGACGGAGCGGCAGATGCGCACGAGGGCCGCAGCGCGGCGCGCGTGCAGCCCGAGCTGACGCAGCTTGGCGGGTGCGAGCTGCGCGAACATCGCCGACGTCGGTGGTTCTCTGAGCGTCGTGTCGCCGACTTTCGGCGAGATCGCACGGACGATCTTCACCTCGAGCTCGCGCGCGTAGCGCGAGTCGATCAGCTGACCGCAGAACGCACGCAGGAAAGCCTGGGCCACGGTGGGGAGCCGAAGCTGCCGCATTCCCTGGAACTGCAGCGTCGCGGCGCCGATCAACGGATCCCGCGCGAAGCGCCGCAGGAACTCCGTGTGGTCGGCATCGATCGGGACGACGAAGCGCAATTGCTCGAATCCCTCCTCGCTCTCGGCGCGCAGAACCACACGGCCGTCGACAAGCTGCCGGACGGAGCCGATCTCGACACGGTCACCGACGCGGAGCGTCGTCGTGAGCGTCTCGTCGCGAAGCACGCGCGTCGCGTCGCTCGCGTGCTTCAGTGACTGCGCGAGGGAGAACGGGCCTGCGGGGCGGACGACCCGCTCGAGGCTCAACGTTGGCCGGGTGAAGGGGTCTCGGCGTCCACGCCGAGATCGTAGGCGCGCCGAAGGATGGGCTCGGCGTCCTGTTCGCGACCGTGGGCCTGCAGGAGGTGCGCGAGCTCGAGTGCGGCCTTGCCTGCCTCGTGACGCTGGCCATGGACGCTCAGGAGATCGATCGCGCGGTGGTACGCGTCGACTGCGGCGCCCACGTCGTCCTGCAGCGAGAGGCCTCGCGCAAAAGCCCAGACCGCGGCGCCGGCCTCTCCGGCGTGCGTGTGACCGAGCAGGTCGATGGCGGTGCGTGCACTGTCGACGGCCGAGGCACCGTCGCCGCGGAGCGCGGCAACGCGGGACCGACCGATCAGCAGCATGGCTCGATCGACGGGCTGGGCGAGATCGCCGAGCAGCCTGTCGGCCTCACCGAGGTGGCGGTCGGCGGTTTCGTCGTTGCCTTCACCCGTCTCGATACCGGCGCTCATGAGGTAGGCGCGCGCGAGATGCAGCGAGTCGTCGGTCGTCTTCAGCAGCGCGATCGCCTCGCGGATGCTGTCGAGAGCCTCCGCAGATCTTCCCTCGATACCTGCCAAGCGTGCACGCGACCAGTAGAGCCGCATCCTCGAGTACGGGTCGGTGTCGATCCCGTCGCCGGCAAGCGCCGCCCGGATGACGGCTCTTGCGCCCTCGTAGTCGCCGGCGTCCGTCTTTGCGTAGCTCAACAGCGTCGAGAACCAGATTCGCGACGCCGCGTGCTCGGGGACGTCGCCGAGCTGTTCGAGGCAATGCTCGAACAGTCGCACCGCGCGGTCCGGCGCGCCGAGAGCTGCATAGGACTGCCCGAGGGTGGCGTAGACGTCGGCGCGGGTGCTCGGGCGCACGTCGGCCGTGTCGAGCACCGACTCCAGACGTTCGACCGCGTCGAGGTGGTTGCCCCTGTGCGCGGCGACGAGGCCGAGCGTCAGGCGCGCTCGTGTGGCCGACGCGACGTCGCCCGCGGCGCTCGCCTCTTCGAGGATCGTCGACAGCTTCCGCTCGGCTTCTTCCGTGTTCTCTGCGAGCCGCAGCTCGAGCTCCGCGTCGGCGAGACGGAGCTCGCGATCGTCGACGTCCCGGATATCGCGCCCCGTCTCGAGGTACTCGACCGAGACGCCGAGCTTCTGCGAGAGCTTGCGCAGCGCCTTCACTGATGGCGTGCGCGCTCCGGCCTCGATGCGCGAGATATAGGCGTACGAGACCCCGGGCGACGAGAGGTCGCGCTGAGAGAAACCCCTTTGCAGACGAAGGCGCTTCAGGCGGGCGCCGATCGTCTCTGCCGACATGGCCTCGGACACGCTCGGCGTGATCATGAGAAAGCCTCGGACATAAGTCAAATAGTCAATCGGCGCTTCCTCGTGGCAACATAAGCCCTCGTTCTGCGGACATGGGGGAAGGAGGACTGGCTCATGTGGCCCTGGGGAGCCTAATCTGACGGCATCGGGGGTCGCCTGCGCGGTGGCCGCCCGTTTACTCTCGCCTGATGGCCTCGGGACTCGCGCTCGCTCTCTATGGAGTGCTGCTCGTTCCCGTCGCCGTCCTGATCTGGCGAAGGCCTGTGCTCGCGCTGTACGCGTGGCTCGTCGGCTTGGCCGCCCACAACGCGGTCATGGCCGCGCTCTACGGGGCGGGCGTTCGAGGGGGCGCTCTGACCGCCCTTCAGGCCTGGAAGGAGGTCCTGCTCGGGATCGCCCTCGCGCGCGTGGGCCTCGATGCCCTGCGCAGGCGGGAGCTTCCGTTCCGGATCCTGCCCGTCGACGTCTTGGCGTTCGCGTTCGCCGTGCTCGTCTGCCTGTACGCGGTCATGCCGCAGGGGTGGCTGGACGGTGCGGCGGATCGCTCGGCGATCGGCCTCGCGCTGAAGCACGACCTGATTCCGGTCGGTGCGTATTTCCTCGGACGTTCGCTCATCGTGCGCCGTGAGGAGCTCGTGCCGTTCGTGTGGACGCTGCTCGGCGTCGCGGGCGCCGTGGCGATCGTCGGACTGCTCGACGACTTCTTCGTTCCCATCTCCTGGTGGCGCGACTCCGCTGTCGTCGACTACTTCCACAAGCAGCTCGGCTACGACTACCACGGCACGGGTGGGCTCCCCGAGAACTTCATCTACAACACCGGTTCCGACGTGCACTTCCTGCGCCGGCTCGTGTCGGTGTTCCTGGGCCCGCTCGCCAGCGCCTATCTGTTCGTCGCTGCTCTGCTCGTCGCGGCGGCTCTCCGCCGGCGACCGCGGGTGCTCGTTCCGCTCTGCGCACTGATCGCTGTCGCACTGCTGTTCACGTTCTCGCGCTCGTCGCTCCTCGCCCTGGCCGCCGGCTTCGTCGTGATCGCGTACCTGCTCCGCCACTGGTGGCCGGTCGCAGCGGCGGTCGCAACACTCGCGGTGAGCGTTGCCTGGGTGCACGTCTTTCCGCACGTCGCGCCCGACGGCAAGTGGACGAAGCAAGACCTCGTGCTGCAACACAACATCGCGAAGCAGCATCCGGGCGCAACCGGGAACGCCGGCAGCATCAACGAGCCCTCCATCCACAGCCACTGGGTCAGCCTGCGCGAAGGCGTGCGCACCGTCGCCCACCATCCGCAGGGCCACGGCCTCGGGAACGCGGGGCAGACGGCTTCGCGCACCGGTACGGAGATCAAGGCGGGCGAATCGAACTACACGGAGATCGGCGCCGAGACCGGCGTCCTGGGCGCGCTCGTCTGGATTGCGTGGGTGGGAGGAGTCTTCGTCGCGCTGCTGCGGAGGCGCTGGGCGGTCGGGGTGACGGCTGCCTTCGGCGCGGCGCTCGTCCTCGCCGTCCAGACCGACGTGATCGGCGATCCGTGGCTGGGCTATTGCCTGTGGATGCTCGCCGGGCTCGCCATCGCGCCGGTACCGTTGACGGGCGATGACGATCGATCCGCGAGTGGACATCGGGCACGTCCACCTGAAGGTGAGCGATCTCGAGCGCGCGATCGCGTTCTACCGTGACGTGCTCGGCTTCGACGTCATGCATCGCTACGGTGACCAGGCTGCGTTCCTCTCCGCCGGCGGCTATCACCACCACATCGGACTGAACACGTGGGAGTCGAAGGGCGGCTCGCCGCCGCCGCGCGGCACCACGGGGCTCTTTCACGTCGCCATCCGCTATCCCGACCGCAAGACGCTCGCGCAGGCGGTGCGCTCGGTTGTCGACGCGCAGATCCCGTTGAGCGGTGCGAGCGACCACGGCGTGAGTGAGGCGATCTACCTGCACGACCCGGACGAGAACGGGATCGAGCTCTATCGCGACCGTCCGCGTGACCAGTGGCCCGAGGACATGTACACCGCGCCGCTCGATGTGAACGCGCTGCTCGCCGAGGCATGAGCGCGAGCCGCAGACGCCTCGTCACCGTCCTCGGTCTCGTGGCGGCGTCGCTCTTCTGTGTGGCGCTCGTGCTCGTCCGCTACGCGGAGAGCGGCAGCACGAAGTTCGGCGGCCTGATCTGGAACCTCACCCTTGCCTGGATCCCGTTCCTGCTCGCGGTCGCCGTCTACGACCGCTGGCGTCACCGCGGCTCGCGCGGGACGTTGCTGACGCTCGGCGCGCTCTGGCTCCTCTTCTTCCCGAACGCGCCGTACATCGTCACCGACTTCGTGCACCTCGAGCGCACGAGCGACGCGCCGTACTGGTACGACGCGGTCACCGTGTCCGCGTTCGCCTGGACGGGCGTCCTGCTCGGCTTCGCGTCGCTCTTTCTGCTGCAGACCGTCGTGCGTCAATGGCGCGGAGTCGTCAGTGGCTGGGCGTTCGCCGCCGGCGCGCTCGCGCTCGGCTCACTCGGGATCTATCTCGGTCGCTTCCTCCGATTGAACAGCTGGGACGCGGTGGAGCACCCGAGCCTGCTCCCGCGCATCGCGCACGCCGTCGCCCGCGATCCCTTCCACTACGGGGAGGCCATCGGAGTCACGGTGCTCTTCACGCTCGCGCTCGGCTTCGCCTACGTCCTGCTCTACAACTTCGCGGTCGTCGGGCGAGAGCTCGACGTCGAGCGCTAGCTCGCGCTACAACTCAGGCGTGGCCTCGAAGCCCGTCGAGCAGCTCGAATCGGTTGTGATCCGCTTCGCCGGGGACTCCGGCGACGGGATGCAGCTGACGGGCGGCCGGTTCACCTCGGAGACGGCCATGCTCGGCAACGACCTCTCGACCTACCCCGACTTTCCGGCGGAGATCCGCGCTCCGGCGGGCTCGCTGCCCGGCGTCTCCGGCTTCCAGCTCCATTTCGCCGACCACGACATCCTCACGCCGGGCGATGCGCCGAACGTGCTCGTCGCCATGAACCCGGCCGCCCTGAAGACGAACCTGAACGATCTGCCCCCGAGCGGGATCCTCGTCGTCGACAAGGACGCGTTCACCGACCGGAACCTGCAGAAGGCCGGCTACGAGGGGAATCCGCTCGAGGACGGCTCGCTCGACGCCTACCAGTTGCACCCGATCCCGCTGACGTCCATGACGATCGAGGCGCTCAAGGACATCGACGGGATCACGAAGCGGGAAGCCGAGCGCTCGAAGAACATGTTCGCGCTCGGGTTGATGTCCTGGCTCTACGGACGGCCGACCGAGCGTACGCTGGAGTTCCTCCGCAGCAAGTTCGCGAAGCGGCCCGAGATCGCAGAGGCGAACGTAAAGGCGTTTCAGACCGGCTACGCCTTCGGCGAGACGACCGAGTCGTTCGCAGTGCAGTACGAGGTGCGGCCCGCCGCGCTGAAGGCGGGGCTCTATCGCAACATCACGGGCAACCAGGCGCTCGCGTACGGCCTGATCGCCGCGTCGGTGAAGTCCGGGCTGCCGCTCTTCCTCGGCGCGTACCCGATCACGCCGGCGTCGTCCGTGTTGGAGGAGCTCGCGCGCCACAAGAACTTCGGTGTGCGCACGTTCCAGGCCGAGGACGAGATCGCCGCCGTCGGTGCGGCGCTGGGCGCGAGCTTCGGCGGCGCGCTGGGCGTGTCGACGTCGAGCGGTCCCGGCATCGTGCTCAAGCAGGAGACGATCGGGCTCGGGATCACGCTCGAGCTGCCGCTGATCATCGTCGACATCCAACGCGCCGGCCCGTCCACGGGCATGCCCACGAAGCCGGAGCAAGCCGACCTGCTCGGTGTGATGTTCGCCCGCAACTCGGAATCGCCGGTGCCGGTCATCGCGGCCGCGACGCCCTCGGACTGCTTCGACGCCGCGATCGAGGCCGCGCGCATCGCCGTCAAGTACCGGACACCGGTCTTCCTGCTCTCCGACGCGTATCTCGCGAACGGCTCGGAACCCTGGCTGCTGCCGGAGGTCGACGCGATCCCGCCCATCGAGCCCAACTTCGCGGTCTCGAACGGCGGCGAGTTCGAGCCGTACCGCCGCGACGAGGAGACGCTCGCGCGGCCGTGGGCCATTCCGGGAACGCCGGGGCTCGAGCATCGCATCGGCGGGCTGGAGAAGCAGGACGTCACCGGCAACGTCAGCTACGACCCGGACAACCACGATCTGATGGTTCGGCTGCGCGCGCAGAAGGTGGCAGGGATTGCGCAGGACATCCCCGAGCTCGAGGTCGACGATCCCGACGGCGCCGACACGCTCGTGCTCAGCTGGGGCGGGACCTACGGCTCGGTCGCTGCCGCCGTTCGTCGCGTTCGCGCGAGCGGCAAGAAGGTCGCGCATGCGCACCTGCGCTATTTGAATCCGTTCCCGCGGAATACAGGCGAGGTCGTCCGGCGTTACGACAAGGTGTTGGTGCCGGAGATCAACCTCGGACAGCTGCAGAAGCTGATCCGCGCCGAGTTCCTCGTCGATGCGACCGGCTTCAATCTGGTCCGCGGGATTCCGTTCCGCGCAGGCGAGGTTGCGGACGCGATCGACGCGATGGTGGACGCCTGATCCTCCTGTACGACAGCCCGGTCTCGGGCAACTGCTACAAGGTGCGGCTGCTGCTGGCGCACCTCGGGATTCGCTATGAGCGGCAGACGGTCGATGTCATCGACCGTTCGAATCGAGCGGAGTTGCTCGGCCATCTCAACCCCGGCCTGACCGTTCCCACGCTCGTGCTCGAAGACGGACGTCCGCTCGGCGAGTCTGCTGCGATCCTCTGGTACTTCGCTGAGGGTACGCGTTTCATTCCGGATGACGCCTACGAACGTGCGCAGGTCCTACAGTGGATGTTCTTCGAGCAGTACCAGCTCGAGCCGACGGTCGCGGTCGTACGTTTTTGGGTTGCGTACTCCGGGCGCGCGGAGGAGTTCGAACCACAGCGCGCCGCGACCATGAAGCGGGGTGAGCGTGCGCTGCAGCGCCTCGAAAGCGGTCTCGCGGGCCGCGACTATTTGGTCGGCGACTCGCTCACGCTCGCCGACATCGCGCTCTACGGCTACACACATGTGGCCGAGGACGGCGGTTTCTCGCTCGAGCCGTACCCGGGCGTACGCGCCTGGCTCGGGCGAGTTGCATCCGAGCCGGGGCACGTCGCGATCGATGCCTGACCGGCTGCGGCCACTCTGGGATTTCGACGACCTCGACGCCACCGACGCGCGCCTGCGGGAGCAGCTCGCGAGCGAGGAGTCGGACTGCGGTCGCGCGGAAGTCCTGACGCAACTCGCGCGCGTGCGGGGATTGCGCGACGACTTCGACGGCTGCGAAGAGCTGCTCCAGGAGGCGGAGCCGCTGGCGGGAGACGGCGTCGCGCGAGTGCGCATCGATCTCGAGCGAGGCCGCAAGCTGCGCTCGAGCGGCGACGGTGCCGCGGCGGTACCGCTGTTCGATGCGGCGTTCGCGCGAGCGTGCGAGCTACGCGAGTTCTGGCTCGCGGGAGATGCCGCCCACATGGTCGCGATCTCCGACCAGAGCCAGATGCTCGAGTGGACGGAGCGCGGCCTCGCGCTGGCGGACGCGCAGCCCGATGCGGCCTACTGGGCAGGCCCGCTGTTGAACAACCTTGGCTGGCACTACTTCGAAGCGGGCGATCACGCGCAGGCGCTCGAGGTGTTCGAGCGCGCACTCGAGGTGCGCAGGCGCGATCCCGAGAACCCGCAGGCGATCGAGTGGGCGCAGGAGGCGGTCGACGAGGCGCGTGCCGCGCTCAGCGCGGGCTAGCGCTCATTCGACTCGTTCGGCTCCATCGTCGGGGAGCGTCTCCCACGGCGCGACCGAGCGTACGTACACGTGGTGACCGACGCGAAGGCCGACCGGATCGTCGAGTGTCGCCACGCGGACGCTCGCACGCTCGGTGTCGGGCCAACCGCCGCCGAACAGGTTCGAACCGCACGCCAGGCAGAAGGTCTTCGCACTGCCCTCCGAGGGCTGGTACGTCTGGAGCATCTCCGCGCCCTGGATGATTCGGATCGCGCTTGGCGGCACGCCGGCGTTGACCGTGCCCACGCCGCCGGAGAGTTTCTTGCAGCTTGTGCAATGACAGAAGCGCAACTCCTCCGGCAGGTCGCTGAGCTCGAACTTGACGCCTCCGCAGAGGCAACTTCCGCGCAGCCCGGCCATCTGCCTGAGCCTATAGTCGGCGGGTGCATCGCGGGCGGGCTTCGTTCGTCGTCGTCCTCCTCTTCTGCGGCGCGGCCGTCTATGACGCCGTTCTCGCAGCAGGCTGGCTCTCACCGGGCCACGACCCGGGGGACGACACGGCCGGCCAGGTGGTCGTGGTCGTGGTCACGCTGGTCGCGGTTGCAATGACGCTCGTCCTGGCGGCTCTCCGCGCGTCCGGCTTGGCTTTCGCACTCATCCCCCTCGCAGCCGCCGCCTGGATGCTCGCGCACTATTACGACTTCGATCCGTACTACCTACCCTCGCGACGGCGCTATGCCGACGACGGGCTCGTTGCACCCCTTCTGGTGTACGTCGTCGTCCTCGCCTGTGCGGCAGTGACGCTCGCGAGCCGGCGCTCGCAAACCGCCGGCGCCGTACTGACACCCATCGTGGTCTTCGTCTGTCTCGTGACCGTCGCGCTGCAGGGCGCGGGCCACTAGCCCTTGTAGACGGCTTCGATGTTGTGCCCGTCTGGGTCGAGGATGAACGCGGCGTAGTAGCTCTTGCCATAGGGCCGTTCGCCGGGTGCGCCGTTGTCCTTGCCGCCCGCGGCGATGGCGGCTGCGTGGAAGGCATCCACCTCTGCGCGCGAGCCCGCGGTGAAGGCGATGTGGCTGCCGCGGTTGGGCGCTTCGCCCAGGCGCAGCGCGATGGGCTCGTCGTCGGTGCCGCCGTCCCCGCGCCCGAAGCCGAGCGACTCCTCGCCTTGATAGACCAGCTCGAACCCGAGCGGCTCGAGGGCGGCCGAGTAGAAGTCCCTGCTCAAAGCCAGATTCCCGACGGGGATGTTCGCGTGGTCGATCGGCATCGGGCTTGGCCTATCATCGACGGCAGTGGCGACGAACGGCAAGCTGACCGCGAAGGACTACAAGACCGACCAGGAAGTCCGCTGGTGCCCGGGCTGCGGCGACTACGCGATCCTGGCCGCGCTCCAGTCCTTCATGCCCGAGCTCGCGGTGCCGAAGGAGAAGATCGTCTTCGTCTCGGGGATCGGCTGCGCGGCGCGCTTCCCGTACTACATGGAGACGTACGGGATGCACTCGATCCATGGCCGCGCGCCTGCGATCGCCACCGGCCTGTCGACCTCCCGGCCGGACCTGAGCGTCTGGGTCGTGACGGGCGACGGCGACGCGCTCTCGATCGGCGGCAACCATCTGATTCACGCGTTGCGGCGGAACGTCAACGTCAAGATCCTCCTCTTCAACAACCAGATCTACGGGCTGA
>Ga0136846_1235234_pt1 | contig 14668 bp, 6 predicted proteins | sample HopSoiMetagenom2_FD_96841 | JGI IMG/M metagenome (GOLD analysis project Ga0136846, IMG submission 96841) | Grasslands soil microbial communities from Hopland, California, USA - 2 Assembly 2016 (version 4) | ecosystem: Environmental > Terrestrial > Soil > Grasslands | place: USA: Hopland...
AGCACGGCCCCTGCTACCGCTGCCTCTACCCCGAGCCCCCGCCCCCCGGCATGGTCCCCTCCTGCGCCGAGGGCGGCGTGCTGGGCGTGCTGTGCGCGTCCATCGGATCCATCCAGGTCAACGAGGCCATCAAGCTCCTCGCGGGCATCGGCGAGCCCCTCGTCGGCCGTCTGATGATCTACGACGCCCTGGAGATGCAGTACCGCCAGGTCAAGGTCCGCAAGGACCCGGACTGCGCGGTCTGCGGCGAGAACCCGACCGTCACCGAACTCATCGACTACGAGGCCTTCTGCGGCGTCGTGTCCGAGGAGGCCCAGGAGGCGGCGGCTGGTGCGACGATCACTCCCAAGCAGCTCAAGGAGTGGATCGACGAGGGCGAGAACATCGAGATCATCGACGTCCGCGAGATCAACGAGTACGAGATCGTCTCGATCCCCGGCGCCAAGCTGATCCCGAAGAACGAGTTCCTCATGGGCACCGCCCTGGCGACCCTCCCGCAGGACAAGAAGATCGTCCTGCATTGCAAGACGGGTGTCCGCAGTGCGGAAGTCCTCGCGGTCCTGAAGTCCGCCGGTTTCTCGGACGCGGTCCACGTCGGCGGCGGTGTGATCGGCTGGGTCAACCAGATCGAGCCCCACAAGCCGGTCTACTGACCCACGGTTCACCACCCCGTTCATCGGGTTCATCCCGCTCTTGTTCGGGCGGCGGGGGTCTCGCGCACCACAGGTGCCCGGGGCCCCCGCCGCCGTCATGAACAGACCTTGCCGTCCCGCGGCACCGTCCCGTCCAGCAGATACGCGTTCACCGTGGAGTCGACACAGTCGCTCCCGCTGCCGTACGCCCCGTGGCCCTCGCCCTTCCAGGTCAGCATCACGCCGACACCCTTGCCCAGCTCGTCCGCCATCTTGCGCGTGCCCTCGTACGGCGTCGCGGGGTCCCCCGTGTTGCCGACCACGAGGACGGGCGCCGCGCCCGGCGCGCCGACCACCGGTGTGTCGTACTGACCGGCCGTCGGCCAGTTGTGGCACCAGCCTGCTGTGTCCCAGCCCATGAACTCCCCGAACACGGGCGAGATCTTCCGGAATTCGGGCAGCAGCTTCCTGACCTGCGCCGCGGTCGGCCGCTGCTTGTCGTCCAAGCACGATATGACTCGTTGCGCATGTGTCGTCGTGCCGTAGTGGCCCGACGCGTCGCGGTCGTTGTAGCCGTCCGCGAGTGTCAGCAGGTCCGATCCGTCGCCCTGCTCGGCCGCGTCCAGGGCGTGGGTCAGCGCCGGCCAGCTCTGCTTGCTGTACAGCGGGACGATCACGCCGATGACCGCCAGGCCCTGGGTCAGTTTCCGTCCGGAGGAAGTGGGCAGCGGCTCGCTGTCGATCCGCTTCAGCAGAGCCGCGATCTTCCGTGAACCCTGGTCCGGGTCCTGGCCCGTCGACTTCAGGTAGTCGTCTAGGGCGCGCTGAAAACCCCGGGTCTGGTTCTTCGCGTGTCCCACGATGTCGGCGCTCGGGTCGACGACGGCGTCGAGGATCAGCCGACCCACGTTCTTCGGGAACAGGTGGGCGTAGACGCCACCGAGTTCGGTCCCGTACGAGATGCCGAAGTAGTGCGTCTTGGTGTCACCGAGAACCTGGCGCATCAGGTCCATGTCGCGGGCGGAGTCGGTGGTCGAGACATGCGAGATGAGGTTTCCGGCGGACTTCGCGCAGCCCTGCCCGAAGTCGGCCGCGTCCTGGAAGAACGCCTTCTCCTCGGCCGCGTCGTCCGGCGAGGGGTCCACCGACTCGGCGGCCTGGATCTCCTTGTCGCCGCGGCAGCGAACGCCTTCGCTCGACCCGACCCCGCGCGGGTCCCAGCTCACCAGGTCGTAACGCTCCCGCAGCGCGGAGACCGTGCCGGCGTACGAGGGCATCACGGAGATCCCCGACTGGCCCGGTCCACCGAAGTTGAACAGAAGGGACCCGATGCGGTTGCCTCCGGTCGCCTTGGCACGGATCAGCGCAAGGCCGATGGTCTCGCCGTCCGGCTTCGCGTAGTCCAGCGGCACTTTGAGGGTCGCGCACTGCCAGTCGCTGCCCGGCGTGGGGGAGTCCGACGTGCCCTCGCAGCGGCCCCAGTCCGGTTTCTGCGAGGTCAGCGAGGCGGGCAGGCCGGGCGAGGCACGGGACGAGGACGCGGCCGATGGGGAACTGGGGCCGCCGGACCCCTTGTCGGCACCGTTGTCGGACGTGCCGCCGCTGCATCCGGCCACCAGCAGCGCGGCGGTTGCAGCGGCCGTCCACCGTACGAAACGAGACATGCGAACTCCCCCCTGCGGGCCGTCCGCTCGGGTCAGCGGATGGCGGTCCGGCCATAGTAGGCGGATCCCGCCGAGGCCGTATCAGCCTGTGGATAACCCTCTGACCTGCGTTTTTCTAGGAGCAGACGGTCCCGGCCGCCGGTACCTTCCCATTCAGCAGATAGCCGTTCACCGCCTTGAGCACGCACCGGTTCCCGCCGTCGTACGCGCCATGCCCCTGCCCCTTGTACGTCAGCTCGACCCCCACCCCCTCACCCAGCGCCCCCACCATCTTCCGCGCGCCCTCGTACGGCGTGGCCGGGTCGCCGGTGTTGCCCACGACGAGGATCGGCGCCGACCCGGTCGCGTGGACGTCAGGGTGCTCGGCGGCGCCGGGCACGGCCCAGTCGGTGCAGCTGACCATGGACCAGGCCAGGAAGTCGCCGAACAGGGGGGAGGCGGCGCGGAACTCGGGCAGCTTCGCCTTGATGTCCGCGACGGTGTAGCGCGGCTTCTGGTCGGAGCAGTTGACGGCGATGTTCGCCGCGCTGAGGTTGCTGTACTCGCCGTTGCGGCTGCGCCCGTTCATGGAGTCGGCCAGCAGCATCAGGACCGTGCCGTTGCCGTCGTACGCCTCGTCGAGGCCCTGGGTGAGGTAGGGCCAGAAGTCCTTGGAGTACAGCGCCTGGGCGATGCCGGTGGTCGCCGAGGTCTCGGTCAGCTCGCGGGGGAAGACGCCCGGGATCGGCTTCGCGTCGAGGTCCCTGAGGAGCTTGGCGATCCGGTTCTTGACGTCCCGGGGAGTGTCGCCGACCGGGCAGTCCTCGGTTTTCGAGGTGCAGTCCTCGGCGAAGTTGTCGAGCGCGTGCTGGAAGCCCTTGGCCTGCCCGAGGGAGCCCTGTTCGGGGTTCTGGGTCGGGTCGACGACCCCGTCGAACACCGCGCGGCCCACCTTCTTGGGAAACAGGTGGGCGTAGACACCGCCCAGTTCGGTTCCGTACGAGATGCCGAAGTAGTGCAGCTTGGCGTCGCCGAGGACCTGGCGCATCAGATCCATGTCCCGGGCCGCGTCGGTGGTCCGCACGTGCGGGAGCAGCTTTTTGGAGTGCTTCTCGCAGGCCGCGTTGAACTTCCGCGTGTTGTCCAGCAGTTCGGCGCGTTCGGTGGCGTTGTCGGGCGTCGCGTCCTGCTGGAAGTACACGTCGAGCTGTTGGTCGTCCTCGCACCGCACCCCGTCGCTGCGGCCGACCCCGCGTGGATCGAAGCTCACCAGGTCGTAGCGCGTGCGCAGCGTCGCGTAGTCCGTGCCGAACGAGGGGAGCGCGCTGACTCCCGAGCCGCCGGGGCCGCCGAAGTTGAAGATCAGGGATCCGATGCGCTTGCTCGCACCGCCGCCGGCCTTCGCCCGGATCAGCGCGAGCCGGATCGTGTCGCCCTTCGGCTCGGCCCAGTCCAGGGGCGCCTTCATGGTGGCGCACTGCCAGTCGGCGCCACCCGGCAGCGGTGACGGCGCCTCGCCGCCGCCCTCCGACGCGGACGGTGCAGGACAGTCCTTCCAACCCAGCTTCTGGGCCGACAGATCCTTGTCCGCGGAGCCGGAATCGTCACTGACACCCGTCATCAGGGACGACAGCAGAAGGGCAGTGGCTGTCAGGACAGCGGCACGCGGCCGGAAGGGAGCGGGCATGCCTCCATCCTGCGGTCGTACCCTGCGGGGCGCTCGGGGCACGAGCCGTACGAGGTACTGACGACACGCCCTAGAGGGCGCCCTTCCGCGTCAGGTGGTTGAAGAACAGCCAGCCCGGCAGCACCGGAATCCACAGGGTCAGCAGCCGGTAGAGCAGCACTGCGGGGGCGGCGACCTCCTTGGGGAGGCCGACGGCGATCAGGCCGACCGTCAGGGTCGCCTCGACCGCGCCCACACCGCCCGGGGTCGGCGCCGCGGACCCCAGCGCGTTTCCGGCGAGGAAGACGACGGCGACGCTGGCGAGGCTGAGCGAGGTCGACTCGTCGCCGAAGGCCCGGATCGACGCGTCCAGGCACATCACGAAGCACGCGGTCAGCAGCAGCATGCCGCCGATACCGGTGACCAGCTTCTGCGGCCGCTGAAGAACATCCAGCATGCGCGGGATGACACCGGCGAACAGTGACCTCACGCGCGTGACGACGAACTTCCGCAGAAACGGCACCGAGGTCACCACGAGGACCAGCACCGCGACGGTCAGCAGACCGGCGATGACCGTCCTGGAAGGCGACAGCGAGGGTGTCTTCTCGGTGCCCGTCAGATAGCCGAACGACAACAGCATCAAGATGTGGCAACCGAGCCCGAACAACTGCGACGCGCCGACGCTGGCCACCGCGAGTCCCGGCCGCACGCCCGCGCGCTGCAGGAAACGAGTGTTGAGGGCGACTCCGCCCACCGCCGCGGGCGCCACGATCTTCACGAACGACCCGGCGACCTGCGCGGCCACGGTCCGTACGAACGGCACCCGCTCCGGCACGAAACCGAGCAGACTCATCGCCGCGGCGACGTAACTCAACGCGGAGAACAGCACGGCCGCGATGACCCAGCCCCACTCGGCGTTGTCGAACAGGGTGGCGAACTTGATGTGGGTGAGCTGGGAGAGCAGGAAGTACGCGCCGAACGCACCGGCCATGAAGCTGATCAGCGTGCGGGGTCTCACCCGTTCCAGCCGGGCCGGCTCGACCGGTGCCTGCGGTCTGATCAGCAGTACCTGGTGGCGGATCTGGGTGAGCAGATCCTCCTCGCGGGCCCCCTCCAGGGCTTCGTCGATGGCCCGCTTCTCGGCACGCTGCTCCGCGCGGACGGCCTTCTTGTCGGGCTTTTCCAGTTCAGCGGGCGCGGTGTCGGGGCGGGTTGCCTCGAGCCGGGCCTGTTTGGCCTGCTGGGAAGCCTCCAGGACCGCCTCGCGCTGACGCTGGGCACGCTCGCGGGCGAGTTTGCGCAGCGTCGCGCGCGTGGAGCGCGACAGCGCGATGGGCTGGAGCAGCGGCAGACAGTCCGCCACCGCGTCCGGGCCGAGCACCCCGACCGCGGACGCCACCGCGCGTTCGGCACCCACGCGCAGGCCCAGCGTCGCCACCAGTTGGGCGATGTCCATGCGCAGCAGCAGGTCCCCGGCCGCGATCTCGCCGACCCGCAGGTCGGTGAGGATCACCTTGCCGGAACGATCCACCAGAACCGCCTCGCCGACGAGTCTGCGATGCGCGATGCGCCGCGACTGCAGGGCCTTCACCTGGTGCCAGGTGTTGCGCAGCAGCTCGTCGGTGATCTCCTCGTCGTCCAGCGAGTCCAGAGTGCGGCCTCCGGTGTGCTCGTAGACGAGCATCACGGCGTCGGGGCCGAGCTCCGAGGTCGCGATCAGCTTGGGCGCGTTCGCGCCGGCGGCGATCGCCGCGTACGCGAGGAGAGCCTCCTGCTCCAGCGCCTGGCGCAGCGACTGGAGGCTGCTGCGGGTGGCCAGGCCGCGCAGCGTGATGTTGCGCCACACGCGGTAGAAGAAGTGCTGCGCCTGCTGCTCTCGGTCGACGACCGTGACGTCCAGCGGAGGGCCGTCCTCCAGGGTGACGAAATAGCGCCGGCCCCGGTCACCGCTGTCCGACGTCTCCGGCACCTCCTCGCGGGCCGCGCTCACCGGGCGGAAACCGACGTGCCGCAGGCCCGCCATCAGGTTGCGCCCGGTGGGCCGCACGTTCGGTGAGCCGACCGCGTACAGCGTCCCGTACGCCACCGACCAGCCGATCAGCACCGTCAGGATGATCGAGAACGGTGTCGTGTAGCCGGTGACCAGCATCGAGAAGGCGTCGAGCAGCAGCACCACCCACAGCACGGCCCGCCAGCGCGGCCGACGGGACATGCCGACAGCCGTCATGTACGCGATGACCGGCGCGAGATAGCCGTGCACCGGGTCGGTGAGGGCGTGGATGTCGCCGGGGGAGGGCTGGGTCAGCGCCTCCTGGATGGAGTCCGGGGCACCCTTGGCGACCCACAGGTCGGTGGCGAGGGTCACCCCGTGCGCGAGGACCGCCGCGAGGACACCGTCGGCGATTCGCAGCCCGTCCCGCTTGATCAGCCGCTCGATGGCGAAGGCGACCGGCACCAGGAGGATCGCGATGCTGGACGCCAGACCCGCGATCTTGATCAACAGGTCGGGTGCCTGGCCGGTGCCCTTGTTGATGTCCTGTTCGAGACCCGAGGTGGTGCCGTGCGCGAAGGCGGCGATCGCCAGCAGCACGACGACGGCGAAGACGCCCGCCAGGAACCGCATGAGATCGGACGGGCGGTGCACGCGCGCGGGGAGCAGCGGTTCGTCGCCCTCGACCTCTTCGACGTGGGCGTCGTCGTCGCAGTCGGCGGCCGCTCCGGCCGGTGTCCGCTCGTGCTCGTGGCCGGTGCCGTCGGCACCGGGGCGCGGCGAGACCTCAGAGGTGCCCTCCGCGTCTTCGGGGTGCACGCCCTGATGCTCCATGGTCTCTTCTTGGTCTCGTATCACCGGTCACCGCCCGCACGATGGTGGCATGCCCCACTGACACACAGGGGCATCAGGGTGCGATGCGGGGGCGCACAGTCTGCCGCAAGCGTCGCTCCGGGGCGAGGAAAATCCGCGGTCGCCGCCTCATCACATTGTCGGTGAGGTGGGGCAGGATGGGCCGGATGAGCGACGAGAGCCTTCCGGTGGACGCCCTGCCGGAGTACGCCGAGCGGGCCCTGGAGGCCGCGGAACTGATCCCGCCCGGGCGTGTCATGACGTACGGCGACGTGGCCGAATGGCTGGAGGAGGGCGGGCCCCGCCAGGTCGGGCGCGTGATGGCCCTCTACGGAGGGGCCGTTCCGTGGTGGCGGGTCGTCCGCGCGGACGGTGTGCTGCTCCCGGGGCACGAACTGGACGCCCTCGACCACTACCGCGCGGAAGGCACACCCCTGAAAGAGGCGAGCACGGCCGCCGTGGGGCACCTTCCGCGCCTCGACATGAGACGGGCGCGGTGGGACGGCGTCGAGCGGGCGGAGGGTCACACCTGACAGCTTCCGCCATCCGGCGGGCGTCAGGGGGACCTGTGGCCCGTACGGGGTAAACCGGGCACGTCCGTGCCATGGCGTACGTTCGTGGGGCGAGGGGCCCGGGTGGCGCTCGGGGCCGGAGGGAACATGCGGAAGCCCTGCTTCCGAACCGCCCGTCGGCGTAGCGTCAGCCGCACCTACCCCCCTCACCGTCCGGCCACCGTTTCCCACGCGTGGCGCTCAGCCAACCAGTACACCCACCAGGACCGGCGAACCACGTGAGCTCCTCTTCCTCCACCAGGCGCCTGCCGCACCCCCAGGGGCGACAGGGGACCCGTGGCGCTTACCGACTGGTGCGTACTCCGCCCACCCGGCAGGTTCCCCCTCATCTGGACGCCGCCCAGCGCGCGGTGGTTGACCACGCGCGGGGACCGCTGCTCGTCCTCGCGGGTCCGGGAACCGGGAAGACCACCACCCTCGTCGAGTCCGTGGCGGCCAGGATCGCCCGGGGCGCGGACCCGGAGCGGATCCTCGTACTCACGTTCAGTCGTAAGGCGGCCGTCGAACTGCGCGACCGCATGGCGCTGCGCATCGGCGCCGCCCGCGCTCCCCGCGCGACCACCTTCCACTCCTTCTGCTACGCCCTGGTCCGCGCCCACCAGGACAGCGACCTCTTCGTGGAACCCCTGCGGCTGCTCTCCGGCCCCGAACAGGACGTGGCCGTACGCGGCCTGCTCGCCGGCCAGCCCGACCTGGAGCGGCTCGGCCTCGCCCATGTGCGCTGGCCGGACGAACTGCGCGCCTGCCTCACCACCCGCGGCTTCGCCGACGAGGTCCGCGCGGTTCTGGCCCGCAGCCGTGAACTGGGCCTCGGCCCGGACGCCCTGGACGCCTTCGCCCGGCGTATCGGCCGCCCCGACTGGCGGGCCGCCGCCGCGTTCCTCGCCGAGTACCTCGACGTACTCGACATGCAAGGAGTGCTCGACTACGCGGAACTCGTCCACCGCGCGGTGCTCCTCGCGACCCGCCCCGACACCGCGGGGCAGCTGGCCGCCCGCTACGACGCCGTCTACGTGGACGAGTACCAGGACACCGACCCGGCCCAGGTACGGCTGCTGCGCGCGCTCGCCGGAGGCGGCCGGACACTCGTCGCCCTCGGCGACCCCGACCAGTCGATCTACGCGTTCCGCGGGGCGGACGTCAACGGCATCCTGGACTTCCCGGAAGCCTTCCCGCGCGCGGACGGCCGCCCCGCCCCGGTCGAGGTCCTCAGGACCTCCCGCCGCTCCGCCGCCACCCCGCTCACCGCCACCCGCCTCCTCACCCAGCGTATGCCGCTGACCCGCCTCCCCGCCGAGAAGGTCCGCGCCCACCGCGGACTCACCCCGGTCCGCGACGGAGGCCGCGTCGAGGTCTGCACGTACCCGACATCCGGTACGGAGCTGGACAACATCGCCGACATCCTCCGCCGCGCACACCTGGAGGACGGTGTCCCCTGGGGTGAGATGGCCGTCCTGGTGCGGGCCGGCGGTCGTACGATCCCGACGATCCGGCGCGCCCTCACGGCCGCCGGGGTTCCCCTGGACATCGACGGCGACGACCTGCCCCTGCGCCACGAACCGGCGGTGGCACCACTCCTGACGGCGCTTCGAGCCGTGGCGACGGCGGAGGCCGCGGGCGCGGTCGGCGAGCGGGACGCCGAAGGGGCGGGTGACGACGAGGGTGAAGCCTCCGGCGCCGCCGTGCCCGGGGACACCGGCTGGCTCGGCACCGAGACCGCCATGACCCTGCTCACCTCGCCCCTCGCCGGCATGGACGCCGCCGATCTGCGCCGCCTCGGCCGCGCCCTGCGTGAGGAGGAGCGGACCGCGGGCAACCCCGCGCCGCCGCCCTCGGACGCGCTCCTGGCACGCGCGCTGGCCGAACCGGAACGCCTGGTCGCCCACGACCCGACGTACGCGCGGGGCGCCCAGCGCCTCGGCGCGCTGCTCAGAAAGGCACGTGAGCGCCTCGCGGGCGGCGGTACGGCCGAAGAGGCCCTCTGGGACCTGTGGAACGGCACGCCCTGGCCGGCACGGCTGGAGCGGGCAGCCAGGCGCGGCGGCGCGGCCGGACGCAACGCCGACCGCGACCTCGACGCCGTGTGCGCGCTGTTCGCGACCTCCGCGCGCGCGGAGGAGCGCACCGGAGGCCGCGGCGCCCTCAACTTCCTGGAGGAGACCGACGCCGAGGACATCGCCGCCGACACCCTCACCCGCCGTGCCGTACGCCCCGAAGCCGTACGCCTGATGACCGCGCACCGCGCCAAAGGCCTCCAGTGGCGCCTCGTGGTCGTCGCCGGCGTCCAGGAGGGCCTGTGGCCCGACCTGCGTCGCCGCGGCTCCCTCCTGGAGGCCGACCGCATCGGCCGCGACGGCCTCGCCGAACCGCTCACCCCGGGAGCGCTGCTCGCCGAGGAGCGGCGGCTGTTCTATGTGGCCGCCACGCGCGCGCGTGAACGCCTGGTCGTCACCGCGGTGAAGGCCCCCGCCGCCGACGGCGACCAGCCCTCCCGTTTCGTCACCGAACTCGGGGTGGAACCCAAGGACGTCACGGGCCGCCCGCGCCGCCCGCTCTCCGTGGCCGCCCTCGTCGCCGAACTGCGCGCCACTACGGTCGACCCGCGCGTGTCCGCCTCTCTCAGAGAGGCCGCCGCCCGCCGCCTGGCCCGGCTCGCGGCGCTCTCCGACGAGGAGGGCCGCCCGCTCGCGCCGTCGGCGCACCCCTACCGCTGGTGGGGCATGTACGAGCCGACGGAGAGCAAGGTCCCGCTGCGCGACCGCGACCAGCCCGTCGTGCTCTCCGGCAGCGCCCTCGACCAACTCGCCAACACCTGCGCCCTGCAGTGGTTCCTGGGCCGTGAGGTGAAGGCCGACGCGCCCGCGACCGCCGCCCAGGGCTTCGGCAACGTGGTGCACGTCCTCGCCGACGAGGTCGCCTCCGGACACACCCCCGCCGACCTCGCCGTCCTCATGGAGCGCCTCGACTCCGTGTGGAACGCGCTCGCCTTCGACGCACCCTGGAAATCCGCGCAGGAGAAGGAGCACGCGCGCGTGGCGCTCGAACGCTTCCTGGCGTGGCACGTCGGCTCGAGGAACACCGGCCGCACCCCCGTGGCCAGCGAGCACGACTTCGACGTGACCCTCGAAGCCGGCGACTACGAAGTGCGCATCCGCGGTTCCATGGACCGCGTCGAGACCGACGGCGACGGCCGCGCCTACGTGGTCGACTTCAAGACCGGCAAACACACGCCCACCGCCGCCGAGGTGGCCCGCCACCCCCAGCTCGCCGTCTACCAGCTCGCCGTCCGCGAAGGTGCCGTCGACGACGCCTTCGACGGCGTGCGGCCCGAACCGGGCGGCGCCGAACTCGTCCAGCTGCGCCAGGGCGCCGCGAAAAAGGACGGCGGCGAATCACTGCCCAAGGTGCAGGCACAGGCTCCCATCGAGGGCGGGGCGGGGGCAGCGGGGCAGGGGGAGTGGATCGGCGACCTGCTGGCCACCGCCGCCGGCAAGGTGCTCGACGAACGGTTCACCCCGACCGCCGGCCAGCACTGCGCGCACTGCTCCTTCAGGGCCTCGTGCAGCGCCCGCCCGGAAGGCCGGCAGGTGGTCGAGTGACACCCACTGCCGGTGGCCGCCGCTAGCCTCTGTGACGTGCCAGCCAGAATCAGCGACCCCGAGCAGCTCAAGGAGCTCCTGGGCATCCCGTTCACCCCGGAGCAGACGGCCTGCGTCACCGCGCCGCCCGCCCCGCAGGTGATCGTGGCCGGAGCGGGGTCGGGCAAGACGACGGTGATGGCGGCACGCGTGGTGTGGCTCGTGGGCACCGGCCAGGTCGCCCCCGAACAGGTGCTCGGGCTCACCTTCACCAACAAGGCCGCCGGCGAACTCGCCGAACGCGTCCGCAAGGCGCTCGTCAAGGCAGGCGTCACCGATCCGGACGTCATCGACCCCGACAACCCGCCCGGCGAACCCGCCATCTCGACCTACCACTCCTTCGCCGGCCGCCTCCTGACCGACCACGGCCTGCGCATCGGACTCGAACCCACCGCCCGCCTCCTCGCCGACGCGACCCGCTACCAGCTCGCCGCGCGTGTCCTGCGCGAAGCCCCCGGCCCGTACCCGTCACTCACCCGCTCCTTCCCGGACCTCGTCAGCGACCTTCTGACCCTGGACGCCGAACTCTCCGAACACCTCGTGCGCCCCGAGGAACTGCGCGCGTACGACGCCGAGCTGCTGAGTGCTCTGGAGGGCACCAAACTCACCAACGCGGACCTGCGCAAGGTGCCCGAGACGGCAGCCGCCCGCCGTGAACTCGCCGAACTGGTGACCCGCTACCGGGCCGCCAAGCGCGAGCGCGACCTCCTGGACTTCGGCGACCAGATCGCCCTGTCCGCGACGCTGGCCCGCATTCCCGAAGTGGGCCGCGTCCTGCGCGACGAGTTCCGGGTGGTGCTTCTCGACGAGTACCAGGACACATCGGTGGCCCAGCGCATCCTCCTGGCAGGCCTGTTCGGCGACGGCACCGGCCACCCGGTGACCGCGGTCGGCGACCCCTGCCAGGCGATCTACGGCTGGCGCGGCGCCTCCGTCGCCAACCTCGACGACTTCCCCGAGCACTTCGCCCACGCCGACGGCGGCTTGGCGGCCCGCCAGTCACTCAGTGAGAACCGCCGCAGCGGAGGCCGCCTCCTCGACCTCGCCAACGACCTCGCGGAGCCCCTGCGCGCCATGCACGCGGGCGTGGAGGCGCTCCGCCCCGCACCCGGCGCCGAGCGCGACGGCCAGGTGCGCTGCGCGCTGCTGCCCACTCACGCCGAGGAGATCGACTGGCTCGCCGACTCCATCGCCCACCTCGTACGCACCGGCAAGGCACCCGGCGAGATCGCCGTCCTGTGCCGCACCGCCACGGACTTCGCCGAGATCCAGGGCGCGCTCGTCGCCCGGGACGTCCCCGTCGAGGTCGTGGGCCTCTCCGGGCTGCTGCACCTGCCCGAGGTCGCCGACCTGGTATCCGTCTGCGAGGTCCTCCAGGACCCCGGGGCCAACGCCTCCCTGGTGCGGCTGCTGACCGGCCCGCGCTGGCGCATCGGCCCGCGCGACCTCGCCCTGTTGGGCCGCCGGGCCCGTTTTCTCGTGTCCCACGCGCGCGTGGGTGACCCGGACGACCCGGACCGTCGGCTCGCCGAGGCCGTCGAGGGGGTCGACCCCTCCGAGGTGATATCGCTCGCGGACGCCCTCGACACCTTCCTGGAGACCTCCATGAGGGGAGAGGGCGATGACGACGGCCTGCCTTTCTCACCGGACGCGCGCGTGCGTTTCGCCCGGCTCGCCACCGAACTGCGCGACCTGCGCCGCTCCCTCGCCGACCCCCTGATGGACGTGTTGCACCGCGTGCTCGCCGTCACCGGCCTGGAGGTGGAGCTGTCGGCGTCCCCGCACGCCCTGGCCGCCCGCCGCCGCGAGACCCTTTCCAACTTCCTGGACATCGCCGCCTCCTTCGCCGCCCACGAGAGCGAGGCGAGCCTCCTCGCCTTCCTCGGTTTCCTGCGCACCGCGGCGCAGTACGAGAAGGGCCTCGACAACGCGCTGCCCGGAGGCGAGAACACCGTCAAGGTGCTCACCGCCCACAAGTCGAAGGGCCTGGAGTGGGACGTCGTGGCCGTCCCCGGCCTGGTCACCGGCACCTTCCCCAGCGACCGGGGCCGCGAGAAATGGACCTCCCAGGCCAAGGTCCTGCCCCACGGACTGCGCGGCGACACCGACACGCTCCCCGACATCGAGGCCTGGGACTCCCGGGGCATGAAGGCCTTCCAGGAGGCGATGAAGAGCCACCAGCACACCGAGGAGCTCCGCCTCGGCTACGTCACCTTCACCCGTCCCCGCTCCCTCCTGCTCGGCTCGGGCCACTGGTGGGGGCCCTCGCAGAAGAAGCCCCGGGGCCCCTCCGACTTCCTGCGGGCCCTCCACGACCACTGCACGGCCGGACACGGCGAGATCGAGGTCTGGGCGGACGAGCCGGCGCAGGACGAGGAAAATCCCGCCCTGCACGCGACGACCGCCGACCAGTTGTGGCCCCTGCCCCTGGACGACGCCGCGTTCCGTCGCCGTCGGGCGGCCGCCGAGACGGTCCTCGCCCACCTGGAGACCCTCTCCTCCCACGACGAGGGCAACCCTGCGGCCGCGCCCGACCCCAACACCTATGACGACCCGGACTGGCCCCCGCCGCCGGACGACGAGCCTCCGTACGAGGACGACGAGCCCCTCGACGACGAGTACCTCGCCCACGACCCTCCCGATCAGGACGCCCCCCTCCCCGCAGCGGACGACACGGACTGGGACGCCTGGACCACGGACCGCCCTGAACCGCCCACACCGACGTCGCCCCACGCACGCGTGCCCCACACCGGACGCGGCCACGACCGTCCGCCGACCATTCCCCACGCCCGCAGACACCCCGCCGAGGCGATTCTCACACCCGAGGAGGCCCGCGCCGTCGCTTCCTGGGACCGTGACCTCGACGCGCTCACCGGAGAACTGCTGCGCGCGCGGGAGAGCGTCACCGACGTACCCCTACCCCTGTCGATGACCGCGTCCCAACTGATGCTCCTGGCCGCCGACCCGGACGCCCTCGCGCAGGAGCTGGCCCGCCCCATGCCACGCCCCCCGCAGCCCGCGGCCCGTCGGGGCATCCGCTTCCACGCCTGGGTCGAGGCCCGCTTCGAGGCACTGCGGCTCCCCATGCTGGAGCACGACGAGCTGCCCGGCAGCGACGCCGAGATCGCCGACGAACGCGACCTGGAAACCCTCAAGGACGCCTTCGAACACACCGCGTACGCACACCGCACGCCCTACCGGGTCGAGGCACCCTTCCAGCTCGACATCGCCGGACGCGTCGTACGGGGCCGGATCGACGCCGTCTACAAGGAGGGCGAGGGCGCCGAAGCCACGTACGAGATCATCGACTGGAAGACCCACCGCGCCCCCACCGCCGACCCCCTCCAGCTCGCCGTCTACCGGCTGGCCTGGGCCGAGCAGCAGGGCGTGCCACTGGAAGCCGTCGAGGCCGCCTTCCTCTACGTGCGCACCGGCGAAACCGTACGGCCGGACGATCTCCCGGACCGGGCCGCGCTCGAGCGGCTGCTCCTGGACGAGCCCGCCGCGTTCGAGGTGCCGGACGAGGATGTCAGCGCGGGCCGATAAGCTCATGACCATGAGCCAGGCCCCGGACAGCGCCGTCCGTACGTACATCGAGCAGCACCGCGCCGCCTTCCTCGACGACCTCGCCGAGTGGCTGCGCATCCCGTCCGTGTCGGCCCAGCCCGACCACGC
>Ga0136846_1218654_pt1 | contig 14666 bp, 6 predicted proteins | sample HopSoiMetagenom2_FD_96841 | JGI IMG/M metagenome (GOLD analysis project Ga0136846, IMG submission 96841) | Grasslands soil microbial communities from Hopland, California, USA - 2 Assembly 2016 (version 4) | ecosystem: Environmental > Terrestrial > Soil > Grasslands | place: USA: Hopland...
TGATTATTTGCGTTGGTTGAAGAATGTTTTATTTGCGGGCCTTTACTTGCAAAAGAAACAGTTGTATCCACCGCAACCCATAAGGTATCAGAAGAAAAATTCCCGAATACATCCGTAACTGTTAGCCGAATACCGTACACGCCCTTTTGTAATCCCATTACAACAGCGATAAGTGAATCCTTATGTTTTATGACCGGGTAGTCGCCCTGCGAGGGTGGCACTTTTACCACGTCCCAGTAAAAAATATTTTTTGAAGCCGTTTGGTGGGACGAAGATCCTCGCAATTGGACAAAGGCCTGGTGGATCACGGAGTCCCGGCCCGCAGAAACTCTTAAACTGTTCATTGGCGGACGTTCGCTTGAGCGGGCAGGCGTTTTTGATTGGGCAAGAATAATCGGATTCCCTCCGAGCCGAATGCCTGTAGGATCAACCACAGAAGTTGGCTGCATTGATACGGAATACTTCGCGTCATAAATATTCATCTTTTTGTCGCCTAGTTTTAAAGGAAAGGAATAATAGGCCTCGCTCGTTTCATCAAGATCGCGAGGGGTCTTCGCCCATAACATAAATCTTTTCTCTCCGGTCTTTAGATTCCGAAAAGCAAGCCCTTCAATATTCGGTGGCAACCTGAGTTCCCGGGTAGTATTTGAATCGTAGTAAAAATCTTCGAGAAGTAATCTTGCAGACTTATTAGCAATGCCCTGCTCAGTTAATTCTTCACGGCCCGGCCTGGTTGACAAAACATTTTTAACCAGGCCCATCAATTTATATCCGTCTTCGCTCTTTGAAAAATCGGCAGTCTCGGCCGTTACAAACCAATAGACCTGCTTAATATTATTTTTAGCGAATTGGGCAATTGTCTTCCACGTGAAGTTTCGCTGAACGTCAATGCCACCGATATCCTGTTGAATTTGCTTTCTTGGAATATTAATTTCTGTGCAGATGAATGGTTTGAGCGGCAATCGTTTTCCATCATATCCGAATTGCATCAAGATATTTTCAAATTTCTTTTTATCTCTGATGGTTTGATCAATCGCTTCATCTGAATTTCGCTTGTACCCCATGTTTCCGATTGTGTAGTCCCAAAACTTAAGATAGAACTGGGGATAGCTATGAAAGCTAAGGCAATCAAAATAGGCGCCGCCGGTCAATGGATAAGCAGGAGTCTTGCTGCCTTTTTTTCCCGTCTTATCTGCTTCAGGATTATCAGTGCTGCGTAAAACAAAATGGAGAAATGATGGAAACCCAACTCCTCCGAAGGTGATCACTGCATCTGGTTTATACCTTTTGATTACTTCAAATGCCACCCGCATCATTCGAATATAATATTGAGCGGGTGCTTTCAGATTGTAAAGATCCGTTGGCTTAGGATCATTCTCCCACCAATTGCCGGCAGTTCCTGGAAGCGCGCCTGCTGCACCCCAGTTGCCAGTGAAGTCCGGCTCATTCCATATTTCAAAATACTTGAAGAATTTACCATATACGGTAACCGACTTGTAACAATAATTCGCAAATGTATTGGTGGAGTCTATGCTGCCGTCCTTGTTCCAAATAGGCAGGTAAAGTCCTGCCGGCACTACTGCCTGTTCACCATTGAACATCTCCCTGGATTGGTCAGGGTAATCCGTGCCTGGGATGTTGTATAAGAAGTAAACGTTTTCCCGAAAACCCAGCGTATCATAAAAATATTTGAATTCAGGGTATCTCACCGAGTCACCATAATACTTGAAAAAAAACATGGGAATAGTTGATCTTGTACTTCTGCATCCTGCCTTTGCCATCATTGTGTATACCTGTTTATCACTCCATGATGGCCCATAGTAACCCGGATTAGCTCCGAAGAGATTTGGATAGTCATCTGTCGTGGGCACTTTCTGATTCGCCGTATTATATACAACGATGGCCACGCTGTCCTTTGCAATTACCCGCGAAGCGGATGAGAACACAAATTCAAATAAATATTCACCTGCAACGAGGTTGGTAACGTTGGTCATTAAACTGGACGGTGAAATAATTTTTGAAGCGGACTGTCCCGAAATTTTTCGCCATTGATAATTAACCCCTCCATCTTTCCCGCTGATTGTGGCTTGTAGTCTTGCCTGGTTGGAAGGCAAGTAAACGGTTTGAAATGGTCCGGCATCAACTTTCTGTGCATCAACTGAACTAAAGAAAAATAAGCAAAGGAGAATGAGCAAATGAACGCGGCGACAACCTTTCATGAGTGAATTATAGAATGCAAAGAAACGAGATGTGCAAATACTGTGCGGACTTATTGTATTGGAATTTTGTTACTTCTTTTGTGATTCCTCGGTTTCGCGGACCTGTTAAAAATAAACGCAAGGGAATTTTTTCCCCTGCGTTTCAAAAGTTCCTGCGCCAATCTGCAGGTTATCTTTGGAGCACCTGCTATTATTTAACAAATTTGCGGATCATCCTTTTCTTGTCGCTAATGATTGCTTCAAGATAGTATGTACCTGATTTCAATGTCTGCAATTGAATATCCTCTTCAAAATAAGATTGTGCTTTTAACGCTTCAATTATTCTCACTACCACACCATTCATATCGAGGATCCTTATCAACATCTGGCCAGTACTGTCACTCACACAACGAATATGCGCTGTACCAAGCACAGGATTTGGATAAATGATTAGTTCTTCATCATATCTCAGGTTATTTACAACTGTAATGGTTATGCTATCTTTTCCAACTGCCCCCTTATCGTCGGTGACCGTTAATTCAAACTGGTACACTCCAGGCTGCATACTATACACCGTTGCATATCCGGATGCGGGATTCGAAATAATCGGCCCCGAAACACCGCTGAACTGTCGCCATTGGTAACTCAAGATTGATCCGTCCACATCATAAGATGCCAGGCCATTCAATATGGCATTCGTAGAAGGAACTGCAATGGTTGTATCCCGTCCAGCAATAGCTACAGGCGGTACATTACCTGCCGCCAGCACATGTACGACAACGTCATCGGTACCTGTTGCCCCGCTGTTATCAGTTACCGTCAGCCTGACTACATAGTCGCCCGGCAGCAAACCAACCAGTATAGGATTGACTGAGGTAGCATTGACGATGCTCATACCAGGAGGACCGGACACGGTATTCCATGAATAACCTACAATTCCTCCGTCCGGATCACTCGATGCGCCTCCGTTAAGCTGCACTCCAGATACAGGTAATGTAACTGTTACATCACTGCCCGCATTAGCTATCGGTGCAATGTTGGGAGGCAGAGGAGCAGGGTTCACGGTGATCAAAACAGTGTCTGCATCTGTTGCGCCATCATCATCGGTGACAACCAACCTGAACAGGTAAACCCCTTGCATCAGGTTTGTCACTGTGGTGACCGAAGCATTTGGATTTCCAATGCTAAACAACGCTGGTCCACTGATCTTAGACCACGAGTATGAATTTATATTTCCATCTGCATCCGAAGAAGCAGTACCATTTAATGAAACTGAATTTATTGGTAGCGTAATACTTTGATCGCCTCCTGCATTAGCTACCGGCGGAACATTTGGCGGAGGAAGAGCCGCGTTCACAGTGATCGAAACGCTGTCATCGGCAGTAGCGCCGCTGTTGTCAGTAACAACCAATCGGAATAAATAAATTCCCTGCGATAAATTATTTACAGTTGTAGAGGAAGCATTTGCATTTGCAATGTTGTAAGAAGATGGCCCGCTGATCTTAGACCATGCATAGGTGGTAATGACACCATCGGGATCAGCGGATGTGGCACCATTCAGTGTTGCTGAATTTACAGGCAGCGTGATTGTTTGATCTGTGCCTGCATTGGCAACTGGTGAAAGATTTGCCGGAGGTGCCGCCGCATTCACAATCACAAGAATAGTATCATCATTCGTTCCTCCATTGTTGTCTGTCACAACTAATCGGAATGCATATGTACCCTGCAAAAGGCTATTCACGATTGTAGAAGATGCTCCGGCGTTCACAATTGTGGATGAAGCAGGACCACTGATCTTTGACCACGCATAAGTGGAAATAGTTCCGTCTGCGTCCGAGGAAGCAGTACCATTTAATGTAACAGTATTCATGGGCAGAGTGATCACCTGGTCCGCACCGGCGTTAGCTACCGGTAATACATTCGGGGGCAGCGGCGCAGGATTCACAGTAATTGAAACTGTATCCATGTCATTCGCCCCATTATTATCTGTAACGGTTAATTGAAATTGATACATTCCTTGAACCAACCCTGATAGAGAAGTGGATGCGGCATTTGGATTAGCGAGTGAATACGTTGAAGGTCCACTTATCCTCGCCCAGGAATATGATGCAATATTTCCATCCGCATCTGATGAACCATTCGCATCTAAGGTAACGGTGTTTGTCGGTAGGGTAATCGTTTGATCACTTCCTGCATTCGCTGTCGGAGAAATATTCGCAGGAGGTGGAACAGGATAAACGGTTACTTGCACCGTATCATCATCCGTTGCACCGATATTATCTGTTACTACCAGCCTGAATAAATATGTGCCCTGCGTCAATCCATTAACCGCAGTAGAGGAAGCGGAAGAATTAGAAATGGTATAGGATGCCGGACCATTGATCATTGTCCATGCATAAGTTGAAATAGTGCCATCTGGATCTGAAGACGCAGTTCCATTCAACGTAGTAGAATTTGTTGGAAGAGTAATGCTCTGGTCCGTTCCGGCATTTGCAATCGGTGCAACGTTAGGTGGTGGTGGTGCAGGATTGACAAGTATCCTGACAGTATCATCATCTGTTGCCCCGGAGTTATCAGTAACAACCAAACGGAAAAAATAAGTACCCTGCACAAGACCATTGACTGCAGTACTGGCACCGCTGGCATTTGCTATCGAATAGGAAACCGGTCCGCTAATCCGCGACCATGCATATGTGCTGATGTTGCCATCAGGATCAGAAGACGATGTTCCATTTAATGTGACGGAATTAATGGGCAGTGTGATCGTTTGATCCGATCCCGCATTAGCAGTTGGTGCAACATTTGGCGGAGGTGGTGCTGCATTTACGGTCACAAGCACTGTATCATCATCGGTAGCACCATAATAGTCTGCAACCACAAGCCTAAAAGCATAAACCCCTTGCACAAGTCCGGTGACACTGCTGGATGAAGCTGTTGAATTTGCAATGGTATAAGTTGTGGGTCCGCTAATACGCGTCCACGCGTAGGTTGCGATTGCCCCATCAGGATCGGAAGATGCAGTACCATTTAATGTTACTGAATTCGTTGGTAGCGTTATCACTTGGTCTGCACCTGCATTGGAAACCGGCGGTAAATTTGCAGGAGGGGCTGCACCATTTACCTGGATGGCAACGGTGTCGTCATCTGTTCCTCCGTTGTTATCAGAAACTACAAGGCGGAATAAATAAGTTCCTTGCGCAAGGTTATTCACTACAGTTGATGAAGCATTTGCTGATACGATTGTATAAGTTGCAGGTCCACTAATCTTTGACCAGGCGTACGATGTGATTGTGCCATCAGCATCAGTTGAAGATGCGCCGTTTAGCGTAACAGTATTTGTTGGGAGAGTGATCACTTGGTCTGCTCCGGCATTTGCCACCGGTGGAAGGTTCGGTAATGCAACGGTAACGTTCACTGTATCCCGGGACGATGATCCAAGATTATCAGTAACGGTTAGCTCAAATGAATAAGTGCCATTCACCATTCCGGAAAGAGCAGCAGTTGCATATATGGTCGGACCCATCGTAATCTGGGCCGGGCCCGCAATCTTTCTCCATGAATACGAAGCTATAGTTCCATCAGGATCATACGTTCCCCACGAGTTCAGCGTATAGGAGTTGATATTGATAGTTGCATCAGCGCCGGCAATTGCAATAGGCGCCAGGTTCGTTCCCGGCGGAGGAGGATTCACGGTAATTACAACTGTATCTTTTGCTGTGCCACCTCGATTGTCGGTTACTGTTAATTGAAATGAATAAGTTCCCTGCACCATATTGCTTACGGTGGTGCCGGATTGATCAAAGTTGGCAATGGTGAATTGCGGAGGACCGCTAATCTTACTCCAGTTGTAGGCCATGATGGAACCGTCCGTGTCATACGAGGCAGTACCATTCAGCCATACGGAATTTATCGGGATTGTAATTGATTGATCAGTTCCTGCATTCGCAACAGGCGGAATATTCGGTGGTAATGGAACCGAAGACCGGGCTTTACTGAGGAACCATTCGTATATATTTGGATTTTGCCAACTGTGTGTTGTATCATATGCCATGTCCCAGATCCAATGGTTTCCTTGCGGATAAATGGTCATCAATGGAGGAACCGGCGGACTGCAGGAGTTAAGCATACTGATGGCACCCGTTGTGCAACCTACGCCTACTACTCCATCATCCTGCGCGTGAAATGACCATACGGGTGTATTGGCTTGAGCAATGTTGCATACGTTGGACCATTCACAGGTGCCGCAAACTGTTGCTATCGCAGCAAACTGTTTGGCGTTATCTACAGATGCAGTTGCATACTTCCATACGCCTCCTCCGCCAAGGCTTAGCCCTGTGAGGAACATCCTGTTAGTATCCACACGCATGTTCTGCTTCGCATACTTAAGCATTTCATCTACATAGAAATTTTGCCAGGATCCATAATTGGTGCTTAGTTGCGGCGTGAGAACAAGAAAAGTCTGCCATTGGCCATTCACATAAAAGCGCATTGGACTTCCCTGTGAGATATATTTTGGAATTGCGTTGGCGAGTACATATGGCAATTGAGTGGTTCCGTCACCGCGTTCGCCAATGCCATGAAGAAAAATGATCAGCGGATATTTTGTATTTGGATTAGCATCATAATCAACCGGCTTGTACTCATAAAAACCGATGAAGACACCATTGGAGCCAACCAGGGAACGTGGCACTTGTTGCGCAAAAGAGTGACTTGCAACTAAAAGAAAACAACAGCACACCACCAGTCTTACACAGGAGTAAAGCTTAGTTTTCATAAGCCCGGTTTTTCAAAGTTAGGATTCGGATATGGACAAATATAACAATGACGTATAGCCCAAATGCTATATAAACATAACGCTTAACCGCCTGTGTAAAGTACTTACCCAACTTACTTTCTTTCGATGTACCTGAATGAAAAAAAGGGAGGAATTTAGCTTCAGAAGGGAGTGGATCGGAGTGCTTGCCTGTAGCAAATAAAGTACCAGTCAGTGAATTTTTAATTTGCAGTGACCAAAATGTGGAAAACTGAAGATGATTTAGGAGAAATACGTGCAAATCCTTATGAGGAGTAGCTTTTAGGAGTATGCAGAAATTCAGTTCTGTTCGATTTTATTCGCAATAACGCTTTCACCATTCTAAAAATAAGGACTGGCAAATGCAGGATTGCGCGCCCGGTCCTGAGGTTATAAAACTGACGCGGCACGGCCAGCAGAAGGGTAAGGACAAACAGGCTCATCAATGAGGTCCACCAGGCAATGGAGGGATACAAGAAATCAAGATCAAAGATTCTTTCTACCAAGATCAGGCAGAGAAGAAAAGCAAAGGATAAAATGTATAAGCTCCGCGGAAGAAGAAGGGTTTGCAAGAACTTCATCCAGTAATTAGAATCTTTCTTAGCATGCCGCAAGTCCGCATGTAAAAATCTTTTGAAATGGTTGACCTGCGCCTCCAACCACCGCACCCGCTGTTTCTCAAACACTGCTGAACTACTTACCTTTTCGTCCAACACGATAGCGTCATCTGCATACACCACCTTCGTGTTGTTCAGCATGAGTTGAATATCTATTTCACGGTCCTCACCTGGATTGCTGAGAATATGTTCGAGGTTAAAGATCGATTTGATTTCGTGGAACCGAAAGGCCATTCCAGAACCAATCAGCGTAGCTGATAAATTCATCGCTGCCGGTCCCATTCTGAACAAATGATTGTTGATCTCTTCGCTGATCGCATCCAGCACGGCAACCGGCGTATGCTGATTCTTAGCAGTGCGGTGACATTGTACTGCTTCGGCGCCCTTATGGAATGCAGCATTAATTATTTCAAGACAATTCTCCTTCATGATATTGTCCGCATCCAGTATGACTACAATCTCAAATTTCTTGTGGTCAATCGTGTTCAATGCCACATTGAGAGATCTTGCCTTGGTGCTTCTTTGAAACTGCACCGGGATCACCTGCACTGCAATAGATCTCAGCAATTCAGTCGTCTCAGGCTTCAGGCTGTCTGCAACAATGAAGACCTCAAACTTTTCCCTCGGATAGTTATGCGAAGCTGCACGCGATGCAGTGTCAACGATGATGTTGTCCTCCTTATACGTAGCAATGACAACAGCAATTGTTTTTTTTTCGATTACAAATGGAAAGGTCTTTTTTTTTCTCAGTGCACCTGCAATGGAAAATGTCAACAGGTATAGTACCCCAAACGCGAGGTATGCGAATAAGAGCAGAAATAAAACATATCCTATCAATTGTAACATGTCATTAATCGTTTACTCATCGCACCGGTGAATAACTTGACGAATACAAATTCCACAAAGCGCCTTTTATAAAATAGCGGAGTTGAAGGAATTGTTTTTTAAATGCGAATTGCAGCACTGATTTCGGAAAAGTAAAGAAAACAAAAAATAGAGAGAACGCTGCAAGTTGGAAGAAGTTGGTGTTCCTCCTCATGTATAAAATCCTGTTTCGCGTATGATAATACACTTTCATTGGATTTGATTTTCCTACGCTCATCGATTCCTTATGATAGATTAGTGCATCCGGCGTGTACCAGATCTTGTAGCCCGCTTTCTGTATTCGCGCAGACCAATCCCATTCTTCATAATAAAGAAAAAATTTCTGTGGAAACATCCCGACCTTATCTATTACTTCTCTCTTCACCAACATTGCGCAACCGTGCGCCCCATGCGTAGGTCCGGCTATATCAAATTGTCCATGGTCTGGCTGTAATTCACCAACGGTAGAAGTTCTGCCGGTAAAATGATTCATCGGGTTAAACCCTGCATATTGGATTACCCCTGGTTGGTGCCAGAACCTGATCTTGGGGCAAGTGACGCCAATACTTGCGTCCGCTAAAAAAGGCTTGAGTAATTTATCGATTATGTCAGGGGTTACTTCGGTATCGTTATTCACAATGAATATGAAGTCCCCTTTCGACTTTGAGATTCCCCAGTTATTTCCACCTGAAAAGCCAAGATTTTCTGAACTACAAAGGAGTTGCGCATGCGGATAATCTGCAATGTTGATCACCTTCGTGACATCCTCATGTGACGCCATATCACATACCAATATTTCATAATTGGGATAGGTAACCGCGCGGAACGATTCAAGGAATTCCTTTGTCACTCCGGCCTGGTTGTAATTGAGCGTAACAACGGAAACCAGTGGCGTATTTTGAGCGTCCATAAAGGTTAGACTGGCTACAAAAATACCCCTTTTAAGCGTTTGTTTTTTGAATGAGAGCAGTAGGTGTGTTGGCCATTATCCAAAGGTCGTAGGCAAAATTGTATTTGTTTGCATAGTAGATGTCGAGATTGATGCGCTCTTCCACCGACATGTCTTTATTTCCTCTCTTCTTGATTTGCCATAAACCTGTTATACCTGCAGGTGCAAGGAAACGTTTAGCCCATTCATCAGTAGTCAACGTAGCCGCCTCGTACAACGGTAAGGGTCGATTGCCAACTAATGACATGTCACCGAACAAAACATTGATCAACTGTGGAAGTTCATCGAGGCTGGTTTTGCGAAGGAATGTTCCAACCTTTGTGATCCTCGGATCATTTTCAATTTTGTAGAATTTAGGACCGACTGCAGTAGCGTTATATTGATTCAAGTGGGAATAGTCGTTAATCTTTGAATCAGCCCCCGCAATCATTGTTCTGAATTTATAAAAATTGAAGATCTTGTATCCACGTCCCGCGCGCTTGGCTACATAGAAGATTGGACCTTTTGATTCCAGCTTAATGGCCAAGGCGATAAGAAGAAAAATTGGGCTGAAAGCGACCAGGGCAATTGCAGAAAGCAGGATGTCGAATATCCTCTTTGAAAAACTTCTTTGATTGCAAACAGAAGTTGTAGAAGTTTCAATATTTTTTTTCCATCCGTTATTTGCACTATTTGATTTGATCCTGTTCAGGAATTTTGCTTTTGCAATAAGGCGCTCTTTGCTAAATTCATCGAGGCAAAGCAACTCATCAACAATTCTTTCTTTTCGGAAACGAAGACGCAATTCTTTGCTGATGCCCTGGTCATCCAGGATAAAAGGAACAGCGGAAAGTTCTTTGTGAGCGTTAAGGAAACAACGGAAATCTACAATTGATTCGTATCCCAATTGACTATCGCAAATAATGATGTATGGCAGTCCGTGAGAATGGCTTTGCAAACGCACCAGCATCGCTTTTGCGTTATCGCAGGATTCTGTTGCATAACCGCTTTCAAAAATCCGAATCAATTTATCTATGCGGGCAGGGTTATTACCAATGTAATAAAATTCGGTTTTGGCAACAGTCAGACCATTCGCTACCGGATTCGAGTGGAGCGAATAGTGCTTGTATGTTTTTGCCTTATTTGAGGTGAATGGTAAAGTTAGTACTTCCATAAAGTAGGTGTTAACGGTTAAAATAGCATCAGTAGGGTGTGGATTAATTCATTTCAAGAACTGTATCAATTTGCCTGATTGTTGAATGCACTTGTTCAATCAGGTCAATCGGATTAAATGGTTTCGTAAAGAATCGCGCCAAGCCAAGCTCTTCACATTTTGTTTCTGTTTCCGATTGGTCAAGGGCCGACAAAACAATAACTGGAATAGAACCGTAAAGTCCACTCGTTGCTAATTGTTCAATGAGCTCCCACTTTTGCATATCTGGCAACTGGGGATCAGCGATGATAAGGTCCGGAAGTTCGTTTTGCGAAAGCCAGTTAATTGCAGAACAACCATCGGCAGCTGTAATTACCTGGTAGTGTTTGTTAAGTAAGGTGTGTAACAAATAGCGAATAGCCTTACTGTCGTCAATTGCTAAAATTCTCCTTTTCATGTACAGAAATTAAGATTGTGTAAACTCAATCTTTCACTAGGCTTGCAATTGGAACATGAGGCTCGCACAGGTATTGGCATTTTCCTTTATTTTGGAAAATAAATTTTTATTGGCTTTACAGGATTGAGCAGTGGACCTTTGATGTTATCCAGGTTATTGAAGGAATTTCAAGGGATTTGTGGTTAAGAGACTTTTGCCAGAGGAGTTTTCAAAGGCTGTTGAATGGCGGGTAAAAATAGTAAACAATTTCAACAAACCAAATTCAACCTCAATGCTCACTCTTTTCTCCCACGATTCAAATCTCCCTAAAATTATTTACATCTCGCTACCCGCATAGTGGTATTTTAAAAATCATGCCGCTTTTTGTCGAGCTGCCTTCTCCCACAGTACGGTCTGCTTCTTCTGTAAGAAGCGGGCAAAGCCGATGTACACAGAAATATTCATGAAAAAAAAATAGTAAGGGACGTAAAGAATTTTCATTTTGATGTTGCGACTAGCATTTATCCAGCCCACAACTGCCAGACTGTAGAATAACAATTGTAGAAATAAAAACACATAATAGAATTGACGCTGATCAAGTGCGGCCAATATCAAATTGGAGGCTAATAATGTGGATAAACAAAGTGGGCAAAGTGTCCAGCGAAGGATCCGATGCGATATAAATTGAAAAGAAAGTACAGGGTACTTAAAAATATTGAACAGGTTTCTAAGTATCCCCATTGCCTGAAAAGCCCCAGCGCAGATTCTCACTTTTCTTTTTTGCTCTTCCCGCATAGAGAGTGAAGCTGATTCCACTGCGTAAGCATCAGGTTCATACTGAACGATATAGCCTTTCATGCACACCTTTAGTGATTGAACAAAATCCTCTATGATGGTATCTTCAGCAGCTTTTTCAAATAATGCAGTCCTGATTGAAAACAGTTCGCCTGCGGCACCGACTACCGAGTATAATTGGGAATCGAGTCGCTTAAGAAGGGATTCGTATTTCCAATATAATCCTTCCCCTTCAGCTACCGCCTTACCCTCATGCGTAACTGCAATCTTTTTCTCACCTGCTACCGCGCCAACCTTATCATCGTTGTAATGAGCAACGAGTTTACGGATACATTCTTTATTGAGAAGCGTATTTGCGTCGCAAAACACCACCAATGGCGCGGATACATGATCGATTGCCCGATTCATGGCTGCAACCTTGCCCCTTCTCTCGGGCTCGTGAAGCAATTTGAAATTGCTGTACTTTCTTATAATGTCTGCCGTTAAATCTGTTGATCCATCGGTGATAAAAATGACTTCTAATTTGTCCGGTGGATAATCCAATTCCATGGTGTTATCGATCTTGGCCTTGATGAAATCTTCTTCATTGTACGCCGCAACAACCAAAGCCACAAATGGCTCGTATGTGGTTGAGGCTAACTTTCTTGACGGGCTGAAAAGCTTTTTAATCTGCACCAGTATATAGAGAAGGATTCCGTATCCCAGGTAGCTATAGAATATAACGGATATGCTCAGCCAAAAGATGATCTTGATTGCAGTCATTGATTCTATGAAACTAGTTAACCGGTACTGTTGGCGAAACGGCAAAGTAAACAAATTGTTTTTGGGGTAGATTGTTTTCAAATAATTTCACTTTGTGGTTTTTATTGCTATTTTTGCGGTCGCCACTTTCACGTCCCCTATCCCCTGAAAATATTAGTGATTACCTTGTTATTCTTCGAGAAGCCAGTTAATCTGTAATGCACCTCCAATAATCCCCCAATACAATTTCGCGGATTTAATGTCCCCAGAAAAACAATGAGTTTTTTTTAGAGCTATCGTAGCCCCGACAACTGTCCATTTATGAAGAAATTATTACTTCTTACCTCCATAGGATTGTTATCCTATGCCAAGTCATTTGCACAACCAAACGTATTTGACCCTGCAGACCCAATGGTCAATTACAGTGCCTCCGCTGCATTGGGTACAGCACAACACCCGGCAACCAACTGGGGAAACATTCAAAAATGGGTGGTCACTCCAAGATTTACCTGGGACTCGGCTTCTTACAAAGCCTACCATTTTAATGGCGTTTCCTACAGGATTATGTTTCCTAAGTCATACCAGCATAACGTAAATGATGGAAAGAAATACCCCGTGATGCTCTTCTTCCATGGAGCCGGTGAAAAAGGAACCATTTACGATAATGAACTTCAACTATTGCATGGTGGGGAGCTATTCATGAACCGCGTCAAAACCGGGCAATTCGACGGATTTCTCATCTATCCACAGAACACCGGAGGCTCCTTCGGTGACAGCTATTATGCACCAACCATGATGGTGATTGATTCACTTGCTAAATATTGTAAGCTTGATATCGATAGGCTTTTCGTCGACGGCTTATCAGCCGGCGGACAAGCAATATTTGAAATGCTGATCTTGTATCCTGGCCGCATAGCTAAGGCAGCTCCGAGTTCTGCAGCATCTACTGGGGCGTTGAATTATATTACCAATTTCATCCACATCCCTATTTGGATGGCAACTGGCGGGTTGGATAATAATCCACATCCATTGGTGGCACAACAGGTTTACGATACCATTCGAAACCGGGGCGGAGACATCAGGTGGACACTTTATCCAAACCTTGGTCACTTCGTTTGGAATAATCATTGGCAGGAACCGGATTTTGTGCCGTATATGAATGACGTACATAAAGCGAATCCGCTTGTGTACTTTCAGCATAATCAATTTTGTCCCGATTCGGCCGTAAATGCCCGACTTGGTTTAACCGGCGGATTCTTCGCATATGAATGGAGTAAGGACGGGGCCACTATCGTTGGGGCTAACTCCAATGAGTATATTGCCACGCAATATGGAACGTATCGTGCAAGATTTAAGCGAACGGCTAGTTCAGATTGGTCTGAGTGGTCCCCCAAACCAGCCGTGATCTCACAGAAAACGACCAGCACAACACCTAATATCCAGATATCTGGCCTAAGAAGCAAGGTATTGCCTGCACCGGATGGTAGTACTACCGTTCCGTTAAAACAGCCGAGCGGTTATGTGAATTATGAATGGTTTCGAAATAGTGACAATGCCCTTGTAGGTCATGACAGCATTTATAATGCACCTCCTGGCACTTACAAAGCCAGGATCAAAGAACAATTCGGTTGTAATGCATTCTTCTCCCCGGATTTTACAGTGGTGAATGCGAACGGACCAAATAAACCATCACAGGCCAAGAACCTTATAGCACTTGCACTTTCCCCAACAAGTATTCAACTGGATTGGACCGACAATCCGTCCCCCGCGTTCAATGAAACTAATTTTGAAATATACCGCAGCACTGCCCTGGCCGGCCCATATGTTCTGATTGGATTAACAGGTGCAGATATTTCCACTTATGTTGACCCCAATCTCACTGCAAATAAGAATTACTTCTATCTGGTTAGAGCAGTAAATAATTTCAGTGCCGCTGCTAACAGCAACATTGTGAATGCCACTACCAACCAGGATTCGCAGCCTCCCTCTACGCCAACAAATCTGAAAGCAATTGGAGCAACAAGATTCTCCGCATATTTGGAATGGGAGCCTTCAACAGACAATGTTGGAGTGGTGGCCTATGATATTTATATAAATGGTGTAAAGACTTTTTCGACGCACCAAACCAGATTCACAGTAACA
>Ga0136846_1235646_pt1 | contig 14664 bp, 11 predicted proteins | sample HopSoiMetagenom2_FD_96841 | JGI IMG/M metagenome (GOLD analysis project Ga0136846, IMG submission 96841) | Grasslands soil microbial communities from Hopland, California, USA - 2 Assembly 2016 (version 4) | ecosystem: Environmental > Terrestrial > Soil > Grasslands | place: USA: Hopland...
CGCGGGCGACCAGATCCCGACCCTCCCCGCGCTCTCGGAGCACTACCGGGTGTCGGAGACGACGATCCGAAACGGCCTTGCGCTCCTGCGGAACGAGGGGCTGATCGAGGCACGGGCCAGGGCCGGAACGCGCGTACGGCAGACACCTCCTGTGCACCGCATGGCCGCCGATCGGTACCGCAACAAGCCCGGCGCTCCGTCCACGCCGTACACCAGGGACCAGGGGATCGGCTGGAGCGAATACCGGTTGGACAAGCGGTTCGAGCGGGTGACGGCGACACCGGAACTGGCGGCCCTCTTTGAGTGCGAGGTAGGCGAGCGCCTCCTTGCCCGGCACTTCCTCTTCTACGACAACGACCACCCCACCCAGATGAGCACTTCGTACGTGCGCTGGAGCGACGTGGAGGGGACCCCGGTGGCCGACCCGATCCACGAACCATGGCCGGGTGGGACGAGGGCGCAGATGGCCTCCCTCGGCATCCGCATCACGAGGATCACCGAGTCCTTCACGACGGGCATGCCGAAGGAGCAGGAGGCCCAGACGCTCCGGATCGGTGCGGGAGTCCCGGTGCTGCGCTACACCCGGCGCCACATCGCTGACAGCGGCCGGATCGTGGAGGTCGCCCACCCGATCGTGAGGCGCGGCGACACCACAGTGGTGGACTTCGTCATCGACCTGGAGGACTGAAGATCTAGCTAGTCCGGCCCGCTGCCATCGTCTTTAGAAGGTGTGGTCTGGTGGGCTGGCCGTCCGGGGAAGTCGCGGGCGGCCAGCCAAACGATGAGGTCGCCTGTGATCCGGCCGATGCTGGTGTCGGTTTCGACTCTGTGTTCACGACGGGTGGTGTCGCGGAAGACAATCTCGTAGCAGCCTTCGTCAAGGACAGCGACGGACGCGAACCAGGCAGGGTCGTCCTGGTCGGGCTGGATGACGATGAAGGTGTTCTCCGTGTCGTTGAGTTCGCTGATCAATTCGAACAGGGCGTCCTTGGAGAGGTCGTCGAGGTGGTCGCCGTTTCCGCTGTCTGCGGAGTGGGACGTGGCGGCCACTAGAATTCAGAAGGAGTCGGGTCTTGCGTGTGGATACATTGGTCCTGCTGATCACGATCATGCGGTCGCACATCTGCGGCCACCACTTGATCGTTTGACTTCACACGCTGATGATCGACGGTGGCCGCACTCGCGTCTGCACCGACCCTCACCGGCCGGATCACAAGCTAGATTTTGATCCAGTACCGCCGCATGGGACCGTGCTCGGTGTCCCAGACGCCCTCAAGATTGCCGCCCTGGCGCTCGATCGTCTTCACTGAGGCATGGTTGTCTGCTTCGCAGACGATCAGCACCCGGTCCAGGCCGAGCGTCCGAGCCTCGTCGAGTATCCGTCCAAGCGCCCAGGTGGCGAGCCCGCGTCGACGTGAGGACGGCCGGATACCGTAACCGATGTGGCCAAACTGCCGCACATAGTCGTTGATCCCGTACCGCAGCGCGATCCCGCCGTGCACCCGGTCGCCCTCGACGATCCACCGGTACGTACAACTCCGGCCTGTCTCCACCGTTTACGGACTCGATTCGTCAGCCAGACGTGCCACCCAGGTCGCGAATCCGCCTGGCGAGTCAACCTCGTCGGACGGCCCCAGCCCGAATCCGTCCTCGTGGAGGCCAGGACCCCACTCATCACGCGCCTCGAGCCAAGCGGCGTGCAGACGGGCGGTGGGCGCGATCAGTTCAGGCATACGGAAACGATACCGACCCAAACGATCACCTACAGCTGGAGTACTAGGCCGATCCACCCCGCTGATACTTCTGCTTCCACGTTGAATACCTCTCGACTGGTTCGGGGGGGCAGTACGTCGTCTTCGCGAGGATGCGTCCGGGTCGTTCTGCCAGACGCCCTGGGGGAATGTCTGTCGCCGCAGGACGGTGGCGGCCCTGACGGCGATGGCTTTTCCTCATAGACGCGCATGCGGGGGAGTCCCGGCCGGAGTCTGAGAGGGACCGCGATGGCCAGGCTTCCATGGACGGAAATGTTGGCAGGGCTCCGCGTACGGCCAACGGGCTCGCCGTGCCCGCTACCCGTTCACCCCCGTGTAGTGCCCCAGACTCCACCGCCACAGCAGCCGCGCCCCCAGGAACGCCACCAGCCCCAGCAGCGGTGATGCCGCGGCCAGCCAGTACGGCACGCCCGTGTCGTGGCCGTGGCCGGTCAGTACCGCCGCCGGGAAGTACGCGACGAACGCGAGCGGCAGTCCGAAGGTGAGGAAGCCGCTCACCGCCCTCGGCAGCACGTTCAGGGGATAGCTGCCGAACGTGCCGAGCAGCTCCTCCAGCCAGCGTCCCCAGTAGTCGGCGGCCGGGAAGCGCAGCGAAGCGCAGGCCACCGCCGTGAACAGGGCCGCCTCCAGGAACATCCCGCCGAGGACGCAGACCACGAGGTACGTGATGCGGCCGGCTGTCCAGTCCAGGTCGCTGCGGGAGAGCGCGCCCACCATCAGGCCGATCGCCACGGTCAGGTCGCCGATGGCGTTGGTCGGGAAGACGGACAACTGGACTTGGCGGAACACCGGCATCGGACGGACCAGATAGGTGTCGATCATCCCTTCCTGGATGATCTGGCCGATGCCGTGCATCCGCCCGAGGAACAGGACGAAGATGCCGTGCGCCAGCATCCGGGTCGCCGGGATCAGCAGCACCTCTGAGCTGTCCCAGCCGCCCATCCCGGTGAACCGCGTCAGCAGCACTGTCGCGAACACGATCACCGACACCTGCCAGATCGCGCCGATCCCGATCATCAGCAGGAACTCGGAGCGATACTCCAGCTGGGCACGGAAGTTGAGACGGGTGATGCGCCACGCGATACGTACGGCGTTCACGGGCCTCAGCCTCCCTGGGAGACGATTCGGAGGGCGGCCCGCCGCCACAAAAACCGGGTGAACAGGGCCAGTACGAGAACCCAGCCCGCCTGGACGGAGAGCTGGAAGGCGGCGTCCGAGAGCGGGATGCGCCCCACATACAGCGACAGCGGCACGCTCAGCGTCGCCTGGAAGGGCAGGAAGGAGCTGAGCGTGATGAACCAGTCCGGGAAGAACCACAGGGGTGCGTACACCCCGGACAGCAGGTTCTGCGCGAAGATCAGGATGAGCATCGCGGCGCCGTTGCGCAGCGTCCAGAAACAGAACTGGTCGATGACGAGCATGACGTAGTAGAGAACCAACTGGCCGAGCAGCAGACTGAGCGCGAACACCCCGGCCACGGCCGCCGATCCGGGCGGCTGGACCACCCCGGCGGCCAGACTAAGGACGAAGCCGGCCAGCGCCCACGCGAACCCGTACAGCTGCTCGCCGAGCGCCCGCAGCGCGTAGTAGCGCTGGGGTGCCAGCGGGCGCAGGTACCAGTACACGATCGTGCCGAAGTGCATGTGCTGGAGCACGGTGTCGCGGCCCGCGTACTGGTCCAACTCCCGCAGCCGGGAGGCGAGTACGGCCATGACGGCGTACGTCACCGCTTGTTCGCGGTCGATACCGGCCGTCGTGCCGGTCTGCTGGTACAGGCCGTTCCACAGGGACGCGACCAGGATGACCTGGACGGTCAGCCGGATCAGGGCGGCGGTCATCCGGGGCGGGGCGTACAGCTCACCGAGGGGGGTGACCCTGGCTGCCCGCCAGGCATGCAGGACGGCCATGTCAGCCGCCCCCACGCGATTCGGGTGCCTCGGCCTGGACGTACGCGGCCCGCATCACGTCCTCCAGATCGGCCTCCTCGAGGGCGATGTCCGTCACCTCGTACCGCTCGATGACCCGCTTGAGCGCCTGGTGGACGGCCGGGGCGTCCGGACCGTCGGGGCCGAAGACCACCTTCGGGCCCTCGCGGCGGAGCAGGGCGATGCCCGGGAGCGCCACGGCCTCCGCGTGCGGGTCGGCCAGCGGCGCCCGGACCTGCCAGGTCGAGCCGAACCTCTTCTTGATCTCGTCCAGCGTGCCGTCCAGCACGAGCCGGCCGTGGTTGACGAGGACGACCCGCTCGGCGAGCCGCTCGACCTCCGTCATGTCGTGCGTGGTCAGCAGTACGGTCCGGCCGCGCTCCTCGACCTGGTGGCGCAGGAACTCGCGCACCTGCTCCTTGACGACCACGTCCATGCCGATGGTGGGCTCGTCGAGGAACACGACCGGCGGGTCGTGCAGCAGCGCCGCCGCCAGGTCGCAGCGCACCCGCTGGCCCAGCGACAGATGCCGTACGCGGGTGTCCCAGAACGTCGACAGTTCCAGCAGGTCGTCGAACTCCTGCAGGCGTACGGTGTGTTCGGGCTTCGGTATCTCGTAGATGTCCCGCAGGATCGAGAACGACTCGCGCACCGGCAGATCCCACCAGAGCTGGGTTCGCTGGCCGAACACCGCCCCGATGTTGCGGGCGTTGCGCTCGCGCTCCAGGTACGGCACCACGCCGGCGACGCGTGCCTCGCCGGCAGTGGGGGTGAGGATGCCGGTGAGCATCTTGATGGTCGTCGACTTGCCGGCGCCGTTCGGCCCCAGCAGGGCGAGGAGTTCACCCGGCGCTACGTCGAAGGTGATGTCGGAGACGGCGTCCTTCGCGACCCGTTCCGGCTGGACGAGGGAGCGCAGAGCCCCGGTGAAACCGGGACGCCGCACAGTGGTGTGGAAGGTCCGGGACAACCCCCGGACCTCTATGGAACCACTCACTCAAGGAACCTCCGGGAGCTGGCGACGCACGAACACGGCCGTCCGGCTGGGAAGCCGGACGGCCGTGTGACCGGTAACATGCTCAGCCATCGACAGCCGAGAAGACAACAGAGAATTCAGCGGGCTGAACCCGCAGCAGATACTGCGGAAGCGCGCCCGGCCCGCAGGACTGTGAGCCGATGCCCTGCTGTCCGTGGTCGAGGTTGACCCAGACGACGTCTCCGGGCGTCAGGTCGGTCAGGTGGTCGGCCGCGTCGAGCTGTTCGCTCGTCCAGCGGCGGGCCGTGAACCAGAACTCCGGGTCGCCGTCGACGCGCAGTCCGCCGATCTCCGCCCAGCGGACGTCGGCACGGGCGCCGTTCTCCTGGGGGCGGAGATAAGGGGTCTGCAGGTCGTCCACCGTGGACTCCCAACGGGCCACCATGGAGGCCGACTTGGTGTCCGGGTACCCTTCGCCGGGCCCGCCGCCGAACCAGGCGACCCGGTCCGCCTCCGACAGTCCCAGCCGGATACCGAGCCTCGGCAGCGGCACCTTCCACTCGCCCTGGGGAACGACGGACACGGTCAGCTTCAGCCTGTCCCCGTCGGACGTCCAGCGGTACTCCGTGTTCAGGCCCACCTCGGCCGCCGCGGGTGCCACCCGGCTCCGTACCGTCAGCGCGTCCTCGCCCAACTCGACGGAATCCAGGCGGTGTTGCATACGGTGCAGGCCCAGATCGCGCCAGAGCATGCCGTAGCGCTCGTCGGGCTGCCAGGCAGCGCCGTCGTCGTTGTCGGTGGGCGCCCGCCACACGTCGAGCCGCAGCCCCTGGACCTCGCGGCCGCCGATCGACTTCAGGGCACCCGTGCGGGCGTCGAAGACACCGGAGCCGAGGGTGATGACCCCGTCCGCCAAGGCGGGCGCGGCCGAGGCGGTGAGCGTCGGCAGCGGGCGTGCGGACGCCGGGACCTGGCCCCAGGCCACCTGGTGTCCCTTCGCGCCCCAGGCCGACTCGTCCGCCAGCAGCGCCCGTACCGTCCACCCGCACTCGGCGCCGCCCCGGGCGTCGGCGGGCGGCGCGGGCAGCTTCACGTCCGCCGACTCGCCGGGGGCCAGGGACGGGGGCACCGCCAGGGTGCCGGTCTCGACCGCGACGCCGTCGACGTCGTACGACCACTCGAAGGTGAGCGCGGACAGGTCGGCGAAGTCGTACGCGTTCGTCACGCGCACGGTGCCGTCCGTGCCGTCGCCGTCGATGCGGACCGGCTCGATGACCTTCTTGAACTCGGCGAGCCCCGGAGACGGCGTCCGGTCGGGGAAGACCAGCCCGTCGCAGACGAAGTTGCCGTCGTGCAGCTCCTCGCCGAAGTCGCCGCCGTACGCGTACCCGAACCGCTCGTCCTTGATGCCGTGGTCGATCCACTCCCAGATGAAGCCGCCCTGGATGCGGTCGTGGGCCTCGAAGATCCGCTGGTAGTCGGCGATGCCGCCGGGGCCGTTGCCCATGGCGTGTCCGTACTCGCAGAGGATGAACGGCAGCCCGCGGCGCTTGGGGGTGCCGCCGTCCAGGCCCCGGCCGATGAGCTCGGTCTCCGTGTGGTCGGCGTACATGCGGGAGTACAGGTCCGTGTCGCGGCACTCCCAGTCGCCCTCGTAGTGCACGAGCCGTGAGCTGTCGCGGCCGTGGATCCACTCGGCCATGGCGGTCAGTCCGCGCCCGGTGCCGGCCTCGTTGCCCAGCGACCAGATGACGACCGACGGGTGGTTCTTGTCCCGCTCGACCATCCGGGACGCGCGGTCCAGGAGGGCCGGGGTCCAGCGGTCGTCGTCGACGGGGTTGCCGCGCCAGTTGAGCTCGGTGAAGCCGTGGGTCTCCAGGTCGCACTCGTCGATGACCCACAGGCCGTACTCGTCGCACAGGTCGAGGAAGGCCGGGTGGGGCGGGTAGTGCGAGGTGCGGACGGCGTTGACGTTGTGCCGCTTCATCAGCAGCACGTCGGCCCGCATGGTCTCCAGGTCGAGGGCGCGCCCCTTCTCGGGGTGCCACTCGTGCCGGTTGACGCCCTTGAACAGGACCGCCTTCCCGTTGACCTTGATGAGCCCGTCCGCCACCTCCACGGTCCGGAAGCCGATGCGCAACGGCACCCGCTCACCCGCCGTGACCAGCACACCGTCGTACACGCGGGGCGTCTCGGCGGTCCACGGCTCGACCGCGACCGTCACCGGCTCACCGGTCCTGACATCGATGTCCAACTCGGGGACGGTGACTCGCCCGTCGACGTCGGACTCGACGCGGAGGGTGCCCTCACCGGTCGTGTGGTCGTAACCGGCGTGGGTGAAGAAGTCGAGGACGCTGCCCGCCGGGCGGTGCAGCAGCGTCACGTCGCGGAAGATGCCCGGCAGCCACCACTGGTCCTGGTCCTCCAGGTACGAGCCCGCCGACCACTGGTGGACGCGGACGGCGAGGACGTTGCCGCTGGGCTTGAGGAGATGGCCGACCGCGAACTCGTGGGGCAGCCGCGAGCCCTTGAACTCGCCGATGTCCGTGCCGTTGAGCCACACCCGGGCGCACGATTCGACGCCGTCGAAGCGCAGCACCGCCCCGCCGTCCGACAGGTCGGGCCAGTCGGACGGCAGGTCGAAGACGCGCAGGTGGTCGCCGGTCGGGTTCTCGGTGGGCACGTGGGGCGGGTCCACCGGGAACGGGTAGCGGACGTTGGTGTAGATCGGAGCGCCGAAGGCCCCGTCGCCCTGGAGGACCCAGTGGCCGGGGACCGTCACCTCGGCCCAGTCCCCGGCGTCGAAGCCCGGCTCGGCGAACGAGTCGTCCGCGCCGTCGGCGGTCGGCGACAGCCGGAAACTCCAGCTGCCGTTGAGGGACAGCGAACCGGCGTCCGAGGACGCGTACCAGGCGCGGGGCGCAAGGGCCCCGCTGCCGGGTGAGACGTCCTCGACGTAGTCGGTGGCCGTCTCGGTGGACGCTGCCGTGGTGCGGTAGGACATCGGTCTCCTAGTTCAGCCCGTGGTTCAGTCCGACAGGCGGCTCAGCCCTTGATGCCGGTCTGGGCGATCCCCTGTACCAGCCAACGCTGGAGGAAGAGGAACACGAACACCAGGGGCAGGATGGAAAAGGCGGTGGCCATGAAGATCATATGGAATATGACGGTTTGGTTGGTCATGTAGTTGGAGAGCGCGACCTGAACGGTCCACGCGTCCGGACTCTGACCGATGACCAGCGGCCACAGGAAGGAGTTCCAGCCGTTGATGAAGGTGATGGTCGCCATCGCCGCGAAGAAGTTCAGCGAGTTGGGCACCACGATGCGCCAGTACGCACCCCAGTAGCCCAGTCCGTCCACGCGCGCGGCCTCCTCCAGCTCCTTGGGGAACCCCAGGAAATACTGCCGGAACAGGAAGCAGGTGAAACCACTGAACAGGCCCGGGACGATCAGACCCCGGTAGGTGTCCACCCAGCCGAGCGAGGAGACCAGCACGAAGCTCGGGACGAAGGTGACCGCCGTGGGGACCATCAGGGTGCCCAGGACGGCGTAGAAGACCTTGTTGGCGTGCTTGTACGGGATGCGGGCCAGACCGTAGCCGGCGAGGGAGCACACCAGCAGGACGCCGGTGGTGTGCAGGGTGGCCACGACCGCCGAGTTCCACAGGGACTGGGCGAAGGGCACCGTTCCGTCGTTGAACAGTTCGCTGATGTTGCCCCACTGGATGTCCGTGGGGAAGAACTTCCAGTTCTCGCCGGTGATGTCGGCGTCCGTGGAGAGGGCGTTGCGGATCAGAAGGTAGAACGGGACCAGGAAGAAGAACCCGGCCATCCCGGTGGCGATGTAGAGCCCGGTGGAGCTCATCACGCCGCCGCCGCGCTTGACGCGACGGGGCTTGTCCGCCGGCGATGTGGATTCCCGTACCCCGGGTACCTCGGGCATCGTGGTGGTCACTTGGACTCCTCCCCTCTTCCGAAGCCCATGAACTTGCCCTGGAGCAGGGTCACGGCACAGATCAGCACGGTCAGGATGACCGCGCCCGCGCTGCCGGCACCGTAGTCCTGGCTCTCGCCAAGAGCCTTGTAGTACAGCTCGACCAGGGGCGGACGGCCCCAGGTGGTCTTCGACAGGAGGTTGAAGAACTCGTCGAAGGCCTGGTACGCGGCGACCAGCAGCAGCAGGACCACGGCGGTGGACGTGGCGCGCAGCTGGGGCAGGGTGATGTAGCGGAAGGTCTGCCAGCCCGGCTTGGCGCCGTCGATGGCGGCGGCCTCGTACAGCTCGCCCGGGATGTTCTGCAGCGCCGCGATGAACAGGATCATGTAGAAGCCGGACTGCAGCCACAGCCGTGCGCTGACGATGACCACCCAGTACCAGGGCGGGTTGGGGTCGACCAGCCAGGCGATGTTGTCGATTCCGAACCAGTCGAGGACCGTGTTCATCAGGCCGAACCGGACACCGCTGAAGATGGACATCTTCCAGATCAGCGAGGCGGCCACGTAACTGCAGGCGGTCGGCAGGAAGAACACCGACCGGAAGAACGCCCGCATGAAGCGCAGCCGGTTCACCAGCAGGGCAAGGCCCAGCGAGAGCGCCCAGGTGGTGGGCACGATGAACGCGGCGAAGGCGGTGAAGGTGCCGAGCGAGCCGACGAAGTCGTCGTTCGTCAGCATGTAGGTGTAGTTGTCGAAGCCCACGAACTTGTCGGGCGTGACGGTGAAGCGGGCCTCGAAGAAGCTGAGCCACAGGCTCCAGAGGATCGGCGCGTAGACGAAGATCGCCAGGCCGATGAGGAACGGCCCGGTGAAGAGCCAGAAGTTGAAGGTGGGGCTGCCCCGCAGACCCCGCCGCGGCTTGGCCGGTGAGGCCTTCGCCGGGGCGGGACGCGCGAGGTCGCGCGTGTTCGTCGTCGACATGTCGTGGTCCGTCCGGGGCCTATCCGAACAGCTTCTTGAGCTCGCGGTTGACTGCCGTGTCGGCCTTGTCGAGGGCGGCCTCCGGGTCCATGTTCTGGCGGACGGAGTTGGCGAAGACGTCCTCGAGGGCGGTGATCATGGCCTGGGTCCAGCCGATGTTGTCGAAGTGTCCGAACTCGTTGAAGAGTTTGACGCCCTCAGCGGCGTTGCCCGACTTGAGCTTGGTGGCCGACTGCGCGAGCGAGGCACGCGGCGGGATGTGGAAGCCGAAGGAGGTGGCCCACTCCTCCTGGTACTGCTTCTGGTCGATCCACAGCCACTTGACGTACTCCTTGGCGGCCTCGATGTTCTCGCTCTTGGCGTTGACGAACATCGACCAGCCACCGTTGTAGACCGACGGCTTGCCGGAGTCGATGGTCTTCGGGAACGGGAAGACGCCCCAGTCGTCGCCGAGCGCGGCCTGGATCGCCGGCATCGCCCACATGCCGCAGAACTGGATGGCGCACAGGCCCTGGTTGAGGGAGGAGGGGTCCCAGGACGCGGTCGGCGCGCCGAGGAGAAGGTCGCCGCTGGTGAACAGCTTGCGCATCTTCTTGATGCCCTCGACGACGCCGTCCGTGTGGTAGGCGATCTCGTTCTTCTCGTTGAGGGTGTCGGCGCCGGCCGACCAGATCATCGGGCTGATGACGCTGTGCAGGTCGTCGCCCATGTACAGGCCCTTGACCTTGCCGGTGGTCAGCTTGGCCGCGGCCTCCATCAGCTCGTCGAGCGTGGTCGGCACCTCGACCTTGGCCTTCTCCAGCATCGACTTGCGGTAGAAGAAGAACTGCGGGTCGTCGATCATCCGGACGCCGTATATCTTGCCGTCCACCGTGTGCGACTTGATGTCCGCCGGGTTGAAGTCCGCCTTGACCGGCTCGATGATGTCGGTCAGGTCCGCCACCTGGCCGCTCTTGATCATCTGGATCTGCGGGTGGAACTCGAAGAGGTCGGGCGCGTTCTTGGTGAGCAGCGTCGCGAAGAGCTTGCTCTCGAAGTCGGCGCTGGTGATCCACTGCGTGGTCACGTTGGCCTTGGCGTAGGCCTTGGCGTACTTCTTGATGGCCTGCTCGGTGCCCGCCTCGCCGTACGCGTGGAAGTACTGCGTCAGGTTCACGCCCGAACCGGCCCCGCCGGAGCGGCCGTTGTTGCCGCCGCAGGCGGTCAGCGCGCCCGCGGCGGACAGGCCCGCCGCTGCGCGGAGGATGGATCGGCGGTCCCAGTTGCTGCTCATGGCCGACATGTGACGTCCTTGTCTCTGGTGCGGCTGCGGGCCACGGGCTCTGTGCCGAGTGGCTGAAACAGGAGGTGCGGAGCGGGACGTTAACCTTCGGCTAAGGCTTCGGCAAGGGGTTGGACGAAGTCCGTTCGAAACGTTGCGGGGCGTTCGGCCGGTCGGACGCGACGAAGCGGCGAACCGCTCAACAGCGGTCCGCGCAGGCCTGGTTGGCGATTGGCCCGGACCTACTTCAGTGGCATCGGGCCAGTGCGCCGCGCGGCCGACGCCCGCTGGGTCACCGAGGACAGGGCGCCTTCGAGGGCGAACGTCGCCGCGCCCAGGCATGCCGGGTCTGTGGGGATGGGGGACAGGACGATCTCGGTGGCGGCGAACGGCCGTCTGAGCGCGTGCCGGCCGACGGCCTCGCGCACCTCACGCAGCAGCGGCTCGCCGAGCCTGCGGGCGACCCAGCTGCTCAGCACGACCACTTCGGGGTTGAGCAGGTTGACCAGGTTCGCGATGCCCGCACCGATGTAACGCGCGGTCTCCCGTACGACCTCGATGGCCACCGGGTCGTTCGCGTCCACCCCGAGGGCCAGCGCGTCGATGGTGGCGGTCTGGTCCTCGGGGTGCAACAGCGGGCTCCCCGGGCTGACTTCCCGCAGGTTCAGCATGATGCCGGGCGCGCCGACATAGGCCTCCACGCAGCCGTGGTTGCCGCAGCGGCAGGGCCGCCCGTCCAGGACGAGCGTGGTGTGACCCCACTCGCCCGCGCTGTTGCTCACCCCCCGGTACAGCCCGCCCTGGAGCGCGAGCCCCGCGCCGACTCCCGTCCCGAGGTTGACCACCACCGCGTCCCCGCGCCCGCGCGCCGCCCCGAACCACATCTCGGCGACCGCGCCGGCGCGCAGCGGATTGTCCAGGTAGAGCGGGTAGGCGATGACCTCGGACAGCAGATCGAGCAGCGGCACGTCGTGCCAGTCCCAGTTGGGCGCGTACTCCGAGACACCGGTGTCCCGGTCCACCTGCCCCGGCACGCTCACCCCGACGCCCAGCACCCGCGCGCCCTCGATGCCGGCCTGCGCGACCACGGAGCCGACGGCGGCGGCCACCTGGCTGACCACCTGCTCGGGCAGGCTCTCGCCGGGGCGCATGTCCTCGTCGGCGCGGGCCAGCACGGTCAGCCCGAGATCGAACAGCTCGACATGGACGTACGTCTCCGCGATGTCGACGCCGATCAGCGCGCCCCCCGACGCGTTGACGGCCACCAGGCCCCGGGGACGGCCACCGGCCGAGTCCTCGAACCCGACCTCCGTGATCATCCGCAGCTCGATCAGCTCGCCGACGAGCGTGGCGACGGTGGCCAGGCTCAGCCCGCTGGCGGCCGCCAGCTCCTGCCGGGAGGTAGGAGAATGGGCGATGATCTGGCGCAGCACCTCATAGCGGTTCGCGGTGCGGATGTCACGTGACGTGCGCTTCACCACCGGGCTAGCCCCCTCGCCGTGCGGACCTGAATGCGGACAGACCGGATGACGACGGCACCGGCGCGGCGCAAGGCTATGGGAGCCGGAGAGGTTCGACAAGGGGTTAGGAAAGGGGCTGAAGAAAGTCCCCTCGCACGTGGCGCCGCCCCTGGCCCGAGGTCAGCCGCCCAGCACCTCCCGCACGAACGCGTTCGTGAACTTCGCCGAGGGGTCCAGGAACGACACCAGCGCCCCGAAGTCCGCGAGCCGCGGATACCGTCCGCGCACCACATCCGCCGGTACGGCGAACACCTTGCCCCAGTGCGGACGCGCCCCGTACGGGTTCAGCGCCGCCTCGACGCGCCGCACCACCGGCAGCACCGCGTCGGTGTCCGCCACCCAGGTGAAGTGCAACGCCACGCTGTCCCGCCCGTACGCCGGACTCAGCCACTGGGTGTCGGCGGCGATCGTCCGCACCTCGCACACCTGCAGCACCGGCGCGACGACGTCCCGGATCGCGTCGAGGGAGCGCAGCGCGTCGAGAGCGTACGGGCGTGGCAGCAGGTACTCCGACTGGAGCTCCTCGCCGCTGCTCGGCGTGAACTCCGCCCGGAAATGCGGGAGTCGCTCGTGCCAGGGCCCCGGCACCCCGAGCTGCTCGGTGCAGTTCACGGCCGGCATCCCCGGCACCGGGTGCAGCGCCTCGGTGGCGGGCGCGGCCCACGGGAAGTCCGTCGGCGGCTGGTCGGTACGCCGCTTCAGCCACACCTGCCGGAAGCCCGGCGCACGCCAGTCGGTGAACAGGCTCACGCTGTACGCGGCACCCGCCACCGCCTCGAAGTCCAGCCCGTCCAGGGGCAGTTCGGTGAACACGTACTGCTCGACCTCGAAGTCCGCCTCCAGGTCGAGAGTGAGGGCCGTGACGACGCCCAGCGCGCCGAGCGAGGTGACCGCGCCCTCGAACCGCTCCTCGCCCCGGGCGATCTTCACCGTCGAGCCGTCCGCGGTGACCAGCTCGACCTCGCGCACCGCGGCGGCGAGCGAACCGTTGCCGACCCCCGAACCGTGCGTACCGGTGGCCACCGACCCCGCCACCGAGATGTGCGGCAGGGACGCCATGTTGTGCAGCGCGAGCCCGCGCCCGTGGACGGTCCGGGCCAGCTCCGCGTACCGGACCCCGCCCCCGACCCGGACCGTACGGGCCGCCGTGTCCACGTCGATCTCCTGGGGCAGCGCGGCCAGGGAGAGCAGGACACCGCCGGCGCCCGGCTCCGCGATCTCGTTGAACGAGTGCCCGCTGCCCAGCACCCGCACCCGCGCGCTGTCCGCCACGAGCGCCCGCAGGGCTTCCAGGGAAGGCGGTCGGTGCAGCTCCCCGGGCGTGTAGATGATGTTGCCCGCCCAGTTGGTCAGCGTCTCGGTCATCGAAATTCGTCCCTCCGCTCAGATGCGACGACCTTCTCACGCGGCGGCGGGTGACATGCCCGAGGGCCCCCGCGGCCGCTCCCACGCAGGCGGGGGCATACCGTGAGGAGTCGAACGCCGCAACACCGTCGGAGCTGGAGGAGACAAGGGATGGGTAGCCGCACCGCGCTGGTCGAGGATCTGATGGAGCGCTTTCCCCACGTACCGCGGGAAGCCGTTTTCAAGGAAGACCTGCTCAGGGGTGGTGTGGCCTTCGACCCGTCCGCGCTCAGCGACAACGAGAGCGGCGACGTCAAGCCGAAGTCGTACTTCATCTTCTCCTTCGACCACGGCACCCTCCCCGAGCTGGGCGAAGCCGCGCTGCGCCGCCCGCCGGAGGAGATCATTCTCACCGGAGGCCCCTACGACCTGCGCCGGACCGTCGTGTCGGTGCGGGTGAACCCGGCGTCGCCCTACCGGGTGGCCGCGGGCGAGGACGGTGTCCTCGGCCTCTACCTGGACGGGAAGCGGATCTCCGACGTCGGCGTGCCGCCGATGCCGGAGTACTACCGGCACAAGCTCTCCAACGGGAAGTCCGTCATGGAGGTCGCCCCCACCATCCAGTGGGGCTACCTGATCTATCTGACCGTCTTCCGGGTCTGCCAGTACTTCGGTGCCAAGGAGGAGTGCCAGTACTGCGACATCAACCACAACTGGCGCCAGCACAAGGCGGCCGGACGGCCGTACACGGGTGTCAAGGACGTGGACGAGGTCCTCGAAGCGCTGGAGATCATCAACCGGTACGACACCAACCGGACCTCCACCGCCTACACGCTCACCGGCGGTGCGATCACCTCGAAGCTCCAGGGCCGCGACGAGGCCGACTTCTACGGCATGTACGCGAAGGCCATCGAGGAGCACTTCCCGGGCCGCTGGATCGGCAAGGTCGTCGC
>Ga0136846_1224418_pt1 | contig 14662 bp, 14 predicted proteins | sample HopSoiMetagenom2_FD_96841 | JGI IMG/M metagenome (GOLD analysis project Ga0136846, IMG submission 96841) | Grasslands soil microbial communities from Hopland, California, USA - 2 Assembly 2016 (version 4) | ecosystem: Environmental > Terrestrial > Soil > Grasslands | place: USA: Hopland...
CGTGGAGCGAGACGCCCCCGAGCGGCGTCGTCCGGTACATGCCGGTCGGGCTGCGATCCGCCTGGAACGAGTCGATGCAGATCGCCGCGGGCGTGTGCAGGTTCCAGCCGGAGTCGGTGAAGACCGGCGGCATGTGACACGACGCGCACTTGCCGGCGCCGTTGAAGACCGCCTTGCCGCGCACGGCCGCCGCCGCGTCGAAGCTGCGGGCCGCCGGCTTCGGGGCCCGTAGCGACAGCTGATAGGCGTGGAGGGCGGGAAGCTTCGGCGTGATCAGATCGGTGGCGTTGGTGACGTGCGCGAACCCGGCTCTGGCTGCGACCGGGAACTTCACCGGGTCGGCGAGCCGCGCGTCGGTGAAGTTGCCGATCCCGTGCATCTCGAGGTTCGCGACGAACGCGTTCCAGTAAGGGATGGAGCCCCAGCCCGTGTACGTGTGGAGGTTGACGCCGGCGAGCCCGTAGGCCGGCGGGATCAGCGTCGCCGCCGTGGCGCCGTCGGGCCGGAAGGCCTTCCCGTCGAGGAACAGCTCGGCGTCGAACTTGCCGGGCCCCCAGGAGGCGAGGACCTTCTTCACCGTCGCCTCATCGACGCCGAGGAGGCTCGTCACGGGCGTCAGGTTCGGCGAGAGCGAGACGATCGCGCCGACGTTGAGGTCGCGGTTGGGCCACCCGTCGAGACGCTTGCCGATGCCGGATGCGAGGGAGTTGTCGACCGTCGAGTGGCAGAGCGCACACGTGATCCCCATCGATGTGAGGTGCTTGCCGGAGGCGTCGAAGAATCCCTTCACGCCGACCACGGCGTTCAGCTTCAGGAGCGTCAGCGTCGTCGCGGGGTCGTCGAGATCGACCTTCCCGGCCTTGATCGCGTCCTTGACGTCGTGCGGTAGCGCCTTCGAGTCGACCTTGAGCCCGACGGCGAGCGCCGTCTTCGGACTCACGCCGGGGCCGACGCCGCCGAGGTTCGCACCCTCGATCGCTTTGTGCAGCCCGAGCGCGTCGCCCCAGAACGCCTGGTCGCCGAACGTGTCGTTCCGGAAGACGCTCTGGCCCTGCCGGACTAGCGATCTGCCGTCTCGATCCTTGCCCTTGCCGTGGTCTGCGAACGCAGCAACGGATCCGTTGACGACGATCGCTGCGAGCGACGCGGCGATCACGAGCGTGAAGACGACGGCGAGCCTGCGGGCGAGCGAGCGCACTGATGTCCCTCCTGGTTTCGGCTACGCGGCACCGTACGAGCGCGCACCGGCTGAGCGCTGTGAGCAAACGCACGTTGTGATCGTGGTCACGCGGGGAGCTCATTCGGATCTACGAGCAGCAGGTACGAGCGGCCCCGGCGCGCGATCAGCCCCTCGTTCTGGAGCTCGTCGATGGCGCGCGTGACCGTCTCGCGCGCGGAGCCGGTCATCTCGCCGAGCAGCTCGTGCGTCAGCGGGAGGTCGAGCCGGATGCCGTCGCGGCCGACGACGCCGTGGTCGGCGGCGAGCTGGAGCAGCTTCGCCCGCACGCGGGCGAGATGGTGGTGGTGGGCAAGGGCCTCGATCGTGCGGTGCTTCTGTCGAATCGTGGCCGCCAGCGCGTCGAAGAGGAGCGGCGCCACGCCGGGGATCTGCAGGAGGCGGTCGCGCACCTTCGTGGTGACCACCCTGACGCGCGTCGGCACGAGCGCCGCGAGCACCTCGGTCTCGCGCGGCGGGAGCACGAGCGACCCGGCCCCGGCGTGGCAGACGACGACCTCGCGGAACGTGCCGGGCTGTTCTGCGCGTATGAGCGCGAGCCCCGACTCGACCACCAGGAAGGAGACGTCGACGAGCTGCGCCGGCCCGACGGTCTCCGCCGCCTCGAGGTCGCGGGCCCGCGCCTCCGCCAGGAGGTCGTCGAGCTCCCGCGATTCGAGGGCGAGGAACGGCGCCGTCATCTGTGACGTTCGTGACCTCGACCGCCCAGGTCCTTACACCTCCGAGACGACGTATTCGAACGCGGCCCAGCTCAGCAGCCCGAAGATCGCGTCGTAGAGCGCGAGGAACCACAGGTAGCCGCCGACGCCGCCGACGACGATCGGGATCGCCATCGGCAGGAAGAGGAGCGGCAGCAGGAGCTCGCGCGCGCGGCCCGCGACCGCCATGGCGCCGAACAGCGTGCCGACGCTCGCGATCCCGAGGTCGGCGAGCGCCACTGCGGCCACCGTCCGCCCGTCGAGTGCGTGGAAGAACGCCGCGAACGCGGGCAGCGCGACGATCTCGGCGCCGACGAGGAAGCCGAGGACGGCGATCGACTTGCCGAGCCAGATCGCGCTCCGGTCGACCGGAGTCAGGATCAGCGCGTCGAACATGCCCTGCTCGCGCTCGGGGACGAACGCACGCGTCAGGCCGAGGAGCGCGGTGAAGACGAGGGCGGACCAGAGAAGGCCGCGTGCGGCGACGACACCTGTTCCACGCGGCAGCGCGAAGTGGAAGATCGTCAACGCCGCGATCACGAAGAGGAGCATCGACGGCAGCGTCTCCTTCGCGCGCAGCTCGAGGAGGAGGTCCTTGCGTGCGAGCGCGGCGACGTCGGACGGATAGGTCATGCGAACGCCAGCCGCGCCGTCGCAAAGCGCTCGACGCGCTCGGGCTCGTGCGTGGCGACGATGCGCGTGCGCGGCTCGGCGAGGATCTCGTCGAGGAGCGCGCCGCCGGCGGCGTCGAGCGCGTTGTACGGCTCGTCGAGGAGCAGGAACGCGGGCTCGTGCAACAGCACACGGCAGAGGCCGAGCCGCTGCTGCATGCCGCGTGAGAACGTCGAGACGCGCTCGTGGCGGACGCCCCACAGGGCGAAGCGCTCGAGCAGCATGCCGATGCGCTCGCCGCGCTCGGGCAGGCGGTACAGGCGGGCGAAGAGCGAGAGGTTCTCGAGCGGCGTCAGCTCGCGGTACACGAGCGGGTCGTGGCCGAGATAGCCGATGGCATTCCGCGGCGGGAGCTGCAGCTCACCCGCGGTCGGCGCGGCGAGGCCGGCCAGGACGCGCAGCAGCGTCGACTTGCCCGAGCCGTTGGGCCCCGTGACGAGCAGGAAGCCGCCGTCGGGAAGGTCGAGGTCGATGCCCGTGAAGACGCGGCGGTCGCCGTACCGTTTCGCGAGGCCGCGACCGCTGATCACGAACGGTAGACCTCGGCGGCGGCGCGATGGAAACCGTCGGGGCGGCCCGCCGCGGCGAAGGTGTCGGCGATCTCCTCCATCTCGCCGATCCACCGCCAGCCCTTCGCGGCGGCAGAGCGCTCGGCTGCCGCGAGGCGGTCTGCGAGCTCGGGCGTCGCCAGCTGCCACTCGTGCTCGACGTCGAAGTGGCGCGCCACGTCGCGGATCGCGAGCAGCATCGCCGCCGTCCCCTTCGACCAGGCGGCGTACGCCATCTTCACCGCGGACGCATCACCGCACACGTGCGGCTCGAGGTTCGAGCCTTCGAAGAGGGCCGCAACGGTCGCCGCCTCGCCGCCCGAGAGATACATCGTCGTTCCCGGCTCGTCCGGCGGACCGCCGACGATGCCGCCGTCCACGAAGCGCGGATGCAGCGCCGCCACCTCCCGTGCGCGCATGGGCGAGATCGCGTTCGCGTCGACGTAGATGCCGCGGAAGCCGTCGACCGTGCGGGCGACGTCGAGGGCCGCGTGGGGCGGGCAGATCGAGAGGATCACGTCGGCCTGCCGCGCGACCTCCGCGATGCTGGTCGCAGCGGCGAACGGCCGCGCGCGCTCGCGGGTGGCGTCGCTGCGTCCGTCCGGCACCCAGACGACGTCGTGCCCGTTCGCCTGCAGCACGCGCCCGACCGAGGAGCCCATCTCGCCCGGGTGCAGCAGCCCTACGATCACAGGACGTCGGCGAGCACGAACGCGAAGAACGCAACGGAGATCACGCCGTTCATCGTGAAGAACGCCGCGTCGAGACGGCGCAGGTCGCCCGGACGTACGAGCGTGTGCTCGTAGAAGAGGAGCGCCGCGACCATCACGACGCCGAGCCAGTAGAGCGTCCCGACGTCGAGGCCCAAGCCGACGGCGGCGAGCAGCACGATCGTCAGGAGATGCAGCGCCCGCGCCCCGAAGAACGCGCCGCGCTCGCCGAAGCGCGTCGCCCAGGAGTGCAGTCCCTGCTCGCGATCGACGTCGACGTCGAACAGCGCATAGAAGAGGTCGAAGCCGGCGACCCACGCAGCGACCGCCGCGCCGAGCGCCCACGCCTGCAACGGGAGCTCGCCCTTCACCGCCGCCCACGCGCCGACCGGCGCGAGCCCGTCGACGGCTCCGAGCCAGAGGTGGCACAGCCACGTGAACCGCTTGAGGTACGGGTAGACGACGAACGCGATCACGGGAATCGGCGACAGTGGGCGCACGAACGGATCGAGCTGCCAGACCGCGAAGAGGTAGACGGCGAGCGACGCGAGGCAGAACGCGACGACGCCGGCGCGCGACAGTGCGCCGGACGGCAGCTCACGCCCGGCGGTGCGCGGGTTCGCCGCGTCGATGCGCGAGTCGATCAGCCGGTTCAGCGCCATCGCGAGCGAGCGGGCGCCCACCATCGAGACGGTGATCCACAGGAGGTCGTGCCCGGACGGGATGCCGCCGACGGCGAGGACGGCGCCGACATACGCGAACGGCAGCGCGAAGATCGTGTGCTCGAACTTGACGAGCCGGTAGTAGAGGCGCGCGATCCGCATCAGGACGAAGTTTGCGCGTGCTGCGTCGGCTCGTCCGCGAGAAGCGACAGCGCGTGACCGAGCGCCGGCTGCAGCACCGCGTAGCCGTCGCGGCAGCCGCCCGGCGAGCCGGGAAGGTTGACGACGAGCGTCTGTCCGACGACGCCCGCGACTCCGCGCGACAGCAGCCCGTGGGGGGTCTTGCGGATCGAGTCGGCCCGCAGCGCCTCCGGGATGCCGGGCGCGTCGCGCTCCAGCACGCTGCGCGTCGCCTCCGGTGTCACGTCGCGCGGCCCGAGGCCGGTGCCGCCGGTCGTCAGGACGACGGCCGCGCGGCCCGCGAGCTCTGCGATCGCCGCCGTGATCTGGTCCGCCTCGTCCGGGACGACGCGCCGCTCGACGTCGTAGCCGTCGCCGCGCAAGAGCTCGTCGATCAGCTCGCCGCTCGTGTCCTCGGCCGCGCCGCGGGAGACGCGGTCGGAGATCGTCAGCACGGCCGCCCTCATTCCTTGACCTTCTCGACCAGCTCGACCGCGAACGTCATCGTCTTGTCGACCGCCTTCGCCATGTCGTAGACCGTGAGCGCGGCGACCGATGCGGCGGTGAGCGCCTCCATCTCGACACCCGTCTGCGCCGTCGTCTCCGCGGACGCGACGATCTCGACGCCGTCTGCGAGCACGCGCGTGTCGACCTCGACGTGCGTCAGCGGCAGCGGGTGGCAGAGCGGTATCAGCTCGGACGTCCGCTTCGCCGCCATGATCCCGGCGAGCTGCGCGGTCGTGAGCGCGTCGCCCTTCGGCAGCTCGCGCAGGCGTGTTGCCGTCTCGGGCAACGTCCGCACGACTGCGCGCGCGACGGCGCGTCGACGCTGCGCGGGCTTCGCGCCCACGTCGACCATGTGCACGGCTCCCGTCTCGTCGACGTGCGAAAGCTCGCTCATGGGGGAAGGTTACGCGGAGACGCGATCGAGGTCGGCCAGGAGCCCCTCGACCCAACTCGCGACGTCGTGTTCGCGCACCTGTGTGCGAATCGCCTCCGCACGCCGCCGCCGCTCGTCCTCCTGCATCGACAGCGCCTCGTGCAGCGCCTCCGCCTGGCCCCAGACGTCGAACGGGTTGATGGTGACCGCCCACTCGCCGAGCTCCTCGTGGGCGCCCGCGTTCTCGGACAGGACGAGCACGCCGTCGCGTTCGTTCACGAGCGGGCCCTCCTTCGCGACGAGGTTCAAGCCGTCGTACACAGGGTTCACGAAGAGCACGTCGTACTGCTTGTACGCGGCAACCGACTGCGCGAACGCATCGGCGACCTGCACCTCGACCGCGCCGGGGTGGCGGGCGCGCAGCGCCTCCGCCTCGGCCTCGATCGCCGTGCGGTAGGCGACGTATTCCGGGATCGTCTCGCGCGACGGGTCGAGCCGCGCCAGCAGCTTCACGCGGCCGCGCCACTCCGGGTGCTCGTCGAGCAGGATCCCGAACGCGCGGAAGCCTCGGACGATGTTCTTCGACGGATCGGTGCGGTCGACCCGGACGACGAGCTTCTCGGGACGCTCGAGCTGCTCCTCGGCTGCCAGGACGTCGGCGCGCTCGCGGAGCAGATCGAATTCCTCGACGTCGATCGAGATCGGGTGGTTCGTGATGTGCGTCGACCCGCAGCCGCCGCTGACGTCGGCGCAGCTGCGCACGAAGTTGTGCGCCCAGCGCTCGGTGTGGAACGCGACGACGTCGTTCGCGAGCAGGCCGTCGTGGACGGCGCGGCGCATCTCGATCGGGAGGATCGTCCAGTCGTCGGGCCAAGGAATGTGCACGAAGTGCGCGAGCCGCGCGTCCGGGCGCCGCTCGCGCACCATGCGCGGCGCGAGATAGAGGTGGTAGTCGTGGAAGAAGACGTCTGCATCCGGTGTGTTGTCCAATTGGGCGACAACCGCGTCGGCGAACGCACGGTTCACCCGCTCGTACCCCTCGTGCCACGCGTCGTGGAACGTGCGGTCGATGACGGGGCTCGTCGCAGGCCCCCACAGCGAGTGCTGGATGAACCACAGCATCGGGTTGGCGACGACGTTGTAGTAGAGGTCGTAGGCGCGCGGGTCGTGCGCGACCATCGTGACCGCACCAGCGCCCTCGACCGCGACGACGCGGTCCTCCTCGGTGATCGCGCTCGCGATCCACGTCACCTCGTGGCGTTCGAGGAGCCCACGGAGCGCGGTGACGAGGCCGCCCGCACCGCGGCGAGCGATCCGGTTGCCGTCGGCGTCGCGGCCGTACGTCACCGGAGGCCGGTTCGAGACGACGATCAGCCGCCGACGGCTGGACACGCTAGACAACGGTGATCGTGCTGCCGCCGACGTCATTGCCGGCGAGGCGGTTGAAGAGCACGAGCCAGTCCCGTAGCAGTCGAGGCGTGAGGAAGTGGCGACGGACGTGCTCCTTTCCGATCAGCGCACGCGTCCGAGCCTCGACGGGGTCGCGGAGGATCTCGACGCACGCCTGCGCGCACTCGTGCGGCGAGTCGACGAGCCACCCGGTCTCGCCGTCCGCCACCTGCACGACGATCCCGCCGACGCGGCCGGCGACGAGCGGCCTGCTCTTCCAGAGCGCCTCGGTCACCGTCAGCCCGAACCCCTCCTTGATCGACTTCTGGATCACCACGGACGCGTGGACCTGGAACGCGTTCACCTCGACGGCGCCGACGTTGTTCATGTTGCTCAGAACGAAGATGTCAGGGTCGGCGTCGGCGTGCTCCAGGGTGCGGTTGTAGTAGTCCCAGCCCTCGGGATCGTCGTGCGCCATCGACCCGACGAGCGCGAGCTGCACCTCGGGGTAGCGCCGCTTCACCTCACGGTAGGCGTCGATCACTCCGAGCGGGTCTTTCCACGGATCGAAGCGCGACACCTGGGCGAGGAGCGGGCGCTCGACGTCGATGCCGAATTGATCGAGGATGTACGCCGCGTCCTCGGGCGAGAGCGCCATGTTCTTCGGCATCAGCGGGTCGATCGCCGGCGGCCAGATCACGACCTCGGGCAGCCCGTCGGCCTGCGGGACGTAGCTGCGTAGATGGAAGATCGCGTCGTCGTAGTGGCGGAGCGACGGGAGCAGGAACGCGAGCACGTCCGGGTTCGGAGCCGAGAAATCGATGTGGCCGCGCCAGATCCACTTCGCGCGCCGGTCGGGGAACGACTCGATCATCGCGAGGGGCTGCGGGTCGTGGACGATCACGTAGTCGTAGTCGTCGGCCGGGAGCTCCTCCGCGTTCAGCGCGTTGTAGTGGCGGAAGATCTCCTGCTCCTCGGGTGTCAGCACCCGCGGGTCGCCCTGCAGCGCGTTGTGGATCGCCTTCGTGACGCCGAAGAAGTCCTCCGCGCCGCGGATGATCCGCCACTCCACCTCGAGGCCCGCGTCCGCCATGAGCGGCACGAGCGTGTAGTTGATCTCCGCCACGCCGCCGCCGAACGCCGTCGCCGACACGTGGACGACGCGCTTGCCCTGGAGCGGTTCCGCGAGTCGCCGGATCTCGTCCATGAGGCCCCGAGACGCGAGCGTCGCGTAATCGCCGAGCGACTTGTGCCCGACGTTGACGAGTTGGAGCACCTAGCGGAGGTGCTTCACGAATCGGAGGCTGGATCCTCCTTGTGCGCGCTCGCGAATCTCGAGCTCGTCCGCGACCGCCTGGATGATCGCGATCCCCAGGCCGCCCTCGGAGAGCTCGTCCTCGTCCGACAGGTCGGTCACCGCCGGCGGCTCGAAGCCCTCGCCGTCGTCGGCGACCTCGACGACGAGTTTGTCCGGATGCAGCTCGTAGACGATCTGCACGGTTCCCTGCTCGCCGGCGTAGGCGTGGCGGACGGAGTTGGTGCACGCCTCGGTCAGGGCGAGCTTCAGGTCGCCCAGCACCTCCTGCGGCAGCGGCCGTGCCCGCATGCGCGCAATCCCCGTCAGCGCGAGTCGGCCCAGCGTGATGTACTCCGGCTTGGCCGGAATCGTGAGACGGATCGACTGAACGTGCCCGTTCCCGTTCGCCCCGGCGCTCATCGGGCGGCGTGTTCCCACGGAATCCGAAAGGTAAACACGATTGATTCTGCCGAATCCTGAACGGGGCCGCGTCGGCCTACTCAAGCCGTTCCCGGCGCGTCTGCTTCCCTAACGCGCCTGCTGTTCTCGACGCGCCGCTAGCGCGCGGCCAGCGTGACCGGGACGACCCGGCGCTCGCGACCGCGCACGATCGTGAACTTTGCCGTCTCGCCCGGCACCAGCTTGGTCGTGACAATCCGCACGACGTCCAGCGCGTTCGTCACCGGGATGCCCGCGATCGCGACGATCGCATCCCCGCCGACCGTGACGCCGACGCCTTCGTAGACCTCGTCCCGCGTCCCGGCCTCGAGCCCGGCCTTCGCAGCGCCGGAGCCGTCCGTGACCTGGTCGATGAGCGCCCCGCGGGTGGCCGCGTACCCGAACTTGCGCGCGAGCGCAGGGGTCAGGTCCTCGGTCTTGATCCCGACGAAGGCGTACTTGACTCCGCCGGTCTGCACGAGTTGCGCCAGCGAGCGCCTGGCCGAGTCGATCGGCACCGCGAAGCCGACGCCCTCGAAGCCACCCGTGCTCGCGCCGCTCGAGCGGATCTGGGCGTTGATCCCGATCACGCGGCCGCGCGCGTCGAACAGCGGCCCACCGGAGTTGCCGTGGTTGATCGGGGCATCCGTCTGGATCGCATCGACGAGGTCGTACTTCGAGGTGAGGGACGGGATCGAGCGGCGGATCGCCGAGACGACCCCGACGGAGAGCGAATCGACGTTCCCGAACGGGCTCCCGATCGCCGCCACGGGCTGTCCGACGACGACACGGCTCGAGTTGCCGAGCGGGACGGGATCGAGCGCGTGCTGTGACGCGTTGACCCGGAGGACGCCGACGTCGTCGAAGAGGTCGGCCCCGACGACGTGCGCGGTCACGCGGTCGCCGTCGGCGAACTCGACGTAGACCGTCCGCGCCGTGGTCGTCTTGTCCGTCCCCTGGCCTGCGGTCGTGATGACGTGGGCGCTCGTCAGGACGAGGCCGTTCTTCGAGACGACGAAGCCCGAGCCCTGGCCGGCGCGGGCATCGGGCAACCCGGCGTCGTCGAAGTAGGAGACGACCGTGACGACGCCGGCCGAGCGCGCCCGGTAGATCTGGGCGGGCTGGAATCCGTTCCCGACGAGCGGCTTCGCGGCCACGACCGGGGCGGAGGCATCGCCGGCGGTCGGCGCGGAGGCGCGCACGACGACGGTCTTCGTCTCGCCCGCGTGCAGCCACCCGGCGAGGGAGGCGACGACGAGGACGAACGCGCCGCCCACGGCAGCGGCGACCAGCGTGAGCGCGGCGGCTGAGCTCGGGCGCATGAACCGGGCACTGTAGCGCCGCACTGTTCAGCGCAGTGCCGCCGTTTTCACGTTTTCGATTCTGCGTAAATCTACTGCTCAGACGAGGCCGGGCTCGAGGTCGCGCGCCGGCGCGTCCGCGCTCAGCACGAGCGTGAACAGGGTCCAGCCGTTCTGCGAGTCCAGCTCGATGCGGCCGCCCATCACCTCCGCGAGCTCGCGTGCGATCGCAAGTCCGAGGCCGCTCCCGGAGGCGCGGGTGCCGTCGAGGCGGTAGAAGCGCTCGAAGATCTGCTGGTGCACCTCGCGCGGGATCTCGGGGCCGTCGTTGGCGACCGTGAGCGTCGCGCGGCCGCCGTCGATCGCGCTCGAGACCCGCACCGTCGTCCCGGGCGGCGTATGCACGAGTGCGTTTTCGACGAGGATCCGCCCAATCTGGAGTACCCGCTCCGCGTCGCCGCGGGCGCCGACCGGCTCGGCCGCGACCTCGAGCACGTGGTCGCCGGCGCGGCCCCGGAACTCTGCCGCCAGCTCCTCGGCGAGCTCGGCGAGCTCGATCGGCTCGCTCGCGACGCTGAGCCGGCCCGCGTCGAGGCGCGAGAGGTCGAGCAGGTCGGTGGCGAGCTTCGTCAGGCGGTCGACCTGCTCGCGCATCTGCGCGAGGAACTCCTCGCGCGTCGCCTCGTCGAGCTCGGGATCGTCCATCAGCTCGAGGAAGCCGCCGAGCGAGAAAAGCGGGGTCCGGAGCTCGTGCGACGCGTTCGCGATGAACTCGCCGCGCGCGCGGTCGAGCGACGCCAGGCGCAGGCGCATCCGCTCGAACGTCCGTGCCAGCTGGCCCAGCTCGTCCGTCCCGTGGTCGACCACGGGCTCGTCGAAGTCGCCGGCGGCGATCCGCTCGGCCGCCGCGTCGAGCCGGCGGATGCGCCGGGCGAAGACACTCGCGCCTGCGTACCCGAGCAACATCGCGAACGCCGTCGCGATCACGCCCGCCACGATCACGCGCGTCCGCACGACGGACACGACCTGCAGCTGGTCGTGGAGCGGCGCCGAGAGGAGGACGACCGAGGAGCCGAGCGGGTAGGCGACCTCGGCGTACTCCTGGCCCTTCCGCGACACCGTCCCGCGCGCGACCGTCTGGAGGCGGATCGCGTTGAACGCGACCGGATCGCTCTCGACGTCGGACGAGTCGCCCTCGACATCCGAGTCGGCGACGACGAGGAGCAGCGACGGCTTGACGTTCGCCAGGTTGAAGACCACGACGCGCGCGTTGAGCTCCGGCGAGAGCGTGGCGGCGTACTGCTGCTTCATGAACGGCGCCGCCGGGAAGGACGGCACGGCGCGCGCCAGCAACACCTTCTGGAGGGTGTTCAGCTCGTTGTGCTCGAGAGAGCTCCGGTACGAGGGGACGACGATCAGGTAGACGATCGCCAGCACGCCGGCGACCACGAGCAAGAGCGCGAGCGCGAGCCTGACGCGAACGCTCCGGAACGGGCTCATCGGTCCCGGAAGCGGTAGCCGACGCCGCGCACGGTGAGGATGTACTCGGGGGTTCGAGGCTCGGCCTCGAGCTTCTCCCGGAGGTGGCGGACGTGGACGTCGATCGTGCGTGGGTCGCGGTAGTCGGCGCTCTTCCAGAGCGCCTCGAGCAGCATGCGGCGGCTGAAGACGCGGCCCGGTTGCGCCGCGAGCGTTCGCAACAGCTCGAACTCGACGTAGGTGAGCTGCACCGGCTCGCCGCGAACCTCCACGGACCGGCGGGGGACGTCGATCACGAGCCCGTCGGTCTCGAGCCGCTCGGGCGGCCCGTCGCCCGCCGTCTGCGAGACCTTGGCCCGGCGCAGGAGCGCCCGCACGCGCGAGCGGAACTCCCTGATCGAAAACGGCTTCGTGATGTAGTCGTCCGCGCCCAGCTCGAGGCCGATCACCTTGTCGAGCTCGTCGTCGCGGGCCGTCAGCATGATGATCGGGACGCTGCTCGTCGCGCGGAGGCGCTTGCAGACCTCGAGCCCGTCGAGCCGCGGCAGCATGATGTCGAGCACCACGAGGTCGACGGTGTTCGCGGCGAACTCGCGCAACGCCTCCTCGCCGTCCGCCGCCTGCACGACCGTGAAGCCGTCGCGCTCGAGCGGAAACGCGAGCACCTTCCGGACGGAGTCCTCGTCGTCGACGAGCAGAATCGTGGGGGCGGGTTCCGTCATGTGCGTCGCGCGAGGGCAGGCCGCAGCGGGGACTGCCAGGATAGCCCTGCAATGGCGGCGACCAGTGATCCCGCACGTCGTCGCCGCGCGCGCCGTGGCTCGCTCGAGCGGCCGGTCAACGCGCGTCTCTATCGCAGCTCGTTTCTCGTCGTCCTGTTGCCGCTCCTCGTGCTCGCGTTCAGCGTCGTGCGTCCGGGTTCGCTGCCGGGCCCGCTCCTCCCCCCGAACTTCGACGGCGCCGCGGCGACGAGGCTCGCCGCGGATTTCGCGGGCTCCTTCCCGGACCGCTCGCCGAGCGGAGCGAGCTCGGTGCGGGCCGCGCGGTGGTTCCGCGACCAGATGGCGCCGTACGGCCTGCCGGTCACGACGGATACATGGCGCGAGCGTGTGGCGGGGCTCGGGGAGGTGACGCTGCGCAACGAATGGGCGACGGCCGCGGGTCAGTCGGCCGCGGCGATCCTGGTCATGGCCCATCGCGACAACACGGGCACCGGGCCCGGCGCGAACGACAACGCCTCCGGGACTGCGGCGCTCGTCGAGCTCGCACGCAACTACGCCCGCTCGACGGGGGCAGGCGTCCGCTCGGCCAACAGCATCGTCTTCCTCTCCACCGACGGCGGCGCGTTCGGCGGCCTCGGGGCGCTCCGCTTCGCAGAGCGTGCGCCGTTCCCGATCCTCGCGATCGTGAACCTCGACGCGATCGCAGGCGACGCGCCGCCGCGTGTTGTCATAACAGGCGACACACCGCGGTCACCGGCGGCCACGTACCTGCAGACCGTCGTCCGCCGCGTCGTCGAGCAGACCTCGACGCCCGTGCGGCGTCCGGGCATCCTCTCCCAGCTGATCGACCTCGGGTTTCCGTTGACGCTCTACGAGCAGGGCCCGTTCGTCGCACGCCGCCTGCCGGCGGTCACGATCACGACGGGCGGTGAGCGCCCGCCGCCCGCCTTCACCGACCGCGCGTCGCGGCTGAGCACGCTGCGGCTGACCCAGGTCGGCCGCGCGGCCCAGCAGCTGATCGGCTCGCTCGACCAGGGGCTAGGGCTCACGCAGGGCACGACGAGCTACGTCTGGAGCGGGACGCGCATCGTGCGCGGGTGGGCGATCGAGCTGGTGCTCGCCGCGTTGCTCGCTCCGTTCCTCGTCGCGATCGTCGACCTCTTCGCGCACTGCCGCCGCCGGCGCATCACGCTGCTCCCGGCGCTCCGCAGCCTGCGGACGCGGATCGCGTTCTGGATCTTCGTCGGGCTCGCGTTCTACGTGTTCGGGCTGCTCGGACTATGGCCTTCGGGCGCGGCGCGGCCCCCGAATCCTGCGAGCGCAACGGCCGGGGATTGGCCGGCGCTCGCGCTCCTCGCCCTCGCCGTCGTCAGCGTGCTCGCCTGGCTCGTCGCCCGGCAGCGGCTCGTCCCGCGTCGCGCCGTCGGCGCCGACGAACGGCTGGCCGGCGAGACGGCGGCGCTCCTGGCGCTGGGAATCGTTTCGTTGCTCGTCTTGGCAACGAACCCGTTCGCGCTCCTCTTCGTCCTCCCGACGGTGCACGCGTGGCTGTGGCTGCCGCAGGTCCGGACGGCCCCGGCGCCTGCGCGGTTCCTCGTCCTGCTCGTCGGGCTCGCGGGGCCGCTGCTCTTGCTGCTCTCCTTCGCGGTGCGCCTCGGGCTCGGCTTCGACGCGCCGTGGTACCTGCTGGAGCTCGCCGCGATCGGCTACATCCCGGCGGCGACCGTCGCCATCGGGCTCGGCGGTGTCGCCTGCGCGGCTCAGCTCGCGAGCGTCGCAGCAGGCCGTTACGCGCCGTACCCGCAGCGCGGCGAGCGACCGGCACGCGGGCCGCTCCGCGAGCTCGTGCGCGTCGTCGTCCTCCGCTCGCGCGAGCGCCGTCGCGTCGCGCGGCGACCGAGAAGCTCTAGATCCGGAGGTACCTGACCGGCGCTCCGTCCGGCAGGGCGCCCACGCCGTGCGGGACGAGGACGAGCGCCGAGGCCTCGGCGCTGCGCACGATCATGTGCGACTCCTGCCCGCGGAGGGGCTCGAGCACGACGGCGTCACGCTCGACGCGCATGCGAGCGCGGACGAGCTCGTCGCGGTGCTCGTTCCGGCGGAGCGGCGACCCGAGGCGACCCGGCAGGTAGTCCGGCCCCGGGTCGGCAGCGCCCTGCAGCGCGAGCAGGGCGGGACGCACGAAGAGCTCGAAGTCCACCAGTGCCGACACGGGGTTGCCGGGCAGGCCGAACGCGAGGGTGGAGCCGCGCACGGCGAACGCGACCGGCTTGCCGGGCTTCACGGCCACACGCCACAGGACCTCCTCGGCGCCGAGGTCTGCGAGCGCCGCCCGCACGAGATCGTGCGGGCCGACCGAGACGCCGCCCGACGTCACGAGCACGTCGCCCTCCAGCCCGCGTTCGAGCGCGGCGCGCGTCGCTGCTTCGTCGTCGCCGACCGGTTCGAG
>Ga0136846_1220490_pt1 | contig 14661 bp, 19 predicted proteins | sample HopSoiMetagenom2_FD_96841 | JGI IMG/M metagenome (GOLD analysis project Ga0136846, IMG submission 96841) | Grasslands soil microbial communities from Hopland, California, USA - 2 Assembly 2016 (version 4) | ecosystem: Environmental > Terrestrial > Soil > Grasslands | place: USA: Hopland...
GCGCTGTATTCCTTTTCCTGGTCTTATACTTTCGGTCTCGCTCTGCATATCCCTGTTTGTCAACTGGACCGATATTGGGAGCAGAGCTAACACCCCTATAGACCTTCGATCCCACGTCATAGGAACTGTTACTCATATAGTAACCCTACCATTTATGTCAACGACTTCGAGACGTGTTCCTTAGTACCAATAATAGAGGTCAAATCAAAGAATCTGACTGGGCCCGTAATACTGGTACCGTCATACGAGAAGTCCACCCTGTAATTGATCTGTCGGAATCTAATGGGCTTGGGGAACTTCACAAACTTACGCAAAGAGAATTGAGCAGGCACGATATTTTGAATCACAACGGGAAGACTTAGCGGCTGATCCCAGCTATTGACTGAGATTTCATCCCAAGTATGGGTAGCTAAGGCATCCCATGTAACAGAGAATCCAATAATGATAGGCTGCACAGTTCCAGTGATATCGCTCATTGTGGCGATATTAGCGCCCCACCACATAAGACGCTTATAGCGGTGAGGAACTCCGTAATCATAGTTCTTGGTCTTAATGGAGCAGTTAATGGTTTCGGAGTTACTGGCATCGACAATATCTCTGAATCCATATACTGCGTTAGCTGTTGATACGGCTGTAGGAATCATATACTCAGGGATAGCGTTAACTTCACCCCGAATAGGCATTGCTACCGCGGGACCAATATATCTGGTCCCTGTATCCCATCTGGTCCAAACTTTAGCCTTAAGACCAAACACATATAACCTAGCGAAATACTTTACAATGAGACGATCGCCGAGCAATGTGAGGAAAGTTGGCGTCGACCAAGGACCAGGCTTAGTCGAATCGAATTCAAATGGCACTTTGGAGTTGATCTTCGAGAAGTCGTAATTAACAACTTCATACACATTGTTACGGTGTAAGACATATAGTTGATTCTCGTACGCGACGACACAATTTGTACTCGCGACTCCGATTGTTGCGTTAACTTTACGCGTAATCGCATCAGTGGGGGATGCGTCGTAGGCAAGTACGTAAGTGCTGTCCTCTTTAAAGAGCAAGAGATTGTCATTGTATACCTGAATATCGATTAGTTTTTGACCGTCACCCTTATTGATGAAGATCGCTACAGGGTATGTAAGGAAGTCAGCCGGAGCCGATCCTTGCAAAAGAGTTGAGTTGGAACCCGTTTGACTAGGCCCTGGCACAACAAACAAACGCTCTTTATGGACAACAGCGGCCCCGCCCTTTTTGATAGCAGACTGAACCGTATAAACTAGGGTATCATCGATAAATCCGCCTGCACCGGCAGAAGTTACATCGGCGATAATGTAGGCTTTGTCGTCGTATTGAACCATAACGGCGGCAGTTACTGAACTTGTACCTGCTACGAACGACCATGTGCCACTCTCATAAGACCAGATACCCGCCGAATTAGCAGCAATCAATCTGCTATGCGCAGCGGTAATGTAGTACCCGAGAAATCGTAAATTAGTGCCTGATGATGGTGCAGCCCTAGTAAAGAACGGAGGCCGACCAATATAAGATCCGTCCAGGTCTAATTCCAAGTTAACCGCGTCGGCCAACTCATTATCCTGTAGCGCGGTTGGGTCACTTAACTGGTTAATCCCACCAACAAATGGTCCTAACCGAATCGGCTCACCAGGCATTAGTACCCCGAATCATCCGGCAGAGTAGTAATCGAAGGATAATACTCTGTCGTAGCTGTCGTCTCATGTTCTTTAAGACGCATTAAACCATCAGAGAATTGACCAGACATTTGGTTGGCAGCTTCCCAATCCTCATCAGTTTGGTAAGCCTGCTGCAAACAATACTCGACAATTCTGCTGAAATACAAATCTGGCAGCGGTAATGTATCAGTATCCGCCGTTACTTGCGTAGGGACTTGAAGATATAGAAGCTTGATTACCTTAACCGCATCAGGCTTAGGGTAAAGAATGAAGCTATTAGCCCAGCGAGTGAATAACGTAGGAGTTGACTGCACAACCTCGTTAGGGTCAACTTCATTTACATAGTTGTCATAATCCGTCTTAGGGTAAAAATCTAGCTTCTTGTTGTCATAATAGATGGTACGAACAGTCATAAGGTCGGATGGAAAATTGTAGCTATTGGTACCGATTACAGAGTTCATTGTCCCTGTAGCTTGGGTCAAATCATTCTGGAATGCGATTTCTCGACAAGCATCATTGACATATCGAATGATATCGGCTTCATCAATTTGTACTGATGCTTCGTCACCAAACTGACGTTGTACTCGCGTAATAACATCCTGTACGATCACTTAGGAATAATCCTTCCCTTGTGCTTAAAGGAATGCTTAGGCGACCCAACAACAGTCTTGATGAAATCTTGCCGAGCCTCAGCTTCTTCCATCTTCTGCTTATTACGGAGAACTGTCTGAGCTAACTCATTAGCTTCCATACGAGCCAGCACATCGTGGCGGGACGTATCATTCAGAAAAAGCTCTTGAAGAACTCTTTCATCGAGTTCTTCTTCCTTAATAAGCATGACCAGCCTTTGTGAACCGTCATCAGCGGTATGTAGAACTCCATACGGCCGAACGTCACTCGGAGTTCTATTCTCCGGAGGAATCCATACCAGCTGTAATCGACGATCAAAGTCATTGATAATTTCCGAAATCCGCGCAAATTTCTCATTCACCCAATGACCATCTTCGGCGGGAACCATTACATCCATTAAATTGCGTCCCTCCACGCTACATATTCTCTATCACTTAAAGTACCAGTTACTCCCGGTACCATCGTGCTATAGTATCTGTCTTCTAAATCTGAGATAGATAGTAGAGGACTTGCACCTGTGAAATTGATATACATACTACGTTCATAATCTCTAGTGCTTAAATTGGGTACAGCAGCCACAGCCGCTTCGGCGTTAGCCTTATAGAAAGCCCTGAGCATATCAGGAATAGAAGCAGTAAAACCAACTTTTGCCGGCAATTTCCGCATCTGAATGTCGGCCAAAGATTCAGCCACGTTCCCTCCAGGCTGTGCAGGATTTTGTCCTGCGGGTGTATTCATCCATTGGACAACTTCGGATGGTGAAAGTGCTACAGTAAAATACCTAACATTATCGATAAAACAAGCACTGCCTGATTGATCAAAGATTCTAAAATCATCAGCAGACCATACGGCTACAGGCATAGAAACATCTGCGCCTACTTGCACACCATCACGATATACTTTAAGAACAGTACCATCATGAGTTACGCAGAAGTTATGAACGTTAGCAGCATCTGCTACTAAAACTCTTTCGTAGACGTTATTAGAGGAATCCTTAGCCCTGAATCTAAACGAGCCACCGAGGTAAAGAAATCCCCAGACCCCTGTATCATCAGTTCCTGCTCTATGCATTTCTAAAAACCATGACGGGTCAAGACCAGGAGCTTTAGCATCTACCATCATAGTTCTTGCAGGAGTTTGGAGTCCTGTTAGTGCAGGCCCAGCTTGAATCTCAGCTGCTGATTGAGTAAGCATTCCGCCCACTCTTTGGGTGTTTCCAGCAATTGCAAAATCGTAAGCAGCATTACCACGAAGATTAACTACAGGCCCACTAACCTCGTTAAAACCCCACTCCAATACAGGTGCGACCATAACACCTCATTCCAAGTAAAAGGGCCGGGCCACGTTGTGCGACCCGGCCCTTTTTGACCACTACGTATTACGTATTGTATGGATTCTTCTTTTTTGCGTTGTTAGCAGCTTCGGTCTGAACATGCTGCATATGTTGTTCATGCGCAACATGTTGTTGGTGAGCAGTACCGTTCTTAGCCTGTAGTACCTTAGCCTTTAAACGCCGAGCAGTAGCCGTGTTCTTTAGATTGGCTAACCGATCAGTGTTTAAATAACCAGTAGTCTTAGTAGGCACCATCTTCGGCTGATTGAATGGCTTGTCATCCTCAGGAATGCCACGCTGCATAATTACGCCTCAGTGATATCGTCGAGCAGACCGTGCGAGTTACGACGATGCGTACCCATTTCGGTATACATATACATCCGCGCCTCATAAGCATCGAAGCCAATAACGCGCTGGAAGTTAGAACCGTCGTAATCCATCCAAGACCAATCCGACTCACGATAAATCTTAATAGCCTTCTCGTTGAGGAAGAAAATCTTGTTGAACGGGCAGTCCACATCTACAACGATCGGGATTTCGCCCTTATCAGTCGTAAATGCAAGACCAGAGAATCCACCTTCGAATTGCTTGGTGTTTACATATCGCCGGTCGGTCTTAAGCAGGTTGAAGTAAGCACGACGGACACCAAGGGAGCAGAAACCAACCGTGGTATCTCCACCATTAGTGCGAACGTCGTCCACAACCTTAATCATTAACGCCTCGGTAAGCGCACGCTGCACACCACCGTTAGCATTAACAACCGACTTCCAAAGCGGAACAACCGTCGGGTCAACGTTGTAAAGCGTACCGGTGTTCTTAACAATAGAACGAAGACCGGTCATTTCACGGTTAGCGTTACCAGTACGAAGAACAACGTCCGTGGCTACAGTAGCAGCAGAAACGTCGGCACCGTTATAGGTAACAACCAAACCGTTAATAGCAGTGATCTGACGGTTAGAAGCTCGCGTAGTAGCAAGCGTAGCATCCATAATGTCGATCATCATACCGACTTCAAGATACTGCGTAGTGTCCACCGTAATGGTGTTAACACCATCGGCAGTAAGCGTAGCGCGAACACCAGTACCGTTACCGTAGAATTGGAAGTTCATGTCCTTAGCGAGATCCCGCTTAAGGCCAGTCATTTCCTCATCAAGAGCACTAGCAAAAGCCTGGAAGTTATCATCGGCGAGCTTAAGCGTCTGACCGGTGAAGTTAATACCACCGTAGAGATACTTAAGACCAACGCGAGCAGCAGCCGTAGCTTGCTGACCAGGAGTCGGGAGAGCTTCCATCTCATTACGGGCACCAATACCGTGGTTACGGCCTACACGTAATGGGAAAGTCACATAACGACCACCAACTTCGTTAGTGACACCCTCAGAAGTCTTTTCAATCCGCTTAAATCCGACAACGTCGGAGTTCATTTGGTCTTGAACGTCCTTCTCATAAACTTCCTTGAGAAGAGCGCTCACCGTAGTTAGGGTAGCACCCATTTAAGTATTATCCTCCACTATTAGCGTTCAGATTCTGTAAAGTCTGAACGATTAACGCCCTACGGTCTTTTCCAGTCATTTGTCCGACAGGAGTCTGTTGTGAAGGAAGGCCACCGCCGCCACCCATAATGACCGGTGCATTCTGGCTAGGCGAGCGATAATTCTGTACGATGTTGTTTACGTGCTCTTGGTAAGAGGCGATTGCGTTATCGATATCCTGCTCAGTGGGGTTTTCAACTCCACCAAAGTACAGAGTCTTTAATACCCAGTCCTCATCGAAATCGCCGTGCTTTTCTTGAGCCTGCGTAAACAATTGATCTAACGCAGCATCTTCCTGAGCTTCTTGCTGTTGCTGGGTAGACATAAGGGTATGTTGGCCCATTAATTCTACCATTTGCTTCATACGCTGAAATTCAGGGTGCTGCGTTACATCGAACAGCGCTTCATCTTCATCATTAGATTCTTCGTCGGGATTGGGTTGGCCCTGCTCCGTAGGAAGTTGCAGCTGATAGTGTTGGATCATGGCTTGAACAACAGCCATAGGATTTTCCTCTAATGCCTGACGAATTAAGTAACCTTCGTTTAAAGCACTAGGATCGATTTGCTGTTCTACGAACGGCTTATAAGCTGCATACTGGGAGTGTACCTTTTGAATACCCTGATCATAATTCTGATCCCATTGCCTAAGCTCCGGGATAATTTGCTGATGCAGTCCCTGCGGAACACGAGAAAGAAGGTTAGACCATGCGGGGTTTAGCTTAACTTCCTCTTGTTGTCCTTGTGCGGGTTGCTGCTGAGATTGTCCTTGGTCTTGATTTAATAAACCAAAACCTTGATCGACAACCTCATTTTGTCCGCCTTCATTGGCAGGAACTGTCATTGCTACTCTCTCCGAGGCTGTACCATCTGGCCCTGACCTCTATTACTAGGCTACAGGGGCAGTCAACTACTGTCCCATATTAGATGAATCTGGCGGCATAGGTTCTGGGCCGCTAGGTTGTGAAGCTTGTTGATCGCCGGGGGGCGGTTCATTTTGTGGCTGCATCATATCGCCACCAGAAGGAGTATTCATATCAGAAGGTGGCGGTTGATTAGCTTGTTGCTCTGCAACGCTGATCATCATTTCGGGAGTAGGCATACCACCGATATGCGGAGCAGCAATAGCTTCCATATGCTTTTGAACGTGAACCTCAAACAAAAGCTGCTTCATAGGATCAAGCTGCTCGAATGCTTGAGACTTACGGTAACGGTTGTGCATATCAATATGGATAGCGTGGTTATCCCACGTATTAACAGGCACGACCGGCTCAGGCAATTTCGGCCTACCAGTCATAGGATCAATCATATATTGCTCAGGCGGCAAAGGTTGTCCTGTCGCCGGATCAGTAGGCGGAGCAAACATCTCTTCCACAAGCTGATCATCAATATTTTGCATCTTGAGATTTTCACGGCGAGCCTGGTTCTGATCAAGTTGGACAGCCTCATAAAGCTTAGCAAGGCCACCCATTTCAAGAACCTGCATACCTTGTTCTGGGGTAATAAAGCCCATCTTCATCCAGTCAGTAATAAGCGCCTGCTTGGCAGCCTTACTAGTCGGAAGAGACGAACCAGCTTCAATTCGAATGTCAGTGTTGTTCTTAAGGTCAGAGCCCTTAAACATAGCGGCATACCAGGAACCATCCACGCCCGTAATCTTTACGATGCGGGGGATATCCCAGAACTGACCAACTAAACCAAGAGTTTGCTTCGCCATTTTCTCAAGAGCGGACTCAATGTTATCTACCTCAGCAGTTAACATAGAATCATCTTGCTCTTGCAGATACGAAATAGCTGTAGCTGCGGTAACACCAGGTGGGACATTGCCGCGAGTTACTTCGTGCTGGCCAGAAAGGTCATCAAAATCCTGATTTAATTGCTGAACTTCATTAAGAACATAAGAAGGGAGGGGCGTAAGCGGGATAGGCTGGGGAGGGGTGAAACCAGGCTTGTATTCAATTACCTGGCCAGGCTCAGTTGTAATCTTGCTAACATTAACCGATCCAATAGGAGCAGTTAACTGAGGCTTAGCCATACGGTTCTTGGCTTCAACAATTTGGCTGCGGGTACGGTTGTATTCACGTTGAACAGGAATAAGACTCTCAACTACAGAGATTCCGTAGTATTTTCCACTCGGAATATGGTCAATCTTAGCAAAACAAAATTGCCCATGATCGTACGGGAAGATAGGAGAGTATTGAATAACCTGATCACCTGTGATGGTTACAACTCCACCCTCAGGGAAATCCTTGTTAGCACCTGGCTTAATGTGCATTTCGTGAACTAGTACAGAGTCATTATCATTAGTGGTTTGACCCACCAGGTTTAGGTATGCGTCATTAAGAATCTCATTTGCACCCTTAGCGTTGGGCTTAATCTCTTGCCCATCCAGAGTCTTTTGGTAATGAGTCATCAGCCATTCAGGTGTCCTAGTGGACGAGTGAATTAGATATGGCTGCTCTTCTAAGAACTCTTCCCGAAGGTCTGGCACTAAGATATGAAAAGGAGTTTCCGCTGTATAGCATACGTCGCCCTGATAAGTGACGTCAAGATTGGGAGAATATTCTTTCCCACCATCCCAGTAAGTCTTGGTATAGCCCGTTCCACAAACTAAAGTCCACCATACTGCTTGGCGGACAATTTGCTTTAGGTCTTTACCATAATACATAGACTCCCAGATTTGCTCGCCAGCTTGAGCAGCAAACAAATCCGCATCATCAGAAGATGCTGGGATTACAGAAGCACTAGGCTTCTGTGACGTGAGCTTAGAAAGCTCTCGTCGAACAATTGGCTGGATTTTGTTGATAACCATACGAACACGCCAAGGGGGAGCAGGCGGAACAATTAACCGCGTACCAACACCCTTGACGTTTTGCGGGACTACATTTTGCCTTCCAAAGTAGAAGGCCATGTTTAAATACCACTGGCGCTCAAATTGCGAGCGAGCGGTTTTCATCTTTTGATATTGCTCATTGACGTAACGTGCTAATTTCTCAGCCTCTTTTGGGGATAACCGATCAACTTGCGCTTGTTGAACTTGAGGGTTAATCCCGGGAACCGAAGAGTTGTTGGGAGGCTGCGGCACCGTCTGGGTCATAAGCCTGTTCTCCTAACTCTTCTCCAGTTCCGCCATTTTGAGCCATCCATTGAGCCCATTCATTATAATCCGACTTACTAGTGTTCTCTGACTCAAAGGGAACCGAAGCCGAATTCATCATTTCCAACTGCTGATAAGTCAAAGGATCCTTGCTCAGAATCAGATTGTTCTGAGTCTTGATCAGTTGCATTAGTTGTTTCGTTTGTTGGTTCTGGTTTCTTTGGTTCATCAGATACAGGGTGACGACGCAGCCCAGTAAAATCAGTACCAGAGAAAAGGCCAGTATCCCGTAGAGTGTTGATTGCTCCATTTAAAGCTTCGTCCTTTTGATGAAACTCCAGAATTCGCTGCCGTGCTGAATCAAGTTCGTTTTCTAATGCCCTAGCCTGCTCAGGCATCAAACAGCCAAGGGCATTAGCAACCTCAGTCATGCAGAAGGTACAGAAGTAAATGACTCCGACAAATTCAATATCTCTACCGATATCAATATATTGCCGGTCATCATTCCTACTGGTACCACACAGCATACAAACACCTGGATTTAAGCGCGGTGACTCTAAGATTTGAACCTTAGACGACACAACCTTAACAGGTGTTTCAGTCATTAGACGTTATCGCCTTCGTGAGTTTCAGTGGGGGAATTAAAACTCGGAACTTCCTGGGACGGCGGAACACCATCGTCCTCAGTCTTAACAGTTTCCGAAGCAGGCCGGTTTTGATTCTTCTCAACAAGTTCCTGATAACGCTGGGCGCCCTCTAAAGCAGCGACCTTACTAGAATCGTTATCCCAGTTAGCTTGCGTCGGGTCCGGCTCATTAACAGGAGCAGGAACAACATAAGAATCAACCGGGTCGTTCTCAACTTCCAGCGTGTCAGAAATGTGAGACTTATCGGTATCCGTCTCAACAAGCTGCGACTTCGGAACTAACTTCGTAGCAACATCAGCCGGGGGATTATCTAAATCCGGCTCGCGGTCTTCCATCTTTGCACGGCGGATTTCAGCTTCCTCACGCTGAATATCATCCATGTAAGGACCACCAGTTCGCCGCGTCTTTCCGTGCGACGCAAGATAAAGGTCAACCTTCTGGTCGCCATTATCCTCGACGGTCTTATTCGTGTCTAAATGGTCGACGTTGTAATTCGACTCCACAGACATGCTTACTACCTCTCCAAGAGCGGCTATTGCTTCTTTAACTCTATCGTCCATGTCAACACCTACCATTCCCCACCCATATATTCGTCGGCACCTTGAATAAACCAGTCGCCGTCGATTTTGGTTTGTCCCGATTTAGAATTCTTATCATAACGAGGTACGTGAATGTCTCGCCCCTCTGGGAATCCTAAATTAGAAGGAGGGGGAGGATCAATTGGTTTAATAGGAGTAAGGTCAGGCATAAGAGTAAAGAAATATCTAGCAGAGTCAACTGCGTGATCATCCTTCTTATGCGGCACATCAAATTTGTTATTGGATCGTTCCGACTTCTTACTCGCCCATGTCTTCCAACGGTACTTTTGGATCTCACGAATAAGATTGACGCAATTCTCTGTAATAACCCATCGAGGCTTCTTACCATTTTTGATGTCATGGCTCAGGTACGTGTTGACCTTGTTGATGCCTGACAAGACGTCGTTATTCCCGAGAGTAATGAAGATACCGTTTTGAGCATATTCAGTTTGAATGCTGGTACCGGTAACAGCCTGCCGTTGCGCGATAGCCGGATCGCCAACATAAATTCCGGGATTTCTTCCAATGCTTTTATTGATGAGCTTGATTTGTTCTGCGTGTTCACTGACAATCATTTCGCTTTCGTAATGTTCAGCAAATGTAATAACATTACCATCGCTATCAACACCGTGGTATAACCAAGCAGTCGGATTGTTGTAGCCGTGATCCAGCGACGCATACAATTCCCAAGAAGTTGGAACCTCTTCCAAAGAAGGAACAACGTGGATGCCCTTATCAAACGACTTATAAACAACGCCACCACGTCGCACAAACTTACCATGCTGACGCGCATCCACATCATCTTCTGGCAGGTTCTTAATGTACTCACGGATTTCATTGGGGTCCAGATAAGGGTTCTCAGTCATATCAACTTCAATAACTGAGATGTTGGATTCTGGATCATTAATACCGGGGAGATACACGGTATCGTACATCCACTCCATACCCATAACAGGCGTGAGTGTCATCCACCATGAACCGGCTGTATCAATAAGACGGGTCATACATTCATGGTAGATATCTTCTGGTGGTTCCTCATCAAAATGCACAAAGTGTCGGCTAGTACCTGCGAATTTATCTACGTCCTGATCGTACGACATAAATTCTACGAATGAGCCATTTTCGAAATGCAAGGTACGCTCTTGCACATCGTAAGCATCTGACCAACTATTACCCCTTAAATCAGATACAGGAACCCATCGCATCATTTCAGGTTTGAGAATCTTCTCTACTCCCTGAATAAAATCGACACCGACAATTCTACCTCGTACTCCCCCTTGGGGTACTTTTCGATAGGGATGCCGTCCGGTAAGCCACATAATATCTTCAGCAATACCACCAGTTGTTTTTCCAGATCGGTTTCCGCCGATATAGAGCCGGTGTCGTCTGCTCGCGCTGTGAAATTGTATCTGTTTGTCGTGCGGCATGTACCCATAAATATTCGGCCTCTCGGCCTGTAGCTTAAGCCTTTCGGATAATCCACGAAACAACTCAGCTACAGAGATAGAGTCATCTTGTTTCTTGGCCATAATTAAGCCGTCGTAGTATCGGTAGCTCCGAGCTTAACCAATGCTTGAATGACACTAGCCAGAGCCACGTTTCCGCCTTTAGCGCCAGAAATAGTAACACCCTCTAAAAGCCTAAGAGATGTAGTTCCATCATGCTTATGGTTACCCGGCGCAGCTTGGTCCTTCTTAATGCCTAGCGTGTGGTGATGAGCTTCTGAACTAGAATCCGCATCATCTTTCTGGTGAAATCTATTAACAATTGCAGGTGACGCAACATCTGCCGAGCCACGGTCGTACTCAGCTTTATACTTGTCACCAGATACTTGGTACTCTTTTTGATCCCTGGGGTCATTAATTGTCATACTTCCACCGCGTTTCCTAACCAGAGAGCCTCTAGGACGTTAATGTTAGCGTACGTGTTATCGTCCAGAGTTCGGTTAGCACCAGTGGTCTGCTGCACAAAGGCAGTAATCAAATCATTAACAGATAGGACGCGGAACTGTTCTACTGTCATAGAACTAGCCTGCGCAGTTCCGCTATCAAAGACAGACATGTCTGTAGCGCCATTAATGGTCATATCCGCACGCAGAATACCCGCAGCAGTTCCTGCGAGCCAAATAGTGTGGTACCTCAGATAATATAAGCCAGCCTTGCGAATGATAATTCGCTCATTCGCAAGGTCAGCCATAGCACCTTCGGACCTAGCCGCGTACGTATCAGTACGAGTAGTGTCAAATGTAACTTGTACTTGTCCGGCACCACTACCAATAATCTGCGGAGCAGCGCCCTGAATCTTACAAAAAGGAATGAAGTGGTTGTCAAACTTATCGAATGCTGCATTAATCTCTGAGACTAGTACATTCTCGCCAGTACCTGGTGTATTCTTAATTGCTTTAACACGATCGGTTAAAGTCTGGGACACTATAACTCCAGCGGTTTGGGCTGCACAATCTCCCCGGCTACAGGGGGCTCACTTACTACATTAGCCTTATTGTCAACGCCCGCCAACTTCAATAAGTCCCCGCCGATCGCCGCTAGCATAGAAGGATCTTTGACGTGAATCGAGATAATCTCAAAGACCCTTTCCATAATCATCTTGAGGTCAACCGCTTTACCTTCGCTCGTATAGTGCCCAGTAATCTCGTAGTAAAACTTGAGCGCTCCGAGGTCTCCATTTGTAGCTCGGTCCATAAGGGCCATATGAACATCCGGTAAAGCGTCGCCGAAGATAGCCTCAACGCGTTGTTTATAGTATTCCTTGAAAGCTGGACTTTGTTTCCATCCATTCCATTTAGCAGCACCGATTCCCATATCGGCCAGCTTTTTGGATTGGCTTCTTTTGTCCGTAGTATTGAGTATAGTATTAATTGCTGTGACTTGCTCAGCCGTGAGAGTTCTTCCCTCAATAACAGGGATGCCTCTTCCTTCGAAACTTTTCTTGACATCTTCGTCATTGAGCACCTTCATTAAAGCCTTGGGGGTCATTTTGAATTTGTCCTGGAGCTGTTCCGGGGTGGGCAGTCGCCCGTGCAGGAACCACTCGATTTCACAATGATTAATTAGATTTCGTTCTTTTTCAGTTAATTCTGCCACTTTGGCTGCTCCTTCCGCTAGCGCGCCACTCAATAACCGCGCTCTCTAAACCCGTATAATCCCAGTGCATCTCTTCACTTACAGTCCGCAAAATCTCCGGAATCGCCCGCTGCTTGTTATTTTCATATTCGGCGATCGGGCCATAATCGAGACAGAGCTCTTTGCATAACCCGTTACGGGTAAGTTCGTAGTGCTCCCTATAGTGTATAAGCGGGTGCAATAGTCCTTCATAGTTCCTTAAAATATCCCGCCATTGACTATGTGTCGCCGCAAATTCCTGTCGCTGTGCTGCTTGATACTGCTGATAGACTTCCAGTAATTCATCAGGATCACGCCCATAAAGATGCGCTAGCTCAGTCAAAGTCTCAGTGTTAATGTGGTTGAACATTCCCTGTTCAAATCTAATTACTGATAGCCTTTCAATACCTAACTGATTAGCTACTTGTTGTTGCGTTAAATTCCGATCCTGCCTATATAGAGCCCAGGGGTGCTTCATGTCCATTCCTCCTAATCTGCCTGATGGTATAAAGGTAACACATGATATACCAAGAAAGCAAGTTACAATGCGGCTACAGGGGCTGCTACTTATGGCATTACAGGATATGGCTAACGACCGCCGAGAGGAAATAAACCAGGTACTAAAGGACATCATCGAACAAAGACTTGTGAAAGATGGGTACTTGCCTGACTGGTGGTTTAATAGGGGTGATATACACATGTAATCTGGTTTGTCTGTTATGTAAGGGGCCCACTACGTGGCCGGAAATTTTGCCAAAAAACCTGACAACATGTTGTCATAAATTGTATACAGTATAACGTTGCCCTAGGCAATTAAAACAATGGCAGTATCTTAATGGGTATTGGCAGAAATGGGGATGTATATCAGCCATTACGGGCATTAGACTTACTACGTAAGCAGCCAGTCGGGAAGGGAAAGGGGAGAGCTCTGCGTCTTTGGTAGTGGTTTGTCGAAAATTGATAACTCAATAGTGGAACGGTCGCGCTCAAATACCATTGTCTATCATTAGGAGAGGTCTGTAATGTTGGCGCTAATTGAGAATGTGCTCATGCGTTTTAGTTCGTACGCATGGCTGTCGACCGCAGGTGGTTTGTCCTTTATGGAATGGCACGAAGGACGAGACCTTTACTCGGTATTGCTTTTGGTTCTCGCGTACCATTACGAGACGATGAAACCGGGGGATAGCCTGTGAACAATTGGCAATTGCAAGGTGAGTTACTCGGATCAATGACAACCGTTAAAGATTGGACAAATGCAATGAACACTCAAGGTGCGACCTCTAACCCTGGCACCGTGCAAATTCACATTGACCGTGCGCTTGCAAAGGCAAAGGCTGAAGCTTTGGCAATTGATCCGATCGTTGCGACATACGATCACAAAGCGCCGATCAATGAGGCAGTTGGTTGCAAGGCTTGCAACTTTGTTGCCAAGCTCGCGCCTCTGTACCAATTCACCGTTAATGGTGGATGGGTTGCACTCTAATGATGCGGCCATTGGATTACGAAGAATACCACCGCATCTTTAGCGATCACCTAATGAGTGACGCTGGTGAATTCGCGCCGACTACTAGGGTAGTGGAGGTCGAATACTACAATCGCGAGACTAAATGGTTTGAGACTGACACCTTTGATGTAATGGAATTGTGCAGTGTCAACTCAGCCATTAGGCAGGTGACAATATCATGATGCCTACAATTTGGCGCATTTACTTTAGCGCAGGTATTGCACTAATGATCGTATTGCTTATCTTCTAAGGGTAAGGGGCTTCGGCCCCTTATTCCCTTTCTTAATTAGAAGAGCCGGAACGGCGAGCGGAAATCTGTCTGTACGCCTGTCGGTTCTTAATCACTGTGTGTGACGGTTCGTTACGCAAAATAGTTGGCCCTGGCCGGGGAATAAGCTTGGGCTATCAGCGGTTATACTGTACGATGGACCTTGTAGGGCAAAGGGCACTACACCATCAACGCGAAGGGCACATCATGACTGAGGTAGACAACACCAACACCACCCCCGACAACACGACGGAGCAGGAAGCCCCCA
>Ga0136846_1215697_pt1 | contig 14659 bp, 11 predicted proteins | sample HopSoiMetagenom2_FD_96841 | JGI IMG/M metagenome (GOLD analysis project Ga0136846, IMG submission 96841) | Grasslands soil microbial communities from Hopland, California, USA - 2 Assembly 2016 (version 4) | ecosystem: Environmental > Terrestrial > Soil > Grasslands | place: USA: Hopland...
CCGTCGTTGGCGCTGCTGAATCCGTTCGCCGCCTCCCACCACGAGCGGGCAGACGGATCTGGCTATCACAAGGGCCTGCGGACGGACGACATAGAACGCGGCGCCCGGGTCCTCGCGGCGGTCGACGTGTACGTCGGCCTCACGACCGACCGCGCCGACCGCGACGCGTCATCGGAGACGGCCGCCGCGATCGAGCTCCGCAGCCTCGCGTCCGACGGCGCGCTCGATGAGCGTGCGGTCGAGGCCGTGCTGGCGGCGGGCGGTCACGGCGACGCGCCGGCGAAACCTCGGCGTCAGCATCCGGCGGGACTCAGCGATCGCGAGGTCGAGGTCCTTCACTTCGCGGCCCGAGGTCTCACGACGAAGGCGATCGCCGAGGAGCTCTACATCTCGCCGAAGACCGCCGATCACCACATCCAGCACGTCTACACGAAGATCGGGGTCTCGACGCGGGCCGCCGCAGCGCTGTGGGCGATGGAGCACGAGCTCGTTCACTGATCCCGGCTGGGATCGGCAAGACGGTGTCCCTAGACTTGCCCGGTGGCCGCCTGTTCGAAGTGCGGAGCCGACAATCCCGTCGCCGCAGGCTTCTGCGTGCGGTGCGGGGCGCCGCTCGCGACATGCGAACGATGCGGCGCCGACCTCCCCGTCGATGCGAGCTTCTGTCCGGCGTGCGGCCATCGGATCGCCGAGTCGCGCGCGGGAGGCGAGGAACGGAAGCTCGTCACGATCCTGTTCGCAGACCTGGTCGGGTCGACCGAGCTTGGTGAGCAGCTCGACCCCGAGCAGCTAAGCGTGGTCCTCGACTCGTACTTCGCCGCGATGCGACGCGAGATCGAGGCCGAGGGAGGCACGGTCGAGAAGTTCATCGGCGATGCCGTCGTCGCGGTCTTCGGCGTTCCGACGGCCCACGAGGACGATCCGACGCGTGCGCTCCGGGCAGCGCTCCGGATGCGCCGGAGCCTCGAGGTCCTCAACCGATCGCTCGACGACGAGCGTGGGATCCGTCTTGGGATGCGGATCGGCGTGAACACGGGCGAGGTCATGGCGCGCACGAGTCCCGATCCCGGAGAGGTCTACGTGACCGGCGACGCCGTCAACGTCGCCGCACGGCTGGAACAGGGGGCCGAGCAAGGCCAGACGCTGGTGGGGGAGCGCACCGCTCGTTCCGCGAAGGGCGTGAGACTCGAGCGGGTCGATCCATTGGCGCTGAAAGGGAAGCGGGAGACGGTCCGCGCGTTCCGGTTGCTCGACGACGAGGTCGGACAGCCGAAGACCGCACAGCGGGTCGACGCTCGCCTGTACCGGACGAAGATGGTCGGACGCACGGCCGAACTGGCGATGGTGCGGAGCGTCTTCGACCGGTGCGTCGTGGACCGTCGTCCGCAGCTCGTGACGGTGTACGGGGACGCCGGCGTCGGCAAGACCCGCTTCGTCGAGGAGTTCGCGCGCCGGACGGAGGATCTCGCCGAGCGCCCGCTGGTGATCAGCGGCCGGTGTCTGCCCTACGGCGAGGGGGTGACGTACTGGCCCCTCGCGGAGATCTTGAAGTCGCAGGCGGGGATCCTGGACACCGACCCGCCCGACCTGGCCCTGGAGAAGGTCCACAAGGTCGGCGAGCTGCTGAACGCGGAAGCGGTCTCGACCGATCCGCCTCGTGCGAGCGCAGCCCTCGCGTACACGATCGGGCTGGAAGATCCGGCCTTCCCCGTGTCGGCGAGCGATCCTCGGGAGGTTCGCGACGACCTCCACGCCGCGTGGCGGTCGTTCTTCTCGGCGCTCGCGCGTTCGAGCCCCGTCATCGTGGTCGTGGAGGACATCCACTGGGCGGACCCGGCCCTGCTCGACCTGTTGGAGGACGCCGCCGAGCGGACCGAGGGATCGGTGCTGTTCCTATGTCCTGCGCGGCCCGAGCTCACCGCCCGCCGCCCCGAGTGGGGCGGCGGGCGGTGGAACCGATCGAGCCTGCTGCTCGAGCCGCTCTCCGAGAACGAGTCGTCGCAACTCCTCGATCTGCTCGTCGAGCGGGGTGCGCTGTCGGGCGACCTCCGCGCGCTCATCATCGAGCGCGCGGGCGGCAACCCGTTCTTCCTCGAAGAGATCGTCCAACGGCTGCTCGACGAACCCGCGAACGCCGAGCGGCTCGAGATCCCCGACACGGTTCAGGGTGTCCTCGCGGCTCGGATCGATCTGTTGACGCCGGTCGAGAAGACCGTGCTGCAATCGGCGGCCGTCGTCGGCCGAACGTTCTGGAACGGCGCGGTCCGCGCGCTCCTTGAGCCGGATCCGGGCGCCGCCGACCTCGACGAGATCCTCGCGCGGCTCGAGAAGCGGGGTCTCATCCACGCTCGCACCGGCTCGTCCATCGTCGGAGAGGAGCAGTTCTCCTTCCGGCACATCCTGATCAAGGACGTCGCGTACGAGAGCCTCCCGCGCCGCGATCGTGCGAAGGCCCACGCCATGGTGGCCGCGTGGATCGAAGGCCAAACCAAGGAACGCGAGCGCGAGTTCGCCGAGCTCCTCACGCACCACTACGACCACGCGTACCGGTCGCTCTCGGCGGAGGTCCGACCCGATCCCAACGAGGTCGAGCGATCGCGCGGGAAAGCGTTCGGCTACGCGCTGATGGCGGCGACGTCGGCCGGGAACAAGCTCGCGCTCGGGCAAGCGGAGCGCTTCGGCTCAACGGCCCTGTCGCTCGCGGCCACACCCTCCGAGCGCGCTCGTGCGCTCGAGACGCTTGGCCTGACCTACGTCCACGACTACCAGGGCGACAAGGCGTGGCGGTCGTTCAAGGAGGCGATCGATCTCATCGCGGATCGGACGCCGGGCCCCGAAGACGCCGCGTCGTCGGACCTCGCTCGGCTCTGCGCTCTGGCCCTCGAGATCGTGCGGCGCGCACCGGGGACGATGCGTCATCGGATCCCGCCGGAAGAGGAGGAGCGCTACCTCGAGATCGGCCTCGCCGCAACTGGGCCCGGCGACAGCGAGGAGCGCGCGAGGCTCCTGACGGTCAGCTCGTTCCGGCACGCGTCCACGAGCGAGGAGGACCTGCATCTGGCGATCGGCACCGGCGAGGAGGCGGCTGCGATGGCCCAGCGGCTCGGGCGCATCGACCTGGAGTCGGCGGCCCTCGACGGGATCACATCGGCGCACCACTCGATCGGGCGATACGGAGCGATGGAGGATCCGATCCGACGACGCCTCGATCTGGTGTCGAAGCTCTCGGACCCCTACGAGGTCGGGGACATCTATGCGATGGCCGCGTGGTGGGCGCTGAACACGGGCCGGTATCGGGAGTCGCTGGATCTGGCCGACCGCGGGCTCGCCCACGCGATGCCGAGCTCGCCGGTCTACGCCCTGTATTGCCTCGACTTCCGAGCGGGCGCGCACTTCCGTCTCGGCGACTGGGAGGGGGTGTTGGCCGACGTCGTGGTCGCCGACGAGATCTTGGGCGATCGGCGTGACTCGCCGCCCGGCGTGGCGCCGATGCACCTCGCGATGGCGGCGTTCATCCACGATGCGCGCGGCGATGGAGAGACGGCCGGTCGGTACCTCGACCTGGTGCGATGGCTGGAGCAGGCCGAGGACACGATCGACCCGGTTCTCCTGCATTGGCAAGCCAGGCTTCTCTCGCGACAGGGACGGTTCGACGACGCTCGGGCGCTGCTCGAACGCCCCGACGTCACCGAAGATCGGCGCGGACGGGACGAGGTCCTGGAGGCGTGGTGCGAGGTGGTCTCGGAGGAGGGGTCGTGGGGTGAGGCGAGTGAAGTCGCGGATCGTGCGGGGCGTCACGCCGCCTGGGCGGGCTTGCCGCCTCTCGCGCTGTACGCAACGAGGCTCGAGGGTCGTGCGTCGGCCGCCGACGGCGACGCGCGGCGGGCCGCGGAGCTGTTGACGGCGGCGTTGGACGGGTTCGAGGAACTCGAAGCCGGATGGGAGGCCGCCGTCAGTCGCCTCGACGTGGCTGAAGTCCTGATCGCGATCGGCGAAGCCGATCGGGGACACGGCCTCGCCGAGCAAGCGGCCTTCGTCTTCGAGCGGCTCGGATCCATGAGGGAGCTCGGCCGCGCAGAGAGTGTGCTCAGCCGGCGAGGCTGATCGTCTAGTCCGCCCCGGCTTCGTTGACCCTGTGCTCGTCCGGCGCGTTCGCGCTCGTGGAGACGAAGTCCATGACTCGGAGTGACACCGTTCGCTTGACGCCTTCGATCCTGCGGATCGCGAAGATCTTCCTGCTGAGGCCGTCCTCGTCGTCGTCGACCACCACGGCCAAGATGTCGAACGTGCCCGCGACGACGTCGGCCTCGTCGGATCCGATCGCCTCGGCGATCTCTTCGAGGAGACCGCTCGGATCCGCGACGCGCGTCTGGATCATGACGAAGGCGGTGTTCGTCCGGTACTGGCTCCTTCGGATCTTCGAGGCGAACATCGCGAGCGCGTTGTCGTCGGAGCCGCCGTCCTGGCCGGTGACGGAATCGAGCTTGTCGGGCAGGTCGTCCAGCTCCTCGAAGTTGAGGACCTTGACGAGCTTGAACGGTCCCGTGACCGAGGCCACGTACCGGAGGCCGGCGACGGGCATCACGCCGCTCTCCCGGATCTCGCGAACGCGACCGTAGCTCCCGTCAGGATCGAACACGAATACGGTGCCCATGCGAACCCCCCGTTCCCGGCCCCTTCCCGGAGCGTCGTCGCTAGTTGACGACCTTTCGCGTTGGAAGGCAAACCTGCTCGCGGTGGCCGCGCTATGGGTGATCGGCTGAACAGGGTAGGGTCGACCCGGTCGAACGATCAGGATGGACTCGACGGGCGACGCGGCAACGGCGACAGATCCATAAGGAGTGAGATGTCGACAGCGCTTCCGGCCTCGGACAGGTTCCGTGCACGCAGTGAGCGGATCTGGCAGGGACTGCATGCGCACCCGTTCATCACCGAGCTGGCCGCGGGCACACTGCCGATCGACAAGTTCCGTTTCTTCCTGGAGCAGGACAACCTCTATCTAGAGGACTACGCCCGGTGTCTCGCGATGGGCGCCGCCAAGTCTCGAAGTGAGACCGAGCTCCGCTACTTCATCACCGACCTCAATCAGGTGCTGGACAAAGAGCTTCCGAGCAACCGCGAGCTGCTGGACCGGGTGACGGAGATGGGGGCGGTCGACCGGGGCGGCGCGTCGGGGATGGCGCCGGCCAACGTCGCGTACACGAGTTACATGCGTTCGCTCGCGCTCCACGGCGGTCCACTCGAGATCATGGCGTCGCTCCTGCCATGCGCATGGTCGTACGTCGAGATCGCGGCCGCGCTCGCCGACCGGGTAGACGCCGACCACCCCGTCTATGCCGACTGGGTAGGCTATTTCTCGCTTCCGGCCAACGTTCAGATGGTGAACGACATGCGGCGAGACTTCGACCTCCTCGTGCAGGACGAGGCGTCGGGTGGGGCGCGGTGGGACCGGATCGACCACATCTTCGCCACATCTTCGCGGCTGGAGCACCAGTTCTGGAATATGGCCTACACATTCGAGCGATGGCCGGATCTGTCGGAAGACCTTGCCGACCGATAACTCGGCTATACCGCTTTGTCCTGGGCACCAACCGATTTGACCGTGGCCTTCGCCGAGGCTAGCGTCAGCCGCCACGCGATGTGATACCTGAGATATCAGATACCGAGAGAAGGCGCGTTGGGGGAGCAGTCGATCGGCTTGACGGATCCTGGCGCGCCCGGCTCGGCCGACGACAGCGTCGGCATCGCATTCACGGGGGTTCGCAAGGCGTTCGGGGACGTCGTCGCGCTCGACGGCGTCACCTTCCAGATCGAACGTCACTCGCGGATCGGGATCGTCGGTCCCAGCGGGGGAGGCAAGTCGACGCTCTTGCAGCTCACCGCGGGACTCCTCGAACAGGATGGCGGCACCATCAACGTCGAGGGTGAGACCGCGACACTGGGCAGGCTCAGCCGCTGCGCGATGATGCCGCAGCGCGATCTGCTCCTGCCGTGGCGCACTGCGCTCGAAAACGCGATGATCGCGATGGAGAACCGGGGCGTCGCGAAGAAGGACGCGCGCGCGAAGACCCGTCCATTCTTCGAGCATTTCGGTCTCGCCAAGTTCGAAGACGTCCGCCCCGACCAGTTGTCGGGCGGCATGCGTCAGCGTGTGAGCTTCCTTCGGACGCTCATGGCCGAAAAGGACATCTTGCTGCTGGACGAGCCGTTCGGCGCGCTCGACTCGATCACGCGAGGACAGATGCAGGAGTGGTTGCTCCGTGCACTGGGTGATGTGCCGCGCACCGTCCTGCTGGTGACGCACGACGTCGACGAGGCGCTGTTGTTGTCGCGGACCGTCGTCGTGATGTCCGCGCGACCCGGTCGCGTGGTGACCGTGCTCGATGTCGGCCTCGAGACCGACGGGCTGTCGCGGCGAGAGATCGTGACGAGCCCCGAGTTCATCGAGCTGAAGGAGTCGGCGCTGGAGGCGATCGAGTGAGCACCCAGGCGCCCGAGCAATCATCGGCCGAGGACGCGCCCGTTGCGATGTCCGCGCGGAAGCGGCCGTCGGCATGGTCGCGGTTCTGGCGGGCGTACGGGCTGGCCATCCTGTTCGGGGTTGCGATGCTCGTGCTGTGGCAGCTGTGGATCAAGGTCTTCCACGTACCGAAGTACCTGCTCGCGTCGCCGACCGGCATCATCGCGTCGCTCCAGAAGGACTGGTCCAAGTACCTGGCGCCGAACCTGTGGCCCACGCTCAGCGAGGTGCTGATCGGGTTCGCGATCTCCGTTGTGGCCGGCGTGGGACTGGCGATCGTGCTCCACCTGTTCACGCCGTTGCGTCGCGCCGTCTATCCGATCTTGATCGGTTCGCAGACGATCCCCATCGTTGTCCTCGCACCGGTGCTCGTGATCCTGCTCGGGTACGGGCTGTTGCCCAAGGTCGTGATCGTCGCGCTGATCTGCTTCTTCCCCATCGTGGTCAACGGGCTCGACGGCCTTCGGCTCGTCGACGACGACTTCATCCGGATGATGCGGACGCTCGATGCCAGCCGGTGGGCCATCTTTCGAAAGGTCGAGTTCCCCGGCGCGCTCCCGTCGATCTTCTCGGGGATGCGGGTAGCCGCGACGTTTGCCGCCATCGGCGCCGTGTTCGGTGAGTGGGCGGGCTCGAGCCAAGGGCTCGGGTACCTGATCCAGGCGTCGACGCCGAACCTGCAGACAGCGCGCATCTTCGCGGCGATCCTGCTGCTCACCTTGATCGCGATGGCCCTGTTCGGCCTCGTGTCGCTGCTGGAGCGGATCTTCTGTCCGTGGGTGTCGAGAGGGGGTGCCCTGTAAGGCTTCCGAACGGCATGGAGGGCGACGGCCGCGGGATGATCCAGCGAGCCGCGGGAGGAAAGGACGATCGCAGATGATCCGAAACAGAAGGAACGCCTCGATGACGCTGGCCGTGCTATGCGGCGTTGCGCTCATCGCAGCGGCGTGTAGCACCAACAGCTCGTCCTCGAGCGCCGGCGCGCCGGGGTCGGGTACCGCCGCGCCCGCGACCCTGAACGTCGAGCTCGACTGGGTGCCGAACCCCGATCACGTCGGTCTGTACTACGCACAGGACAAGGGCTACTACACCGACGCGAACCTGACCGTCGACTTCCGGCAGCCGTCCAACGCCGCTGACCCGATCAAACTCGTCGCCCTCGGCAAGGTCGACCTCGCCATCACGTACGAGCCCGAGATGTTCTACGGGCAGGAGAACGACCTACCCGCGATGGCGGTCGCGACCGTCGTTCCGGTGCCACTCAACTCCTTGATCGTCAGCCCCGATCAGCCGATCACCGACCTGTCCCAGATGAACGGCAAGTCTGTGGGCGTCACGGGGATCCCGAGTGACGACGCGTTCTACACCACGATGCTCAAGACCGCCGGCCTGTCCGACAGCCAGGTGCCGAAGGTGAACGTCGGCTTCAACCTGGTGCCGTCGATCCTGTCGAACAAGGTCGACGCGATCATCGGCGGGTACCAGAACGTCGAGGCGATCCAGATCCAGCAGGAGACGGGGAAGAAGCCCTCGGTCTTCCCGGCCGACAAGCTCGGCGTGCCCTCATACGCGGAACTCGTGATCGCGGCCAACGCGGAGCGACTGTCGTCGGACGGGGCCTACGCGGACGCGGTGCGTCGGTTCGTCGCCGCCGTCGTGAAGGGCACGGACGGGGCGATCGCAAACCCCGACGAGGCGACGTCGATCATGAAGAACGACACCGACTACAAGCCGACGTTCCTCGACGCGAGCGTGCCCTACACCCTGCAGCTGCTGAAGCCCGCTGCAGGCACGAAGACCGGCTGCATCGACGTGGCGAACTGGCAGAGCTACGGCGACTGGATGTCGTCCAACCAGCTGATCACCAGCACGCCGGACGCGAGCGCGATCGCGACGACGGACTATATGCCGTACAGCTGTTCGTGAATCCGGTCCCGGCCGGCGAGAACGAGGAGATGACGTGGAGGTAGGGATCGGAACGTCGGTCGCGTCGAGCGTGCTGGCGGCGCTCGACCTCGACCGGTCGGTCGAACTCGTCCGCGAGGTGTGCAGGATCCCGAGCGTGCTCGGCGAGGAAGGGCCACTGGCGACGTTCCTCGCGGACACGATGCGCGCGTCGGGGTTCGAGGATGTCGAGCTCCAGCCTGTGCTGGAAGACCGGCCCAACGCCGTCGGGCACGTCTCTTTCGGGGGAGACGGTCCGACGGTGGTCCTCACCGGGCATATGGACACCAAGCCCGTTTCGCACGGCTGGTCGGCTACGGAGCCGTTCTCGGGAGAGCTCATCGACGGCGCCGTCTACGGCCACGGCGTGATGGACATGAAGGCGGCGCTCGCATGCGAGATCGTCGCGATGGAGGCGGTGCGGGCGAGCGGCGTGCCGCTCGCCGGCCGCCTCTCGATGGCGGCGGTCGCCGATCACATGGGCGATCAACTCGGGTCGATCGCCTTCTTCGATGCGTTCCCAGCCGACATGGCGGTGCTCGGGGAGTTGACGGACAACCAGGTGTGTCTCGGGCACCGCGGCCGGTACTACTTCGACATCACCGCGATCGGACGGTCGGCGCACACCTGCCACAAGCCCGAGGCGATCAACGCGAACGTGCTCGCAGCGCAGATGGTGCTCGCGCTGGACGCGTCGAAGTACGAGCCGGAGCTGGAGCCGTGGATCGTCGATCTGTTCGGCGCGGAGACCTACATCGTGCCGGGGCGGATCTACGGCGGGCTGCCTCCCGGCGGTCCGTCGATGATCCCGGACGAGTGCGTGATCAGGGTCGACACGCGTCCGCAGCCCGGGGTGACGATCGAACAGGTACGTGCCGAGATCGACCGGTGCCTCGCGCGCGCGTTGCAGGCCGAGCCCCGTCTCACGTTCGAGGTCGAGCTCGCGGATGTGAAGGCGGGGTACCTTGCGGCGCCAGAGGATCCCGTCGTCGAGCTGATGCGCGCAGCGGTCCGCGAAGTCCGGGGCGAGGAGCCGCCCCTCGTCGTGGAGAACTGGCTCGGCGACACCGCGAGCTTCGGCGAGAAGGTGCCGACGGTCATCTTCGGGCCCGGCGGTCCGCCGGTGTACTGCCCCGACGAACATCTGACGGTCGAAGACATCCACGAGGCGACCACGGTCTACGCGTTGTTCGCCGCCGGCGCGCTCGCCGCGGAAGGGGCATGAGCCAGGGGTGGACATGCCTGCCGGATTCGCGAATGTGCTGGATCGGTGTCTCGGCGTGCGCGCCGGGGAGCAGGTCCTGCTGCTGACGGACGCAGGCACCGACCCGGAGGTCGTCGAGGCGTTCGAGGAGGCCGTCGCGCATCGCGCGGCGGTCCCGGTGGTCTCGCGGATGCCGGTGCCGGACCTCCCCGGTCAGGAACCGCCGGGGACGGTGGCCGCCGCGATGCGGTCGGCGGGCGCAGTGATCGAGCTCACCAGCCTGTTCATCGGGTCGAGCGCCGCGCGCCGCGAAGCGACGGCGGCCGGCGTGCGGTACCTCGCGATGCCCGGCGTGCGCTTGGACACGTTCCGCGAGGACGGCCCGCTCGCGGTGGACTTCGACGAGATCCGCGGCGACGCCGAGCGGGTCGGCGCCGCCTGGAGCCGCGCGGAGGAGTACCGGCTGACCACGCCGGCCGGCACCGACCTCAGCGGCTCGGTCGCCGGCCGGCCCGGACGCGTGTTGCACGGCCTTGCGCGCGAGCCCGGGGACTACATGGCGCCGCCCGACATCGAAGCGGGAACGGCCCCGGTCGAGCGGTCGAGCTCGGGCGTCGTGGTGATCGACGCGGACCTGTTGTTCATGGGAACCGGCCCGCTGCCGTCGCCGGTGGCGATCCACATCCGCGACGGCGGCCTCGCCGGCATCGAAGGTAACGAAGCCGGGCGGCTCCGCGAGATGCTCGATCGCTGCGCCGACCCGCTGATGGCGAACCTCGCCGAGGTATCCGTGGCCTTCAACCCGAACGGACGGGTCTGCGGGGTCGCGATGGAGACGGAGTCCTCACGCGGCACTGCGCACGTCGCGCTTGGGAACTCGATCGCGTACGGCGGCACGGTCGACGCCGTCGCCCACCTGGATTGCGTGATGCGGGATGCGACCCTGGAGCTCGATGGCGAGCCCGTGATCGCGGCGGGCGTGCTGGCGTGAGACCGACCCGCGTCCTGCTCGCGAAGCCCGGCCTCGACGGGCACGACCGCGGCATCAAGGTGGTGGCGATGGCCCTCCGCGACGCCGGTGCCGAGGTCATCTACCTGGGGCTCCGGCGAACGCCGGAGGAGATCTGGCGTGCCGCGGTCGACGAGGACGCCGACGTGGTCGGCGTCTCGGTGCTGTCCGGCGCCCATGTCGCCCTCATCGAGCAACTGTTGGTGGAGCGGACGCGCGTCGGCGCGGATATCCCCGTCGTTCTCGGCGGGACGGTGCCTGCCGACGACGCGGATGTCCTGCGCGCGATGGGCGTCGACGCGGTGCACGCGGTCGGCTCGAGCCTGCCCGACGTGGTCGACAGCGTGCTGGCGCTCGGCGCGAGGGAGCGAACCGCGTGAGCGCGACCGATACCACTGACGCTGGGATCCCCGTCGCGCCCGTCTACACCGACAGGGACGTCGCGCCCGATCTATCGGAGCGCCTCGGAGCGCCCGGCGAGCCGCCGTTCACGCGAGGCCCCTATCCAACGATGTACCGCGGTCAGCTCTGGACGATGCGTCAGTTCGCGGGGTTCGGGTCGGCCGAGGATGCGAACGCACGGTTCCACTTCCTGCTGGAGCGGGGGCAATCCGCGTTGTCGGTGGCGTTCGACCTGCCAACACAGCTCGGCTACGACTCCGCGCACCCATCGGCGGTCGCCGACGTCGGGCGTGTCGGCGTCGCGATCGACACCGTCGACGACATGGTCGATCTGTTCGACGGGATCCCACTCGACGAGATCTCGGTGAACTTCACGATCAACGCGACCGCCCCGATCATCCTCGCGATGTACCTCGTGGCGGCGGAGCGTCAGGGTGCGGCAGCTGCCAGCCTGGCCGGCACCCTCCAGAACGACATCTTGAAGGAGTTCCTCGCGCGGAAGACCTACATCTATCCGCCCGTGCCTTCGCTTCGCCTGAGCTGCGACGTGATCGCATACGCAGCGGGCGCGCTGCCGCGCTTCAACCCGATCTCGATCACCGGCTACCACGCGCGTGAAGCGGGCTGCGACGCCATCCAGGAGCTCGCGCTCGCGATCGCCTCTGCGGTCGCGTACAGCGAGGCGCTCGTCACGCGTGGCATGGCCTTCGACTCGTTCGCGCCGCGCCTCTCGTTCCATTTCGCAACGACGATGGATCTTTTCGAGGAGGTGGCGAAGCTCCGCGCGGCGCGCCGTCTGTGGTATCGCATCGCGACCGAACGGTTCGGGGCGAACGACCCCGCGTCCGGACGGCTCCGCTTCTTCTCGGGGAACTCGGGCACGACGCTCACCGCGCAGCAGCCGCTCAACAACGTCGTGCGCTCGACGATCCAGTGCCTCGGCGCGGTGCTGGGCGGCGCGCAGTCGATCCACGTGATGGGGTACGACGAGGCGTACGAGATCCCGTCCGAAGAGGCGGTCACGCTGTCGTTGCGCACGCAGCAGATCATCGCGCTGGAGTCCGGCGTCGCACGCACGGCCGACCCGCTCGCGGGCTCGTACTACGTCGAGGCGCTCACCGACCAACTCGAGGCGCGTGCGCGGACGCTGCTGGATGAACTCGACGCGGCGGGGGGTGCCGCCACGGCGATCGAGGCCGGCATGCCCCAGCGTTGGATCGCCGAGTCCGCGTACCGGTTGGAACGCGACCTGGCGAGCGGGGATCGTCCTCGCGTCGGGGTCAACGTCTTCGCGGCCGACGGCGACCAGGCGCACCTGGGCGACATGTTCGCTGCCGACCCCGGTGTCGCTGAGCGCCAGGCTGTGCGCACCGCGCAGCGTGTGGCTGCGCGAGACGCACAGGCCTGTCGTTCGGCCATCGAGGCCGTGTCGGCTGCGGCGCGCGACGGAGGCAACGTGATGCCGCCGCTGATCGACGCCGCCCGGGCGGGCGCCACGCTCGGGGAGCTCGCCGACGTGTTCCGGTCGGTGTTCGGCGAGTTCCGGGAGCCACAGCCGTGGTGAACGGGCCCCTGGCCGGGCTGCGCGTGCTCGACCTGACCCGGTTCGTCGCGGGGTCCTACACCACGGCGCTGCTCGCGGCGTTCGGCGCCGACGTGATCAAGCTCGAGGTGCCACCGGACGGCGACCCCTATCGGGCGCAGGGCACGGCGCAGATCGGCGGCGAGTCCGTGCTCTTCCTTTCGCTCAACAGCGGGAAGCGGAGCGTGGCGTTGGACTTCCGTGCGCCGGAGGCTGCGGCTGCACGGGAGGCGCTACTCCGGTCGTCTGACTTCCTGGTCGAAAACGGGCGCCCGGGGAGCCTAACGGCGCACGGGCTGGACTGGACGCAGGTGCACGAGCGTCATCCCGCGATCGTGTACGGCTCGATCTCCGGATACGGCGAGGTCGGCCCCGACGCCGCGCGCGGCGGGTTCGATCTGATCCTCCAGGCGGAAAGCGGCGTGATGAGCGTCACGGGGAGCGAACAGAGCGGTCCGGTGAAGGTCGGTGCGCCGCTGCTCGACGTCGGTGCAGGACTCTCGTGTGCGGTCGGCCTGCTAGCCGCGCATGCCGAGCGGATGCGAACCGGCGTGGGCGCGCACGTGTCGTCGTCGCTGCTCGAGTTCGCGTTGTCGAGCCTTGGGACGGTCGCGACCGCGATGTTCGTCTCCGGCTCGGTGCCGGGGTTGCTCGGCACGCACTCGCCCACCTTCGCGCCGTACGGCGGCTTCCGGACGCAGGACGGATGGATCGTGCTTGCAGGCGCAGGCTCCGAGGACCTGTGGCGGCGATGCTGCGCCGTGCTCGGCGACGACCTCGCGACCGACCCGCGGTTCGTGGACAACGCCGCGCGTGTCGAACACCGCGACGAGCTGACCGCCGCGATGGAGGTCACGCTTCGGAGGCGACCGACCGAGGAGTGGCTCGGGCGATTCGGCGAGGCCGGCGTACCGGCCGCGGAGGTGCGCGATCTCGCGCAGGTGTTCGACAGCGAGCAGGTCCGCGCGCTGGGCGCCGTCCAAGAGCTCCAGCACGCGAGCGCCGGGTCCTACCGCGCGATCGCGCCGCCCGTGCGTCGCGACGGCGCGATCGCGTCGTTCCCGCGCCCCGCGCCGATCCTCGGCGCCGACACCCGTGACGTTCTCTCAGCGGTTGGGCTGAGCGACGGCGACGTGGATGCCCTGATCGCGAAGGGTGTGGCGGTCGCGGCATGAACATCGTGGGATCGACGCTCGTGCAGCAGGTCGTGGACCGGACGATCGCGCTCGCGTCGATGCCCGCGCCGACCGGCGAGGAGGGTGCGCGCGCCGAGCTGGTCGCGTCGTGGTGGCGGTCGGACGGGTTCGACGACGTACACAGTGACGCGACGGGCAACGTGTGGAGCCGGGCGCGCGGCGGCACCGGTCCCGCCGTCGTCCTCGCGGCACACCTGGACACCGTCTTCGGGCGTGAGGTGGCGCACGACATCGTGCGCGACGGCCACACCTTGCGCGGGCCGGGCGTCGGCGACGACGCCGTTGGGATCGCGGGCATCGGCGCTGCCGCGCTCGCGGTCGCTGCCGAGGGCCCGCCCGTCTGGTTGTGCGCCACCGTCGGCGAGGAGGGGCTCGGCAACCTGGCGGGTATCTCCGCCGCGCTCGACGCGCCGCCGGTCGACGTCGGTGCATTGCTCGCCGTCGAAGGCAACTATCTCGGCCGGGTCTCGACGATCGGAGTTGGGTCGGCGCGCAGGCGCGTCCGGATCGCCGGCCCGGGCGGCCACGCGTGGGAAGCAGCCGATGCGCCGAGCGCCGTGCACCACGCCGCGGTCATGGTCGCCGAGTTCGTCGGCGCGCCGAGGAAGCAGGCCACGGCCGTGAACGTCGGTCGGATCGGCGGCGGAGAGGGGATCAACGTCCGTGCCCGCGAAGCCTCGTTCGACGTGGACCTCCGCGCCGACGATCCGTCGGCGCTCGCCGAGCTTCTCCGCGCGCTGGCGGAGATCGTGGCGAACACGCCCGAGCCGCTGCGCGCCGAGCTTGAGCCGATCGGTGACCG
>Ga0136846_1235301_pt1 | contig 14659 bp, 13 predicted proteins | sample HopSoiMetagenom2_FD_96841 | JGI IMG/M metagenome (GOLD analysis project Ga0136846, IMG submission 96841) | Grasslands soil microbial communities from Hopland, California, USA - 2 Assembly 2016 (version 4) | ecosystem: Environmental > Terrestrial > Soil > Grasslands | place: USA: Hopland...
CCGACGTCGCCGACCCGCTGCGCGCCGTCGCCCGCGAGCAGCGCGCAGGCCGGCGCCGCCGCCGGCGCCGCGCAGTCGGAGGCCGCGGAGGCCAAGCGTCAGGCCGCGATCGCCTCCAGCGCCGCGAACCGGGCCACGAACGCCGCGTCCACCGCCCAGACCCTCGCCACCACCGCTGCCGCCGCCGCGCGCACCGCCCGGGACGCCGCCAACTCCGCGGCCGACCACGCCGACAAGGCGGCGGCCGCCGCCGAGGAGGCCGTGAAGTTCGCGGGCAAGGCCGTCGACTACGCCAACAGGTCCACCGCCCACGCGGCGGCGGCCGTGCTGGCCGCCAACACGGCCACCAAGGCCGTCTCGGACGCCATCGTGGTGGAGCAGACCGCGCGCGACGCCGAGGCGGAAACCCTTGAGCAGGACAAACTGCAGGCCATCGAGGAGGTCAGGCAGCTCGCCGAGATCGAGACGAAGGAGCTGACCGCCTATCAGAACAAGGTCACCCAGGCCCAGCAGACCGACCAGGCGACCAGGGATCTGATCGCCGGCGCCGAGCGGGCGCTGGCGGCGAACGACATGACGGCCGCGGCGGTCCAGGGGCGCAGGGCGGCCCTCGCCCTGCTCAACGCCAGGGGCGCCTGGACCAGGCAGGCGGCCCAGTTCGCCCTCGCCGGCACGGACGACGACGTGTACGCCTGGATCGACCTCGACCGGCTCCTGGCCCAGGGACAGGACGACCGGGAGACCACGCTCCATGTGGCCACGATCGCCGGCCCCAAGATCGCCGAAGCGGCCCAGTTCGCCCTGGAGAGCCCCAGTTCCAAGGCGGTCGGCGACTTCCTCACCAGCGGTATGAAGAAGGCCTCCGACGAGGACAACCGGGTGGCGATCGGCCGGATCCTGAACTCGAACCCCGGCAAGGCCGTCACCGCCGCCGCGAACAAGGCACTCACCCTCAACACCACCGAGGCGCTGCAGAACTTCTTCGACCACGACTACCCCGAGGCGATCCGGGAGGACGACGCGGTCCGCACCATCCAGCTGATGAACACCGGGGGTGCCTTCACCAAGGCGTACGCCGAGGTGGCCATGGAGGGGCCCACCTGGATGCGCCGCAACTTCGTCTCCCTGGTGCAGTACCGCACGGCCCAGCTCGACCACGACACCGCCACCCATGTCGCGGCGGTCCGCGGCGCCATCGCGGCAGCGGCGAAGATCGCGCAGAAGGCGCAGGAGAACGCCGCCCTGGCCTCGAAGGCCGGCGCCGACGCCCGTAACGCCGCCGCCGAGGCCAAGGAGTGGGCGGCCAAGGCACTCGACTCCGCGTCCAAGGCCGAGAACTATGCCGACGAGGCCCGGCGGAACGCGGACGCGGCCGACAAGTCGGCGGCCGACGCCAAGGCCTCCGCGAGCAAGGCGAGCGCGGCGGCGTCGACCGCCCGTGGTGCCGCCCGCTCCGCGAACTACTCGGCGAACAAGGCGATGGACTCCGCCCGCGCCGCCCTCAAGTCGTCCTACAGCGCCCAGGCTTCGGCCGCCGACGCCCGCGCCTCCTCGATCGCGGCGGGCAAGGACGCGAGGACGGCGGCGGCCGCGGCCACCCAGGCCAAGCAGATCGTCGCGGCCAAGCGTGCGGCGGAGGCAGCGGAAGCCGCCAAGGCGGCTGCCGAGAAGGCCCGCCGTGAGCGGGAGGCCAAGATCGACCCGGCCGACAAGGACACCAACGACCAGATCAACCCCAACGGCACCGGCGCTGTGGCGGACGCCGACGAGTGGTGGAACGACGCCGGTTTCTACGCCGACGCGTTCAACGCGATCAGTGTCGGCGCCGGGTTCCTGGCCGCGGGCTGCGCCCTCGCCGCCCTCGTGTTCCCGCCGGCAGCGGCGGCAGCCGGCTTCTTCTCCGCGGTCTCGATGGGCGCCGGCGCCCTCGGCACCCTCTTCACCGGCATCGAACACGGCTTCACCAGCGGCGAGTTCGTCGAGTCCGCTGTCGGCACCGGTCTGAGCCTGGTCACCTTCGGCCAGTCCAAGTGGCTCGGTGCGGCGGACAAGGCGGCCGGCGGCAAGCTCATCAAGCCCGTCGTCGGCAAGATCGCCGACGTCGGCGAGGACGTCGTGTCGGGGGCCACCAAGGTCCTGTCGTCCATCTTCTGACCCGCGTAGCAGTGTTCGTCGACCGTCCGGCCTCGACCTGAGGCCGGACGGTCCCGACCGCACGCCCCTTGCCCCTTTGCCCTCTTGCCCCCTTTGCCCTCTTGCCCGAAGCCATCGGGGCACCCACGCCAAAAAGATAGGTATGACAATCATGCATTCGATACGACCTGGACGGCCCGGACGAAGACGACGTGCCGGGTCGACCGTCCTGGCGCTGCTGACCGTGGTGACGCTGGGGCTCACCACGACCGGCATGAGCCCTGCGCCGCAGGGGGCCGAACAGAAGCCGCAGCGGGCGGACAGGCTCGCCTCGGCGCACCTGCCGGCCGCCGCGCCCCGCACCGAGGCCGCCGCGTTCCGGGCGAAGTCCGGGGAGACGTGCGAGCCCACGCGGGCAGGCTCGAAGCAACGCCGGGCAGGCGCCGCCGAGGCGTGCGTGAGCACGACCCCGGCCGCCGCGGCACCGAAGCTGAACCGAGCCGCGGTCGCGGCCGCGGCCGCCGGCAGCTGCGACATCACCGTCCCCGGCTCCTACACGTACACACGCTTCGAGTACTGCGTGACAGGGGTGAACGTCCTCTACGTCCTGCGCGACAGCAACGGCAAGGAGATCGGACGCGGCACCCTGCAGGTCTCGGCCAGCGCGACCCTTCCCGCGACGGGCACAGCCTGGAACGAGCAGATCACCACGAAGATGACGAGTGCGAGCGGCGATGTCACCGCCCTCAGCGCCAAGTTCCGCGCGTCCTGCACGACCGGCTGCACGACGACGAAGACCGCGCCCTGGTTCGGCGGTGAGCTCACCGTGGGCCAGTCCGTCAGCGGCTCGGTCGCCTACTCCTCGGCCCCCGCCGCCAACACCAGCGTGCAGTTCACCACCTCGTACAAGATGTACGTGACATCCCCGGGTGCCACGACCGTGGACCCGAACGCCTCCTGGGACAACCCTCGCAAGCTCCGCTGCGACAACGCGGTCGGCGGTACCTCGACCGCGGGCTGTGCCGTCCCCTCGGTGATGCCCGTCGTGCCGATGAAGGCGACGAGCTCGGACGCGGGCGGCGCCGTCGCCGCCTACGGCTGGGCGCAGAAGAATCTCAACGGCGCCTGGGGGAAGAAGGGCAGCCCTCTGACCCGGTCGACGAGCGGCGTGGCCGGCCGTACCGCCAGCACGTGTGGCGGCTTCACGGCCCAGACAGACCTCGTCGAAGCCGACTCCTGCGGTGACTTCCCCTTCGGTGAGGCGAAGGAAGGCGGTGCCGCCGGCGACCGGTGCGTGGAGGTGATCCCCAACCTCGGCAATGGTGAATGGGACACCTACATCCTCAATGACGGCCATGTCCTGGACCCCGCCTCGCCCTGCGTGCAGGCCCATGTCACGCCCGCGGAGAAGCAGTTCGCCGACACGCAGCTCGCCGACGGCTTCAGGGATCAGCGGGTGATCGACGCCGATCAGTTCGAGCTGACGATCTCGACGCCGGACACCGGCCCCCAGGCCGGCTGCCTGAACGATCCTCCGCCCACGGGTTCGCTTCCCAACCGCGACGGCTGGTTCAAGAACACCACGGAGTCGGTTCCTCTCGTCAACCAGACCGACCCGTCGGGCGGGCCCGGACAGCGGCCGACCCAGGCGCAGGCATGCCTGGGGCGGAATGTCGGCGGGGGGACCGGAACCAGCGATCCCGTCACCGGCTGGAAGGACGCGGAGGCGTTCAAGAAGGCGAACAACGCCACCAACGGGCTGTCCCGGTGCCATCTCGTCGGGCGCGTCCTCGGTGGACAGGGCACGAGTGATCTCACTCGGTACAACCTCGTCCCCTGCTGGCAGTCCGGGATGAACACGGGCACGCCCAGCATGCGGACGTTCGAGTCCAAGACGCAGGACCTGATCAAGGGCCCCCTCGCCGCTTTCGGAGCGAACGACGCGGTCTTCTACGAGGTGACGCCCGTCTACAAGGACGCGAACAGCACCATCCCGCTGGGCGTCACGATGCACGCGACCATCCAACGGGCGAACGGGACAACCGAGGAACTGTTCCCTAACGTCTACGTCACCAACACCCTGCAGAACACCGGGACTCTCAACCTCGGTAACTGATCCACAGAACCAACCAGTTCGCGCCAACGGGAGCCGGCATGAGTTTCACCACCCCACCGCGGCCGTTCGACGTCACCGCGCTCTTCCCTCAACTGGCCCCGCTGGCGCGCACGACGACCCGGCTGCACCCGCGGCCGGGGTCGCCGACCGTGCACGACAGCCACGTCGGCGGGCCGCTCCTGTGGCCTGCCGACGAGCCGTGGCCGCACTGCGACGAGCCGCACGACAGGCACGCGTCACCGACTGTCCACTCCCCCGGCGACGTCCGGCTCCTGCGCCGCGACCTTGCCGCAGCGGAGGAACGGCTGCGCCTCGACCCCGAGGCACCCGCGTCCACCCCCGAGGAACTGGAGAACTGGGAGCGGATCAAGGTGGGCCGCCCGTGGTTCGACGGCCCGATCCCTCTTCTCCCTGTCGCCCAGCTCTACGCCCGCGACATCCCCTTCCCGCGCCCGGCCGACGCGGATCTCCTCCAGGTCCTGTGGTGCCCGTTCGACCACGCGATGGCACACCCCAGGACCGCACTTTTCTGGCGTTCGTCCGCCACCGTCACCGACGTCCTCGACGCACCGCCCGAGCCGCTGATCGTCCAGTCCGCGCACTACCTTCCGGAGCCGTGCCTGTTCTCACCGGAGCAGGTCACCGAATACCCCCATCCCAGGGAGCTGGACAAGGAGCTTCGGGACCAGGTGGACGACAGGAGCCGCTGGGAGACGATCGATCCCGCGCAGTACAACGCGTACGCGTACGATCCGGGCGAGCTCTACCTGAACAACCTCTCCACCGCCCCCGGCTGGAAAACGGGCGGCTGGACCCGCTGGGACCCCACCGACCCCGTCGGTCGCCCCTGTCCCGCGTGCGGCACCGAGGCGGTCCCCCTCCTCACCATCGCCTCCACGGAATGGGACGGCGGCAGCGAGACCTGGATCGCCACGGAGGAACGGACGCCCCCGGCCACGCCCCAGCGGGGCGCCCGGGACGGTGACTTCACCATGATCGACATCACCGGCGGCAACAACCTTCAGCTCCACGTGTGCCCGAAGTCCCCGGACCATCCCCACATCGAACTGCTCCAGTGAGGGTGTGCCGGGTGCACCGCCGAGCGGAACCCCAGCCGACGCACGGCTGGGGTTCCTTGAGGTGGTGAGTACGGGTCAGTCGGTCAGCGGGTCAGCGCTGCAGGGTGAGGACACCCGGACGCCACGGCAGCTGGTCGTAAGGGCCGTTGGCGTTGGGGGACTTGCCCTGGTAGAGGAGCTGCAGGTTGCAGGGGTCGATGGTCTTGGTCTGGTCGGGGTTGTCGCGGACGAGGTCACCGTGGCTGATGTCGTTGGTCCAGTTGGCACCGCTGTTGGCCTTGCCCGCGAAGGGGTTGGACTCGGTCGCGGCCTGCGGGGTCCACGAACCGTTCAGGCTGGTGGCCGTGAACGAGCGGAAGAACCGCTGCTCACTCGCACCCCGCGCCTCGACGATCATCAGGTACTGGTTCTGGCCCTGGACCTTGTAGACCTCCGGCGCCTCGAACAGGTTCTTCACCGTGTCGCTCATGATCGTCGTGTACGACGAACCGAAGTTGCCGGGGAAGTTTCCGAGCGGCATGCTCGCCCGGTAGATCTTGCCGTTGTCACCGGCGAAGAACAGGTACATGTTCTGGCCGTCGGCGATCAGCGTCTGGTCGATCGGGGCGCCACCCGGGATGCTGCCGGTGAACAGGGGCTGCGGCGCGGACCAGCCGTTGGGGTTGGTCGGGTCACTGGACGTGCGGTAGATGAACGGCCACGCACCCCACTGGTACGCCAGCACCCAGATGTTCTTGGGCGCGAAGTAGAACAGCGTGGGCGCCACCGTGCCCTGGCTCATCCCGGTCTGGCCGGCCGATGCCATGTCCGACCAGTTCGTGAAGGGCTTGAACGCCATCGAGCCGTACGACGATCCCGACACGTTCGACGCGTAGACCAGGTGCTTGCCCTGGTACACGACGTTGGTGAAGTCCTTCAGCGAGACCCACCCGTTCGCCGGCTGCGCCAGCACACCCGTCGACGACCACCGGTAGGTCGACGGAAGAGAACACGAGCCGCCCGGCGGCGGGGTCGTCCCGGACAGGCCGGTCCACTTCTGGTTGCTGCCGCCGTTGCACGTCCCGATCTCCACCGCCGCGCCGTTGGCCGTGGCGGAGCCCGTGACGGCCAGGCACAGCCCGGACTCCACGCCGACGATCGTGCCGTCGGAGTTCACCCGCCACTGCTGGTTCGCACCGCCGCTGCAGCCCCAGATCTGCAGCCGGGTGCCGGGCGTGGTGGCGTGACCGGGAACGTCCAGGCACTTGTTGCCGTACACGGTCAGCTGGTTGCTGTCCGTCGACGTCCACTGCTGGTTGTTCGCGCTGTTGCAGTCCCAGATCTGCATGAGCGTGCCGTCGGTCTGGCTGGCGCCCGACACATCGAGACACCGGCCGGAACCGGTACCGCGCAAGGCGCCGCTGGTGGCCGCCTGAGCCGGGTTGGCGACAAGCGTCGCCGCCAACGCGATCAGGACCGTGACCGCAGCGGCGAGCATCACGGAGAGATGCCTGCGGCTGAAACTTCGTCTGCGCATGGAGACCTCGTCGTCCCTTGGGTAAACGGTTCCGGGGCCCCGGTCAGAGGCTGTCCGGACTGTCGTTGTGGCGCGGTTCGTAGCGGTCCGTGGGCGCGGGGCCGACCCCGAAAGACAAGAAACATCGGTGATGGGGCCATGACATACGCATCCCGCGGCATGCTCCTTGCGGCTTGTCCGTTGGGGTGGGCGTGACTCGGCGGTGCCCTTGCTGTGCGAGTGGAGCGGCTCAGACATGTTCGCGATACCGAACACAGATCGAAGTGCCGGGCAATTTGGATGATAGGGACCCGGTGGGCGACGTCAATACTTCTCGCATGATTCGCGATCAGGCTCGAAACATTCGATGAGCATTCGACGAGCTTCATGAGAGAACGACACCGGGTCAAGCCGTTCGTACGGCCGACTCCCGCCCGTAGCCGGGCTCGCCCAGGACGTATCGCCCGCGCTCAGGAGAGTGGGCGCGGGCCGGCAGCCGACCGCGACCGGTCAGCGCTCCTCGTCGTCAGTGAGCAGGAACGCGGGCCGGGTACGGTGCCAACTCGGCACATTCAACGCGTTCAGCGCCGCCACGATCCGCTTTTCCTCGTAGGTGAAGTGCGTCTCGACGAGCGCGGCGAGGCCGTCCAGCTCGCGCCGGAATTCGGTGGGATCCGACTCCCGGTCCAATTCACCGACGAGAGTCCCGAGCCGTTGCAGGGAGTCGTCCACCAGTTGGTGGTCTCGCCGCAACTCCTCCAGCACCGGGCGCAGTTCGGGGAACTGCTCGGCGACCTTGAGGAACGCCACATCGTTTTCGCCGTTGTGGTGGCGGTCCAATGCCGAACAGAAGGTCAGGCAGTGGGTCCGCAACTCACGGACTCGCGTGCCGCCTTCGAGATAGGCGTCGACGTCCTGACGCAGTGCTGCGAGCTCCTCGCGGAGCCAGAGGTGTACTTCGATCAACTGGTTGCCGAACGCCGTCAGGCGCTCGTGGGATTTCGCCAAGGCGGTTCCGTAGCTTCGACGCCTCCATGCCCTCGACGGTCTCTTCGCCAGGTGCACGCGACGCTGAGCCAATGTCCTACCAACGACATAAACGATCTGTCAACGCCCGTAGGTACCCCGAACGCACCTCGGCCGCCCCCGAGTGTCGGTGAGACTCTCGAAAGGCGGCCGGCACGGTCAGTGACCGGTGTCGTCCAGATCCACGGGCTTCTCGGACTTCTCGAGCCTCTCGAAGAAGAACTCGTGCTTCAGGAACGACACGTCGTACTCGTGTCCCGGATACGGCGGGATCATCTGAGCCGCCTGGAACAGGCGCCAGCCGTCGCACAGGGCGGCCAGGCCCGTCTCGTACGGAGGCTCGTCGCTGTCGCCCGTCGTGGGGGACGTGCGGCCGGTGCCGTCGTAGAGCGACCAGCCGACGACCGGGGAGTCCAGGGCCGACGTGGCGAGGTACAGCACCAGCACCTGCTGGCGGACCGCGGAGGTGGTCGAGGTCGGGGCGGGGGCGAACGTGGTCATGCGAGAACCTCCTGCGGTCGGTTGGAGACGCGGGTGACCCAGTGGTCGAGGTCGAAGCCCTCGTCGCCGGTCAGCGCCCGCCACAGCAGGACGCGGTTGAAGAGCTCCAGACGGCCGGTCGCCTGCTCGTACCAGGGGAAGACGGTGTTCAACTCCTCCGCCACACGCGGGTCCGACAGGTCCGAGGTGTCCCACAGCCGCCGCTGCCGCACCGTCGGGTTGAAGCGGATCTTGAACATGAAGCGGCGGGTGTCGCTGTCGTTGCGCCGGCCACCGTGCCAGAGGCCGTGGTGCAGAAACACCACGGTGCCCGCCGGGCAGACCAGTCGGCTCTGGCCGCGCAGGTTCTGGTAACGGCCGGTGTCGCTCTCGTTCGTACGCCGCAGATGGCTGCCGGGGACACTGAGCGTGCCGCCCATCTCCAGCGTCACCTGCTGCGGGTAGTACATGAGCTGCACGTCGAACGCGTCGGCCCGTACGTCGATGATCGCGTCCCCGTGCAGCGGCTGCGCCGAGCCCTCGCGCGGCTCCCGGACGTGCACGAAGTGGTGGTCGATGTTCGGCTCGGGCCCCACGAGACTGCGCAGCGCGCCCGCGACCTCGGGAACTTCGACGAGGCGCCGCATGAAGGACCCCTCGGGACATGCCTCGGAGACCGGCGTGCCGTACGGCACCTGCGGGATACCGGCCTCGAAGACCTCCATGGCCTCTTTGTTCATCTCCGCGGGCACCACGGCGTCCATGCGTAGCGAGCCGTGGGCGACGAAGTGCGCCATCTGTACGGAGCTGAGCAGGCGCTCTCTGGTTGTCGTCATGTCCACAACGGTAGGGAGCGCACCACGTCGGGCGCGTGGGCCCGGCTCACCATTACTGGTAAATTTCCCCCTCCGGGTGGGTCGTAGGGGTCGTGAAGCGGGCTGTGCGGCGCCGGCGCGGGGAACGCGCTGGTGTGGAGACGGCAGCAGGGCCGGACCGCGCGTCGCGGTCCGGCCCTGCTGCCGTGCGGTGCCGCCCTGCGGCGGCAGGGCGTCAGCTCTGTGCGGTGTCGTCGCCCGTCTCCCCCGCGCCCTCGGCCGTGCCTGCCTTCTCGCGCATCTTGCGCACCAGCTCCGCCTTCTGGTCGGCGGCATGCTGGCGGTCGAGGTTGCGGTGCGGACCGTTGTTCTGGCGTTCGGCGCGGGACAGCTTCTTGCGCTTGCCGCCGCCCATGCCCACGGGGTTGTTGATGTTCTTGCTCACGGGTTCTCCCGGACTGATGTGAAGTGATCTACGGATTCATCGACGGGGGGCGGGCGCGGCGACATCGAAGGACGTCAGCAGGGGCCCTTCACGCTCTCACTCGATGAACATGACCGAGACGTTACCCGGTTCCGAGCGCCCGTGGACAGCCGATTCCTTCCGGTCGGCTGACGGACCCTGCCCCTCACATCACGGAGGCAGGCGTATGTCCCCACCAGGCGGTGTCAGGTTCGGCGGCGTCTGGCGACGGTGAAGCCGAGCAAGGCGACGCCGACGGCGACAAGGCCCAGGCCGGCGGCTGTCTCGGCAGCGCTCGGGCCGGACGTCCCACCGAGGCCGCCTGCCACTCCCCGGGAGGGTACGGAGCTCGGGCTGGAGGCGAGGGTGGAGACAGGGGTGGGGCCGACCGGCACAGCGGAGGTGCTGCCGCGCCGGGGGAGGACTTCGCAGGCGATTCCGTCATCCGGGCCCTGGTCCTCGTCCAGATGGTTCGGATCGCTGGGGTCCATGTTGAAGACCGCCTGTGCGTCTTCCTGAAAGGCGAAGTCACGGCAATTGAGGTCGGTCTGAGCATGTGCGATGCCTGACAGCGGTGCCAGTGCGGCGACGACGGCCAGACATGTGCCGACCACCGTGTGACGACATTTCATGGCGAGCCCTCCTCTCAGTCACGTTCCCGGATCGACGCTACGGACAGCCGCGTCTTCCGGCGAACGGTGCTGGGCCGAACGAGCCGGACCTCGGCGGCGAGGTGGCTCGGGCTACGCCACCACGGCAACCCGGCTGGACAAGCTCACCGAGGGTCAGGCGCGCCTTGGGGATCCGCGCACGTGGCCTTCAGCTGCCGCAAGGTCGATACTGCCGACAGAGCGTTTTCGCCGACCCGTTCACGATCCGGCCCGCCGACCTGACAATCCGTCACCACAGCCACGTACTGAGTCAGCATCAGTAGCGCCACGACCCGCTTCCGACCGTCGCCCACCGCCGAGACCAACCATGTGCGAACACTTGCCTGGCCCGCGAAGGAGCAGGTCAGGAGCCTGTCCGACAGTCTCACCAGGAGGTATCCATGAAGATGCTCATCAACGTTCCGGAGACCGTGGTCGCCGACGCACTGCGGGGCATGGCGGCGGCCCATCCCGAGCTGACCGTCGACGTGGAGAACCGGGTGATCTTACGGCGGGACGCGCCCATTGCCGGGAAGGTGGCCCTCGTCTCCGGTGGCGGTTCGGGGCACGAGCCGCTACACGGAGGGTTCGTGGGGCCGGGGATGCTGTCGGCGGCCTGCCCGGGTGAGGTGTTCACGTCTCCCGTGCCCGACCAGATGGTGCGGGCCGCCGCTGCCGTGGACAGCGGGGCGGGCGTCCTGTTCGTGGTGAAGAACTACACCGGCGACGTTCTCAACTTCGACATGGCGGCCGAACTCGCCGAGGACGAGGGTATCCAGGTCGCGAAGGTCCTCGTCAACGACGACATCGCCGTGACCGACAGCCTCTACACGGCCGGGCGGCGCGGCACGGGAGGCACCCTGTTCGTGGAGAAGATCGCCGGTGCGGCGGCGGACGAGGGGCGCCCGTTGGAGCAGGTGCGTTCCGTCGCCCAGCGGGTCAATGACAGTTCCCGCAGCTTCAGCGTCGCACTCGGCGCCTGCACCACTCCCGCCAAGGGCAGCCCCACCTTCGATCTGCCGCCGGGCGAGCTGGAGTTGGGCGTGGGCATCCACGGCGAGCCCGGCCGGGAGCGGCGGCCGATGATGACGTCCGGGGAGATCGCCGACTTCGCGGTGGAGGCCGTGCTGGAGGATCTGAACCCGCGCAACCCCGTGCTGCTGCTGGTCAGCGGGATGGGCGCGACGCCGCTGCTGGAGCTGTACGGGTTCAACGCCGAGGTGCAGCGCGTGCTGGCCGGGCGCGGGGTCGCCGTGGCCCGCACGCTGGTCGGCAACTACGTCACCTCGCTCGACATGGCGGGTGCTTCGGTGACCCTGTGCGAGATCGACGAGGAACTGCTGCGACTGTGGGACGCGCCGGTGCGGACGGCGGGTCTGCGCTGGGGCATGTGAGCCCGGCCGGGCGACTGCACTGTCATCCCCCGGGTGCGACAGTGACCGACGTACCTACGACGCAAGGAGACCCTGTGCTCGACGCCGACTTCTTCCGCCGCTGGATGGCGGCGACAGCCGTGTCCGTCGGCCATGAGGCGGAGCGGCTCACCGCCCTGGACTCGCCGATCGGTGACGCCGACCACGGCAGCAATCTGCGGCGCGGCTTCAACGCCGTGGCCGCCGTCGTGGAGAAGGACGCGCCGGACACGCCCGGCGCCGTCCTCACCCTCGCCGGACGCCAGCTCATCTCGACGGTCGGCGGCGCCTCCGGGCCCCTGTACGGAACGTTGCTGCGCCGCACGGGCAAGGCACTGGGCGAGGCGGCCGAGGTGAGCGCGGAGCAGTTCGCGCAGGCGCTGCGCACCGGAGTGGACGCCGTGATGGCACTGGGCGGTGCGGCGCCCGGCGACAAGACGATGATCGACGCTCTCGTGCCCGCCGTGGACGCCCTCGGTGACTCGTTCGCCGCAGCGCGCACGGCCGCCGAGGAGGGCGCCCTCGCGACAACGCCCCTGAGAGCCCGTAAGGGCAGGGCGAGTTATCTCGGTGAGCGCAGCGTCGGTCACCAGGATCCGGGGGCCACCTCGGCGGCACTGCTGATCGCGGCGCTCGCGGAGACCGCCGGTGAGTGACGACAACGGCCTGGGCGGCGAGAGGTTGGTCGGGGTCGTGCTGGTGTCGCACAGCGCGGCGGTGGCGGCGTCGGTGGCGGATCTGGCCCGGGGGCTCGTGGGCGCGGGTGCGACCGTTCCCGTCGCGCCGGCGGGCGGCACCGAGTCCGGCGGGCTCGGCACGAGCGCGGAGCTGATCACCGCGGCGGCCCGCTCGGTGGACCGGGGTGCCGGAGTCGCCGTCCTGATGGATCTGGGCAGCGCGGTCCTCACGGTGAAGGCGCTGCTGGCGGAGGGTGACGAACTCCCGGCCGGCACCCGGCTGGTGGACGCGCCGTTCGTCGAGGGAGCGGTGGCGGCGGTCGTCACGGCGTCGACGGGAGCGGACCTGGCGACGGTCGAGCGGGCGGCCGCGGAGGCGTACACGTACCGGAAGGTGTGAGGGAGGGGAGGATGTGGCGGGGATCGGCGGCCCCCGATCCTCCCCATCGCCCCGCCCGTCCGGAGCGGTTCGGCTCAGCCGCCGTCCACGCCCTCGTCGCTCTCCTCGACGGCGTCGACCGAGTCGGCCTGGCCCACGAACTGTTTCGCCAGCCGCTCCCCCGTCTCCACGGCCGCCGCGTGGTCCTCGATCGGCGACACCCTGGAGTTCTTGAAGACGATGTAGGTGACCCCGGAGGGGGCCCCGCCGCCGTGCGGGTCGGGGTTGATGCCGAGCCCGTAGGCGGTGGCCCAGGACGCCTCGCCGATGATGTCGCGCGGGCCGGTGTCGCCGACGACCGCGTACTGCACGCGGTCCCGGTAGACGACGGCGGCGACCGAGCCGCCGCGAATGCCGGAGTCACGGTAGTTCCAGATGCTGCTGGCGGCCGGTACGACGATGAACGGCAGGCGCTGGGGATCCAGTTGGCGGCCGTCGGACTGCTGGTAGGCGGTGCTGTCGGCGAAGTAGGGGTCGGTGTGGCTGTTGCAGCGCGGACCTGGGCTGCCGTCGCAGTCGATGTCCATGTCGGCCTTCCAGAAGACGGCCTCCTCGGTCCCGCAGACGGGGATGTCCGCCCGGGTTCCGGCGTCGCTGCGGTAGTGGCCGTGGGACACGGGCGCGCAGTCACGCACCTTGGCCAGCAGGTCGGCGGCCCGGACGCTGCCCTCGTACCGCACCGGCTCGTTCGGGTGGACGGCGGCGGGCAGGGTCGGGGCGAGCAGGGCGGCGCCGGCCACGGCGAGCGTCAGCGTCTGGACACGCACGATAGGGGGCCTCTCCTGGGGGATCTGACGGGCACTCGGTCCAATCTGGTGCCGGTGCGATCACGCGTCCACCGTTAGGGGGCCGTACGGTGAACACTCCGAACTCCCGACGGGGCCGGACGTCTGAGCCCGTGTCGGATCCGGCCGCCCGGCAGCCCGGCCGCATCGGGTACGGATCAGGGCACGGCTGCCGGCCGGAACATGGGGGCGGGGTTCGCCCTCACAGCCCATCAGCGGTCCGCCGTACGAAGGAATCCGTCACCTGCCCGGTGGCCGTCCGGGTGCGGGCCGGGTCGGGGGCACGTTGGCTGGCCCCGAGGCAGCACGGGCGATCCCCGACCCCTCGGCGGCGCATGGGACGTACCGCCAACCGTGCCGCCGGAGGGCAGTCCACATGCGAACCGTTCCACTCCTCCTCCGATCCGGCCTGACCGTGGCAGCCGTCGCCGCGCTCCCGCTCGCCCTCACCGCCCAGACCGCTTCGGCGGCCGGGATCTCCGTGAGCACCAGCGGGTCGACGGTGTCGGTGACCACCAGCACGTGCCTTACCAGCAACGGCAGCGGCTTCGGCAGCGCCTCTCTCCTCAACAGCAGTCAGCGGGCCTTCGACGAAGGGCGTGTGGTCGCGCTCTCGGGGACGAGCACCAGTCAGTCAGCTGTCTGGTCCAACGTCCCCACCGGCACCCACACCGTCACCGTGCGCTGCGCGAACGGCGCCACGGCCGGTTCCCAGGCGGTCATCGTCAGCACAGCCCCCACCCCGACCGCCCCAACCCCGACGATCTCCGCGCCGACCATCTCCGCCACGGCCTCCTCCCCCACCCGGGGTGTCATGGGCGGCCTGGGCGGCGCCGCCAAGGACTACGGCACCCTCACCCTCGCGGCGGGCGGCGTACTCGTCGCGGGCGGCGCGGTGGCGGCGGCCTGGGTACTGCGCCGGCGTTCCAAGCCCCACCGGCTCTGACCGGAGACCGCACCCGGCCGGTGGCCGCCCTCCCGAGGGCGGCCACCGGCCGTTTCGCACGTGCTAGTGCCGCGGCAGGCAACGTTCGCCCCGTCGCGACGCCCGGCACGCCCTCTCGCCGCACCGGCCGAAAGCCCAAGTAC
>Ga0136846_1212305_pt1 | contig 14658 bp, 12 predicted proteins | sample HopSoiMetagenom2_FD_96841 | JGI IMG/M metagenome (GOLD analysis project Ga0136846, IMG submission 96841) | Grasslands soil microbial communities from Hopland, California, USA - 2 Assembly 2016 (version 4) | ecosystem: Environmental > Terrestrial > Soil > Grasslands | place: USA: Hopland...
CGCTGACCGACGTGCGGTTCACGATCGCCCCGGGGCGGAGACTGGCCATCGTCGGGGCGAGCGGGGCGGGCAAGACGACGCTGACCAAGCTGCTGCTGCGCTTCTACGACCCCGACCGCGGGCGGATCATGCTCGACGGCGTGGACCTGCGCGAACTCGCGCTGAGCGACCTGCGCCGCAACCTCGCCGCCGTGCTGCAGGAGACGCTGGTCTTCGACGGCACGGTGCGCGACAACATCATGTGGGGTCGGCCGGAGGCCCGTGAGCGCGACGTCGTGGCCGCGGCGGTCGCGGCGGACGCGCACGGGTTCATCAGCGCACTGCCCGACGGCTACGACACCCGCGTCGGGCAGCGGGGACGGATGCTGTCGGGCGGGCAGCGTCAGCGGCTGGCCATCGCGCGGGCGATGATCCGGAACGCCCCGGTGCTGCTGCTCGACGAGCCGACGACCGGCCTCGACGCGGAGTCCACCGAGCGCGTGCTCGCGCCCCTGCGCCGGCTGATGGCGGGCCGCACGTCACTGATCATCAGCCACAACCTGCTGACGGTGACCGACGCCGACCAGATCCTCTACCTGGACGACGGCCGCATCACGGCCGCGGGCACCCACCGCGAACTGCTGTCGGCGTCGCCGGGCTACGCGCACCTCTACCGGATGCACCAGGGGCCGGTCGCGCCGCGGCCGGCGTTCCGCCCGGGCCCGCACGTGCCGCCGCACCGGGCGCCGCTTGGTCTGATGGAGGTCGACACGGTGAAGACGCGGCCACGGGGCGGGTCAGCGGGGCGGCTCAGCGGCGGTTCGTGAGTGCAGCATGGTGGCTTTACTGCGCTCCGACCGCAGCATGGCCACCATGCTGCGAACCTGAGCGCCCACGTGCAGCCGGGCGCAGCGCCGCGAAGAGGATCTTCCGCCGCAGGGTGAAGCCGAGGTGCTCGTAGAGCCGGATCCCGGAGACGTTGTCGGCCGCCGCGTGCAGGAACGGCACGTCGCCGCGCTCCCGGATCACCTCCCCGACCGCCCGCACCAACCGGCCCGCGAGGCCCTCCCCGCGGTACCCGGGGTCGGTGCACACCGCACTGATCTCGCTCCACCCCGGCGGGCGCATCCGTTTCCCCGCCATCGCGACGAGCGCGCCACCCCGACGGATGCCCAGGTAGGCGCCGAGCGTGATCGTGCGGGGCAGGAACGGGCCGGGCCGGGTGCGGGCGACGAGGTCGAGCATCTCGGGGACGTCGACCGGGCCGAGCCGGACGGCCTCCGGGTCTCCGGCGACGTCGAGACCGGACCCGTCCATCTGCACGCCGGGGATCGCCCCCACCAGCTCCCAGCCGGCAGGCAGCACCTCCGGGGCGTCGGGCACGACGACTGTGCCGCCGTCTTCCGTCAGGGTGGCGAGGTCGTCCCACGGTGAGCCGGGGCCGGCGACGGCGGCGAACGGCGAGACGTCGCCGGGGAACCGCGCCGCGCCGCCGTGACGGACGGCGAGATCCGCCTGGGGGCCGGTGAGCGCCGTCCACAGGGGGTTGTCGAGGGGATGAGCCACGTTCTCGGCAACCCCGAGCGATGCGTAGGCCTTCCCCTGCCGACGATCAGAGGGTGTTGATCGCCTGCACCGCCCGCCGCAGCCGGAACGCCCACACGATGTAGACCACACCGAACACCAGCGCGAACAGCCCGATCACCCACAGGAGCGTCAGCGCACCGGCAGCGGGCGAGGCGAGGAGGGCGATGCCGAAGACGATCGCGACGATCCCGCCGACGAGCAGCCACACCCACGACGACGAGCCGTGCTTCCGTGCGGTGAAGGCCTCGATGATCTCCGTGACGCCGAGCACGATGCTCCACACCGCGATGATCAGGACGAGCGCGAAGATCGTCGGCCCGGGCCAGAACAACGCGATGACGCCGGCGACCAGCGACACCACGCCCTGCGCGACGTGCCAGCCCCAGTGGGAGGTCTTGCGGTGCCGGAAGCCGACGGCGAGCGCTGCCACCCCATCCATGATCGCGTAGAACCCGTAGACGAGCACCAGGGTCAGCAACGCCGCCTCAGGCGAGAACAGCGCGTACAGGCCGAACACGACGGCCAGCACGCCCCGGATCAGCACCAGCCACCAGAGCGCTTTGACGGCCCGGCCCGCGTCGATCGAGGTCATGTCCAGCTCCTTGTTCGGAAGGAGCCGACGCTAGACCCGTGTGGTCGCACTCAGGTCACGATCGCGGGAACTCCGTCTACCGTGGACGGACGGCGACGTCGTCGACCTTGCCGTACTCCTCGCGCAGCGCGGGCAGCAGCTCCCGGGCGGCGAAGGACACGAACTCGGCCTGGGTCCGGCCCCCGATCTGCACCAGCGCCACGTGCGTGAACCCGGCGTCGACGAAGGGCCGGACGGCCTCGACGTGCGCAGCGACGTCCGGCCCGCAGGCGATCGCCTCGGCGACGTCGTCGGGCCGCACGAACTGCGTCGCGGCGGCGAACCCGGCGGTGCCCGGCAGCTCGGCGTTGACCTTCCAGCCGCCCGCGAACCACCGGAACTGCTCGTGCGCGGTCTGCACGGCCGCGTCGCGGTCCGGGCCCCACGAGATCGGCTGCTGCCCGATCTTCGGCAGCACCGCGCCTGCCGCGTCGTCGAAGGCCGTCACGAGCGACGACTCGGGCTCGGTGGCCACCATCGCGTCGACGAGCGGGGCGAACGTCTCGATCGACTGCTTGCCCGACACCGCCACCGCGAGCGGCACCCGGCTCTCCGGCAGGTCCCACAGCTTCGCGGAGTCGACGCGGTAGTGCTGCCCATCCGTGCTGACGTACCCGCCGTCGAACAACTTCGAGATGATCTCCACGGCCTCGGTGAGCATCTCGTGGCGCACGTTCGCGGGCGGCCAGCCGCGACCGACCACGTGCTCGTTGAGGTTCTCCCCCGCTCCCAGCCCGAGCACGAAGCGGCCGTCGCCGGCCAGCAGTGCCACCGTCGCCGCCTGCTGGGCGACGACGGCCGGGTGGTACCGCATGATCGGGCAGGTCACGTAGGTCATCAGCGGCACGCGCTGGGTCGCCACGGCGACCGCGCCGAGCACGGCCCAGGCGTTGGGCGCGTGGCCCTGGGCGTCGAGCCACGGGAAGTAGTGGTCGCTGATGACCTCGAAGTCGAAGCCGGCCTGCTCGGCGGCGACGGCGTCGGAGACGAGCTCGCGCGGGCCCCGCTGCTCGCACATCAACGTGTACCCGTAAGCAACCATCCCGCAGGCTCCTCTTCCACTCGTACCGCTGTCGATCGGCCTGTACCCCCTCAGGTGACGATCAGTCGCGGATTCAGCGCGGGGCGGTGCGGGTAGCCCGCCCGCATGGCAGTCGAACACGTGGACGACGAGCTGTGGAACGAGTTCCACCGCGTGGTGAACATGACCTCCCAGGAGCTGCGCGACTGGCTGGTGACCCGCTCGGTGGGCGAGGACGGCGCGGTCGAGCCGGGCACGCAGGGTGGGGTCGGATCGCCCACCGGCCAGGAGGTCCTGCACATCCTGGGCAAGCGCCGGACGGACCTCACCAAGGACGACGAGCGGGTGATGCGGAATGTCGTCCGGCGGGTCACCGAGCAGCGCCGCGACGACCTGGAGCCGACGGCGGGCGAGGCGCACTGGCGGTACCGGCTGATGTCGATGGGGCACGACCCGCTGAAGCCGGTCGACTGACGGCCGTCCCACTCTTTCGAGTTGCCTCGAGCGGGCAAGAAGTCGTACTGCGGGCACAGGTGCGGCGTGCTTTCCTGCTGCGTCCCCCGATCGGGTGACATCCGAACCGGGGGCACATCCTTCTCGGTCCTCACTCCTTGTACGGGATACGCGGTGCGCAACGGCGCACCCGGTGAACGGAGTGAGGGAGTCCGCAATGCCGATCAACATTCTCAACTTCACCGACAACGGAATCCTCGGCGCCAACAACCACAACCGCGTCGACCGCAACAACTTCCGTGGCGGCGATGAGAGCAACAGCAAGTCGTGGAACCGGTCCCGCGGGAACCAGTCGAAGGGCCACGGCGGCAAGCACGGTGGCCGCAAGCACGACTGCAAGGACTGAGCCGAACCGGCGGCGACGGCCCCGTTCGCACCTGCGAACGGGGCCGTCGCCGGGTCTAGCCCTTCCACCCCGATGACGCCGAGGCCATGACTCTCACCAGTCCGCGCAGGACCCCCCGTCACCGCGCCCCCCGCGGCCGCGCCCGCACCGCGGCACTCCTCGCCGAGTCGCAGTCGTCGCTGGTCACCGCCGCTCCGCAGCTCGGCGTCCGGCAGGTCTTCGCCCGGTTCTGGCCGCTGACCAAACCCTTCCGCCTGCGGCTCGCGGTGTGCCTGATGTTCGTCGCGGTCGGCCCGGCGATGGACGCGGCCGGCATCTGGATCTTCAAGATCCTCGTCGACGACGTGCTCACGCCGCGCGATTTCGCACTGTTTCCCATGATCGCCGCGGCGTACATCGGGATCGCCGTCCTGGGTGGACTCCTTTCCTTCGTCGACGACTATCTGTGCACGTGGGTCGGAGAACGGTTCGTCCTCAACCTGCGAACAACTCTTTTCGGACACCTGCACCGGATGTCGCTCGGATTCTTCGAGCGTCGCCAACTCGGCGACCTCATGTCGCGGCTCGCCGGCGATGTCAACGCGATCGAACAACTGGTGCTCTCCGGCGTCATGCAGCTCGTCGCGCACAGTGTGAAGATCCTGATATTCGGTGGACTGCTGTTCTACCTGAACTGGAAGCTCGCTCTGGCGTCGCTGATCGCAGCCCCGCTGTTCGCTGTCGTGTCCCGCCATTTCTCGAAGCGGATCAAGGCGGCGTCGCGGGAGAAACGCCGCCGGACCGGCACCATCTCGGCCGTCGCCGAGGAGAGTCTGAGCAACGCCGCGCTCGTGCAGGCCTACGACCGCCAGGACGCCGAGACCCGGCGTTTCCACAAGGAGAACCTCGGCGCGTTCGCTGCGCAGATGATGGCCACCCGACTGCGGGCGACGTTCGGCCCCTTCATCGACCTGCTCGAGACCGGGGCCGTACTCCTGGTCGTCGGCATCGGGATCTGGCAGCTCGCCTCGGGCGAGATGACCCTCGGCGACCTGCTGGTGTTCATGGCCTACCTCGCACAGCTCTACGGGCCGATCCGGGCGCTCGGCGGGCTGGCCAACACCGCGTACGCCGCCAGTGCCGGCGCCGAGCGGATCATCGAGATCCTCGACGAGAAGCCGTCGGTGACCGACCCCGTGTCCCCCCGCCCGTTCGGGCGCGCCCGCGGGGCCGTGCATCTCGACGGAGTCTCGTTCACCTACCCCGGCGTCGACGCGCCGTCGCTGGCCGACCTCCGGTTCTCCGTCGAGCCGGGCCAGAAGCTCGCCGTGGTCGGCGCCAGCGGAGCGGGCAAGACGACGTTGACGAAGCTGCTGCTGCGCTTCTACGACCCCGACCGCGGGCGGATCGCCCTCGACGGGATCGACCTGCGCGAGATGACGCTCCACGACCTGCGCCGCAACCTCGCCGTCGTTCTGCAGGAGACGTTGGTCTTCGACGGCACCATCCGCGAGAACCTCGTCTGGGGTCGGCCCGAGGCCCGCGAGCGCGAGATCGTCGCCGCGGCGGTCGCCGCCGACGCCCACGAGTTCATCTGCGCGCTGCCGGACGGCTACGACACCCGCATCGGTCAGCGGGGCCGGATGCTGTCGGGCGGCCAGCGGCAACGCCTCGCGATCGCCCGAGCGATGATCCGCAATGCCCCCGTGCTGCTGCTCGACGAGCCGACGACCGGCCTCGACGCCGGCTCCACCGAGCGCGTCCTCACGCCGCTGCGACGGCTGATCGCCGGGCGCACGTCGCTGATCATCAGCCACAACCTGCTGACGGTGACCGACGCCGACCAGATCCTGTTCCTGGAGAAGGGACGGATCGCCGCCGCCGGCACCCACCCCGAGCTGCTCACGAGCTGCCCGGCCTACGCACAGCTGCATCGGCTGCACCGCCCGGACACGGCCGCGCGACCGCTCCGGACGAGCCCGCACGTCCCCCATCCCCGTCCCGTCGAGACGACCCACGCGTGACCGCCGTCGCCGAGATCTCGGCCGTTACGCAGGCCAGCGTCCCCGCAGCGCGGGTCGCCACAGTCGACCCTGCAGCACCGCTCGCGCCCGGCACGGAGGTCGCGCCCGGCTGCACCGTGCTCGACCATGTGCGCCGGGGGGACGACTTCGACGCGTACGACACGTGGTGCGCCGCCCGGTACAGCCGCTGCTTCGTCAAGACGCCGCGCCCGGACCGCGTGCACGACGTGTCGGTGCGGCGGACCCTGGTCCGGGAGGGCCGCCTGCTTCTGGCGTCGAGCCACCCGCACCTGGTGCGCGCGTACGAGCTGCACGCGCCGCGCGACGGTGTCCCGGCGCTCGTCCTCGAGCTGGTGCCGGGGCCGTCGCTGAAGGTCGTACTCGAGGAGCATCGGCGACTCCCGGAACGCGACCTCGGTCTGCTCGGGCGGCACCTGTGCTCCGCCGCCCGCTACCTGCACGGCCGCGGGCACCTGCACCTGGACATCAAACCGAGCAACGTGGTGATCGGCGGCGGTATCGCGCGGCTGGTCGATCTCGGGCTCTCCCGCTCACCCGGGCCGTGCCGCGCGGGGGTCGGCACGGCCCGGGCCATGGCCCCGGAGCAGGCGCGGGGCGGACACGTCAATGCGGCGACCGACGCGTGGGGCATCGGGTTGGTCCTGTACGAGGCCGCGACCGGGCACCGGCCCTTCGGCGACGGCGGCGAGTGGACCTGCAGCTGTGGGGACCCCTCGTGCGCGGCAGCCGAGCCGCGGTACCTTCAGTTGCAGCGGCGGGCACCGCGGGTCCGGGCGCGGCGCCGCCTCCCGAGCGGGGTGGCCGCGACGATCGACGCGTGCCTCGCTCTCGAGCCCGGCGACCGGCCGTCGCTCGAGGCGCTCGACGCCGCGCTGGCCGAGCTCGCCTAGAGGGCGGGTAACTCCTGGGCACGCCCGATCAGCGGGGCGAGGGGATCGCCCGCCTCGCGTACCCGGGCCGGGACGTCCCTGACGGTCCAGCGGTCCGCCGCCAGGTCGGGGTCGTCCAGCTCGTCCCACGTGATCGGCACCGACACCGGCGCCCCCGCCCGCGGCCGCACGCTCCACGGCGCCACCAGCGTCTTGTAGACGATGTTCTGCGTGTAGTCGAGCCGCGCGCGGCCACCCCGGCGGTCCTTGGTCCACTCCCAGCTGACCAGCTCGGGCACCGTCGCACCCACGGCCCGCGAGACCTTCTCGACCCAGCCGCGGGTGTCCGCGTAGGTGTACCCGGGCCTGACCGGCACCCAGATCTGCACGCCGCGCTGGCCGGTCACCTTCGGACCGCCCTCGACGCCGAGGTGCTGCAGCGCGGTGCGGAACAGCCGGGCCAGGACCAGGATCTCGTCGAACGACGTCCGGGTACCCGGGTCGATGTCGATCAGCGCCCAGGTCGGGCGCCGGGCCTCGGGCAACCGCCCGGTCCACGGGTGCAGCTCGACGGCGCCGAGGTTCGCCAGCCAGGCCAGGGTCGGCACGCTGTCGGCCACCACGCGGCAGTCGGCGTCGTCCGGCCCCGCCTCGGGGTCGTGCCAGCGCGTCACCCACTCCGGCGCCCCGGCGGGAAGCTCCTGCTGCCAGAACCCGGGCCGCTCGACGCCGTCCGGGTAGCGGTGCAGGTTCACGGGGCGGCCGGCCAGGTAGGGCAGGAGCAGCGGGGCGATGGTCACGTAGTGGCGCACGATCTCGCGCTTGGTGACCGGCGGCTCGCCGTCGCGGCCGGGGAACAGCACCTTGTCCAGGTTGGTGAGCTTGACGTCGTGGCCCGCCACCGTCCACGGGCCGTTGCGGCGCATCGCGTCGAGAGCGGCGAGCTCGTCGTCGGTCGGCGGCTCCCAGGAGCTGCCCTGGCCCAGGCGGACCTCGGCCTCGGCAGCGGGGACGCCGCTCTGCCACAGCGCATCCGGAGCCGCGGCGACCTCGTCGTTCGTCCGTCCGCTGAGCACGGAGCGCGGGTGGTCGTCGGCGGTCCAGCCGTGCCGCGCGTGCTCGTCGTTCTTGTGGACGAGCAGCCACTGCTCCTTCGACGAGTCCTTCCGGTTGCGGCGGATCAGCGCGAACCGGCCGGCCAGCTTCTCCCCCACCAGGTCGAAGTGCAGCTCGCCTGCGGCGATGGCGGCGGCCGGGTCGTCGGTGTGGGCGGGTGTCCACGTCCCGCGGTCCCAGACGATCACGTCGCCGCCGCCGTACTGGCCGCGTGGGATGACGCCCTCGAACCCCGCGTACTCGAGCGGATGGTCCTCGACGTGCACGGCCAGCTGGCGGGCGGCCGGATCGAGCGACGGCCCACGGGGGACGGCCCAACTCGCCAGCACACCGTCGACCTCCAGCCGGAAGTCGTAGTGCAGGCGCCGCGCGCGATGGCGCTGGACGACGCAGTGGCCGCCGCTTGCGGCAGGGCTTCCGCCGGCCGGCTCGGCGGTGACGTCGAAGTCGCGCATGGCGCGGTACTGGGTCAGCTTCTCCTGGGCCAGCTCGTCCCCGGCGCGACTCGGCACGCAGAGTGAGTACCCCATGACGACGACACCCATGTAGTTCACGGAGGCGTGACCCGACGCCATCCCGCCCGGCGCAGGATGGACGCATGACGTTCGCCGTACCCGTGGTCGACATCGCCCCCTACGTCACCGACGGGACCACCGAGGCCCGCGCCCGCACGGCAGCCGAGATGGACGCCGCGTGCCGGACGGTCGGGTTCGTGCAGATCGTCGGGCACGGCGTGGCCACCCGGACCACCGACGGGCTCGCCGCGGCGATGGACGGGCTCTTCGAGCGGCCGCTGGACGTCAAGAGCCGGTACCGGACGCCGCCGGAGGTCAACCGCGGGTACTCGCCGCCGAAGAGCGAATCGCTGAGTCTGAGCCTCGGCGTGGAGTCGGCGACGCGGATGAACGACTTCTTCGAGGCGTTCAACGTGGGCGCGGCGGCATCCTGGTTCCCCGGTCTCGACCTGCCGCAGCCGGACTACGCGGAGAACACCTGGCCGGACGTGCCGGGGTTCCAGGATGCGGTACTGGGCTACTTCCACGAGGCCGCCCGCGTGGCCCGGACGCTGACCACGGTTCTCGCGGACGCACTCGGCCTGCCCGCCGGCTTCTTCGACCGGTTCACCGGGCACTCGATCGACGTCCTGCGGATGAACAACTACGCGCTGCGGCCCGGGCAGATCGACCTCGACGGCGACCTGACCGGCATGGGTGAGCACACCGACTACGGGATCGTCAACGTGCTGTGGGCCGACCGGGTGGCAGGCCTGCAGGTGCTCGGCGGCGACCATGCCTGGCACGACGTCATGCCGGACCCGGGCGCGCTGCTGGTCAACCTCGGCGATCTCACCGCCCGCTGGACGAACGAGCGGTGGCTCTCGACGTTGCACCGGGTCAAGCCGCCCGTGGTCGACGGGCGCATCGAGCGGCGCCGGTCGGCGGCGTTCTTCCACGACGGCGACCTCGACGCGCTGATCGAGACCATCCCGACGTGCCTCGCGCCCCGCGAGGCGCCGACCTACCCGCCGATCACCGTGGGCGAGCACCTGACGGCGAAGCTCGCAGGATCGCGGGCGGGGGTGCGCAACGTGTCGGCGGAGCGGGACGCCGCCCGGGTCCGCGCAGCCACATGAGCGTCAGTCGGCCGAGTAGTACGCGATCTTGTCGTCGAGCACCTGCAGCGCCGCCCGGGTGCGCTGCAGGCGATCGAGCATCTCCTCGCGCCGCCGGCCCAGGAACGCCACTCGACGAAGGTGTCGAGCAGTTCCACGGCCCGTCGCTCGTCGACCGTGGTCCCGTAGTTCATCGCCCCGAGGACGACCTGTGCACCTGTCATGCACGCAGCGTGGGTGCTGGAGCGCGCTCCAGGTCAAGCGCAGCCGCGGGATCGGCCCCGTGCTTGACGCGGGGAGGCCGGGCCGGTACGAGTGACCTTCGCGGCAGTGATCGCGGATCATCACTCGAAGCACAGGAGCGCGGCATGGCTCGCGACGGTTACGACGTGGTCATCGTCGGAGGCGGCTCGGCAGGCTGCGCGCTGGCCAACCGGCTGTCCGCCGACCCCTCCACCAGCGTGCTGGTGCTGGAGGCGGGCCGCAGCGACTACCCGTGGGACGTGTTCGTCCACATGCCCGCCGCGCTGACGTTCCCCAGCGGCAGCCGGTTCTACGACTGGCGCTACGAGTCCGAGCCGGAGCCGCACATGGGCGGCAGGCGGATCGCGCACGCCCGGGGCAAGGTGCTCGGCGGCTCCAGCAGCATCAACGGCATGATCTTCCAGCGGGGCAACCCGCTGGACTACGAGCGGTGGGCCGCCGACCCCGGGATGGACACCTGGGACTACGCCCACTGCCTGCCCTACTTCATGCGTATGGAGACCTGCCTGGCCGCGGAGCCCGACGACCAGTTCCGCGGGCACAGCGGCCCGCTCGTGCTCGAGCGCGGCCCCGCGACGAACCCGCTGTTCGGCGCCTTCCTCCAGGCGGTGCAGGAGGCGGGCTATCCGCTGACCGACGACGTCAACGGGTACCGCCAGGAGGGCTTCGCCAAGTTCGACCGCAACGTCCACCGCGGGCGGCGGCTGTCGGCGGCCGGCGCGTACCTGCATCCCGTGATGTCGCGGCCGAACCTCGACGTCCGCACGGGCGCCCTGGTGACGAAGGTGGCGTTCGACGGCACCCGCGCGGTCGGCGTCGAGTACTCGCACTGGGGAAGGCCGGTCCGGCGGGTCGACGCCGGCGAGGTCGTCCTGTGCGGCGGGGCGATCAACACGCCGCAGGTGCTGCAGCTGTCGGGCGTGGGCGATCCCGGGCTGCTGCGCGGGCTGGGCATCCCGGTGGTCGCCGGCCTGCCCGGCGTAGGCGAGAACCTCCAGGACCACCTGGAGGTCTACGTGCAGCACGAGTGCACGCAGCCCGTCTCGATGCAGCCCTACCTCAAGCTGCGGCACTACCCGGGGGTCGGCGCGCGCTGGCTCTTCCTGCGCAACGGGCCCGGCGCCACGAACCACTTCGAGGCGGGCGGCTTCGCCCGCAGCAACGACGACGTGGACTACCCGAACCTGATGTTCCACTTCCTGCCGATCGCGGTGCGCTACGACGGCACGGCGCCCGCGGGCGGACACGGCTACCAGGTGCACATCGGCCCGATGTACTCCGACTCCCGCGGCACCTGCACGATCACCAGCACGGACCCGCGCAAGCATCCCGCCCTGCGGTTCAACTACCTGTCGACGGACCAGGACCGCCGCGAGTGGGTCGAGGCGCTCCACGTGGCCCGCAAGATCCTCGAGCAGCCCGCCCTGCGGGCGTTCGACGCCGGCGAGGTCTCCCCCGGCCCGCAGGTCGAGTCCGACGAGCAGATCCTGGAGTGGGTGGCCCGCGACGCGGAGACCGCCCTGCACCCCAGCTGCACGGCCGCGATGGGCACCGGCCCGATGTCGGTCGTCGACCCGCTCACGATGCAGGTGCACGGCACGAGCGGCCTGCGGGTGGTCGACGCGTCGGTGATGCCGTACGTGACCAACGGCAACATCTACGCGCCGGTGATGATGGTGGCCGAGAAGGCGGCCGACATCATCCTGGGCAACACGCCCCTGCCGCCGGTGAAGGCCGAGTTCTACCGGCACCGGGCGGGCTGACGTGCGTCGTCGCCGGGCGGGCCCTGGTCGCCCGCTAAGGGTGGTCAGGGCTGTTTCATCACCGGTGATCCGCGTTGCCGGGTCTACACAGTCGTCGTCACGACCCGACACACCCGAATCCGGCGATCACGACCCGCTCGGGAGCCCTGTACGCCCGTAGCGGGCGATCACCACCGCTCGGGAGCCCTGTACGCCCGTAGCGGGCGATCACCCCTCTCAGAACCACCGCGCCGGCGCGGGGGCCGTGTTGTGCCAGATGTGCTTCTGCTCCTGGTACTCGTGCAGCCCCGTCGGGCCCAGCTCGCGGCCGTTGCCCGAGCGCTTCATGCCGCCCCACTCGGCTCCCGGCACGTACGGGCCGAAGTCGTTGATCCACACCGTGCCGTGGCGCAGGGCGCCGGCCACCCGGTGCGCTCGCGCGGCGTCGGCCGACCAGACCGCTCCGGCCAGGCCGTAGGTGGTGTCGTTGCCCAGGGCGATCGCCTCGTCCTCGGTCCTGAAGCGCTCGACGGTCAGCAGCGGTCCGAACGTCTCCTCCCGGACGACCCGCATGCCGCGGTGGCAGGCGTCCAGCACCGTAGGGCGGTAGAAGTAGCCGTGCGCCAGCTCGGGGTCGTCAGGGCGGCAGCCGCCGGCCAGCACCTCGGCGCCCTCCGCCCGGGCCGAGGCGACGAAGTCCTCGATCTTCGCCCGGTGGGCCGCGGAGACGAGCGGGCCCGTCTGGCTGGCCGGGTCGAGCCCGTTGCCGATCCGGATCGCGTCGGCGCGCACGGCGAGCTCGGCGACGACGTCGTCGGCGATCGACTCTTCGACGATCAGGCGCGCGCCCGCGGAGCACACCTGCCCGGAGTGCAGGAAGACGGCGGTGAGCGCGTTGTCGACGACGGTCTCGAAGTCGCAGTCGGCGAACACGATGTTCGGGTTCTTGCCGCCCAGCTCCACCGCGACCCGCTTCACGGTCGCCGCCGACGCCCGGATGATCGCCTGCCCGGTGGCGAGGCCGCCGGTGTAGCTGACCATGTCGACGTCCGGATGCTCCGTCAGCGGTGCCCCGACATCCGGGCCGGTGCCGAGCAGGATGTTCACCACGCCCGGCGGGACGCCCGCCTCCTCGGCGAGCCGCACGAGCAGGACGGAGCTCAGCGGCGTCACCTCGGTCGGCTTGATCACGCAGGTGCACCCGGCGGCGAGCGCGGGGGCGAGCTTCCACGAGAGCTGGAGCAGCGGGTAGTTCCACGGGGTGATCAGCACGCACACCCCGACCGGCTCGTGCGCGATGCGGGAGAGGACGTGCGGCAGCCCGACGTCGACCGTCCGGCCCTCCTGGGTGGTGGCGAGGTCGGCGTAGTAGCGGAACACCGCCGTCACGTCGTCGACGTCGATCCGGCTCTCGCCGAGCGTCTTGCCGGTGTCGAGCGTCTCGATGCGCGCGATGTGCTCCTTGTCTCGCTGGAGCAGGTCCGCGATGCGGCGCAGGAGCCCGGCCCGGTGCACGACCGAGGTGGCCCGCCAGCCCCGGGGATCGTCGAACGCGGCGCGGGCCGCGGCGACGGCGGCTTCGACGTCGTCCGGACCGGCCTGGTCGACCGTCTCGACGACGCTCGCGTCGAACGGGTTGAGCACCTCGACGGTTCCGCCGGAGCCGGCGGTCCACTTCCCGTCCACGAACTGGTTCGGCACGCGGCGACGTCCTTTCACCTCACGCGGGATCGAGCGGCGCCCGTGTCCGAGGTCCTCGGACACGGGCGCCCCTCGCGGCTCAGGCCTGCGCGGCCTGCAGCCAGGCGTTGACCTTGTCCGGGTTGGCGTCGACCCACTTCTGTGCGGCCTGCTCCGGGTCCATCTTGTCCTCGGCGATGGACTTGGCGACCAGGTTCTGGTCGTCGTTCGTCCACTGGAACGCCTTGACCAGCTTGTAGGCCGGGCTGTTGGCCTCGACGAACTTGGCTGCGACGATCTTGTTCAGGTCGTACTTCGGGTAGTCACAGGCGATCTTCGCCGGGTCGGCGTCGCACCCCTCGGTGTACGGCGGGAGGTTCACCTTCACCAGCGGCACCTCGGACATGAACCACTGCGGCTCGTAGAAGTAGCCGAGCAGCGGCTTCTTGTTCGCCTCGGCCTGGCGGAACGCCTGGATCAACGCGGCCTCGCTGCCGGCGTACACGACCTTGTAGTTCAGGTTCAGGTTCTTGACCAGCGCCTCGTCGTTGGTGACGAACGACGGGTCGCCGTCCAGCAGCTGACCCTGCCCGCCCGACTCCGTGGTCTTGAACAGGTCGGCGTACTTGTTCAGGTTGTTCCAGTCGGTGATGTCCGGGTACTGCTGTGCCATCCACGGCGGGACGTACCAGCCGATGACGCCGACGTTGCCGTTCACCCCGGCGTCCTGGGCCGTCTTCTGGTCGGTGATGTACTTCTGCACGAGGTCCGGGTGGCCCCAGTTCTCGATCACCGTGTCGACCTCACCGTTGCCCATTCCCTGCCAGGCGACCTCTTCCTTGACGTTCTTGTACTCGACCTCGCAGCCGAGCTTGCTCTTGGCGACGTAGCCGACCACGTGCGCGGACGCCTCGTAGCCGACCCAGGGGTTGATCGCCATGTTGAGCTTGCCGCAGTTCGCGGCCTGGCCTCCGCCGCCGCTGGGCGCCGGGGCGTTCTGGATGTTGCCGCCGCCGCAGGCGGCCAGGGACAGGCCCAGCACCGCCATGAGCGCGACACGTCGGACAGCTCTCAGTTCCACGGGGGTTCCTCCTGATCAGCGCCGGCCGTAACGGGCCGCGGCGTATTGGGCGACTCGGTCGAGCATGATCCCCAGGGCCGTGATCGCGATGCCCGCGGCCAGCCCCTTGCCGAACAGCTGGCCCTGGGAGAACCCGGCGACCACGTAGTAGCCGAGGCCGCCCCCACCGACCAGACCGCCGATCACCACCATC
>Ga0136846_1238614_pt1 | contig 14656 bp, 15 predicted proteins | sample HopSoiMetagenom2_FD_96841 | JGI IMG/M metagenome (GOLD analysis project Ga0136846, IMG submission 96841) | Grasslands soil microbial communities from Hopland, California, USA - 2 Assembly 2016 (version 4) | ecosystem: Environmental > Terrestrial > Soil > Grasslands | place: USA: Hopland...
AAGCGCAGCCATAGCCCGGGCTATGGCGAGCATTTGCAACGACGAGCAGGGGTCTTTTGACGTGATGAGCGGGCATGATCGAAATACTCTCAGCCTCTCAGGCCAGGGCGCGTTCGCGCCGGGTGAGCAGAACGCCGCCGACGGCGACTGCAATGACGACCATCTCGACGCCAAGCGCCGTCCACGCCAATCCGGTCGCACCCGCTGCGCCGCCATACGTGGCCGCGCCGATCACGCCGACGATGCCGCCCACGACTACGCAGGCGCGGTACGCCGTGTCGTAACGGCCGCTGCCGAGAATCCAGTAGCCGATGAACTTCCAGCCGAGCAGCAAGGGCAGTAGCCAGCCAAGGATGAGCATCACCTTGCGCAGGCTGTGCAGGTCGAGACCGCCAGCACGCGGGACGAGCATCGGCTCGACCACCGGCCACATCACGTTGCCGATGGCGAGCAGCAGCGCACCCGCCGCCGCACCGCCCACAGCCCACGCAGATGCATAACGCAAGGCCGCACGCGCACTCGTCGTGAACAGGGTGACGATGCGCGGGTAGACCACGGAAAACACCGGCTCCGCCGCATTCAGCACGGCGCGCACGATGCGATCAGCCATGAAATAGGTTCCCAATTCGGTTTTCGCCATTTGCAGCGACGCGGCGGCCGGCAGCGCAAAGGAATAGGCGGCGCCAGCGATAGCAACCGGCATCATGGTCCAGCCGAGTTTGAGGCCGTTGCCGAGTTCGGGCTTGGCCCAAAGGGTCGAAACATCTGCGCCTGCAAAGTCGCGGCGCAACCAACGCCAGCCCATCCACGCAAGCGCCGACGACGCGGCAAGCTGCATCAGCACGTAAGCCTCGACGCTGCGCGCGAACGTCCAGCAGGCGACCAGCATCACGGCATAAACGACGAGCTCGACGCGCGCCCAGCGGTTGAGTTGTTGTGTCGCCTGAAGGTACCAGGTGGCCGGCCAGCCGAGCACACAAGCCAGTCCCGCGATGGCAATGGTGTCAAACCCAGGATGTGTCGACCCGTGCCCCGCCACCTGCACCGCTACCACCGACAGCAGGGCGGCCGGTAGGCACAGCACGCAGCGCGCCGTGAACACCTGCTGCGCGATCTGCCAGCGCCGAGGCGTGTCGGCCGTGACAGCCAGCCGGGTCGCCGCCGCCAGAAAGCCTCCCTCGACGATCATCGACAGCAGACTCGCCCACACGAGGATGAAACTCAGACGACCGAACTCTTCCGCCCCCACGCGCGATGCCACCAGCGGCAGCACCAGCAAGGGCAGCAGCAGCCGCACCGCCGCCGCCGCATACACCTGCGGCAACGAGTGCAAGAGCCGCGGCGACGCCGTCATGTCCGCACCCTTGCGCTTCGCGCTGTCCCGCCAAGCGGGAATGAGCCCTTCGGGCGGCCGTGCGGGCTCATGTCCCGTCGCGCTTGATCAGAAGGCGGGCGGTGTAGTCGACGCGGTGCAAGAACACCGGCTCTGCGCTGTCGGCGAAGTATTCGTCCACCGCCTGGCGGGCGCCCTGCCAGTGGCCGTAGTCGTCGATGATGAGCACGCCATTGCGCGACAGGCGCGGATAGAGGTGCGTGAGTTCGTGCCTGGTCGACTCGTACCAGTCGGTGTCGAGGCGCAAGAGCGCGATGCGCTCGGCGATGGTGCCCGGGATGGTGTCTTCGACCTTGCCTCGGACGAAATGGATGCGTTCGCGTGGATAGCCGGTGGAGGCGATATTGGCCTGCACGTCCTCCAGGCTCGCCACGGCCCACAGCGCGTGATCTCGGCTCGTGCGCTCGAGCTGCGCCTGGGCCGATTCGCCGCTCAATGCGCGGTCGTGTTCGGTGGGCTCGCTCATGCCCTCGAAGGTGTCGAATAGGTAGAGGTCGCGCGAGGTGTCACCGCGCGCCATCAGGGCCAATGCCACGAGCATCATGCTGCCGCCACGCCATACGCCGCATTCGACGATGTCGCCGGCAATGCCGTGCTTCACGACGTGATCGACCGCGCCCAGCAGGCTCGCGCGACGCTCCAGGCTGGTCATGGTGAACGGATCGACGCGTGCAACGATGTCGCGGTCTGCGTCGGACAGGTCGGCCAGCACGCTCTGAATACGGTCGGCAGTTCGGCCGAGTTCCCAGCCGCTGCGGGCCAGCGCGGCCTTAACGATTTTCTTCATCTGGCGGTCCGGTGAGGTCTCGGCATCGAGGACGATCAGTCAAACTTTTAATTGTCGCACCCCAGTGGAACCTGAGTAGGGTGGGCAAAGCGCAGCGTGCCCACGCGCGGACTGTCGATCCGATTTGATGACCACCGCGTGGGCACGCTGCGCTTTGCCCACCCTACAAACCTGTAGCTCTAGCCATAGGCCTGCCCTGCCTCACGCATCAGCCGAGGCCAGCTGAATGCCTGTTGCGCCCTTCGAAACGCCTCGACCACTTCCTCGCGATGCATCTCCAGATGGTCCAGGCAGTCCAGCAACGCCTGCGCACTGCGATCTTTGAGGAGCAATCCTTCCAGCCCGTACCGTCGCATGAACTCGCCCAGATCGCCCACGTCCGAACAGATGAAGACACGGCCGTGGTTCAGAAGCGAATACAGCGCCCCGGACTGCGACGCGTTCTGGTAAGGCAGGAGAAACACCGCGTCTTGCGCCAGCAAGTCCAGGAGTTGCGCTTCGTCGAGGTACTCGTCGTGCACCGCCACGCCCAAGCCGATCAATTCCTCGCGTAAGTCTCGCAACTCGCCAGACCACGCCCCGTAGACCGCCAGCGACAAGCCGCGCTCGCGGATCTCATCGGAGCGGGCCAGGTCGGCAAACAGCTCAACTCCCTTGTAGGGTTTGACGGTGCTCCAGAAGACGAGCGAGCGCGGTCGCATCGAGGTGTCGTAGGGAACCGCCTCGCACTGCGGCGCCACGGGCAGCAGGCCGTGAGGCAACACGCTCGCCTTCGCCCTGAACGCGTCACCGTAGCGCTGCATGAAATCGTCGTGCGTGGCTTGGCTCACGAACACCAGCGAGCGAGCGAGCGACGCAAGCCGCTCGGTCGGGCGATGCCGAAGCCCGGCAAAGCCATGCGGCACGGCGTTGTGCACCGTGAAGACAAACTTTCTTCTCAGCAGGAAAAACACAAGCCACTCCGCTGGCCAGAATCCGCTGAACTGCAGGTTGATCGTGGCGTATCGAGGCGCGTTCCACAGCAGCGTCGCCAGCAAGGCGACATAGGCGAGCGCTCCGCGCCATCGCGAAGCCACGGTGCTTGAAATCGATCCGGCCCGCGCCGTCACGCCCGACAGACTCGGCATCGCCTGCAGGAACTCCGCGTTGTAGCGTGTCTTCGATCCGTAGAAGTCAACCGATCGCCCCTGCCCCGCCAACGCCTTCACGAGCTGAAAGTCGTAAGGCAGGATGAACGACCCTGGATCGACGATGGCCAGGCGCGAACTCAAGGCAGTGCGGCGCTCAGAGGCTGAGAGCATTTTGATGCGTGTCCGAGCAGCACGTCAAAAGGCGCCTGATCCAGGCGCAAAGCGCAGCCATAGCTCGTGCTATAGCGAGCATTTGCAACGACGAGCAGGGGTCTTTTGGCGTGATGAGCGGGCATGATCGAAATACTCTCAGCCTCTCAGTGAGCGAGCCAGAATCGGCGATCCAGGCGATATTTGGGCGTGCCGCGCCGCTCGCCGATGTCCACCGCCGGGTTGCCGCCCACCATGCGATACGGCGGAACGCTCTTCGTGACCACGGACCCCGCCATCACCACCGACCCCTCGCCCAGGTGCACGCCGGGCATGATCATGGCGCCGGCAAACACGACGGCGTAGTCATCGATGCGCACCTCCTGCCCCTTGGTGGCAAAGGTCTCGTCGTGCGGGTCATGTCCCATGGTGTAGATCTTCGTGTCATGGGCAATGGACACCTGGCGACCAATTCGGATGCCCGCACGGTTGTCGAGGTAGACACCGCGGTTCACGAGGGTGCCCTCGCCGACCGAGAGCCGTCCCACATGAAAGAAGCGGACGCCGCCCTGCAAGGTCGCGCTGCGGTCGATGTCGAATCGGCAGACCTTGTAAAGCAGCGGCCGAAGAACGAACGGCAACAGGCCGTGGATTGTGTTGATGGCCGCCAGCCCAAGGAAGTAGAGCTGGTCGACGACGCGGGAGGAGCGTGAACTCATGAGCCCCGGGATTCTAGTGTCGCGTCCGGGCACGGCAAGGTGCGCACCTACAATCAAGGGTTTGCCTCTCAAGACTGTAAAAACCACGCCATGGACCAAGACGACAACCAGCTCATCGCCGAACGCCGTGAAAAGCTCGCCGCGATTCGCAAACAAGGCGTGGCCTTTCCGAACGACTTCAAACCAAAGAACCATGCCGCCGATCTGGCGCTGAAGTACGGGCCGCTGGAAAACAAGGAACTCGAGCCGCAGGGCATCAAGGTCGCCGTCGCCGGCCGGTTGATGCTCAAGCGCGTCATGGGCAAGGCGAGCTTCGGCACGCTGCAAGACGCATCGGGCCGACTCCAGCTCTTCATTACCATGGATGCGCTTGGTGAAGAGGTCTACAACACATTCAAGCACTGGGACCTGGGCGACATCCTCGGTGCCGAGGGCACCCTCTTCAAGACCAAGACCGGCGAGCTGTCGGTGCGGGTGTCGAATCTGCGCCTGCTGACCAAGAGCCTGCGTCCGCTGCCCGACAAGTTCCACGGCATGACCGACCAGGAGCAGAAGTACCGACAACGCTACGTCGATCTCATCACCGACGAAGAGGCCCGTGCCCGCTTCGCCGCGCGCAGCAAGGCTGTCAGCTCCATCCGCAACTTCATGGTCGAGCACGGCTTTCTCGAGGTCGAGACGCCGATGCTGCACCCCATTCCCGGCGGTGCAAACGCCAAGCCCTTCAAGACGCACCACAACGCGCTCGATCAGGAGATGTTCCTGCGCATCGCGCCCGAGCTGTACTTGAAGCGCCTCATCGTCGGTGGCTTCGAGCGGGTGTTCGAGATCAACCGCAATTTCCGCAACGAAGGCATCTCGGTTCGGCACAACCCCGAATTCACGATGATGGAGTTCTACGCGGCGTACTGGAACCATCACGATCTGATGGACTTCACCGAGAGCGTTCTGCGCCACGCCGCGCGCTGCGCCACCGGTTCGGCCGCCATCACCTACGCCGGCAAGCCGGTGGACCTGGACAAGCCTTTCGCCCGCCTGTCGGTGCGCAATTCGCTGGTGGTGCATGCGGGACTGAGCGAAGCCGAGGCGGACGACGCCGAGGTGTTGCGCGCAAAGCTCAAGGCGCTGGGCCATGAGGCGCCAGCGCATTGGAAGCTGCCCGAACTGCAGTTCGGCATGTTCGAGGCGGTCGTCGAAGAGAAGCTCTGGCACCCCACCTTCATCATTGACTACCCCGTCGAAGTGTCGCCGCTGGCCCGTGCCTCCGACACCAACCCGGCGATCACCGAGCGCTTCGAACTCTTCATCACCGGCCGTGAGTACGCCAACGGTTTCTCGGAGCTCAACGACGCAGAGGATCAGGCTGCACGCTTCCAGGCGCAGGTAGCGAACAAGGACGCTGGCGATGAAGAGGCGATGTACTACGACGCCGACTTCATCCGTGCGCTCGAATACGGCATGCCACCGACGGGCGGCTGCGGCATCGGCATCGACCGCCTCATCATGCTGATCACTGATAGCCCGAGTATTCGCGACGTGATCCTCTTCCCGTCGCTTCGCAAGGAAGCTTGATGCACCCTACTCCCGTCGAGTCGCCCGAGGGAACCGCCCCCTCAGGCGCTCACAGAACCGGACGTGAGTGTCTCCACTCATCCGGCTCTTCCTGTCCCGCCCGCCTGCCCATGAAGGCGCCGCCAGTGGGCGAACACCCCCACGTCGTGGCTTGCTACGTCGGTCGGCCACTGCTTGACGCGCCGACGGTGCCCTCTCAAACGCTTGTGCTTTCGGGTCGCCCAGTCCACGAGTTTGTCGTCAAGATGTCGCAGGACCGGCCCCAGCGCTGACTTGTAGAACGTGCCGTAGTAGTTCATCCAGCCGCGTACGGTCGGATTGATCTGGCGCGCCAACTCGTTCAGCGTCGTGCCGCTCTTGAGCTGCAACTTCGCATCGTCTGCCCGACTCGCGTGGCTGACTTCGCACTGATCGCCGGCAGGAAGCTCATGAACACCTGCCCCTTCTGTTCTTCGCGTCGCGTGGTTTGAAGGTGTAGCCGAGGAAGTCGAAGCTGACATCCTCGGCATCTGCCTTTCGGCCGTCGTCCTTGCAGTAGATGATCTTCGTCTTCTGCTCGTGCAACTCCAGCCCGCACTGCGCGAAGCGGCTTCGCAATGCTTCCTTCAGCGCCTGCGCCTGGCTCAGACTGCTGCAATGGCACACGCCGTCGTCGGCGTAGTGCTCGAACGGTATATCCGGGTGGTGCCGACTCATCCACACGTCGAATATGGCTTTGGCTCGGTCGGGTTCAACGGCGTCCTCCCCTTTCGGGTTGTGCCTTCGTTCCCGCCTGGACAGGGCAACCCCTTCGCTCGGTTCTCGCCCACGTTACGCAGCGTAGCCAAAAAGTTGACAGTACCGCTGCAACATCAGCACGCTCGCATCTGCGACCGGAAAACGACCGAAACTAAACCACCCCTTTCTATTTATTTCTACGCCACATGTTGAGGATGTCGGCGTGAATGTCAGCCTCCTCCAGCTTCGGAAAACCAAAATCCGCTTCGCATTGGTCGCGCCCGTTGATAACAGCCAGCGCAAATTTGAGGGGCACTGAACAACCCTTCCCGGAGCAGCCATGCCTCGAATCACTTCCACGACCTTCCCATCGACAACGTCTGTCAGCCGGTCTGACGAACAGCCACGCTCCGAGCGCCCGGCGACTGCAGCGCGGAGTCTGGCATCGGAAGGGCTTCTTGCCCGGTTGCCCGTGGCTTCGAAAAGCCCGTTCGACTCTGCAAACAGAAACCGATGCGCACTCCCAGTAGCGTCATCCTCTCCTGGGCCTCGGTTGGCACACGCGGCCTCCACACCCCACAGCCGGCTCTCCAAAACATCGTTCGCTGACGCACATCATTCAGATGATGCTGTAAATAAGGAAGTCCCAAGCGGGCCCGGTAGTGGCAGCACGTCTGAAACTGCAAACCCGCCTTCTTCGGATTCTTCGGCGATAAAATCTGAGAGTCGTTCAAGCTTATTGCAGAACGACGAAAAGGCAGAGATGATGCCGCGGATGGGCTACGGTGCAGGGCGATTGCATGAGCCCGGAGCCAGTTTGTGTGATAGAAGCGCGGGCCTTGAAATGACATCAACTTGCGCGCGTGATCCGACAACAAGACCCCAACCGGCAACCATTAGACAAACTGAAATTGATGGAGTCGTTTGAAGCCCTGGAAGACCCGCGGCGACGCCTGGCCAGTTGCAACTATGCGCTGCAGGAACTGCTGCTGACAGCGCTGTGCGCGATCAGCAGTGGGGCCGACGATTGGGTGGATGTCGCGCTGTGGGGGCAGGAGAAGCTCGACTGGTTGCGGCGATTCCTCGCGTTTGAGAACGGCATTGCCTCGCACGATACCTTCAGCCGTGTGTTCGCGTTGCTCGACTCCACAAGCTTTGAGGCTTGCTTCATCGACTGGATGGAGCGCTTGTGTCCGTCGCTGCGGGGTCACGCGATCCACATCGACGGCAAGAGCCTGCGCGGCTCGCACAATGGCTGCGAGGCCATGGCGCATCTGGTCTCGGCGTGGGACAGCGCGGCTGGCGTGACGCTGGGTCAGGTCAAGACTGCGAACAAGAGCAACGAGATCACCGCCATCCCGCAGTTGCTGAATTTGCTGGATGTACGCGGTGCCACCGTCACGATTGACGCGATGGGCTGCCAGCGCGAGATCGTCAAGCAGATCATCGACCAGGGCGCTGACTACATCATCGCGGTGAAGAACAATCAGCCGACGCTGGCGCAGGCAGTGGAGTCGGCGTTCAGTGATGAGGCGCAGGGGTTGCAACAGGGCCGACTGCAGCAAGACATCGACCACACCAAAGACCACGGCCGGATCGAGACGCGACGCTGCGTAGTCACCCACGACCTATGCACGTTGAGCGAGTCAATGCAACGCGCGTGGCCGGGCATTCGCAGTCTGGCGATTATCGAGTCGAGGCGTGAGTTCACCAGCGGCGAGCGCCAGGGCGAGGCCGGCACCGAATGGCGCTACTACATCAGCAGTTGCGAGCTTGACGCGGCGCAGTTCAACCAAGCGATTCGTCAGCACTGGTCAATCGAGAACGGCTGCCACTGGGTGCTGGATGTGAACTTCCGTGAAGACCTCAGCCGCATTCGCGCGGGCCACGGTCCCGAGAACTTCGCGATCCTGCGGCGCATGACGCTGAACCTGATCAACCAGAACACGACCATCAAGTCCAGCAAGAAATCCAAGCGAAAACTGGCCGCCTGGAGCACGACCCGGCTTCAGGAACTGCTGGGGTTGCAGGCCTATCCGCAGGCCTCAAAGGCCGCCGATTCGTAGCACACATGCGGGCCGGATCACTCATGCAATTGCCCTGGGCTACGGTGGCCCTTATGGCTACGGTGCTCCTTATGCCTACGGTGCCCCTTATTCCTACGGTGGCCCTTATGTCTACGGTGGTCATTGTGACTCCGGTTCGTCAATGTCTCCGGAAGCAGCGCCTAATAATATTCAAATGCCAACCTGGGCGCACACAATCAATGTTTCCGATATGACCGCGGCGAGCCTCAAAATCCCGTCATCGCCGAGCAGCGCGCCAATAAAGCTGAAGTTCGGGACCTTGCAGCCCACCTTCGACAATCTCTGGAATAGAAGCAACTCTGCGAATAAGGAATATGGATGCATCATCGTTTCTAAATCCGATGGTGTCTTAAAAACCAGAAATGTTGTTGTGGGCAAGCACGCAGGGGTAGAGCATGACCTCTCGCATGCAGAATCCGAAACATATCATGGTACATTTCACACGCACCCGTTCGAAGACGGAGAGACGGGAGGAGCGTTCAGCGCCGGCGACGTGTCGTTTAATATTAATAAAGGCAAAGATCGTATTCAATTCGTGCAAAGCGGCAGTGATCAGTTCTTGCTGATGCGTTCCCAACGCACACCAACCAGTGTTCCATTCCCGTGCTGGAAGAATAATAAAATGGAAATGTTAAAAGAAAATGCGTCGTTGGGGTGGGGTACCGTGCAGAGGTACATCTCCAAGAAAATGGCCAATGAATTGAACATGGCCTACTACGAAGGCACCCAGGGCATTTTTTGGCGAGTGCATCCACCCATCAGCGAAAGTGAGATCCAGGCGGCATCGTCCAAAGGTTCGCAGGCACCTGCTTCACACTCAACAGACCGCCCGCGCGCTCCGCATGCGGCGGCTGCACCAACGCTCGTCAGGCCTGTTCCGTCAATCGAAACGCAGGAGCGAGGCAGCATCATCGATTGCATGGCCTTGATGACCGGCAAAGACGTCGGGAAGGTAAAGCGGACGGCGGAAAGGGTTGAGGGCTACGATGCTGAGAACGGATTGACTTTCAAACAGGTGCAGCACACTCTGAAGCATTTGGGGATTTCGTCCAGCCGTCACAAGCAGAACGGCGATTGGAATTAGTTGCCCGATTGCGCCCTGGTGTCCGTCATTGACCAGGACGGAGGAAAACGCTCGGCGATTTTCAGGAGGGAAGACGGGGCGGGGCGATTATACGAGGGAAACACACAACCGTGCGAAATGTCAAAATACCGGCTGGCATCTAATCACCATTATTTGCATATAAAGTCCCCGGCGAAATTCCCCCGGGCAGCACAACAATCAGCAGAAATCCCTGGGCAGGCAACAGCCGGAATCTCGAGTATCGGGCCTGCCCCTGCCGAGGGGGAGCGCGAAAAGAGAATCGTCGATTGCCTGGCCTTGGTGGCAGATGCAGAACGAGATGACATAAAGCGGGTGGCAAAAGAGCTTGGTCACTACCGGTCTGGCAGTGGAATCAGTTTTCGGCATGTCGAGAGCGTTCTGGCTCGTTTCGGCGTATCGGTCATCAGCCACGCGGAGCCTGTAGATTGGAGGAGCTTGCCGGATTTCGCGTTGGTGTCGGTGTTCGACACCCGTGGAAAGAAGCGCGCCGTCGTCTTCATGCGGGATGGGGGAGCAGAGCATGTCTACGAGGGCGACGAGCAACCACACGACACGAAAGGGTACCGGTTCGCACCCGGCAATCCCTGTCTGGAAATAAAACGCGATGAAGAGATTGCGGATTCGAGAAGAAGGGATTAACCATCCTCATCGACTCGGGAAGCCCAAACTGGCTTTCAAACGAAAACGCATCCCGAGGGCACTGTCACGTTGTTTGATGATGGGCGAGCAAAAAGGTGAGGCAAACCGTCGCGCGAGCTCACATGAGCCCCCAGGCCATCACCGGCGCGCAAGTGACCCTTGCCCAGGCCGCGAATGCCTGGGTGCGCGCGTCTCGCTTGGCCTGCGCATTCATGTTGTAGCGGCAATGCATGAACAGGTTAGCCACCTGGTCGTGCGTTGAAGCGAAGCGCTGCAGATGTCGCGCAAACTTGAAGCGGCGCATCACCTTCTCGCGCACGCGCGTGGGCTGGTGCAAGTTCTCGGCCCGGTTGTTCAGTCCCTTGTGCTGCCGATGCTCGACGTCGAGCCCAAGATCCTTGTTCGCCGCCGCGTAGCTCTTGAACAAGTTGACAGTACCCTCCGGCCGAACTACCGATGCTTGAACGCCGGCTTCCGCTTGTTCACGAACGCATCCATGCCTTCCTTCTGGTCCTCAGTCGCAAAGAGCGAATGGAACATCCGGCGTTCGAATTGGATGCCTTCGGCAAGAGTGCCTTCATACGCACGGTTCACGCATTCCTTGACCATCATCACACTCGGGCCGCTGAACTCGCAAATCGTCTGCGCTGCGGCGAGAACCGTGTCGATCAATTCCGCCGCCGGCACCACGCGCGACACCAATCCCGCGCGTTCGGCTTCGGCCGCGTCCATCATGCGGCTCGTCAGCACCAGGTCCATCGCCTTCGACTTGCCGATGGCCCGCGGCAGTCGCTGCGTCCCGCCCGCACCGGGGATGATGCCGAGCTTGATCTCCGGCTGACCGAACTTCGCCGTATCGGCCGCGATGATGAAGTCGCACATCATCGCCAACTCGCACCCGCCGCCCAGCGCGAAGCCTGCCACCGCCGCGATGACCGGCTTGCGGATCGAACGGATCGTCTCCCAGTTGCGAGTGATGTAGTCCGTCTTGTAGACATCCATGTAGGACCAGCTCGACATCGCTGCGATGTCCGCGCCCGCGGCGAACGCCTTCTCGCTGCCGGTGATGACGATGCACCCGATGGCTTCGTCGGCATCGAAAGCCTTCATCGCAGTGCCCAGTTCATTCATCAACCCATCGTTCAACGCGTTCAGCTGCTTGGGCCGGTTCAGCGTGATCACGCCCGTCCTGCGCTCGCCGCTGCCGTGCATGTCTGTAAGGATGAATTCGTAGCTCATGAGGTTCTCCATTGGGATGCGCAACTATACGAAGCACTGCAATCCCGCAATGTCACTGGGACGCCAATTGCGGCTTTCTCCGGATCATGAGGTCGATGAAGGTGTCTGCATCCTGCTGGATGCGAATGCGAACCGGCAGGTAGGCAAGCGAGGGCGCAAACCATATCTCTGTCGTCAGGTCACCGCCCTTGCGGGCCACGCGGCGCGGCTTCAGGTGAACGCCTTCGACGGCGCCGAAGGGCGTGTGCAGCGTCTCTGTGTCGAGCACGTCGTAGACCCAGCGGTCGACATTGCGAGGCAAGGCGAGCGGGACCTCGATCGTGTTGCCCGCGGTGAGCAACTCAGGACGCACGGTGAACAGGTAGGTGAGCTGCACGAACTGGCTTGCAGAGTCCTGCACGCCGGGCCAGCGCTCGCGACGATGGCCGTCGGGCATGACGATTGCGTCGGGCTCGAAACGGATCGTCCAGCGCCGCCTGTCGCGCCCCACGATCTTGCTGTCTTCGTCGTAGCTGTGCGGGAACAAGCCGTCCGGCGTGAGATGCCCGTCGCTCGTCATTTTGCGAGACAGCAGCGGGAAGATGCTCATGCCCACCGTCACGTCCATGTGCACTTGGTAGTGGTTGCCGGAGCGAATCCATTCGACCTGCGCGGAGCCATGGATTTCACCCTGGTAGTTGCCGCTCAGAACGTAGCTCAGCCTTGTCGATGCCGGCCAGGAAAAGGCGGGCACACTGCCGGCTCCTGCAACTGGCAATGCGGCAGGAGCCGCCGCGGATGCGGACGATGGCGCGGAAGCGTTCTGTGCCGGCTGGCTCGCCGCGGGGTCCGGCTGACTGGCGGCGGGCTCGGGCGGCGTCGGCTCGGGGGCGACTGGCACCGGCTCCTCTGCCATCGCCACCACCTCCTCAGCGTCAGAGGCGGCAGAGGCAGCCGATACGGCCGCCTGCGCCCGATTGACGGTCGGCGGCGTCCGCCGGGTCACGGCAGGAGCCTTGGCGGGCGCCGTCGGCTCCATCTCACGCACGTACACCGCCTCGATCCGCTCCGGCATGTCCGCATAGACCGTGAGGTCCATCATGCGATCACCCATCTGCTCCGCGATGCAGCCGTGAACCACCACCACGCCTGTCACCACCGAGATGGCGACTGCGCGCCGCGGCCAAGGCTGCCCTGCCCCGACGACAGCACGCCAAAGATTCAACCGGTGAACCATGCCTTGCGCAAGGCGAGCGCCGGCCGCTGCGCCCGGGCGTCGGCCGTGAGCGCGATGGTGCCCACGACCTGGTCTTCTTTCGGCAGGGCAAGCGGCAAGCTCAAGACACGTTGATCGCGAGTCAGCATCAGGTTGCCTGCGGCGCCCTGTGTCAACAAGCGCGAGGCGTCATCGAGCCGACGCACGCGCCAGCCGTTGACCGCCAACAGTTCATCGCCTACCGACACCCCCGCGCGCTCGGCGGCACCGCCGCGCAGCACATGGGTGACACGCACACCGGTCAGAGCGCTCTCGCTCACGCGCATGCCGAGGCGCTGCGCCACTGTCGGCGCCTGCGCTTGCCAATGCACGCCGAAACGTTCGAGCAGCGTTTGCAAGGGCAGGTCTCGGGTTCCGTGCACGAAGCCCTGCACCTCATCATCAAACGACCGGCCACCCACCTCCCGAAGCACTTCCCGGATGTCGCTTTCGCTGATCGGCCCGCCCTCGCTGCGTACCCATAGGCCGCGCATGACTTCGTCGAGCGAGCCCTGCTCTGTGCGCAGCGTCAGGTCCAGCGCCAGCGCCACCAGAGCGCCCTTGGTGTAGTAGCTGATCGTTGCGTTGGGCGTGTTCTCGTCGGTGCGGTAGTACTTCACCCAGGCATCGAAGCTCGACTGCGCAACGCTTTGCACATGGCGCCCAGGTGAGTCGAGCACGCCGGTGATGGTCTTCGCGACCAGCTTGAGGTAGCGCGTCTCGTCGATCAGCCCCGCGCGAAGCAGCAGCAAGTCGTCGTAATAGGAGGTGAAACCCTCGAAGAACCAGAGGAGCTCGGTGTAGTTCTCGCGCGTCAAGTCGTAGGGCGCGAACTCGCGCGGCTTGAGGCGTTTGACGTTCCAGGTGTGGAAGTATTCGTGGCTGATGAGGCCCATCAGCGTCACGTAGCCATCGGCCGCCTCGGCCTTGCCCTTTTGCGGCAGGTTGCGCCGCGCGTCGATGAGAGCGGTACTCGCGCGGTGCTCGAGCCCGCCGTAGCCCTCGTCCACCGCATTGAGCAGGAACACGTAGCGCTCGAAGGGCGGCTTCTTGTCGCCGTGCCAGAAGCCGATCGCTGCCTCGCAGATGCGCTTTGCGTCGGCGATGAGACGCTCGCCGTCGAAGTCCGGGTAGGTGCCCGCCACGACGAACTCATGCGGCACCCCATGGGCGTCGAAATGCCCGCGCCAGAAGATGCCCAGCTCCACCGGGTGGTCAACGAGTTCGTCATAGGTCTCGGCCCGGTACAGCCCCTTGCCGGCCGAATCCACCTGAACCGGCGTCATGGCCGTCGCCACCTGCCAGTCGGCGGGCATGTGCGCCAGTTCGACTTCGTGCGACTCGTCCTCGCGCCCCTCGACTCGAAGGCAGACGCTCGTGCCATTGAAGAAGCCGCGTTGCGGGTTCAGGAAAGCCGCCCGCACCGAAGTGTCGAAGGCGTAGACAAGGTAGGTCACCACCAGTGCTCCCTGGGCGTCGCACTCGGCCTCCCAGGAGGCCTTGTCGAGCTGCTTGAGCGGCACCTCGTGCGCGCCCTGCCTGGCGGTGAGCTCCGAAAGATGGCGGGCGAATTCGCGCACCAGGTAGCTGCCGGGAATCCACACCGGCAAGCTCAGAATCTGGCGCGACGCCGGGTTGGGAACGGTCAGTGCAACGCGATACAGGTGGGCATTCGCGTCGGCAACGTCAATGCGATAGGAAATCATCGGGGTGGTGGGCAGCCGGTGGTGCGGCCCATTGTCGCCGCAGCCACCAGCGCCGCCACACCCGGATCTCAGAGGCTGAGAGTTTTTCGATCATGCCCGCTCATCACGCCAAAAGCCCCCTGCTCGTCGTTGCAAATGCTCGCCATAGCCAAGCTATGACTGCGCTTTGCGCCTAGAT
>Ga0136846_1216591_pt1 | contig 14653 bp, 13 predicted proteins | sample HopSoiMetagenom2_FD_96841 | JGI IMG/M metagenome (GOLD analysis project Ga0136846, IMG submission 96841) | Grasslands soil microbial communities from Hopland, California, USA - 2 Assembly 2016 (version 4) | ecosystem: Environmental > Terrestrial > Soil > Grasslands | place: USA: Hopland...
ATCTATGAGCTGACCGGCAGCGCCTTCGATCTCGGCCTCGTCGGTCTTGTTCAGTTCTTCCCGGTGGTGGTGCTGGGTTTGCTGATCGGCCAGATCGCCGACCGTTACGACCGCCGCGTCGTCGTCGGCACCTGCCAGGTCATCAAGGCGTTCGCCGCGGCGGCCTTTGCCCTCGGCACGCTGGCAGGCTTCCTCAACCGCGACGTGATGCTCGCGATCTTGTTCGTCAGCGGCACGGCGCGGGCGTTCGAGACGCCGACCATGCATACGCTGGTGCCGGGGATCGTGCCTCCGGAGCTGTTGCAGCGGGCGATTGCCGCCTCGTCCACCGCGAGCCAGACCGCGATCATCTGCGGGCCGGCGATTGGCGGCCTGCTCTATGTGTTCGGGGCGAGCACGGTCTACCTGACCTGCACCGCGTTTTTCGTGCTGGCGAGCGTCCTGGTCAGTTTCATCCAGATGCAAAGCACGCCGCCGGACAAGAAGCCGGTCACCGTCCAGGCGGTGTTCGCGGGCTTTCGTTACATCCGCCACAACCCGGTGGTGCTCGGCGCCATCTCGCTCGACCTGTTCGCCATGCTGCTCGGCGGCGTGACCGCGCTCTTGCCGATCTATGCCAAGGATGTTCTCGAGACCGGCCCGTGGGGTCTTGGCCTCCTGCGCTCGGCGCCTGCGATCGGCGCGCTTGCGATCTCCGTCTGGCTCGCGCACCACCAGATTCAGCATCGCGTCGGCCAGGTGCTGTTTGCCGCGGTCGCCGCGTTCGGCGTTGCCGCCGTGGCGTTTGCGTTCTCGACCTCGCTCGTGCTGTCGATCCTGGCGCTCGCGGTCTACGGCGCGGGCGACGCCGTCAGCGTCGTGATCCGCCATTCACTGGTGCAGACGCGGACCCCGCACGACATGCTCGGTCGGGTCCTGGCGGTGAACTTCATGTTCACCGGCACCTCGGGCACGCTCGGCGAATTCCGCGCGGGCGCCGTGGCCGCCCTGTTCGGCGCGTTCACGTCGTTGCTGGTCGGTGGCGTGGGCGCCATCATCGTGGCGCTGCTCTGGATGAAGTTGTTCCCGGAGTTGCGCCGGATCGACACGATCGAGAGCAAGCCGGATTAGCTGTTGTCGTTGTGGGATGCGTCGTCGTCGTAGCCGGCCCGGCTGGAATAGAACACGAGCCCCATCAGGCCGCCGCCGACCAGCAGCGAGAACACCACGCCGCCGGCCATGGCGGCATACATCCAGCCCGGCATGTCGGCTGCGCCCAGCGCCGTCCAGATGCCATAGGCATAGAACAGCGAAGCGCCGAGCAGCGCCATCAACGCGATCACGATCAGGCCGAAGACGATCCGCATGCGTTTTATATGGCGTGTGGCGCTGCCGATTGCCAGCGGCGAAAGATTGCTTGCGCAACGATGCCCCGGCACAATAACGCGATGAACTCCGACATCGCGGACGAGCCGCCCGGCGACCCGAGCTATGCGTTCAAGGCGTCGCTGATCGGCTCCATGTGTCAGTTCACGCTCAAGCCCGACGTGCTGGAATGGCAGGTCGGCCGCCGTTCAGGCCGCATCCGCTACGACACGATCCGCGCCGTGCGGCTGACGTACCGGCCGGTGACGATGCAGTCGCACCGCTTCATCACCGAGATCTGGTCGCCGGGCAATCCGAAGATTCAGATCGTGTCGGTGTCCTGGCGCAGTATCATGGAGCAGCAGCGGCTGGATGCAGCCTATGCGGCGTTCATTATCGAGTTGCACCGGCGCCTCGCCGCCGCAGGTGCTCCGGCACGGTTCTCGACCGGGCTGCCGTTTGCGACCTACTGGGCCGGCGTTGTGATTTTCGGGGCGGTTCTGGTCGCGACCGGCAGCCTGCTGGTGCGCGCCATGAATTTCGATCAATGGGCGCCGATGGTGGTGGTCGCAATCTTCTTCCTGGTGTTCGCCTACCAGCTCGGCACGTATTTCTATCGCAACCGTCCCGGCCGCTATCGCCCGAATGCTGTTCCGGCGGAGGTGCTGCCGAAAACCTAATCAGTTGCTGCCGCCAGCCACCCTGGCGTCACGAAATGCTCCAGCCGGCCACCACGCGGGTGGACGCTATTCCAATGCGCTACCGCGAAACTGATGACGACCAGCGCCGAGGTCGGAAACTCGCGGCCGAGCCGCTCGCGCGCCTCGATGTCGCCCGAGGCGACCAGCATTGCCGCCAGCTCCTGAAGCCCGGGATTGTGACCGATCACCATCAAGGTGCCGGTGTCGGGCTTGGTCTCCTTGATCGCCTGCAGAATGGTGTCCGGCGATGCATCGTAAAGGCGCTTCTCGAAGCTCGCCGCCGGCGTCTCGCCCATCGCTGCGGCGAGCAGCGTCCAGGTCTCGCGGGTTCGCGCCGCCGTCGAAACCACCGCGCGATCGGGGATAAAGGCATGCCGCGCCAGATAGGCGCCGAGCGTCTTGGCGTCGGCGCGCCCGCGCTGCGCCAGCACGCGATCCTGGTCCTGCCCGCCCGGTTGCAAGCGTTCGGCCTTGGCATGGCGCAACAGCAGCAGGCGACGCATGATTTTCCGACTTTTCCCGGGACTGTTCCTGACGCCGAATTGTCGCTAGCAGTTTAGATCATGATCCGGTTGAATCCATCGCTATGACTGGGGCGCAATGCTGACCGCGGAACCGAAGGCCTATGGGTCGAACTGGCATGCCGCGACCCGGGTGGAAGGTCCGGCGCGCACGCGGCTCACCGTCGAGCTCGACGTGGACCTTTGCATTGTTGGAGCGGGACTGGCCGGCCTGACCGTCGCGCGCGAGGTTGCCCGGCACGGCTGGTCGGTGGTGGTGCTGGAGGCCAAGAGCGTCGGTTGGAGCGCCTCGGGCCGCAGCACCGGTGTGGTTCTGCCTGGATTTTCGGTGAGCGCCGACGCACTGATCGAGCGCGTCGGCCTCGCGGAGGCCAAGGCGCTGTGGGCGCGTTCCGCGGCGGGCGCGGAATATGTCCGCAACGCCGCCCGCGATATGCCGGACGCGGCGCTGTCCGAAACCGGATGGCTGCACGTGTCGAAGACCGACGACACCCGTGCCCTGGCGCATGAAGCCGCGCTCATGGCCGGCGAGTTCGGCGCCACCGTCGAGCCATGGCCGGCCGATCGGGTGCGCGAGGCGCTGCAATCGCCCCGCTATTTTCACGGCCTGCATTACCCGCGCGGGTTCAGTCTGCATCCGCTCAATTACGCACTCGGTCTGGCGGCGGCGGCCGAAGCCGCCGGCGTCCGTATCTTCGAAGACACGGCGGCACTGGAGGTCGACCCGGCGGGCGTGCGCAAGCGCGTCGTCACCAGCCATTCCCGCGTGCGCGCCGCTCATGTGGTGCTGGCCGGCAACGTGCATATGACCGAGCTCTCGCCGCAGTTCGCGCAGACGTTGTTGCCGATCTTCACCAGCGTTGTCGTCACCGCGCCACTGGGCGATCAACTTTATGAGGCGATTAGCTTTGCCGGCGCCGTGAGCGACGAAACCGGGCTCATCGGTCATCACCACCGCGTCGTCGACGGCCGCCTGATGTGGTCCGGCCGGAGCACAGTCCGGCTGGGCAAGCCGCAGCGCGAGGCCAATGCGCTCCTTCGCCGGATCAGGCGGACCTATCCGGCGCTTCGCGGCGTCACCGCCGAGCACGCCTGGATCGGTGCTGCCGGTCATACCGTGCACGGTATGCCGCAGATCGGTGAGATCACGCCGGGTCTCTGGCTGCTCGGTGGCTTCGGCGGCCATGGCCTTGCCGCCACGGCGATGGGCGGCGAGATGCTCGCGCGCGCCATCGTCGACAACGACCGGGCCTGGCAAATGTTCTCGCCGTTCGCCCTGGTATGGGCCGGCGGCGCGCTCGGCCGCGCCGCGCAGCAGGTGTCCGGCTGGTCGCATGAGGTGTGCGAGATGTTCGAGGGCGCACTGGCGCGCACGCGCGACGCCCGCCGCCGCCGCGCCGCGGCGGCCAAGCTCGCAGCGGAGACTGCGGCGGAGGCTGCCGCCGTGGCGCCGCCTGCGGTCGTGCCGGACCGGCCGTCGGCGGTTGCCAAACCCGTGGTCGAGCCGATCGCTGAGCCGGTCACCGAGCCGCGAGATGAGCCCCAAGTTGCGCCTGAGGTGCCGCCTGCCGCAGCCGCGATCGAACCCGAGCCGGCCGCCGTTGCCGAGGCGACCCTGGCTGCCACGTCGGAGGTGACCTACGGCTCTTCCGGCGTGGCGGAGGTGGTCGCGCCGTCAGACGTGCCTGTCATACCACCGGATGTACCCGCCTTCATGAAGCGGAAGCGCGGCAAGCGGAGAAAGAGCGGCCCCAATGCGCCGGCGCCCGATCGACCGCCGCCCGAGGACGGCGCGGCCGGTTAGCGCCCCTCGCGCCGCGTCATGAACGCCAGCCGTTCGAACAGATGCACGTCCTGCTCGTTCTTGAGCAGCGCGCCGTGCAGCGGCGGGATCAGCTTCTTCGGATCGCGCTCGCGCAAAATCTCCGGGCCGATATCCTCGACCATCAGGAGTTTCAGCCAGTCGAGCAGCTCGGAGGTCGAAGGCTTTTTCTTCAGACCCGGCACATCGCGCACCTCGTAGAACAGCTTCAGCGCTTCCGAAACCAGCCTCTGCTTGATGCCGGGGAAATGCACATCGATGATGGCGCGCATGGTGTCGGCATCGGGAAAGCGAATGTAATGGAAAAAGCAGCGGCGCAGGAATGCGTCGGGCAGCTCCTTTTCGTTGTTGGAGGTGATGATCATCAGCGGCCGTCGCCGCGCCTTCACCGTCTCGCCAGTCTCGTAGACGAAAAACTCCATACGATCGAGCTCAAGCAAGAGGTCGTTGGGAAACTCGATGTCGGCCTTGTCGATCTCGTCGATCAGCAGAACCGGCCGCTCCTCGGAAACGAAGGCGTCCCATAATTTGCCGCGTTTGATGTAGTTGCGGATGTCGCGCACGCGTTCGTCACCGAGCTGGCTGTCGCGCAGCCGCGACACCGCGTCATATTCGTAGAGGCCTTGCAGCGCCTTGGTGGTCGATTTGACGTGCCACTCGATCAGCGGCGCGTTGAGGCTCTTGGCGACCTCCAGCGCCAGCACAGTTTTGCCGGTGCCGGGTTCGCCCTTGACCAGCAATGGGCGCTCGAGCGTGATCGCGGCGTTGACCGCGACCTTGAGGTCATCGGTCGCCACATAGGCGCTGGTGCCTTCAAACCGCATGGATGTGCCTCGCTTTTCTTGCCGCTGCTGATAGCACAAATCCGCAACGCGCAAACTTGTGCCGCTTGGCCGCGGGGCGTAGCCTTCAAAACCGGCATTTCTTTGCGCGAAGGGGGCGATGATGCGTGGCGTTGGGTCCAGCCTTGCCGTTCTGGCTTTGATCGGCGCGTTGTTGCCGTTGCCAGCAAACGCGGACGAGCGCAAGCAACTCGCATTCGATGTCGTCGAACGCAACGCCGAGCAAATGGCGCTGCTGAGCGACTCGATCTTCTACTTCGGCGAACTCGGCATGCAGGAGTTCGAATCCACCAAGCTGCTCAAGGACACGCTCGAGGCCGCGGGATTCAAGGTCGAGCTCGGCGGCGCCGGAATGCCGACCAATCTGTGGGCCGAATATGGCTCGGGCCGACCGAAGATCGCGATCGTCACCGAGATTGACGCGTTGCCAGGCGGCTCGCAGACCCCGGGCACCTATGAGCGCAAGCCCATGGTCAAGGACGGACCCGGCCACATGGAGGGCCACAACACCCACGGCGGGGTGGCGTCGGCGGCGGCTTTTGCGGTCAAGCAGGTGATGCAGCGTCACAACATGCCGGGGACGGTAGCAATTTCGTTCGGTCCCGCTGAGGAGCAGTTGGTCAGCCGGCCGTACATCGTCCGCGCCGGATACTTCAGGGACGTCGATGCGATCATCTACCTGCACATTCAGGATTCACTCGCGACTGGCTACGGCGTGCAGAACTACGCTGCGATCAGCTCAACCTTCACCTTCCATGGCAAGACCGCCCATGGCGCGGTCAATCCGTGGGACGGCAAGGATGCGGTCGATGCAGTCGTGCTGATGGACATGGGTTTCGACAAGCTGCGCGAGCATCTGCGCCCGACCTACCGGGCGCACCGCACCATTACGGTCGGCGGCATCCAGCCCAATATCATCGCCGACACCGGTCAGATCTGGTGGTTCGTGCGTGATCAATCGATGCCGGAAGCCAAGCAAACCTACGACAAGTTGTTGAAGATCGCCGAAGGCGCCGCGCTGATGACCGGCACGACCTGGGACGTCAAATACGCGGCGTCGGCCTGGCCGCAGCTGGTCAACAAGTCGATTGCCGAGGCGATCCAGAAGAATATCGACGTGGTCGGCGTACCGAAGTGGTCCGAGGAGGAACAGCGTTTTGCGCGCGATTTCCAGAAGTTCGCCGAGAAGCCGCAGCTAGGCCTGCGCACCGAGCCGGTGCCGCTTGGCGGCCGCAGGCAGGCCACGTCTTCAAACGACAACGGCGACGTGTCGTGGGTGGTGCCGGCCGGAATGGTGAACTTCCCGGCGTCGGTGCCGGGCATCGGGTATCACGAATGGAAGGCCGCGGTGACGCCGGTCAGCTCGATCTCGCACAAGGGACAGGTGGCGGGCGCCAAAGTCCTGGCCGGTTCGATCCTGGACTTGATGTCGAGCCCGGAACTTTTGCAAAAGGCGCGCGCCGAGTTCGAAGTCGAATCCAAGAAGGTGCCTTATTTCTCGCTGCTGCCGCCTGAGGTCCAGCCACCCCTCGATCTGAATCGTGCGGAGATGGAGAAATATCGTTCCGAAATGCGGAAGTCCTATCTGAACAAGACGGTACGCTTCCAATAAAGCCGTTCCCGCTCACGCCGTCTTCCCGGGAATGTGAGCAGAGTTGAATGAGAGTGCTTGTTGTGGGGTGTATAGTGCGGCCATGCCTGAGCCCTACGATACACCAAAGTCCACCGCGATCGAGACCATGACGCGCCGGGCCTGGCTCGTCGGCGGCAGCAGCGTTGCGGTATTGGCGGCGCTGTGGTGGACGAGGGGACCGGACGCCAGGGCCGGCGGCACCTTCGAGGTCGTCAAAACCGATGACGAATGGCGCCGCCTGCTCAAGCCCGAGGCCTACAAGGTACTGCGCCACGAGGCCACCGAGCGGCCCTACAGCAGCCCCCTCAACGGCGAGAAGCGCAAGGGCATCTTCGCCTGCGCCGGCTGCGACCTGCCGCTGTTCTCGTCCGAGACGAAGTTCGAAAGCGGCACCGGCTGGCCGAGCTTCTACCAGCCGCTGGCAAACGCAGTCGAGACGTCGACCGACAGCTCGCTGCTGATGACGCGCACCGAGGTGCATTGCCGCCGCTGCGGCGGTCATCTCGGCCATGTGTTCGAGGATGGGCCAAAGCCGACGGGGCTGCGCTATTGCATGAACGGCGTCGCGCTAACGTTTCGCCCGGCGGCCGGTACTGGTCCCGCCTGAGTCCCTCGACCGTTACCTCTACTGATCTCTGGACCGGCAAATTTTGCCGGAAGACGGCGTATCCTGCCCGGCAGCCGGCCGGCCGCATACTCATAACTATCTGAAATATAACAGTTTTTACTCTGGCGCGGGGCTTGCACCGAAAGCATCGGTATTGCGGCCAGCGGCGCGTTTTGCGTTGGCGGCCTGTCGCAACGTGGAGACGAGTTATGGGAATTTTCGGCGCCCTCACCACCGCCGTCACCGGCATGCGCGCGCAGTCTTTCGCGCTCGAAAACATCTCCGGCAACATCGCCAACTCGCAGACCACCGCCTTCAAGCGGGAAGATACGAGTTTCGTCGACCTGATCCCGGACAACATTCCAAGCAAGCAGCTCGCCGGCAACGTGATCGCCAACTCGCGGTCGACCAACAGCGTGCAAGGCGACATCCAGAACGCCTCGGTCGGAACTTACATGGCAGTCAACGGCCAGGGGTTTTTCGTTGTCGAAAAGCCCGCAAGCTTCGCCGACAACCAGCCGGTGTTCGACGGCGTCGACCTCTATACCAGGCGCGGCGATTTCTCGACCGACAAGAACGGCTATCTGGTCAACGGTGCGGGCTATTATCTGATGGGAATCCCGATCGATCCGCAGACCGGCAACCTGGTCGGCAGCGTGCCGACCTTGCTGAAGTTCGACTCAGGCTTCCTGCCGGCGCAGCCCACGACCCAGATCCAATACCAGGCCAACCTGGCAAGCTACCCGCTGACGGCCAACCACGACACATCCATTCCGAAGTCGGAGTTGCTCCAGCCGATCAACTACAGCGTCGATCCGACGGTCGCCGGGACCGGCACCGTGGTCGCCAACGATGTGCCCACGTTTCTGAAGGACTCGGTCAGCGGCGGCGCCATCACCGCCTATGACGTTTCCGGCGCGCCGGTGAACGTGCAACTGCGCTGGGCCAAGACCGACAGCTCGCTCTACGGCGGCACCGACACCTGGAACCTGTTCTACCAGACCGACTCGACAGCTACGGGCACCACAGTCGCGTGGCAAAACGTTGGCACCGACTATACCTTCGCGGCCAATGGTCAGATGTCGCCAGCGGTTCCGCTCGTAAGCTTGACCGGCGTCGTCGTCGACGGCGTCACGCTCGGCAACGTCACGCTCCAACACGGCGCGACCGGTATCACCCAGTTCGCCGATCCGAACGGCAACGTTCAGGTCAACAGCCTGCAGCAGAATGGCTTTCCGGCCGGCGTGCTGCAGTCGGTTTCGGTGAATGACAAGGGCCGCGTGGTCGGAACCTATTCCAACAGCCGCACCATCGATCTGGCCCAGATCACGCTTGCCAATTTCAATGGCGTCGATGGCCTCAAGCGCATCGACGGCGGTGCGTTCGTCGCCACCGACGAGTCCGGCCCGCCGACCTACAATGCGCCCGGCAAGATCGTCGGCTCATCGCTCGAAGGCTCCAACACCGACATCGCCGACGAATTCACCAAGCTGATCGTCACCCAGCAGGCTTATTCGGCCAACACCAAGGTGATCACGACCAGCAACCAGATGGTCCAGGATCTCTTGAACATGCTGCGGTGACGTCGCGGTCAGCGGTCATGAGTCATAGCGCCCGATGAGTCTCACCCAAGCACTCAATACGGCATTATCCGGCCTAAAGGCGACGCAGGCCGGGATGTCGCTGATCGCCTCCAACGTGGCGAATGCGCAGACGCCGGGCTATGTCCGCAAGACGCTCGACGTCGCGAGCTCCGCCGCAGGCGACGGGTCGAGCGTTCGTGTCGTCGGCATCAACCGCGAACTCGACAAATATATCCAGAGCCAGCTCCGCACCGAGACGGCGGGAGGCGCCTACGCCGACTTGCGCGCGAATTTCTATTCGCAATTGCAGGGGATCTACGGCGATCCGAGCTCCAGCACGTCGCTTGAATCCGTGTTCGGCAGCTTTACCAGCGCCGTGCAGTCGCTGGTGACGAGCCCGGATTCGACGGCAGCGCGCAGTCTTGTGCTCGGGAACGCCCAGGTTCTGGCTCAAACGCTTAACACCGCAACCGCCCAAATCCAGACGCTGCGCAGCAGCGCCGAGGGTGGCCTCGCCGACGCCGTCGCCACCGCCAACGAGGCAATGCAGCACATCGCCGATCTCAACGCGCAACTGGCCGGCAGAGATATTACTACCGCCTCTGATGCCGCACTCGCCGACGAGCGCGACAGCTATGTCGATCAGCTGTCGAAGCTGATGGACGTTCGGGTTGTCACCAACAACCTGAACCAGATCAGCGTTTTCACGAATTCCGGCGTCGAGCTCGTGGGCGCGAAGGCCTCGCAACTGGCGTTCAATGCCCAGGGGACGGTCAACGCGACGACGTTGTGGAATCCCGACCCGACCAAAAGCAATCTCGGTACGCTTACTCTCACGTCGGCCGGCGGAACGTCGATCGACTTGATTGCCAACGGCTCAATCCGGTCCGGTCAGATTGCCGCTTTGCTCGACATGCGGGACAACGTACTGGTTCAGGCGCAAAACCAGCTTGACGGGCTCGCCGCGACGATGGCGCAGGCGCTGTCAAACACCACGGTCAGCGGATCGCCGGTTGCCGGCGGTTTTGACATCGACACCGCGGGGCTGCTCAACGGCGATCGCATCAACCTGACCTACACCGATACCACCACCAATACGACGCACAACGTCAGCATCGTTCGGGTCGACGATCCTTCGGTCCTGCCGCTCGGCAACGGCGTAACGGCCGATCCGAACGATGAGGTGTTCGGCGTCGATTTTTCCGGCGGGCTCGCTTCGGTCGTGAGCCAATTGAACGCGCAGTTTGGCGGCACGCTGCAGTTCTCCAATCCGTCGGGCACGACTCTGGAGGTGCTGGACGATGGCGGCGTGACCAGCACGATGAACGCCCTTTCGGCCACGCAGACGGCCACGTCGCTCGCCAACGGCAGCCCGTCGATTGCCCTGTTCACCGATGGATCGGATCCATTCAGCAATGCCATCACCGGCAGTGGGCTGCAGAGCATTGGCTTCGCCGGGCGCATTGCCGTCAACCCGGCGCTGGTCGCCGATCCCAGTAAACTCACGCTGTTCGACCTGACCACCGCGACCGGCGATCCGACCCGTCCCAATTTTATCTACAACCAGTTGATCAGCACGAACTTTGCCTTTTCGGCGAACACCGGACTTGGCAGTGCGGCCACGCCTTTCACCGGCAATGTGCCGGATTACCTTCGGCAATTGCTGAGCATGCAGGGCGCAGCCGCCGGAAACGCATCAAACCTGGCGCAGGGCCAGGACGTCGTGGTCAATGCGCTCCAGCAGCGGATGAATGACGCCTCGGGCGTCAATGTCGACCAGGAAATGGCGAGTTTGATCTCGTTGCAAACCGCTTATGGCGCCAACGCCCGAGTCATGACGGCCGCCCGTGACATGCTCGACATGCTGTTGAAGATGTGAGGTGGTTATGGCGGTGACGGGTATCGGTGGAGCTTCCGCGCTGACGCTGCAGTCGATCGCCGACATGCGCAGCCAGCTCGACGACCTGCAACGCCAGCTTGGATCGGGGCAGAAGACCACGACCTACGCGGGTCTCGGCCTCGATGCCGGATTGACGGTGGGTCTGCGCACGCAGCTCAATGCCGTTGCCGGCTATCAGTCCACCATCACGCAGGTCGGAGTGCGTCTCGATCTGATGCAGACCGCGCTCTCGCAGTTTTCCGCTGTGTCGCAGCAAAGCAAGAGCACGATCGTGCAATCGCAGTACAGGCTGGCCGGCGGCACGCAGACGCAGGATCAGAAGAACACGGCGAACATGCTCGATTCTCTCGTCGGCATGCTCAACACGGCCGCGGACGGGCGCTACCTGTTCTCCGGCCGCGCCGTCGATCAAGAGCCGGTCGCCAGCACGGATCAGATTCTCAACGGCAGCGGTGTTCAGGCTGGCCTCAAGCAAGTCATCGACGAACGCAAACAGGCCGATCTCGGCAGCAGCGGCCTCGGGCGGCTGGTCGTTGGGTCACCGTCGCCAACCTCCGTTTCGCTCGACGCTGACGCGTCGCCGTTTGGCTTTAAGCTCCTCGGCGTAACCACAGCTATTGCAGGGGCGACGGCCAGCCCGCCGTCGGGCTCGCCCGCCTCGATGTCTGTTGATCTTGGCCCAACCAATCCAAACCCGGGCGATACGATCAAGTTCAGCTTTACCCTGCCGGATGGCAGCCAGCAGGACTTGACGTTAACCGCCACCAATGCCTCGCCGCCGGCGGCGGATCAGTTCACGATCGGGCTTACGTCCACGGACACCGCGACCAATCTGCAAGCCGCCCTCACCCAGAGCCTGGGAACCTTGGCCAACACCCAGTTGGTGGCGGCCTCCGCGGTCCAGGCCGGCAACGAATTCTTCAACACCGATGCCAGCCACCCGCCGCTACGCGTTGACGGGCCGCCGTTCGACACCGCGACCGGGCTGATCGACGGGACGGCCACCACCGTGGCCTGGTACACCGGCGACAACGCCACCGACGACCCGCGTCAGACGGCGCTGGCCCGCGGCGACCAGTCGCTGGTCGTGGGGTATGGCGCGCGGGCCAACGAGCAGGGCCTGCGCACCGCGGTGCAGAGCCTCGCCGTGTTTGCGGCGACCCAGTTCTCGAGTGCCGACCCTAACGGCGAAGCTCAGTACGCGGCGCTGAAGCAGCGTATCGGCGCCGCCCTCAATGGCGGGCCAAACCAGCAGACCACCGCCGATATTTCGGGCCAGCTCGCCGGCGCCCAGGTTGCGCTCAACAACGCCAAGGATCGCCACGACCAGACCAACACGACGCTGCAGAACTTGCTGCAAGATCTGTCGGGCGCGCCGACCGAGCAGGTCGCGGCGCAAATCTTGTCGTTGCAGACAAGCCTGCAGGCCACGCTGCAAACCACGGCAATGCTGCTCAAGACCAGTATCCTGCAGTACATCTGAGCGCGTCGCGCCAAAAGCAAAAAGCCCCGCGGCACACCGCGGGGCTTTTGTTTTTGGCGGATCGCCGCTGGCGGGTCAGGCGCGTGCGAGCAGGCCCGCCGCGATCTCGCGGTTGATGCTGATCAGCGAGTCGAGATGAACCGGGTTTGGGTCCGTCATCGCCGTGACGGTGTGGTTCATAACAAACAGACCGATGTTCGCGACATTCTGGCGAACGTTCTTCGGCATTGGATTATTGACGTCGGTCATTTCCGACAGGAATACGGTCCAGAGCTTGCGGTTGTAGAGCAGCGCCTCGTCGAGCTGAGCCCTGTTCTCGTCCCAGGAATCGTGCACCGACTGCAGCCGCGCCGCTGCCTGGAGCAAGAGGGTCGCCTCAAGCTCACGTGGGTTTGAGATTTGCCTTCCCACGTTTTTGTACGCTTGCGCCGCGTTTTGCATTTTCGAGCAACCTCTCTTCGTAGGCAATCAGCTTCTTGGCTTCCTTCAAAGCCTTGTACAGATTGCCTGTTAAGATTTGATTATTGATATCTTCCACATAGCCCCAGGTGCTGGGCGCGGCCTGCACGATCTGGCGCACCAGCGCGAAATAGACTTCGTGGTGGGCCCGGGGGTCGCGCGAGGTGTACATCAGTTGCACCGCCAGATAGATGCGTTTGGCCGGGGTATCGGCCCGGGCGGCGGTCAGGATGTCCTTTTCGCGAAGAATAGGGCTGGTCCCTTCGATCACCAGCCAGGACCGCTGGTGGCAGTTGGTGATGACGGACTCGCCGATCAGGATGCGTTCGTTGGGCTTCAGTTCGACCTTCAGCGCCATGACGTCCTCCTAGGGGCTTCCCTTAAGCGAAATGGCGCTTGCGGGGTGCAAACGCCATCCGTCGATATCGGGGTAATGAGCTTCGGCGGGCGGCTCGGCCGCCCGCCATCGCCGCACTACTGGAACAATTTAAGGACCGCCTGGCTCGCTTGCGAGGCGAGCGACAGCGCGGTGGTCGAAAGCTGCTGGCGGGTCTGCAAGGCGAGCAGGTTGGCGCCCTCCTCGTTGGAATCGGCCAGCGTCAGTCCGTCGGCGCCACTCTGCAGCGTGTTGATCATCGCCTTGGTGAAGTCCTGGCGGATCTGGACGGTCGAAAGGTTCGATCCGAACGCCTGGGCCTGAGAACGCAGTGAAGTCAACGCATTGCTCAGGTCGGTGCTGGCAAGCCCGATGTCGGCCGTGGTCGCCCAGTTGTTGGCGGAGTTGTTCAGCGCGAGGCCGGTCGAGGTGAAATCGACGGCGTTGATGGTGACGGACGACGAGCCACTCTCGTTCAGCGTGACCGTCAGATTGGCGCTGTTGTTGGCATCCAGCAGGTTGATGCCGTTGAAACTCGAGTCGCCGGCGAGCTGGTCGATCTGACCGCGGATCGCATCGAACTGGGCGGCGAGGCCGGATCGCACCGTGGGGTCGGTGGTCTGCATGGCCTGACTCGCCAGCGCCTGTGCCGATTGCACCAGCTTGGTGATCGAGGTGATGCCGTTGTTGGCGGCCTGGATCGTGCTGATGCCGCTCGACATCGAGTCGAGCAGGTTGCCAAGATCGCTGGCGCGGTTGGTCAGCCCCTGGGCGGTGAAGTAGTTGATCGGGTTGTCGAGGGCCGAATTGACCCGTTTGCCAGTGGCAAGCTTGGTCTGGGTGTTGCTGATTAATTCTGCGGTTTTTTGCAATTGCAGAAGATTGGACCTGACACCCGCACTCAAAACAATGTCGCTCATGACCTGGACTCCGCAAACGATACTGCCCGCTCACAGGCGAGCAACCGTTGCAGAGGATGATCTGTTAAGGTTGATAAAGGGTTAGGAAGGTCTTTCTAACCTATTAACGGACCACAAAAATTGACCGAGGCTGGACTAGCCGTCATCGCCCAGCGCAAAAGAAAACGGCGGCACTTTCGTGCCGCCGTTTCGGTGTTGGCTTTTGCTTGCGGATTACTGGAACAGGCGTAGCACGGCCTGGCTGGCCTGCGAAGCGAGCGACAGGGCTGTGGTGGACAGCTGTTGTCGGGTCTGCAACGCAAGCAGGTTGGCGCCTTCCTCGTTGGAGTCGGCGAGGGTGAGGGCGTCGGAGCCGCTCTGCAGCGTGTTGACCATGGCCTTGGTGAAGTCCTGGCGGATCTGCACGGTCGACAACTGCGAGCCGAACGCCTGGGCCTGCGAACGCAGCGTCGTCAGCGCGGC
>Ga0136846_1208981_pt1 | contig 14651 bp, 16 predicted proteins | sample HopSoiMetagenom2_FD_96841 | JGI IMG/M metagenome (GOLD analysis project Ga0136846, IMG submission 96841) | Grasslands soil microbial communities from Hopland, California, USA - 2 Assembly 2016 (version 4) | ecosystem: Environmental > Terrestrial > Soil > Grasslands | place: USA: Hopland...
ACGGCGCACCGCCCAAGCACGCTCGACCAGCTCCCCGATCTGCTCATGGTCGGTCAGCTCACCCAGCGCGAGCGCTTCCTCGAAGGAGATCAGGGGAGGCATCCGGCGCAAGGCTAGGTGGCCGTCCGGACGCCTGGGTGACGCTTAGCTCGGCTCGGCGACGCTTGTCCGAGCCGCCGGGGCGGTCATTTCAGGCTCTGTGAAGTCAAACGTCCGCACCGTGTCGCGTCCCGAGCCCTTGGCCGCATAGAGCGCGGCATCGGCTTGGGCCAAAACCGCTTCGTAGCTCGGCTTCCTTTCCGGCCCGAAGGGAGCGATGCCAATGCTGGTGGTGACGCGCGGCATGCCCTGCTCACCCCCCATTCGCTCGCGGATCGCAGTTGCGATCTCTGCAGCGACCGCCTGTGCCTCCTCGAGGCTGCAGCGCGGCAGGATCACGGCGAACTCATCGCCGCCGAGTCGCGCCAGCACGTCCGTCTCGCGGGCGCGGCCGCGCATCGCCTCGGCGATCTCGGCGATCACCCGGTCGCCGGCGGGATGGCCCAGTGTGTCGTTGACCTGCTTGAAATGATCGAGGTCGAGCATCAACAGCGCGCCCGGCACGGCGTAGCGCCCGCTTCGCGCCAGCTCCGCCCGCAGCTCCTCCTCGAAACGGCGCCGGTTTTTCAGACCGGTCAGTGAGTCATGACTCGCCTGGCGCCTCAGCTCTTGCATGCGGTCGTTGCGACTCCAGATCAGGACCAGCGCAGCGAGCAGAGCGGCTACCGAGAGCCCGACAAGGGCGATCAGGACCGGCAGGTCGACTCCGGGCCGGCTTGGGTCACGGACGACGAGCAGCCAAGTCTGGTCGGCGATCCTGATCGCCGCCGCGGCTGTTTCTTCGCGCGGCAGGCTTGGTCCGGCGATTGGCTTCCCGCGGTCGATCAGCGAGACGGCCACGTTGTTTGGCAGGGAGGCGTCTGCCGCTTCGGCGAGGTCCGGCACATGGAAGCTGCCGACAGCGAATCCCAGCAGCGCCGTCCGGCGCTGTGCCAGGGTCCCCAGCGGAGCGCCATCGCGGTAAACGGGCCGGAAGACGTTGATCCCGGTGCCACCAATCGGAAGCCGCATCACCGGTGTCGCCGCCGGCTTGCCGCTGTTGGCGGCGTGCAGCAGGTAGGGACCGCGGAAAACGTCGGAGCCGATGTCATAGCCGAGTGGAAGCTTCACTTTCAGGCTGGAGGCCGCAGCGGCGAAGGTCAGCGGAAAGTAATTGGGCCGCTGCCGCTCCCGGCGCAGCTCGCCGAGTGGACCCCGTTCGAGGATCGGGTAGCCGTGGCTGGCTTCGAAGCGCGCCCGCTCCGCCGCCGGCACCGACTTGATGAAACCGGTTCCGGTCAGGGCACCCGTGTTGAGCAGCGAATCGGCGATCACATCGAACTCATGGCGGTTGAAACGGCCCTCTGCCTGGTAAAAGGCTGCGGCACTTGCCAGTTGTCCGACCGAAAGCGCGGCAAGCGCTTCGACCTGATGGGCGGCGCGGCCCGCCTCGCCTCGCTGCGTTCTTTCGAAGCTGTCGCTTTCGCGCCCGCGGACGACCAGCGCCAGTGCGATCGAGCCGGTTGCGATCGCAATGACGACCACAAATCCGAGCCAGAACCTGAGCCGCAGGGTCCCCTTGTCGGCCGGAGCCGGATCCACCTCAATCAAACGGGCGCGATCGCCAGGGACTCCCAGAGGTACAGGGAGGCCAGGCTGCGGTGCGGGCGCCAGCGCTCCCCAATCTCCAGCACCTGTGTCGGGGTGGGCATCTGCTCCAGCCCGTACTCGATCTGAATCGCCTTGCGGATGCCGAGGTCACCCCCGGAGAGCACGTCGGGGCGTTCGAGGTGGAAGAGCAGGAACATCTCCGCGGTCCACACGCCAAGGCCGCGCACGGCGACGATCTCCTCGATCACCTCCTCGTCGGTGAGTCGGTCGAGGCGATCCAGCTCCAACTCGCCGGCGATCACGTGCGAGGCGAGGTCGCGGATGTATTCGACCTTGCGCCCGGAGAGGCCGGCGGCGCGCAGGTCAGCCTCCTCGGCTTCGAGCAGTTGCTCCGGTGCCGGGGTGGTGCCGTCGAAGAGATCGAGGATCCGCCCGTAGATCGTCCGGGCCGCCTTGGTCGAGAGCTGCTGGCCGACGATTGCCCGCAGCAGCGCCCCATAGGCATCGGCCGGCCGCTCCTCGCTGCGGTTCTTCAGCCGTGTCTTCAGGTCGATTTTGCCGACTCGCTTGATCAGTGCCGCCATCGTCGGATCGGTGGCGGCGAGCTGCTTGGCGGTGGAGCTCATCGACCCTTCCACTGGGGCTTGCGCTTCTCGGCGAAGGCCTTGATCCCCTCGCGAAAATCTTCCGAGGCAAAGCAGGACTCACGCAGCGCGACGAGGCCCGCCTCCTGCTGGTCGCTCAGCACCGGCGAGGAGGTGAGCAGATCGATTGCGCTTTTGTTGCCGCGCATCGAGAGCGGCGCGTTGGCGGCGACCTCGGCCGCCAGCTCAACCGCGGCGTCTTCCAGGCGGTCGTCGGCGACGACTTCCTGAACCAGGCCGATCTGCTCGGCGCGGAAGGCGTCGAAGTTGCGCCCGGTGAGGAAGAGCTCCTTGGTGCGAGCGACGCCGACCGTGTCGAGGAACTTGCGCAGCCCGGTGTGGCTGTAGACGAGGCCGAGCTTTACCGGCGGCATGCCGAGCTTCGCCCCGACCGCGCAAATCCGCAGGTCGCAGGTGACGGCCAGCTCGAGGCCGCCGCCGATGCAGTGCCCGTTGATCGCGGCCAGTGTCGGCCAGGGGTAGCTGCCCAGCGCCTCGATCGCCGCCTGGAACGGATGGGCGACGAGTGCCTCGGCGTCCCGCTCGAAGGTCTCGGAGGGGATCGAGGCGATGTCGTATCCGGCCGAGAAGACCGGTGGGGCCCCGGTGATCAGCAGGCAGCGCGTCTCGATCCCGTGGTCGAGGCGCGGCACGGTCTCGGCCAGCGCGTCGAGGATCTCGTGATCGAGCGCGTTGCGCCGCTCGGGGTTGTTGATGCGCAGCCGGACGACCGCCTCGGCCGGCGAGTCGAGCAGCAGCTTGCCGCCGGCGAGCTGCTCCTTCATCGAACCACGCGTTCCAGCACCAATCGACCCGGATCCGAATGCCCGAAAGTCTCCGTGTCGATTTGTGCTCTCACTCGAGCACTACGAGGACGTCGCCTTCGCTGACAGACTGGCCCTCCTCGCAGCGAATCTCCTTGACGGTGCCGTCGTCTTCGGACTCGACCGGGATCTCCATCTTCATCGACTCGAGGATGACAACGGTGTCGCCGTCCTCGACTTTGTCGCCGACTGCGACCTCGATTTTCCACACGCTGCCAGTGATGTGCGCCTCGATATCCATGGCGCGGGAGAATATCCCCGCGTGACGGCGGAGCAATCCAGGACCGAGTCCGATCCGGTGGCGGGTGCTTCGCTGGCCGTGATCGTCGCTGCCCGCAACGAGGCAGATCGGATCGCGGCAACCGTCGCTGCTCTGCGCGGCGCCTTCCCCGCAGCGGCGATCTGGGTGGCGGACGACGCTTCGACCGATCAGACCTCCGAGGCGGCGATGGCAGCAGGGGCGCGGGTGATCAGCCGAGGGCAGCCGCACGGCAAGGGGGCCAATGTGACCGCGGCCGCCGAAGCGGCCTTGAGCGACGAGCCGACTCCGCAGCTGATCTTGCTCTGCGACGGCGATCTCGGCGGCTCGGCCGCGCGGCTCGAGCCTCTGGTTGTGGCGGTCGCGGCAGGCGAGTGCGACCTCGCCGTTGCCTCTTTTGGTCGTCGGGTCGGCGGTGGCTTCGGTCTCGCGCTTGGCTTCGCCCGCTGGGCGATCCACCGCCTCTGCGGCTTTGAGGCCGGGGCGCCGATCTCGGGTCAGCGGGCGATGGGGGTGGAGGTCCTGCAGGCGACGCTTCCCTTCGCCCGCGGTTACGGCATGGAGATCGGGATGACCGTGGATGCGGTTCGCGACGGCTACCGCGTCGGCGAGTACGAGCTTGATCTCACTCACCGGGCGACGGGTCGCAGCATCACCGGCTTCACCCACCGTGGCCGGCAGCTCCTCGACTTCGCCTGCACCTACCTGTCTCGCCGCCGCTCGAGCTGAGGGTTCAGTCGCTTCGCGTAGTCCCCAATCTTGCCGAAGTCGATCACCGCAGGCCTCCGGTCCAGCAGAGGCGCCTATCGTTTGCCGTCGCGCCGGATTGGCCGGTGGGTGGCAGCGGCCAGCCCCCTTCCGCTCGCTCGAGCGAGCCGGCCAATGAGAGCAGGGTGGCCTCGTCGTTTTCGCGGCCGAGCAACTGGGCGCCGATCGGCAAACCGGCCGCGCTGAGGCCGGCCGGGACGCTGATCCCCGGCCATCCGGTGACGTTCCAGGCGAAGGCGAAGGGGCAGGTGGCACCGGCCGTATTGCCGGTCTTCCAGTACCCCCGTCCCTCGAGGGCGCCGATGCGAGGCGGCGGCTTTGCCGTGGTCGGGGTGAGGACCACGTCGCAGCGCTCGAAGACGCGGCCTATGCGGCGCCGCAGGCTGGGCTCGGCTGCGCGCGCGAGGTGGAGGGGCAGGCCCTGCAGCGCTCTGCCGATGCGGGCGGCTGCGCGGGTGCGCGGCTCCAGCGTGGCTCGATCCTCGCCGTGGGCGCAGAGCCATTCCTCTACGGCGGCCTCGCCGCGGGCGACGATCGTCGGACCGACCATGCCGTAGTCGGGGTCGGCCCGGACGATCTCGTGGCCGAGGTCGTCGAGCCGCTCGGCGAGGGATTCGATTGCCGCCCGGTGCTCCGCATCGACCTTTGCCGGGACGCCGAACGGGGTCGCGAAGGAAACCGCGATCCGCAGGCGGCCGGGCTCGCGTGCCGCCGCCTCGGAGAAGGGCTCGCGCGGCGGCTGCGGCTTGTGCAGGTCGGCGGGGACGTTGCCGTGGATCGCGTCGAGCAGCAAAGCGGCGTCGGCCGCGCTGCGCGTAAGGGGGCCGTAGCAGCTCAGCCCGTTGAAGGCCTCGGGATCGGGCCAGGTCGAGACCCGACCGCGCTGCGGCTTCAGTCCGACCAGGCCGGTCCAGGCGGCCGGGATGCGGATTGAGCCGGCGCCGTCGGAGCCGACGGCGGCCGGGACGACACCCGCCGCCACGGCCGCTGCGGCGCCGCCACTCGAGCCGCCGGGAGTGTGGTCGGTGTTCCAGGGGTTGCGGGTGGCGCCGTGCAGCGGCGTCTCGGTGAAGTGCCAGAGCCCCACCTCGGGCGCATGGGTCTTGCCGATTACGATTGCGCCCGCCTGGCGCAAACGCCGAACGGCCTCAGCGTCGCGTACCGCGCGGCGCCCGCCGCCGCAGCCGAAGGGACTGGTGTGGCCGGCGAGGTCGACGTCGTCCTTGATCGCGACAGGTACGCCGAGCAGCGGCGCGCCGTCGTCGGCATCGAGGCGGCGATCTGCCTCATCCGCCTCGGCCAGGGCTTCTTCAGCGCGGATGACCCTGAACGCGTTCAAGGTCGACTGCGCTGCCTCCGCTCGCTCCAGCGACGCCTCAACCAGCTCGCGCGAGGACGCCTCTCCGGCTCGCAGCATCAGCGTCAGCGCTCGAAGGCCAGGGGCGGTCGTCGCCTCTGCCGCCTTCGCTGCAAGCCCGATCGTTCTGCCCGACATTGCTTTTCTCCCTTGGCCGAAATTTCTTGTTCGTTCGAACGAACGATAGGCGAAACGGTTAGGCTGACGCTTCTTGGCTACGGAGGCGCCCCCCGATACCCGCGAGCGCATCCTGCGCGCCACGGTGGAGCTGATCGGCCATGAGGGGGTTCCATCCGTGACCAACCGGCGGGTTGCCGGGGCGGCCGGCGTCGCGCTGGGCTCGCTCACCTACCACTTCCCCAGCCAGGTCGACCTGCTGCGTGAGAGCCTCCTGCTCTTCGTCGGCGAGGAGGTGGCCCGCCAGGAGGGCATCGCCGCTGATCTGCGCAGCCGTCGCCTCGGCATCGAGCAGGTAGCGGTTGAGGTGGAAAGGATCGTGCAGGAATCCGGCGACAGGATCCAGCAGCTGGCAGAGATCGAGCTCCATTTGCAGGCCGCGCGCGACCCCGCCCTGCAGGAGGCTTCGCAGCGTTGCTTTGAGGCCTACGAAGGTGTCGCTGCGGCTGCCCTCGAAACGCTCGACGTTCCCGACCCGGGCCGCCATGCACGCACGATCGTCGCGCTGATGTACGGGATGGGCTTGCGTCGGCTCGGCACCGGTGGCGGCAGCGCTTCTGGGGTTGCCGACGGCCTGCTGGCGATCGTGCGCGGAGCGCAGCCGTGATCCTGGCAATCGATCAGGGGACGACGGGCACGACCTGCCTCGTCTTCGACGCCGAGGGAAGGATCGCCGGCCGGGCCTATTCGGAGTTCGAGCAGCACTTTCCCCGAGCGGGTTGGGTCGAGCACGACGCGGCCGAGATCTGGGATGTCACGCGGCGAGTTGCCGTGCAGGCGATCGCCGATGCCAGAATTCAGGGGGCCGACCTCGACGCGATCGGGATCACCAACCAGCGCGAGACGATCGTCGCCTGGGACCGGGCGACGGGCGAGCCGATCCACCGGGCGCTGGTCTGGCAGGACCGGCGCACGGCGGAGCGCTGCGAGGAGCTGCGGCGGGCTGGGCACGAACCGCTGGTGCGGGAGCGCACCGGCTTGGTCATCGATCCATATTTCTCTGCGACCAAGATCGAGTGGCTGCTGGGCAACGTCGAGGGCGCTGACCGGGCGGCCTTCGGCACGATCGACTCCTGGCTGCTCTTCAAGCTCACCGGCCGTCACGCCACCGACCACACCAATGCCTCGCGAACGATGCTCTTCGACATCCACCGGCTCAGCTGGGACGAGGAGCTCTGCACGCTGCTGAGCATCGACCCGACGCAGCTCCCCGAGGCACTGCCCTCGGCTCACGTCTATGGCACGACAAGCGAGTTTGGCGGTGAGGTGCCGGTGGCCGGGATCGCCGGCGACCAGCAGGCCGCCCTCTTCGGCCAGGCCTGCCACCGGGCGGGGACGGCGAAGAACACTTATGGCACGGGCAGCTTCGTCCTGCTCAACACGGGCGATCAGGCGCCTGAGCCCGGCACCGGCCTCCTCACCACGGTCGCCTGCACCCTCGGCCGAGCGGCTGAAAACAGGCCCGTATCCCCCGAGACCGGACTGTCGAGAGGGGCATCGTACGCGCTGGAGGCGTCGATCTTTGTCACCGGTGCTGCCGTGCAGTGGCTGCGCGATGGGCTCGGAGTGATCGAGTGCGCCGAGGAGAGTGAGGCGCTGGCTGCTTCGCTGGACGGCAACGACGGGGTCTACTTCGTGCCGGCGCTGACCGGGCTCGGCTCTCCGCACTGGGATCCCTACGCCCGCGGCGCGATCGTCGGCCTCACCCGCGGTAGCGGTCGTGCCCACCTAGCGCGGGCGGCGCTGGAGGGGATCGCCTACCAGACCGTGGATGCCGTACGGGCGCAGGAGGCCGCTTCGGGGGAGCGCCTCACGGTGCTGAAGGCCGACGGCGGTGGCGTCGCCAATGCCTGGTTGATGCAATTCCAGGCCGACGTGCTCGGCGCCGAGGTCATCGTGCCCGAGGTCGCCGAGACGACTGCACTCGGCGTCGCCTACCTGGCGGGGATCGCGACTGGCCGCTGGACCTTGGAAGAGGTTGGAGGGATGTGGCGCGAGGCGGCCCGCTACGAGCCGGCGATGAGCGGCGCGGAGCGGCGGGCGCTGCTCGGGCAGTGGCGCCGAGCGGTCGGGCGGTCCAAGGGCTGGGCGGACCCCTCGAGCGACTTTGCGTAACCGCCCGCGCAGGCGGGGGTAACGCGTAGCGACGGCCACGGTCGTCGCGCTATGGCAGAGATGAAGCCACAGGTCTACAAGGACGATCGTCCCGCCGAGTACTTCGACGAGTTTCACGCTGCGGCACGCAAGGGCGTCGGCTGGACCTACAGCTTCGTTCGCATCCTTGTCTCGCTGCCGACGCTGTTGGTCTACCGCGTCCGCGCGATCGGGGTCGAGAACGTGCCCAAATCGGGACCGCTGGTTCTTGCCCCTAACCATTTCAGCCAGATGGATCACTTTTTCATCGGCCTGTATTTGCGGCGCAAGGTGCGCTTCATGGCGAAGTCGCAGATGTTCGGTCCGCCCATCCTGACCTACATCTACAAGCACGGCGGGGTCTTCCCGGTTCGGCGCGGACACCATGACGAGGAGGCGATCCGGACGGCGCTGACGATTCTCGACCAGGGAGAGATGCTGCTCGTCTACAGCGAGGGCGGTCGCTCGCGCAGCGGCAAGCTCGGCACGGTCAAGCCAGGCATCGGCCGGATCGCGCTGGAGTCCGGCGTCACCGTCCTACCCGTTGCGATCCATGGCTCCGAGAAGGTACGCCGCTGGAAGCGCTTCCGTTTCCCCAAGGTCACCGTGCAGTTTGGCGAGCCGCTCTCCTTCGGGTGCGAGCACGCTGCCAGCCGCGAGCGCCAGCTCGAGGTGGCGGAGCAGATCTTTGCACCGGTGCGTGAGATGCACAGGGCGCTGGCTACTCGTAGCGGGCGTTGAGCGCCGCGTAGAACTCAGGGTCGTGCCCCGGGGTGACGATCGCGTCGGGGAACTCGCGGCGGAAAAGTCTCAGCTCCTGCAGCGAACGGCGGTAGTTGTGGGCGTCGAAGGGACGTGGGGCGAGCGGGGCGTCGCCATCGAGCTGCGCCCGCATGTAGGTCGCGTCGCCGCCGATCACGAAGTCGCGCTTGGCCAGGCGGGCGATCACCGACATGTGCCCGGCACTGTGCCCTGGGGTGTAGGCAAGCCTGATCGAGCCGTCGCCAAAGAGGTCGAAGGTGCGGCCGAAGGTCGCGTAGGAGTCGATGCCGCTGCGATCGAAGTCGACTGTGCGGTAGTCGAAGGCGTAGTCATAGTGGGGCCGGCGATAGCCGTTGAGGAGGGGCCGCGGGCCGGTGGCAGCGGCCTCCCACTCGGTCTCGCTGACCACGAAGGTGGAGTTGGGGAACTCGGAGATCGCCGAGGTGTGGTCGATGTGCATGTGGGTCATCACCACGACCGGGATCTCGCCGGGATCGAGACCGCGATCCCGCAGCTGTGCCGGTACGTCCTTGCCGGCTTCGAGCTCGGGGTGGCCGAAGCGGGTGGCGAGACCGCCAAAGTTCTCGCCGCCATCGGTTGCGATCGACGGGTGCAGGCCGGTGTCGACGAGGATTGCACCGGCGCTTGGGTGGCGGATCACGAAGGCGGGGCAGGGCACCGTCGCCGCGGGCTTGCCGCTGAGCAGGGCGCGCAGGAGCTTCAGGGTCTCGAAGCGGCCGCCGGGTCGTTCCATCATCGTGCGCGGCCAGGTGACCGTCCCGGCGACGATCGGCTCGACCGTGACAATGGCGCCGGGGGCGCCGCCAGGCAGCGACTCGTGCAGCGGTTTCGGCTCTATCCGTACCTTCATCCCGCTCAGGTTACGGTGAGCGCCCGTCTATAGGCTTGCGCGCGCATGTCTGAACGCCCGCATTCGCGCATCTTCAAGCCCGATCTGCTCGAGGGCCAGACGTGTGTCGTCTCCGGCGCCGGCAGTGGACTGGGCCGGGAGACGGCGTTGGAGCTCGCCCGGCTCGGCGCCGCCGTGATCGGCTGCGGCCGTCGCGAGGAGCCGTTGACGGAGACCGCGGAGCTGGCTGCCGGGTCGGCAGGATCGTTCGAGCAGGAAGCGCTCGACATCCGCGACGAGGATGCCGTCGAGCGCTTCTTCGACCTCCTGCTCGAGCGCCACGGTCGGCTCGACGTGCTGGTCAACAACGCCGGCGGTCAGTTTCTGGCGCCGGCCGAGGCGATCACGCCGAAAGGCTTCCGCACCGTGATCGAGCTCAACGTCGAGGGCACCTGGCTGATGACCCACGCGGCCGCCACCAAGGCCTTCATCCCGCAGGGCGGCGGCAAGGTGCTCAGCGTCACGCTCTCGCCCCACAACGGGATGCCGGGGATGGTCCACTCCGGCGCCGCCCGCGCCGCGGTAGAGAACATGATGCGGACCCTGGCGGTCGAGTGGGCCCGTTATGGAATCAAGACGTGCGCGCTGGCCGCCGGTCAGTTCGCGACAGAGACGCTGTTGACCAAGTATCCGCAGGTCGTCGTCGACAACCTCGAGCGCTCGATTCCGATCGGCCGCGCCGGCCGCGCCGAGGAGATGGCGTGGCTGGTCGCTTACCTGGCCTCACCAGCCGGGGACTTCTTCTCCGGCACGACGATCACGATCGACGGGGCTCGCGACAATTGGGCCGGCCCTTGGCCGCCTGAAGCGATCACCAGTGAGTCTGGCGATCCCGTCGCCGAGGAGCGGAGGCCTAAGCAGGGACACGGCCCCTCTCCCAGAGGCCGTTGCGCAGCAGGCCATCGCCTTGGTGCGGGACGTGGTCGCCAAGTCTCTGGGAGAGGGGCCGTGTCCCTATTCGTCAGCGCGGCTCGAGAATGACCAGGGGGATTTCGCGGCCCTTGCTGCGGGCGGCGTAGTCTTCGTAGCCGCTGTACGCCTTGACCGCCAGCTGCCAGAGGCGGTCGCGCTCCTCGGGCTTGGCGACACGGGCGTGGACCTTGAGGTGGCGGCTGCCGATCTGCACCGTTGTGTCGGGATTGGCGACAAGGTTGTGGTACCAGGCGGGGTGCTTGGGAAAGCCGCCCTTTGACGCGACAATTACGACGTCATCGCCGTCTTTCACATAGAGCAATGGCGATGTCCGCTTCGTACCGCTCTTCGCGCCGACGTGGTCGAGCAGGAGCATCTTGCCCGGCCCACCGGGAACGGTGTGGCCAAGCCGCCCACCGCTTGCCCGATAGAGGGCCGTATGCAGTCCCATGAGGCGACGGGTGACAGGCCAGACCCTGTCCGCCACGTCGAGGTAGCGGGGGGTGCTCCTGCCACCTGTCGCCTGGGGGCTCAGGTGTACATCCCCCCGAACATGCCGCCGGTGACGTTGAGGACCTGACCGTGCACGTAGTTGGCCAGCGGCGAGGCGAGGAACAGAACCGGGCCGGATGCCTCCTCGGGCGTGGCGGGACGGCCGAGGGGGATGATCGCCGAGGCCATCGCCCGCATCTGCTCGGGAATGCCCAGCTCGATCTTCTCGCCACCTGGGGCGGTCATCTCTGCGCCCTCCTCCTTGGCCGCGGTGAGTCGGGTTTCGACGAATCCGAAGGCGACGGCGTTGACGTTGATCTTGAACTGGCCCCACTCCTTGGCGAGGGTTTTGGTCAGTCCGACTACGGCCATCTTCGCCGCTGAGTAATTGACTTGGCCAGCGTTGCCCATCGTGCCGGAGGTGGAGGAGACGTTGATCAGCTTGCGGAAGACCTCTTTGTCTTCGCCTCGCTCGGCCTTGGCAGCCTCGCGCCAGTGCGGCGCGAGCGCCCGGGCGACCCGGAACGGCACGACCGTGTGGATGTCGATCATCGCCTGGAACTGCTCGTCGGTCATCTTGTGGGCGACACCGTCCCAGGTGTAGCCGGCGTTGTTGACGACGATGTCGACCGCGCCAAAGGCGTCGACCGCCGCGGCAACGAGCTTGTCGGCGGCCTCGGGCTGGGTAAGGTCGCCGGCGTGGACGGCGGTTTCGCCGTCGATCTCCCCAGCAGCCTGTTCGGCGACGTCGGCGTCGAGGTCGTTGATCAGTACCTTGGCGCCCTCAGAGGCGAAGAGTTCGGCGGTCGCCCGGCCGATCCCTCGCGCCGAACCGGTGACGATCGCGGCTTTCCCATCAAGAAGTCCCATCAGTCTGCGTTCTCCTCTTCCGTTCGTGAAATCGGCTCGGGAGGCTACAAGGAACGCTCTGGCCCGGGTTGACTGGCCAGTCGACTATGCGGAGATGTTCGTCGGGGCCTTGGCGCTGACGATCCAGGTCGAGGCGCTTGCGACGATTCCGTCTGGCGCCTCGAACTCGGCAAGCGCCTCGCGCAGCGCGGCCTCGATTCGCGGCCTGATCTGCTCGGCCTCGTCTCCGGCGAGCCGGATCACCTCACCGGCAGGGCCGAGCGCGGTGACGAACTCGACTGCGTGGTCGAGGTCCCGCCCGATCAGAATCGGGATGTCGCAGCGGCGCAGGTCGACCTCGACGAAGCCGGCGTTGAGAAGGATGTCGCTGGTGGTGTCGGCGTTGGCCATCGAGAACGGGCCCGGGCCGCAGGTCGGCTCGTCAGTTTCCTCTGGCTCTTCGACGAACTCTTCGACGACGTTCTCGGCCCGATGCAGCCAATCGTTGTCGAGCTTGCGCCGCCAGACGACCATCGTCAGTCGTCCGCCGGGGACAAGGGCCTTGCGGACATTGCGCATTGCCGCAACGGGGTTGGCGAAGAACATCGTTCCGAAGCGAGCGAAGGCGTAGTCGAAGCCGTTCTCGAACTCAGTCACCTGAACGTCGCGGACGGCGAAGCTGACATTGTCGGCGCCGGCCCCCGCGGCCCCCTTTTGCGCCGTCTCAATGAAGCGGGGTGCAACGTCGACGCCGAACACCGACCCGGAATCGCCGACTATCTCCGCGATGCGAAGGCTGGTATCGCCGAAGCCGCAGCCGATATCGAGTACTCGGTCGCCGGCCTGCGGGGGGTGGGCGGTAAGCGCGGCCTCGCCATGGGCGCCAAGCCCCTCGGTGACGATCTCTTTGAACTTGACGAAGCGGTCGTAGAGGACGCCGTCCCAAGCTTCCAGGGCCTCCTCGTTGTCTGCAGCGACCTGCTCCATCCCTTCGATGGTAACTCGCCTTTGGACGAGTGGGTTGACGCCGCCAATCGGCGACGAAGTCAGGGTCCTGGCGAGATGAACAGCTGGTAGTCGTAAACGGCTTCGAAGCCCATCGCCTCGTAGATCGGCTTGCCCATTGCCGATGCCTGCAATGAGGCGGTTTCCGCGCCGAGCTCGAACCCGGCATTCGTCGCGGCTGCGGTGACGGCGCGCCCGAGCCCCTTGCCGCGGGCCTGCTCGAGGCTGCCGACCCAGTAGATGCCGGCGACGCCGTGGCTGACGACCGTCATCGCGATGCTGACCGGCTCGCCGTCGAGATAGGCAATGAATGCGGCGACGTTCTCCGCCAGCAGGCCTGTGTGGTTGCTGTATCCGCTGAATATCTCCGCTGGGAAGCCGATGCTCGTGTAGGAGGCAGCGGCAACCTTCCAGTAGTCCTCGGCCTGGCGAGGCTCAGACAGCCGGCGCAGGTCGGCGCCCGACGGCAGAGGCAGCTCGTCGACCGCAGCCGCAAGGACCATCTCAGGCATCTCGTAGACGAGCTGGAAACCGGCCGCGGCGGCGGCCTCAGCTAGGTCTCGGTCGGCGGTCTGGGCCGCCCGGATCCAGACGCTGAACTCGCGCCCGCGATCGTCGAAGAAGTCCTGAGCCCGGGCGATGAACTCAGCGGCATCCAGGCTGTCATCGCGGCGGAACGCCGCATTCGAGATCACCGGATGGGAATGGCTGCCGGCGCCGAAGAGCCGGTCGTCGGCGGCCATGACTGCGGCGGCGGGGTCGAGTTCGAACAGCTGCCGGGAGCTGTCCACCAGGTTGACGTGGAGGCGATCGTCGGCCAATGGTCAGTCGAGGCGGACGCCACCGTCGTCGGTAATCGTCCAGTGGGGGTTGTGGGCGACCTCCCACGGATGGCCATCGGGGTCGATGAAGACGCCGCTGTAGCCGCCCCAAAAGGTTTCGGCGGGCTCGCGGCCGATCAATGCCCCGGCCCTGCGGGCCTCCTCGATTACCGCGTCGACCTCGGTCGAGGAGCTGAAATTCAGGGCCAGGGTCACGCCGCCCCAGCCGCCCTCCTCGACCCGGCTGTCCTCGGCCAGCTTGGACCGGTCCCAGAGCGCCACGATCATCTCGCCGGCCTGGAAGAAGACGACGTCGTCTTCGGCGCCGGCGCCCGTCTTCCAGTCCAGGGCTTCGTAGAAGCGGCGCGCCCGCCCGAGGTCGCTCACACCGAGCGTGATCAGGCTGACGCGCTGCTTCACGGTCCGATCAGGCTGTCGGCCCCGCCGCCGGGGGGTCGTTGGCAGGAGGTTCCGTCGCAACCTGCGGCTCAGCCGGCAGTGGCGGCGGCATCGTGTCGGAGAGGGCGGGAGGAGCAGGCTGGCCCTCAAGCGGATCCGCTTCGGCCTGCCAGACCTTGTTGAGCTCGACCTGGAGGTAGGCCCAAAGGGCAGGGGCGATGAATACGTAGAGCAGGATCGCGATCCAGCCGTTGAGTGGCTCCTGGCCGGCGAGCTTGGAGGCGCCCATGGCCCGCTTGGTCCCGCGCCAGTAGGTGATTAGGGCCGGGATGACGATGATCCCACCGGGAAAGAGTGCCAGTACCGAGTTGGTCGGATTCTGGCCAAGGTCATAGCCCTTGCCCTTGCCGTAGTCACGCAGCTCACGGTTGATCCGGTACCACCAGACGAGGTGATAGATGCCGAACGTGATCAGCGGCAGCAGCGCGGCCGCCCATGGACTGCGGATCTTGACGCGATCCGGACTTTGCCGGAGCTGCATTTCGTAGGCCATCCAACCCTCGTTTCTCCCCGCGATTATTCGGTCGCTATGACCCTACTCGACGCTTCGCGCGAAGTTGACCAGTCCGTGGAGCGATGAACCACTGCCC
>Ga0136846_1238892_pt1 | contig 14651 bp, 10 predicted proteins | sample HopSoiMetagenom2_FD_96841 | JGI IMG/M metagenome (GOLD analysis project Ga0136846, IMG submission 96841) | Grasslands soil microbial communities from Hopland, California, USA - 2 Assembly 2016 (version 4) | ecosystem: Environmental > Terrestrial > Soil > Grasslands | place: USA: Hopland...
CGAAGTGTCGCCGCCGATCCTGGTCGACTACCGCCGCAATGGACGGACGATCAAGGGATTGATCGACGTCGCCCGCGACGGATATCTCTGGTTTCTCGAGCGCAGCGCGGGACCGATCACGTTCGTCGAGGGCAAGCCATACGTCTACCAGAACGTCTTCACCCGCCTCGATCCGGTCACGGGACGTCCCGATGTCGATCTCGCGCACAAGCCCGCCACCGGCAGGTTCGTCGAGTACTGCCCGAACGCGCACGGCGGGAAGAACTGGCCGCCGATTGCGTTCAGTCCAAAGACGCGGATGATCTACATCCCCGCGAACAACAACCTGTGCGGATCGAGCACGGGAGTCGTCGCGACGTACACACCGGGCCAGGCCTTCGTCGGCTCCTCAAGCGGTAGATCGTCGGTCGCCCCGGGCGGCGATCACTTCGGCGAGGTGCAGGCCTGGAACGTCGATACGGGCCAGCGCGCCTGGACGCACAAGTACGTGAAGTCGCCGAACTGGGGTTCGATGCTCGCGACGGGCGGCGGCCTGGTCTTCACGGGCGGCACCGCCGATCGGAAGTTCCACGCGTTCGACGCGACGACGGGCAAGCTGTTGTGGGAGTTTCCGACCAATTCGGGGATTCTCGCGCCGCCGTCTTCGTTCTCGCTCGACGGCAAGCAGTACGTCGCGGTCGAAACGGGCTGGGGCGGCGATGCCCGCGGCATGCAGGCGGTGCTCAACCGCCTGTTTCCCGGCGACTACCCTGAAGTTCCTGAGGGCGGAGCCGTCTGGGTATTTGCTCTCGAGTAGGGCACGCCTTCAGGCTCGCCGAACCTCCGAGGCTCGTGCCCGCACCGCCCACCGCAGCTTGGCGGATGACGCCCGCGGATTCGCGCGACGCTCTCCCGCTGACGGCCGCAGCACGTCGTCGGCGATCGCAGAGTAGCTCCCGTCAACGACACCGCTCGCGAACGCCTTCTTGACGCGGCGGTCCTCGCCGGAGTGAAACGTGAGAATCGCGACGCGGCCGCCCGGAGCAAGGCAGAGCGGCAGCGTGCGCAGCAACGCGTCGAGCGCAGAGAATTCGTCGTTCACCGCAATACGCAACGCCTGGAACGTGCGCCGGATCGATGCGTCCACGTCGCGCTTCCCCGCTCTCGGATGCGCACCCAGAGTGGCCGCGCCAACGCCTCGACGGAGATGTTCTGTTGTCGCGACGGACTGCCCGGCCAGGGTGTCCGCGATGGCCTGCGCATATGGCTCGTCGGCGTTCTCCCGCAGGATCTGCGCGAGCTTGTCCGCTGTCATGCGCGCGAGCAGGCGGGACGCCGGCTCGCCCCGAGAGGGATTCATGCGCATGTCGAGCGGACCGGAGTCCTTGTAGGTGAAGCCGCGTTCCGGGTTGTCGAGTTGCATCGACGACACGCCGAGATCGGCAAGGACAATGTCCGCACCGGCAATATTCTCCTTCGCCAGTACCTGCGGCAGTCCGGCGAAGTTGCTGCGGTGTACCACGAAGGTGTCCGGCCCGAATCCCGCCGCGCGCAAGCGGCCCTCGCTTCGCGGCAATTCGATCGGGTCGACATCGAGGGCGATCAGCCGCCCGCCCGGCAGGATACGCTCGAGAATCGTGCGGGCATGGCCGCCAAAGCCGAGCGTGCAATCAACGGCGACGTTTCCGGGTTCGGGGGCGAGTAGTCGCAGCACTTCCGCGACCATGATCGGCAGATGCATCCCTGCGGGCGTCTTACCCGATGCCACGATGCTCTCCACGTCGGATGGGTACCGATCAGGGTTCAGTTCCTTGTATTTTTCGTGAAACCTCCGCGGGTGCTTGCCGGCATACCTCGGCCGCCGGTGTCCTTTCTGCGGGATATCCATCAGCGCATCCTGTTTCCGGCCGTATGTTACCGAGTCCTGCTTGTCCTTTCGTCCCGCCTTTCTCAACTCCTGCTGTTTTGTCGGTTGGATCGATCGTCGCGCACATGTATTGTTGTCCAATCTGATTCGTTCAATCGCCTGTGCTGTTGATAGCCAGAGATTCCCGGGAGCCGCGGCTCCTGGTGTGTGATTACCACTTCTGTTGGCACGAAGAGGAGCGTCGAAATGAAACGCATCATCCCGGGATTCGCTGCCGCGTCGTGCGGCGTCATGCTGTGGACCGCCGTCGCCGCCGCGCAGGCGCCGCCAGCCGGCATGGAGCGGGTCACGTCGGTGGAAGGCATTACGGAGTACAAACTCGCCAATGGTCTGCGCGTGCTCGTGTTCCCGGATCCCTCGAAGGCCACCATCACCGTCAACATGACGTACCTCGTCGGGTCGAGGCAGGAGGGCTCCGGCGAGCGCGGCATGGCGCATCTGCTGGAACACATGGTCTTCAAGGGCAGCACGAAACACACGAACATTCCCCAGGAATTGACGTCACACGGTGCCCGCCCGAACGGCAGCACGTCCTACGATCGGACGAACTACTTCGAAACATTCCAGGCCACCGACGACAACCTGAAGTGGGCGCTCGACCTGGAAGCCGATCGCATGGTCAATTCGTTCATCCGGAAGGCAGACCTCGACAGCGAGTTCACGGTGGTGCGGAACGAGTTCGAGGCGAGCGAGAACAACCCGATCGGCGTTCTGCTGCAGCGGGCCTGGTCGGCCGCGTACGTGTGGCACCCGTACGGGCGTGCGGTGATCGGCAACCGCGCTGACATCGAGAACGTGCCGATCGACAAACTCCAGGCGTTCTACAAGAAGTTCTACCAGCCGGACAATGCCGTGCTGACCGTCTCAGGGAAGATCGCCGAGGCCACGCTGCTGCCGATGATCGACGCCTCCTTCAGTCCGGTGCCGAAGCCGGCGCGCGCGCTCGAGACGACCTACACCGTCGAGCCGGCGCAAGACGGTGAAAAGCAGGTCATGCTGCGCAGGGTCGGCGACATCCAGGCCGTGCTGGCCGTGTATCACGTGCCAGCCGGATCGGATCCAGACTTCGCGCCGATCGACGTGCTGATGGCCGTGCTCGCCGATGCTCCGGCCGGCCGTCTCTACAAGGCCCTCGTCGACACGAAAAAGGCCGTGCAGGTGGTTGGGCTCGGCCAGCAGCTGAACGATCCCGGCACTGCCATCTTTGGCGCGATCGTGAACAAGCAGGATTCGCTGCAGGACGCCCGTACGATCATGCTGGACACGATCAACAGCCTCGCGAAGGAACCGCCGACCAGGGAGGACGTCGACCGCGCGCGGACGCGCCTGCTCACCGGCATCGATCTCCAGCTGCGAAACTCGGAGCAGATCGGATTGACGATGAGCGAGTGGCTGAGCCGCGGCGACTGGCGCCTGCTCTACCTGCACCGGGATCGGCTCCGCAAAGTGACGCCGGAAGACGTGCAGCGTGTGGCCAGGGCGTATCTGAAGACCTCGAACCTCACCGTCGCGGAATTCGTTCCGGACGCCACCCCCGATCGCGCTCAAATCCCGCCGAAGGCCGACGTGGCGGCCATGCTGAAAGACTACAAGGGCGACGCGGCGATGGCCCAGGGCGAAGCGTTCGATCCCTCGCCCGCGAACATCGAAGCGCGCGTGCTGCGGCGCACGCTTCCCTCCGGCCTGAAGTTGTCCCTGCTGTCGAAACAGACGCGCGGCAACACGGTGAACGCGACGATCCGCCTGCACTACGGATCAGTCGAACGGTCGGGGGGCCTGAACCCGGCGGCCGAGCTGGCCATGCAGACGCTGATGCGCGGCACGCAGAAGAAGAGCCGGCAGCAGATCCAGGACGAGCTGGATCGCCTCAAGGCGCGTGTGAACGTCGGCGGCGACGCGACCGGCGCCACCGCGTCGATCGAAACGGTCCGCGAGAACCTGCCGGCGGTCCTGCGGCTGGTGGCCGAGGTGCTCCGCGAGCCTGCCTTCCCCGAAGCGGAATTCGATCAGATCAAGAAGCTGCAGCTGACCAGCGTCGACTTCGCGAAATCGGAGCCGCAAGTCCTCGCGACGATCGAGCTGAATCGTGCGCTGTATCCCCATCCGCGCGGAGACGTGCGCGCCGCGAACTCTCCGCAGGAAGAGTCCGAGGACGTGCAGAAGACAACGGTGGAAGACGCGCGCAAATTCTATCGGGAGTTCCTGGGCGCCTCGAACGCGGAGGTGTCCGTGGTCGGCGATTTCCCGGCCGAAGAAATCGGAAAGTTGACGAGCGATCTGTTCGGAAATTGGAAGAGCCCCGGGCCGTTCGCGCGCGTGACGGATCCCTACCAGAAGATCGCGCCGGTGAACAGGAGCCTCGAAACACCGGACAAACAGAACGCCGTGTACGTCTCGGGCCTGCGACTGAACGTCAGCAACACCGACGCCGACTATCCGGCGCTCGTGCTGGGCAACTACATGCTGGGTGGAGGTTTTCTGAATTCGCGTCTCGCGACGCGTATCCGCCAGAAGGACGGCTTGAGCTACGGCATTTCGTCAAACCTGACGGCGGCGTCGAAGGTCAAGAACGGCGCGTTCCAGGTGTTCGCGATCGCCGCGCCGCAGAATGTGGCGAAAGTCGAAGCGGCCGTCAAAGAGGAACTGGACAGGGCCGTGAAGGACGGGTTTACCGCCGACGAAGTGACGGCCGCCAAAGCCGGATGGCTGCAGTCGCGGACGGTGGGCCGGTCGAACGATGCCGCGCTCGCGGGGCAGTTGGCGACTCTCGATTACGACGAGGTCACGATGGCGTTCAACGCGGATCTGGAGAAGAAAGTCGCGGCGTTGACGCCGCAGCAGATCCAGGACGCCCTGAAACGACACCTGGATGTGCCGGCCATGTCCATCGTGAAGGCGGGAGACTTCAAGAAGACCGCCGACGCGAAGTAGCACCGTCCGACGGCGCGTCAGGCTCCGCCCGCCGCGGCGCGGTGCTTTACATCACAAAGCTGTTTGTGTATTATCGAACGTAGACGTGACTATGCCCCGCTGCATGCTTCTGCTCGGACTCGCCGCTGCGCTGCCGGCGGCGGGCGCCTGTGCTCAGCGCCCCACAACTCCGCTGACCCAGGCCGCCGCCCGCAACGACGTCGCCGCACTTCGCGGGCTTCTCCACGACGGCCATGACGCCGATGAGGATGGCGACTCGTGGACGGCGTTGATCTGGGCCTCGCGGTCCGGCTCGATCGACGCGATCACACTGCTCCTTGATTCCGGCGCCGACGTGAACCGGCCGGGCCCCACCGGAGACGACTGGGACGCGACGCCGCTGCAGCACGCCATCCTTGAGCGACAGCCCGCCGCCGTCCGGCTGCTGCTCGATCGCGGCGCAGACCTGAACCGGGGAAGCCCGAGGCCGCTGCTCCTTGCGGCGGGCGATACCGATCCTGCCATCCTCACAATGCTGCTCGCCCACGGAGCAGATCCGAGCGTCGAGGACGAACACGGAGCCACGGCGTTGTCTCGTGCGGTCTCCGCCGGCACGCTCAACGGGCCCGACCGTCCAATGTTCGGCGGGTGCCGCGTCGAAACGGTGCGCGCGCTCATCGCCCACGATCCGGGGCTTCGTTTGAAGCGCAACTCCGCGTGGAACGACGCGATCTGGTGGGCGCGCTTCCAGAGATGCCGGGACGTGCTGAGATTGATTGGCGAGTAGCCGACCAGCCAGCCTGGTTGATTGCCCACCGGGCACGACGTTCGGAACTCCTGACTCAGTCACCGTGCAGCAACGCTGCAAACAAAGCTGGCAGCGTCGTTAGGATCGCCCGCGCCTTTGTACCGTGCGACGCTCGGATACGCGCAAATCGGGCGAGTCATCTTCCGGGTGGCATCACCGGTCACGTTTCCCGAACCGATGAACTGCGCTGGTGCAATGTCCTTTTCAACCCACGATTCCAGAGGGGTGAACGCATCGAAGCTGTTCGGGCCGAGCCCGCCACCACAGTGCCCCATTCCCGGAACCAGGAACAGACGGAAAAATTCATCGGTCGAACGGCTCGCAATGCTTCGCGCGTCGGGGAATTTCGAGACAAACGTCTGCACGCTCTCGTAGTACTCGATCGAGCTCAGCGCAGAGATCGCGGCGTCTCCCCAGCCGTGATACTGAAGCAGTTTGCCGCCGGCGGCGCGAAACGACCGCAAGTCCGGATTCGTCGCGTTCAGGACCGGCCCGGCCTTGGCATCACCGAATAGAACGTCTCGGTCGAAATCGAACACCCTGAAGTCCCAGCTGGCCGTTTCGAACACCGCCTGTCCGTAGTAGGTGTTTCCAAAATTGAACTGAATCGCGCTCGCGGGATTTGCCGGCGTGATCCAGGCTCCCCAGTTTCCGGGAGCCGCCTCTGCGCCGCGGGGCCACCCCGGAAAAATCTGTTCGCCGGTCCGTGGATTCCTTGCGCCCGCGTAGATCTTCCGGACGGTGTCCACCTGCGCGGCCGTCAAACAGCTCGAATCGTCGGTCGCCTTGCACAACAGGACTCCGGGATCGAAGCGGCATGAGCGCGGATCGCTCAGCAGCCCGTCTTTCAGGCCGTCGTCGCTGTCGCATGCGGCAAGCACCGCGTTTTGCAGTGCCGGCAACTTCGCCGGCGGGATGCTGCTGCCGGGAGTCTCGAGCGCTGCCCGCTCATTCCAGACGAATCCCGTGAAGAGGTGTGACCAGTTGCTTGCCGGCGCGCCGGCGAGAATGCCGTTGAAGTCTTCGGGGTACCGTTGCGCTTCCATCAAGGCTTCCCGGCCTCCGTCGGAACACCCCTCGAAGTAGTTCAACGACGGATCACGGCCATAGAAGGCGCGGACAATGGCTTTCGCCTCGACGCTGGTTTCGTGCACAGCACGGTAGCCGAAATCGATCAGCTTCTCGGGGTGGCCAATCGCCCACGCGGCGTCGCCGCCTCCTTCGTGACCGTCGTCGGTCGCGGCCGTGGCATAACCGCGCGTCAGCGGATCGATCATGCTGCGATACGGGATCGCGCCCGCCCAGCCGCCGTTGCCTTCCTGGTGGTACTTGCCGTTCCATCCGGTGACAGGAAGCCACAGCGCGAATTTGATATCAAAGTCAGGGCTCGGCCGAATCGTGCCTTTCACCTCGCAGTGCGCAGGCACCGTCGGCGCACCATTTGCGGCGCCGCCCGGACCGGCGGGACCAGAAAATGGCCCGGCTGGCACCAGTGTGGAGGCGGTAATGACGGTGTGGGAGAGCTTGAGCGTTGCCAGGCTCTCACAGGTCTGCGCGAACAGCGGCGAAGCCGGCACGGCCGATAGTACGAGCGCCGTTACAGAAGCAAATCGGTTCACCACGGATGATCTCCCTCGAGCTGACTGGGCCGTAGCATAGCCTATTGAAGTATCCTTGCCGCCGCTCATGCTGGACACGAACCGACTGTACTCGCCCGATCCGGCACGTGCGGCCAAAACCCACTGCGGAAGCGTGGAGGCATTTCAGGCGCTGCTGAAGCGTTCGCAGGACGACCCCGACGGCTTCTGGGCCGATGTAGCCGCTGAACTCGAATGGATCCGCCCGTGGGACACGGTGCGTGAAGGAGCGTTTCCGCACTTCAAGTACTTCGTCGGCGGCGTCAGCAATCCGACGCTCAATCTCCTCGATCGGCACCTTGCGCGCGGCGCGGGGGAAACCGTCGCGCTCATTTGGGAGGGCGAGGACGGGCAGCGGCAGTCATATACGTACAAGACGCTCGCGATCGAGGTAAACCGCTGCGCAAACGCCCTCAAGCAGCTCGGGGTCGCGAAGGGCGATGCCGTGGCGATCTTCACGCCCAACCTGGGTGAAGCGGTGATTGCCGTCCTCGCCTGCTTCCGGATCGGCGCCCTGTTCAACACCGTCTTCTCGGGGTTCTCGGCACGATCGCTGCGGGATCGACTCGAGTCCTACCAGCCGAAGATCATCATCACGGCCGACGGGGCGTTTCGCCGGGGCAAGATCGTTTCGTTAAAGGCAACCGTCGACGAGGCGGTACACGGTTTATCCAGCGTGGAGGCAGTGGTCGTCATCCGGCGGACCGGCAGTCCAGTCGCGCTCTGCGAAGGCCGCGACTTCTGGTGGCACGATCTGATGGAGTCGGCGTCGGCGTCGTGCCCGCCTGAACCGATGGAGGCGAACGATCCGGGGATCGTCTTCTATACGAGCGGCACGACCGGCAAACCCAAAGGCATCGTCCACTCTGGCGTCGCCTTCGTCGTGAACAACTACGTGTACGCGAAGTACCACCTCGATCATCATCCCGGCGATGTGCTCTGGTGCACGGCCGACATCGGCTGGCTCACGCTGCATATCTGGGGCATCGCGGGCGCATTGGCGAACGGGGTGACCACGCTCGTGGTCGAGGGAGCCCTCGACTTCCCGACGCCGGATCGGTTTTATCAGATCGTCGATCGCTATCGCGTCAACAAGGTCTTCACCGCGCCGACGGCGATCAGAATGCTCATGCGCTACGGCGACGCGCTGATGACACCGTACGATCTGACTTCGATTGAGGTCGTGGCGGCTGTGGGCGAACCGCTCAACCCCGAGGCGTGGCGCTGGACGTACGAGACGCTCGGGCGCGGGCGCATTTACCTAAACAACACTTGGGGCCAGACCGAAATCGCCGGGTGCCCACTCGCTGGCGCCGCGTGGTTGACGCCCATGAAGCCCGGATCGTGTGGACCGGCATTTCTTGCGGCCGATCTTGATGTAGTCGACGATCACGGGAAGCCCGTCGGTCCGAATGTCGAAGGCAATCTGATCATTCGCCGCCCGTTCCCGATGATGCTGCGCACGCTGTGGCGAGAGCCGGAGCGGTATGTGCACAGCTATTTCTCGCAGCTGCCGGGGTGTTACTTCTCTCATGATGCGGCCATTCGTGACGCGGATGGACACTTCTGGGTCATCGGTCGCGTGGACGACATCCTCAATGTCGCTGGCCACCGACTGAGTACCATGGAAATGGAGAGTGCCATCATGGAATGCCGCGGCGTCGCCGAGGTCGCGGTCGTCGCCATGCCGAACGCCATCAAAGGCACGGTGCCGGCGGCCTTCGTCACGCTGAAGGACGGTCAGACATCGTCCACCGACATGGAGCACCGCATCCGGCAGCAGGTCGCGACAGCGATCGGAAAGATTGCCGTCCCCCAATGTGTGATCTTCACCGACGTCCTGCCCAAGACCCCGAGTGGCAAGATCATGCGTCGCCTGCTGAAGGAACTCCTGGAGCGAGGCGAGGTCAGCTCGGACCTGACGGGTATAGAGAATCCCGCGTCAATCGATCGACTCAAGGCATTAATGGCGCGCGTCGACAGCGCGCCGAAGTAGGTGCCGGGGGCGGGAATCGAACCCACACGCCGCTTGCGCGACCCAGGATTTTAAGTCCTGTGCGTCTGCCAGTTCCGCCACCCCGGCCTCTGGTTGGCGACCCTATCGTATCAACGATTTAGACAGACTCGGGACCGTGCGGCCCGCCTTGGGGGTGTCGTCAATGCGTCCGCGGGGGCATCAGCTGACGTCGTGATAGGCTGCAGGCTGGATGGTCAAGCGTCGAAAGCCGCGACAAGGCGAGAGGAAAACGCAGGCGCCGGCGACCACTCCCACACCGCCCCCCGATCTTCTTCTTCCGCCACCCTGCCCGCGCTGCGGATCGTTCTCGATCGTGGTGGTCAACATGTCGCCCCAATTCATGACGGCGTGGCTTCACTGCAATGGCTGCCAGCATCTCTGGGGCATCCCGAAACCGACACCTTGACGCCGATTCTCTACCGCTTCTTGCGCGGGACGGCGGTTTCGGCCGCCGCCTGAAGATCCGCGCGCCACCAGACCTCCGAGTTGACGCGCTGCGCCTGATTCACACCGATGACGATGGCGTCGGTCGGATCGATGGGCGATCCGTCGAGCACGAGTGTCGAGTATTTGCTCCCGCGAGCATCAAGCGTGCGCCGCGCCGGCGCGACTTGCCTGGCCTTCAGGTCGCCATCGGTATTGAACACGAACGCCATGACCGTGAACTGATCGATCGCCTCGTCTGTGACGTTCGTCGCCTCGTACAACACGACGGGAGGTCCGTCCGGCGGCGTGAGCACCGTGACATGCGCCATCCGGACGGGCGAATCAGGAGCCTGAACGACCAACGCAGGCCTCGCCGGACGATCCGCGGCAAGCAGCAGGGACGCGACAAAGCTCAGAATCAACATGACGCGCCGAATCGTACACGATCAGCCGTTATCGCGGGTATCGTTCACGACCTTGTCCGCCACGGCGGCTGCCGTCCGCCTGGCCGCCGGAGACGGTCACCGAAAACGATCCGCTGTTGTCGCTCAGATCGTTGTCGTTGACGCCAAGCATCAGGCGCCCGGACTCGGGCATCACCAACGGCTGTGTTTGGGTTCCGATTCCGAATGGCTGGCCGTTTTCGATCCGGCCGACGAGAGCGCCGACAGGCGCACCAGGAATCGGATAGCCGCTGTCGCGATAGCCATTCCCACGATCTCCCTGGCGCGAACGGCTCGCCGCGGTCACCGCGCTGCCATCGGGTGTGGCGGTCTGGCGATCGTTGATGAGAACCTGTCCGCTCGCCTGGAAGCTGATGCGATCGCCCTGATTGACGGTGAGGCCGGTATCCGTCCACGGCTGCGTGGCATCGACGCGAACGGTCACTCCGCGTCCAGCCTGCCTTGCCGCACCGCCGCCTGCGCCCGTGGCCGGAGCGCCGGCGGACGTCGATGGTGCGGTGTAGTTGAATGCCGCACGCGCGCTTTGTGGGTTGAGATACACACGGCTGACATCGGAAATGGAAAACTGCTGCCGCTGGCCCGCGAGGTTTTCCCATACCAGCGTGTTGCCGCCGATCATGTTGACGAAGCGGCCCTGCTGTGTCGCGCCGTCGCGCGTGACGAGCATGTGCCGAGTCCCGAGCTGGGACAGTTCGGCGCCAGAAGGCTGGCCGCCGACAAAATCGATCACCGCGACCTGATCCACGGGGAACGTCATGTCCGCGCCATTGTCCACGCCCAGGTTCAGATGCCCGTTGATGAGGTTCTCATTCTGGCCACCGTGGAAGACCACGGTGCCGCTTTTCCGCTCTCCATCCGTGAGAATGAACGTGGCGCGATCCCCTGCCGCGAACGCATAGATTCCTGCGCATGCGACCAGTGCGGCCGACCACATCAGACGACGAATCATCTCTCCTCCTTCCAGCACGTCGTGCGCTGCGAACCATCACAACAGAACGAGCGGAAACTGCTTGTTCCGAACGGGACACGATCGTGCGTCTGAGCCGTAACGTCGGATCATCTGTCTGTTACCGAACATCGCGGTCGCGTCGGCTGGCGTATGGTGACCACGAACGGCGACGAGGCGACCGCTGGGATACGCTGGAGGTGGTTTGTGGGACTGAGAGATACGTACGCGTACGCGATTTCTACGGCGAAGGGAAAGTTTCAGGGCAACGCGGAAGAGCGTGACGGCAAGCTGCATTTCAAGGGTACGGTCGCAACGGAGGCGGAGAAGAACGAAATCTGGAATGCCATCAAGACGATTCCCACATGGCAGAACGACATTGTCGCCGATATCCAGGTGACGGGTGGCGGATCGGGCGCACGGGGGACAGGTGGCGGAGCGGGCGCGGCGCCCGCCGCAGCGAAGACGTATATCGTGAAATCCGGCGACACGTTGAGTCACATCGCCAAAGAGCATCTCGGAAGCGCCGGCGCCTATATGAAGATCTTTGAGTTGAACAAGGATCAACTGAGCGATCCCGACAAAATCAGGCCAGGACAGGTACTGCGTCTACCCTAGGTTCGTGTAGGCTTACGTCGGCATGGCCCCGGCGTTCCGAGGCGCGCACGCGCTCCCCCGGTTCGCCGGGCCCGTTCTTTTTCTCGCCTTCGCCTGGGCGCCATTCGCCAGCCCGCCCTACGCAGTGCGGTGCGGTGTCGGTCTCCTGCTCTGGATGGCTGTGTGGTGGCTCGCTCGGCCCGTTCACCTGGCCGTCACAGGACTCCTGCCGCTGGCGCTCGCTGCCGTCTTCGGCTTCGCGCGCATGAGCGAAATCCTTCCCTCGTACGCCGACGAACTGATCATCCTTCTCTTTGGCGCGAACATCCTCACGACGGCGTGGCAGCGATGGGGCCTCGACCGCCGCATCGCGCTGCTGTCGCTTGCGGCATTCGGGCCCGGCGCTCGCCGGCAGCTTATCGCCTGGTTCATCGTCAGCACCGCGCTCGCCGCCCTTCTTCCGCGCGTGGTGGTCGCGGCGACAATGATCCCGATCGTCGTCGCCATGCTGCGCTTCATGGGTGTCGAGGATTTGTGGAACAGCAAACTGGGCACATCGCTTGTGCTCGCCGTCGCCTGGGGATCGAGCCTCGGGGGCTTCGTGACGCCGCTCGGCGGCGCGCCGAACCTGCTCGCGATGAAGTTCGTGCAGGATATGGTGACTCACCACGAATTTCTGTTCACGACATGGGTGACGCGCCTCACGCCGCTGACAATCGGCGTCGTGTTGGCATCGGGGGTCTACATCTCCGGAGTGTTCCAGGCCGAAATGGCACAGAGCGACCGCCCCCGCGTCTACTTTCTCGACGAACTGAGAAGTCTCGGACCCATGAGCGGAGCAGAGCGTGTATCGCTGCTGCTGTTTGTATCAGCCACCACGCTCGCGTTCATGCGCGGGACGTACAGCCAACTCCTGCCGGCCCTGAGTCCGGCGTACGTCTTCCTGGCGCTGGGTCTCGTGGCGCTCGCGGTGCGCACACGCGGCGAACCGCTGCTGACCTGGGAATTTGCGCAAGACAAGATGATGTGGGGACTTTTCTGCGTGTTCGCCGGCGGCAACGCGCTGGGCGCCGTGCTGAATACGACCGGAGCGGCAGGGTTCCTGGCGGGCCCGATCGTGCCGTATGCCTCACGCGGGCCGCTGGTCGCCACGCTCGTGTTCGCCGGCCTCACCATGGTGCTTGCGCAACTCGTGAGCAACGTCGCGACGGTGGCGGTGATGGTGCCCATCAGCGTGAGAGTCTTTCAGGCGGCCGGCATCAACCCGATTCCGTACATTTACGTGATCATCGCAGCCAGCCATTGCGGCTTCATGCTACCGTCGTCGGCCGGCAGCTCGGCAGTGGCCGCCGGATACGGCATCAATCTGCGGACGATGTTCGTCGCGGGATTCGGCGCGGTCTGCATCTGCCTGGCAGTAATCGTTGCGATCAGCGTATTTTCTATTTATTTCTGGCCCGGATTCGCGACGGCCTGAGGATTGATCCATGCGCGCATTTGTCCTGCCGGGCGTTGTACAGCCGTCGCCGCGGCGGCAATAGACCCTCGGCGATAGCACTAATCGCGGCCGCAGGCCGCCGGCTCACTGCGGCGCGCTCAATTGTGCTTGGCGTACGAACTCGTCCCACGCCGGCTTTGGACGATCGTTTGCGTCCCGCAGGCCCAGCGTCTCCACGAACGCCCTGAACGTCGGCGTGTTGTTGCCGTACGCGACCGTGATCAAGTTCACCATCCACTCTGGCAGGTCGGCTTGAAACAGGTACGTGGCTCCGAATACCTTCGTCGGTCCAGCGGCCCGGATTGTCTCGAAGGCCGATTTCACGAACGCGCGCTGCCGGTCAGGTGTGGACCCGAGCAGTGCGGAGGACGGATAGCCAATCTCCTGGAGGAAGATCGGGCGCGGCTGCGCGGCCGCCAGCATGACCGGGAGATCGGCGTCGAGCGAATTCTCCGGCCGCACGACGAAATTGGCGGCCAGCGGATAGTAGGTGAACGTGACGTGGTCGAGCTGCGCCACGATTGGCGCGTACACCGTTCTCAATTGCGGCGCGGCCGCGAACTGAAAACAGCTGGTAAAGCGGGCGGCCGGATGCAGCGCTTTTACCCGCGACTTCACCTGCTGGAGCATCCGGCCGTAGGCAGCAACCTCTCCGGGACGGCCCGCAAAATACAGATCGATCTCGTTGCCAATCGCATACGACCACGGGCGGTTGCCGAGCACGGGCGCGATCTGGCCGACGACATCGGCGATATGCCCGATCATCTGCGCCGAATCCCACGCCAGGCTCTTATACGCCTCCGGCATGTTGCGCGCGCCCGCATCGAGAACTCGCAGGTTGAAGGCGACGGGAAGCGGCGATGTCGACTGGACGAGCGAACGGATCTCGCTCGTGTTGTAGACGCCCGGTCTCGGCTCGATCTCGGACCACACTTTGGCGTAGTGGAAATGGTTGGCGGCGGTCGTGCGCATCAGCGCAATGGACTCTTCTCTCGCCGCCTGCTGATAGTCGGACGATGCTTTCGGGTTGGCGTCCACACCGATGCGCTGGCGGAAGACGGCCATACCGGCGCGTTCTCCGGTTCGCGCGGGCGACTGCGCATCAGCAACGACGAACATCAAACAAATCGCGGCGCCTGCCAGGATGTTCCGACACTGAGTCATCATCACAACCACTTTACAGAAAGACACGATTCTGAAGCTCAGCGTTTCGATTCATCATTTCCACGCTCTGCACGGTGTCACACACGCTGACACGCCCTACGCATTGATCCTTACGCAATGAGTAACGCGCCGGCGCGATCTTGATCTTCTAAGACTTCCGGCCTGCGATGATTTTCTGTCTCCGTCGTTGCACGGGAAATTGTCGTCTTGCGTTTTGACCGCAGAGTTTTTCTTGCGTCTCTGCTGTATGATTCGCGCACTTCAGTGAACGCATCAAC
>Ga0136846_1210078_pt1 | contig 14650 bp, 24 predicted proteins | sample HopSoiMetagenom2_FD_96841 | JGI IMG/M metagenome (GOLD analysis project Ga0136846, IMG submission 96841) | Grasslands soil microbial communities from Hopland, California, USA - 2 Assembly 2016 (version 4) | ecosystem: Environmental > Terrestrial > Soil > Grasslands | place: USA: Hopland...
CCGCATAATTGAAGATCGTTAGGGGCTGGCCCCACCCCTTGATCGTCTGGTTGTCCGGGCGCCCGGCTGCACGGTTGCCGGGCGCCCGGTGACGGCCGCGGAGGAAAGGAGAACTCCCGCCGTCTCTCGCAGGCCGGCCCCGTGACAAGCGGCCCGCGAGCGGTCTGTCAGTACCTGGCTCGGAGCCAGGTCTCGGGGTCGTCGACCGCGCCCTGGGCGTGGCCCTGCACCTCGACGATGGGTGCGAGGTGGCCGATGCCGTAACCGGCTGCCCGTGCTGCCCGCTCAAGGGCGGCGGCGATGAGGATGCCGGGGCTGAGCTGGGTGAGCTTGCGGTCGTCGACGTGCACCGTGTCGCCGCGGCCCATGGTGGCCTCGGTCCATCCCATGCCTGCGTGCTCGTCGGTGAGCTGGGTTGCCGGGCCGTAGGTGCGGCCGTCGACGTGCGTACGAATCTTGCCGCCTGCCTCGTACCTGGGTACGCCCGCGGCACGCAGGGCCTGCGTCCACTTGCCGATGAGCTTCTGCCTGCCGGAGCAGGTGGAGATGAGCAGGGCGGCGGCCTGCTCGATCTGCCGCATGGCGTCGAGGGCTGCGTCGACGTCGCCGGCCTGGTCGAGGATCTCGGCCTTGAGTTCCTGCAGGCGTGCGAGGCGCTGCCGCTTGGCCTCGGCCTCGGCTGCCTCGGCTGCGTGCTGGACGGTGAGGCGTGCGTGCTCGACAGCGTGGGCCGCGTCGCCGAGTTCCTCAGCGCTGACAGCTCCGGGTCCCTTGTCGAGGATCTTGGCCTTGAGGTTGGTGAGGTGTTCGCTGGCCTTATTGAGCTGGCGGTCGGCCTCGTCGATGGTGACGGTCTTCGTGGTCACGGGGTTCTCCTAGGCTGCGGGTGTGTCGTCGGGCGGGTTGGTGAAGAACTGGGCGGCGGCCTGGTCGAGTTCGCGGGCGGCGGTGAGTGCGTCGTCGCCGGCGTGCCCCATACCGAGGGCGGTCACGTAGGCGGTTGCGCTGGGAGCCTTGCCCATGAGCAGGGCCTGTACGTAGGTCGGATCCTTGCGGGCCTGCTGCTCTTCCTGCTGCCGCAGCATCAGGGAGCGGACGAAGTCGGTCATGAGGTGGCGTCCTTTCTTGTGCGGCGGCGGATGAGCTTGCCGCGGTGCCTCGCAATGAGCCCGTACTGGCGGGCCTCGGCGAGCTCGGAGCGTTCGCGCTTCCTGCGTTCGGCTCGAATCCGGGCGGCCTCGATGCGCTCCCGCACGATGTCGTCGACGTTCACGCGGCCTCACATCCCGGATGTGCGGTCTGTCCGGGTTCGTAGGGCTCGAACGGTTCCTTGCATCCGGCACAGAGCGGCTGTTCCTTGTGTGGCGCCCACAATGGGCTGAGTCCCGTCTCAGCCCGACTCAGAGAGCTCCCGTAGCCCTTGAGACGGGTTGAGTCGGGACTCTCGCCATTGCGGGCTGTAGCTTTCAGACCGATTCCGGAGTACGTCGGGATCTGCTTCCCGGAGTCATCCCGCGGCCGGGTCCGCTTCGCCTGCGGGACGACCGACTGAAGGTTCCGGCCGAGCATCGCCTTACTGCCGGGCCGGATGCCTTGATCCTCGGACCACTCCTTCCAGGCGTCCCAGAGCTCGTCGACGAGGACCTCGTGTGTCGGACCCTTGTCGCAGCACTCGCGTACGAACGCTGACGTGGGCGACGCGGTGTCCTGCATGGTGGTGACGGCATCTGCGGAGCCGGGGGGTTCCGTGATGTGGCCGTTCTTCTCCAGGCGGGCGAGCCCGTCGAGTGCCCAGTTGAGGATGCCGGGCATCTCCGCGGCGAGCTTGTCCGTGAGGTCGGTGTCTTCCTTGCCGAGCCAAGACACCTCCATGTTGAGGACGATGAATCGGCGGGCGATCACGCCGGAGGCGTCGCCGAAGTTCGGCAGCTCGTTGGAGAGGATCATGAGCCGGGTCGGCATCTTGCCTGTCCACGGGTCGCGGAACTTCCGGTCGACGTCGATGGTGTCCTCGCCGGAGATGGTGAGGAGTCGCTCGACGACCTGGTGACCGTCGCGGCCGGCGAGCCGCGCGTCGGAGATGACCGCGAGGGACTTCCCCAGTAGGGGGGAGAGTCCGAAGTTCGTGGCGAGTCCGGCGAGCGTCGGGCCGGCCATGTTGCCCTTGCCGACGAGGTTGGTGAGGATACGGGCGATCGTGCCCTTGCCCGAGCGGGTCGGGCCGACGATGAGCACGATCTTCTGCTGGTCGGTGCGCCCCGAGAGGACGTAGCCGAACCACTCCTGCAGCGCGGCGATGGACTCCGGGCTGTCCGGCCAGACGTCCTTGAGGAACTGCTCCCAGGTGGGGGCGATCGCCTCGGGGTCGAAGTCGAACGGCACCGAGACGAGGTTGAAGAACCCCGGGGTGAGTGGCAACAGTTCGCGGTCCTGGACCCTCAACAGGCCGTTGGTGCACGCCACGATGGGGCTTTCAACTCCGTGTGCATAAGAATGCTCAGAGTCCCGACTCAGCCCGTCTCGGGAGATCCATTCGGGTGCGTCGACGGACGGCCGCAGATGGGTGACAGCAGAGATCGCCTCCATCAGATCGGAGATCTTCCGCTTGGTCGGAGCCCAGTTGCAGACCTTCTCCTCACCCTTGGGCGTGATGTGGATGAACCAGGCGTGTTCCAGTTTCTTGTACAGGCTGGCCCGTACTTCCTGGTCGTCCATCTCCCGCCAGTAGGAGCCTTCCCAGCGCATCCATGTACCGCGCCAGTAGCGGCGTGTCTGCAGGCCCGTCTCCTTGTGATGCCAGGCAGGCGCCAACTCCCGTGCAACGGCCATCGGGTTGGTGGGCGGCGGCATCTCGCGTTCGTCGGTCACGCTGCCTCCTCTCGGGCGTCGCTGGTCAGGTACTTGCCGGGCTGTCCCGGGATGGCGATGGGTGGCCAGCCGGGGGTGGCCTGCAGTTGGTGCGCAGGCTTGGGCTTGGCCGCTGCGTCCAGCTCGGCTTTCGTACGGCGGTCGGCAAGGGACGGCCGCGGCCGGGAGACCTCACGGAACCAGGCGAGCAGCGCTTCCTCGTCGCCGTACTTCCGCCACATCTCAGCCGCGTCGAGAGCGGCAGCGAGGCGCTTCGGGTCGTCGGGGTGCAGCGCACGCCACGCGTCGGACCCGTACTTGGGGAAGACGCCGGCCAGGTAAAGAATCTTGGCGTCGGCCCACAGCTGCACGATGACGTCGACGTCGGGGGATTCGTCGCTCATGCCGCCCCCTTGGTGGCGAACTCAAGGAGGTAGTGCGCGCCACAAGGGGCATCCTTTTCCCCGAGGCCGATGTGCCTGTGCCAGGACTTGCACTTGGGGCAGCGCGCGGCGAACTCCAGTCGGCCGGACGTCTGGACGGGTACGGGCCGGGCGATGGGCGTTACGATGACATCGGTCTGAGCGTCGCCGCCGATGTCGAGGACTTCCTGAGATGGGCCGCCTAGGACGCGGCCCTTCTCTGTGTTCATGGTCATGCAGACTCCAGGAGAGTCACGAGGGATTGCGTGGTCACGACGCTGCGGGTGCCGAACGGCAGCACCTTGACGGGTGCTTCGCCGCGCTTGATGAGCTCGTACAGGTGCCGCTTACTGATGCCGAGGGCGAGCGCGGCCTGCGGCACGTTGACCGTGGCGGGCCATTCCTTGATCTCGGCGAGGGTCGGGCGGGGCTGCGCCTTGAGGGCCTCGGACTCCGGGATGTCTGTCTGCCTACGCCGCACGGGCTTCCTCCTCGACGAGGAGGTCTTCGATCGGCCGGCCGAGAGCGTCGGCGATGGCGGCGATGACGGTGATGGGTGGGGTGACGCGTCCGCGCTGGTACTCCTGGATGGAGTAGGCGGAGCGTCCGATGGTGATGGCGAGTCGTTCGATGGAGATGCCGGCTGCCTTCCGGGTTTCACGGAGGCGCTGGCCAGAGAATTGCCGAGCCATGGTGTGTGTCTCCTGAAAACACGAATGCCGAGACACGATGGACCGGTTATGCGGTCTCCATCGCGCTCGGCTTCCCATGTCGGGGCTACGAGGTCCGCCTCCGGGGCGTCTCCTGCGCAGTCTCACCGTTCGGCGTGCTCGAACGTCTCGCCGTGACCTATGTCAGGTCTGCCTGTGCCGGGTCCTATGTCAGGTCCGCTTGGCTCAGGCGCCCGGTCTGCGCCTCCAGGGCACTCATCCGGGCTCGTTCGTTCGCCTCTACCTAGCTGCTCGGTCTTCTATTTGATCGAGAAGCGTACTACATGGGAAGCCGATGCGGGTAGTGGTGCTCGGCTGGCTGGACGGGGGAGGGAGGCAGGGCAGGGGAGGCCAACACCCCGTTTTCGGGGGTCTCGACGTCTCTCTGACCCTGCCTCCCTTGCCTCCCTGATTGGCCATTTCTGCAGGTCATGTACAGGGAGGCAGGGTAGGGAGGCGGTGAGGGAGAACTCCCTCAGTCCTCGTCGCCTCCCTCGTCGTCGATGTCGTCCTCGTCGCGGCCGGCGATGGCCTCAAGGACGCGGTCCAAGCTGACGTGCTGGCGGCCACTCGTCTTGTACTCGCCGTGTCCGGCGTCGTCGAGGACGCGCCGCAGATCCCGGAACGACCAGCTTCCGTAGGCAGTCGGGTTGCGGTCTTGGAGGCCGCGCAGCACGTCCTGCGTCAGCATCCGCGGATCGTGTCCGAGGACGGCCGCGATGTCCGTGAGCGGGTCGACCACCTCGAACGCCGGGTCGTCCACGGGGCCAGTGCCCTCGTACAGCGCCATCGCCCGCTCGACGACCGGGGTCACCTCGTCGATGCCCTTCTCGGGGTCGCGCTCGACGTAGTGCGCCCGGATCACCTCGAACGGCTTGGAGGTGAACCCGTAGGTGACCGCGGTACCGACGTCCTGCCCGGGAACCAGCTCAGTCGCTCGGATGCCGGCCTTGTACTTGCCGGAGCCGAGTAGACCGTCGTTGGCGACCTGGTCGCCGACCGCGAACGCCACACGGTGGGAGGTGTTGCGGGTGACGTCCCGCGGGATGCTGTCCGCGGTCGGCGACACCGTCACCCAGATGAGGGTGATGCCCACCTTGCGGGCCTTCTTCATCACCCGGATCGCCAGCTCGCCAGCCTCTTTGCCGTACTCCTTACTCATGAACAACTCGTGGCACTCGTCGAAGACGACGACCTTCGGCCGCATCCGCGGGTCCTTCAACGCGAGTTCGCGCGTGAGCTTGGTCGACTCGCCGCCGAGTTCTTCCAGCAGCTTGCCCCGCTCGGTCACCTCGTTGGACAGACCCCGCAGCGCGTCGAGGGCGGCCTGCAGCTGCTCGGGGTCGTCGCCCTTGACCAGGACTCGCAACCGGGGCTTGAGCGGGTCGTAGTCCACGTTCGTCGCCATCACATACACCTCGGCGATGACGAGCGGGTCGAGGATCGCGCCGAGCAGCAGTGAGACGACGATGGACGTCTTGCCGCTGCCCATGATTCCGCCGACGATCCAGTTCTTCGCCATCAGCTGGCCGATGATCTGGTCTCCGCGCTGGGACACGGCGACCGGCACGCCCTTGAAGTAGTCGGTCGTGCCCTCGTGCAGCAGCGGCCACGGCGGTACGGGGCCATTCAGGGAACCCTGGTCGGCAACCCACAGGTCGAGCACACCGGGCTGCTTAGGCGGCTCGGTCGGCCAGGTCTCGACGGGCTTACGCATCAGGTTGTGCGCGAGCACGTTCTTCTTGTTGTTGACCATCTCGACGGTGACGCCCATCGGCAGCTGCAGCTGCGTGTGGTACCCGTTGCCGAGCCGGGTCGTGGGCTGCACCCAACGGGGCTTCCAGCCCTCCTTGATGGCCTTGTTCAGCGGGGCGATGCTCAGGTTCTCCAGGGCCCGCATGATGGCGTTCTCGTCGGGCAGCACGTCCAGCTCGTCACCATTGACGGGCAGTGCCCACACGGGTGCGGTCCTGGCGTGCCGTCCGACCGCCCACACTCCGGTGAGCGCCAGGAATGGCAGCGACATCAGGAACGGGTCCCAGATGACGCCGGCGAGGAATGCCAGCCAGCCGACCAGCTGCACGACCGCGCCGAGCGGGGCGAGTACCTGGTGTACGTCGTGGTTGTACCAGGCGAGCATCACGCCGAGGGCGAGCAGCAGGCCCGTACCGGCCACGGCCGCTTGGAACAGCACCTTGGGGGCGTTCATCATCATCTGCAGCAGCTCGACGCGGCGACGGTGCCGGGCGAACCGGAAGGCGTAGGCGCGCTGTTCCCACTGCCTGATGAGTTCCTCGTTCCCGGACGCTTCAGCGACGCGCATCATGCGTGAATGCATCGCGGTCGTGCGTGACTCCCACGCCCGTCGGGTGAGGATGCGGGTGCCGCCGGCGACGTACGATCCGTGGCGAACGAGGACGCGATACGTGTCGTGCTGCCGGGCCTCGACGACGACCCGGCGCAGCGCATCGATACGAATGCGGCGACTGTGGCGCTCCGAACCGTGTTCGGCCTGCTCGACGGCCGGTTCGGGCTTAGTGAGATCCACCGGTTCGGGTGTCTTCTCGACCTCTACGGTCGGACGGCTGTGAATGTCCGTCATGCTGGTGGTTCCTTCTCTCTGCTGAGGGATGGGAGGCCCGGGGGCGGTGGTCTGCTTGGCGGTGGATGCCGCCCCCGGGGCGGGGCTACTGGTCGGTGTCGGGTTCGGTGGACGCTTGCAGGTGCACGTCCATGAGGGCGGCCTCGACGTCGGTCACTTCGCCGCGGAGGATCTGCTCGTACACGGCCTGTCCGCCGAGAAACAGGCGGTCCTGGAACGTCTCGCTCATCTCGTTGTCCTCGCTCACAGGTACGGGCCGTTGATACGGCGTGCCTCGCGGCGCACCGTGGCCTGTACGGACTCGGGGTTGGCGTCGGGACGGACGCGGAGGATCTCCTCCGTGGCGTCCTTATTGGAGGCGCCGGCCGTGACCTGCTGACGGGCAAGCTCAGCGATGGAGAGCGCCGGTTCGATGGGCTTGCGAACCGTGTTCGGGCTGGCCAGAGGCACCCTGACAGGCTCCTCGTCGACGATCTGTTCGGCGGTGTTCGCCTCGTCGTCGAGCTCACTGAGGATCCGCTCCGCGGCCAGGATCTCGGCACGCGCCTGCACCTCAGCTACGGCCACGCGACGCCGGACGCCGGCGACGGCCAGCTTGGCGTTCGCCTTGCTGATCTCGGCGTCGACCCACTGCCGGTCTTCCTCGCTGAGCGGCTTGTCGACGTGCTTGAAGATGGCCATCCAGAGTGCCTTGGCGATGACCGACACGGCCGCGCCGACGACCGCCAGGGCGATGGAGTCGAGCAGCCAGCCGTGCCAGAAGATGGCGCCGGCCGTGATGGCGACCAGGCCGAAGCCCATGTTGCGGGCGAACTCCCGCTTGGCCGGGTCGAACCTGCCGAGCCATTCCAGGATCAGAACGGTCAGCCAGGACACGTCGAACAGGACTGCCGCGGCGTACCCGGCGCCACCCTGCAGCAGCGCGCCGATGGAGACGGTGCTCCACACGATCGCAACCAGGGTGAGGACGAGGACGAGGGCGGACGCGGCCTTGATGGCGCGGGAGTCCCAGTCGGCCGGCAGGACCGGCACGCGCACCTGGTGCGGCTTGTTGATGGTGTGGGTGATCCCGTCGACGGTGTGCTCGACGGCCCTTCTACGGGTTTCGCTACGGAACTTCACTGGTGATCTCCTCGGTGGGAAGTGGGGGCGGGCCCTGCCCGGTGGAGTGCGGGCAGGGACCGCGGGGACCGTGCGCGGTGAGAGGCGCGCACGGGCCGACCGGGGCCGTGCCCGGTAGGAGGCGGGCACGGAACCGGTGGGTCAGAGCTGGGGGTACGCCCGATCGGCCGCCCGGTAGCAGGCTTGGATGTGGGCTCGGGTCTCGGCCTCGTGGAAGTCCTCGACGGCCAGCTGCGCCATCGCCTCCCCGGCCCGCTGGAGACCCAACGCGTCCTCGGAGAGGACCAGGGCCGCCGTGTGCCAGCGGATCTCGTCGACCGTCAGACTGTCGGCGCTGCGGCCGTCGCCGTAGTGCTTGTACACGGCCATGTCGACGGCCGCAGCGACGTGGTCACGGGAGACGACGACGCGGAGGCCGATGACGGCATACGGCTCGTCGTAGGGGTCCACCAGGCAGTGCTGACCGGGCGCCGACACCGCCGGCACCTCGATGAGACGCTCAAGGGGGATCGTCGTCATGACTGCTGCTCCTTCTTCGCGGCGATCCAGGCGCGGGCCTGCTCGATGCGGGCGGTGAAGGTCTTCAGGTCTCGGATGAACTGGTCGCACTCCTCGACGTCGAGCTCGGCGTAGGGCCCGAACAGGTCGCCCTGGTCGAGGACGAGGAACCCGTTCTCGTCTCCGGGCTCGGCCACCTCGGGCAGGCACAGGTGCGCGGTGAGCTTCAGATCGCGATCCGACAGGTGCACCTGGTCGTCCGGGATACCGACCTGCATGTAGGCGGACCGGTGAAAGATGTCGTCGACCTGGTCATCACCGTGCTCGATGACGCACCATGACGGGCACTTTCCTGAACCGAGGACGCTTGCTGAAGGGTGTTCGGTGATGACGGTCATCACTCGCCCCTTTCTCCGCCTTGGCGGGCGATGGCGTGCGCGAAGAGGTTGCGGCCGTGCCGGTCGCCGATGGCCTGAGCCACGACCAGCCGGGAGAACAGAACGGGGATCGGGGGGAGCGACGGTTCACCGGCCGCGGCGATCGCGGCGCGCTCGGTCGGGCGGGGCACGGTCGTGTAGCGGCTCACCGGCTCTCCCCCGTTGTCCGGTAGCCGGTGGCCGGCTTCTCGGCGATCCGGGACCGCAGATAGTCGGCAGACCATCCGGCGTCGTCACCGCGCTGCAGGACACCCTCAAGGGCGACTCGGGCGTCCATGACGCGGTCCAGGAGGATCCGGTCGTGCACCTCGCTGTCGCCGACCGTCGCCGGGTACGGGATGGCGAGGGCCTCGAGGACGGCCGCCAACAAGTCGCGGTCAGCGCTCACGACTCACCCCGCAGGCGGATCGCTTCGGCCGCGACGTTCGCGAGGACCCGCTCAGCCGACTTGAGGCCCTCGATCAACTGAGGGATGTCCTCGGCCGCGAAGTCCTCCGTGCATTCCATCTGCACGGACACGACCGGATGCGGCTCCGGACGAATCTCCAGATGCGGGGCATGGCTGATGTACGCGTGCAGCAGATGCACACGGCCGGCGCCGTCCGTCATCGCCGCAGCCTTCACCCTTGTGGAGTTGTGGGTGATGTCCGCCCGGTGCGGGTTGGGCTGCCACGAATGGCCGATGCACCAGGCCGGCTCAGGCACGGTCACGTCGCCCTGATCGAACGTCTCCAGGGTGACGGTGCCGTCGCCGTAGCGGGGCGGCTGCCGTACCGGCTCCGGAGTGCGGGGCGGATACGCGCGGTCGAGAGCGGCGGCGAGCGCATCTATGACGGGCTGCGCCTCGACCGGGTACGCGGTCAGCTGGCCCTGTGTCACGTACCGGTCCAGCTCGATGATGGCCGCGGCGTGCAGCCAGCCCTCGACCTCCTTCCGCGTCTCCTCGACCGCGATCGTCTCGGCGTCGACGTCCGGGACCAGCTCCGTGAAGCCGATCGTGAGGGCCGTCATCAGCTGCTCGCGGGACAGGGCGAACGCCACACGCACGATCACGTCCGGCGTGACGTCCTCCTCGCGGAACACCTCGGTCGGCCCGTAGGTGGGCAGTTGATCCAGGACGCGGGCCACCTCGGGGAACATCCGCTCCACGCTGCGCTGAGCGCGCTCCTGCTCGTCGTCGAAGTCGCTCACACCGCACCGCCGTAGACGCGGAAGCGGCGGCGCTTGGCGGACGGCTTGACCGGGACGGTGTGGGGCTCCAGGGTCCAGCTCTGCAGCGCGCGGGCCAGGTTGGGCGCGGGCTCGGGGCGGACCGTGGCGACGTTGCGGTTACGGCGCGGCATCAGCCCTGCCTCCCCATGTACTCGGCGCGGACCTCGACGAGCTGTCGGTGCGTCTCGCGCATCTGGTCGAGGCGGCCCTGCAGGGTGTTGATGAGCGTCTCCAGGCCGTCGGGGTCGAGGCCGTCGATGAAGTGGTCGTCGACCAACTCGATGACCGCGAACGGCAGCCGCTCGGCGATGGTGGGCGACCAGGGCTCCACCTTGATGACGGTCGACAGAACGCGGAACTCTTCCGGGGTGCCGTTCTCGTTGACCGGCAGGGTCAAGTCCTGACCCCAGAACCAGCACCAGACGTCTTCCGGGTACGTCGGCGTCTCGATGTCGGAGGTGTGGTTGAGGGTGCAGCCCGTCATGCACGTGTAGGTGACCGGCTCGCCAGTTCGGCGGTTGATGAACGTCCACGTGCGGGGCTTGGTGGTGTCGGCTACGGCCTGTTCGCCGGCCTCGGTGGGAACGAGGGGGATCGGCGTGTCGGCGAAGATCTGAGCGACGTTGGTCTTGGCGTTCACAGCGTCACCGCCAGTTCGCTCGTCGGGATGCCGCGCTCGGCGAGGTACTGCGTGAAGGCGGTGCGGGAGACGCGGTGCGTGCCACGGCCGACGCCGACGCGGTAGGAGGCCAGGCGACCGGCCTTGATCTCCGCGTAAACGCTGTCGGTGCTCACGCGGAGGGCGGCGGCGATGTCCTTGACTCGGAGCGGCTCCGTGCGCTCCGCAGCCTGCTGGGGGGCAGGCGAGATAAGCTCAACGTGCATCTGAGACCTCAACTCTCTGGATGCCGGAGCCCTAGCGGGCGCGGTGCAGCAACACCGCGATCACCCCGCTGGGGCTTTCCGTTTCGGTACCTCTAGAATGATTCCTAGGACTACTGAAGTCAAGGAGTCCTAGGAATATTCGGAAAGCTCCGGAAGGGTGATCATGGCGCGATACGAGGAGGTTGCCGCTGACCTGCGGCAACGCATTGCCGGGGGGGAGTGGGAACCGGGGGACACTCTCCCCACGACCGCCGAGCTCATGGAGCTCTACGGGAACTCCAAGGAGACCGTCCGGCAGGCCGTCGACGTACTCGCCAGGGAAGGCCTTGTGCGTGTCATCAAGCGCAAGGGCACTGTCGTTCAGGACCGGAGCATCGGCCGGCGCCGCATCCCGCGGTCGACCAGCGTCATGCGTGACCCCCGGCGCGGCTACATCTTCCCCGCGGCCAGCAGGCCGGATGAGCCGTGGGAGGTCCACGGACAGCCCAAGCGCATGTTGGCGCCCGTCCCGCCAGACGTCGCCGAGCGTCTCGACGTCGAGCCCGGCTCTGAGGTCATGCGGCGGCGCCGGGTCACCAGTCCGGCCGGCGAGCCGCCGTTTCAGATCGCCGATGCCTGGATTCACCCCGACGTCCTCGCCGAGGCGCCGCAGGCCGGAGAGATCAGCACGGGCCCCGGTGGCTACCTCGACCGCATCGAGGAGGCCGGACACGGCCCGCTGGAGTGGGAGGAGAGCACGCGCGTCCGCATGCCCACCAAGGAGGAGGCGAGCCTCCTGCAGATTCCGACCGAGCTTCCCGTGTGGGAAACGACCACCGTCGGAGTCTCCGCCCGGACCGGTCGAGCGGTCGAAGCGTCCGTGCGAGTGATCCCCGGAGATCGCGCTGAGTTCGTGTCCAAGCTGGAACGACAGGTGTCTGCCCAATGGCCGGTTGAGCCGGTACAGCCGTCCGCCTAACTCAACTAGGCGGAAACGCAGAGAAGGCCCTCCCCGACTCAACCAGGGAGGGCCTTCCGTCATGTGGGGCCGTCTCACGCACGTCTCACACACTCGATGCGTGAGATGCGCCTTCGCGTCTCTGACCTGCGGTCCAGCGCACTGGACTGCACACCATGCACTGCATGCACGGCTTTCAGATCACTACGGATCAGAAGGTTGCAGGTTCGAATCCTGCCGAGTGCACAGGTCAGGGCCTCGTGTGATACGGGGCCCTGAGTCATTCTCTCACAATTTCTCACAGGCGCCCTGTGCGCGCCCCTCAGCCGAGCAGTTCGCCGAGCTTCTCCGAACCGGCCTTGAGGGCGTCCGGGTCGGAGTGCACGTAGATCCGCTTCGTGAAGCCGAGGTCTGCATGTCCGGCCCACGCGCTCACGACGACGTCCGGCACGCCGTTGTTCGCCATCCAAGACAAGCAGGCATGGCGTGCGTCGTACAAGCGGACCTTGCGAACCGTGGCGGTCTCCATCGCCTTGTACGCGCGGCGGCGCAGCCAGTCAGTCTTGACCGCGCGGCCGAGTTCGTCGCACGCCACCCTGCCCGAGGCGTGCCAGCCCTCGCCGGCCGCCAGCTGCTCCGCGGCCTGCCGCTTGTGGAACGCCTTCAGGGCCTTCCAGACGATCTCAGGTAGCGGCAGGCCACGCTCACCCGCTCCCGACTTCGCGTCCTTCTCGACCACCTCGCCGGCCACCAGGGTGCGAGTCGTCTCAATCCTCAACCTGCCGGCCTTGAGGTCGACGTCAACCCAGCGCAGCCCGCACACCTCGGCGGGCCGTAGCCCGATCAGCGACAGCAGCCACACCGCGTGCAGCCGATCCGTGGCGACGTGGGCGAGGAACTGCTGAACCTCCTGCTGAGTCCACGGGATGTACGTCTTCTTCTTCGCCTTGGCCTCCTTGCGAGCAGCCCGCGGGATGGTGACGTGCTCAGCCACGTTCCGGGCTACCAGCTGGCGGCGCACCGCGAGATTGAGCGCAGCTCGCAGACGGCCCAGCGTGAGACTCACCGTGCGCTCGCCAACTCCCGTACCCGCCTTGCCGCCACGGCGCCGTGCACTGGTCAGCATCCAGTCGATGAGCGACTCGACGTCGTCCTCGGAGAGCTCCTGCAGCCGCTTGTATCCGAGGTGGGTACGCACGTACCGCATGGCGTCCTCGTAGGAACGCTTCGTGGCCAACTCGACGTCCCTCGTCGCGGCACTCAGCCACATGTCGATCAGATCAGAGACGGTCGTCTTGCTGGGCAGTACGAGGACACCCGCAGACCGCTGGTGAATGATCCGGGCGCGCTCCTCCTTGACCTCTGTCTTCGTGTCACGGGTGATCGTGATCTGCTTGCGCTGCAGGAGTGGCTCGCCTGTCTCCGGGTCGGTCAGTACCTCGCCCGTGACCTTGTCCGTCTTCGGGACGTAACCGCCGTCTACGACAGCCCGGTACCGGACCTTGCCGCCCTGCAACGTGATCTTCTTGATCCCGTCGTCTGCCATCAGTTCCCCTCCCATGGCGGGTTCCGCCATCTCGGCCTGTGTGAGGGAACCAGTTGGCTGCCCTCTCTGCGGGAAATCCCCTGCTCGTCGAACCAGGCGTACAGGGCCTTCTTCCAGCGCCGGTTGGCCGCGATGGACGCCCAGAACGCCCACGGCTCGTCACCGTCGACAGCCCACTGCGGCATGGGCTCGCCAAGCCGCACCCAGTCCTCGACGAAGCACTCCCGCAGGCGCTCCGGAACCTTCGGGGCCGTGGCCGTGGGCGGCCTGCGGCGCGGCCTCACACCGCCCTCCGCACGCCATACGAGCCACGGGCCGCCCCACGACGCTGCGGACGCTCACCTGACTCGCCAGACGGCAGCCTCAGCGACGCCAACAGGCGGGCCAGCACGAGCTTCTGCTGACGGGCCTCGACGACAACGGGATTCGCGATCCGGTCACCCTTCTGGTTCGTCACCGTCAACTCGCCCGTCGCGGCCTCCGCGGCAAGCCGGTCCAGTAGATCCACGGTCCGGCACGCCTCCATCAGGAGGAGCTCCTCGTGAACGTCGAACTCCTGGTCGGCAAGAGCCGCATCCCACAGCCGGCGCCCGGACACCTGCAGCTCGGCCGGAGCCTCCGGAGCTGGCTCGTCGTACCCGTCCGGCACCACTTCCAGAGCCATCACAGGCCCCCTTCTTCCAAGGTGTTGAGCACGTCGTCGAGGCTGGCGAGACGGGCAGGCGCGGCGCCGTAGCGGCGACCGGTGACGGCGATGAACCGGCCGCGGGTGTACCACTCGACCGCGGTTCCATCCGCACGACGGACCTTTCGGCCGGGCCTCGAGGACGCCGTGCCGAACACGTGCAGCCCCTCGCCGCTACGGGAGATCTCCACGAACGTGCGCGGCAGTTGGTCGAGGATCCGACGGGCCCACGACAGCGGACGGCCCTGCTCGTCGAGAGCGTGGTCAAGGTCGACACACACCAGGCCGTCACCCTCGGCCAGCACGAACCCAGAACCGACGCCGGCCGTCGATTCCTTCGCAGCCTGGTACGTCGACCAGCACTCCGGGTCCGTCGACGACGCCGGACGGCCCGCCACGGTCAACGGCACCTTGCGCTCGGTGTGCCGCACCCAGCGGGTACGGGACGTCAGCTCACGAGGCAGCTGGCGAGCACGCGAACGGGCGCGGCGGCAGCGCTCCGAGCAGGTCAGCGCGTGCGAGCGAGCCATGAGCGGCATCGGCCCGCGGCACTGCTCGCACCGTCGGATCACCTTGGAAGCCATGCATCCATGGTACCCACGTGTCCCGCTTTTAGAGCTCTGAACTGGGCAAATGCTTGTCACCATCTGGCTACGCACCTCCCTCTGTGACCAGTCATCGGAGCTGATCCGGCGTTTGTGCAGGTCAGCCTCGCGCGCACGGGATCTTTTTAGGGGTCACGCACAG
>Ga0136846_1222230_pt1 | contig 14645 bp, 13 predicted proteins | sample HopSoiMetagenom2_FD_96841 | JGI IMG/M metagenome (GOLD analysis project Ga0136846, IMG submission 96841) | Grasslands soil microbial communities from Hopland, California, USA - 2 Assembly 2016 (version 4) | ecosystem: Environmental > Terrestrial > Soil > Grasslands | place: USA: Hopland...
AGCTTAGCCTGGGTTGCCGCCGGCATCTCGCCGATCTCATCGAGCAGGAGCGTGCCTTCCTCTGCCAGCTCAAAGCAACCGGCACGGCGTTCCTGCGCTCCGGTGAATGCGCCTTTTTCGTGGCCGAAGATCTCGCTCTCGATGAGCGTCTCGGGAATGGCAGCACAGTTGACCGCCACAAAGGGTTTGGTTCTGCGGGGGCTGAGGTCGTGTAAGGCCCGTGCAGCCAGCTCCTTGCCCGTTCCGCTCTCGCCTGTAATGAGAACAGAGACATTGGAGGGTGCAATGCGCTCGATCAGCTCGAAGATATCTTTCATGCTGGTCGAAGAACCGATGAGCGGGCCAAGCACGCCGGTCTCTTTCAGGCGGCGGCGTGTGATTTCCAGCTCGAGGTCCGCGCCCACCTGGCGGCTTGCATTCTGCAGAATGGTACGCAAGCGAACAGGATCAATCGGCTTTTGGATGAAGTCATAGGCGCCGATGCGCATGGCTTCAACCGCCGACTCGATCGATCCCTGCGCCGTCACCATTATGACGGCGATCTTTGTTTGCAGTTCTGAAATGCGATCTAGTAACTCTAGACCATCCATGCGCGGCATACGCAGATCGGTGATGACGATGGAAGGGCCCCACTGCTGGATCTTCTCCAGCCCTTCCAGACCATCCCCGGCTACGTCCGTACGGTAACCCCAGCTGGCTACCAATTCCGCGAGACCTGTGCGAGCGTTTGGCTCGTCTTCAACAATAAGAACCTTATTCACAAAAAAACTATCCTAGCTAAAAGTGTACGAGCGTTTAGATGCAAAGTGTTCACTATTGCAGGGCGGAAGCGCAGGAAATGCACGCACAGGGTATCCTTTTGGTATGGACTGGGAGATTTCCGTCAGCGAGTACGCCAGGTTAAAACAGCAGCCGGCAGCTCCTGTTCTGGTAGACGTGCGTGAGCCGCTTGAAGTACAGCTTGCCAGCATCGAAGGTGCGGTCCTGATGCCGATGGGCGAAGTAAAGGCTCGTGCGCATCAGGAACTGGACCCGGACGCGCATATCGTGGTGCTTTGCCATCACGGAGCACGTTCGCTTTCGGTGACAGCCTGGCTTCGCCGTGAGGGATTCGAGAACGTGCAGTCGATCGCGGGCGGAATCGACGCATGGTCGCGCGAAGTTGATCCTGCTATTCCGAGATATTAGCGCGCATCCTAAGGCCCGTCCTATCGCTTCGGCGACGCATACAAGGCGAGAAACGCCTCAGCGATATGCCGTTCCAGGTGAGGTGCGAATGGGGTCTGGCTGCCGGCTTCTCGCTTGTGGAAGATATTGCGATAGAGCAGTGGTCCCATAAGCAGAGAAATCGCCGACTCGACATCAATCGTTTGGACCAGCGTTCCACGCTGCTGTTCGCGTTGTATCCATTCCTTCAGCGCGGTGATGACAGGAGACATGGCACGCGCCCGCCAGGCTTTGCCGAATTCCAGATTCCTGGAAGCATATGCCAGGACATGGGGCATAATGCGCTCGCGTAGATAGGCGCGGTCCGGAGCGGCTTGATAGCTCAGGCGTGCGATGAGGTCGGCACGCAGATCGCCGGTATCCGGTACGGGAACCCTGATATCGTTCCCGAGCAGATAGCTCAGGGCTTCCAGGCAGAGTGCATCTTTGTTCGGCCAGTGCTTGTAGATCGTTGCTTTGCTGACGCCGGAGACTTCGGCGATGGTGTCCATGCTGGTGGCATCGAGGCCGCGCTCGGCAAAGAGCGAGATTGCGGCCTCGATGACCTTTTGGTGAGCTACTTGACTTCGCGTGCGGGCCACTCGAGCAATTCTCCTAAAGGTGTAAAGCGGAGAGTTGGCTGTTTGCGCCGTTTTCCTTCGAAGAAAACGGCATTTGCAGATTTGTCCAGAGCTGCAGCATTAGGAGAATTGCTTTAGACTTCGATCTTAGAAAACAAGTAGGCACCCAGCAACAGGAAGGCTCCCGCGACCACCGTCAGAACCGTGAGGTTCGTGGATGGCGTGAAGTGCCACACATTGGTGAGCATTCCTCTCAGCCCGTCTACTCCGTATGACAGAGGATCGATCTGATTGGCTATCCTCATGCCCATCTTCTGATTGTCGAGTGGAAACAATGCTCCCGACAGAAAGTAGATAGGCATGACCAGAAAGTTCATCACGATCTGGAACCCCTGCATGTCTTTAATCGCCGAGCCGAGCGCTGTGCCCAGTGCGGCAAAGACCAGAGCGATAAGAAAGAGGAAGAGAAATGCACCTGGCAGCGCCACCCAGCTTTGCGGCCGGAAGCCGGCCAGCAGGCAGACGCCAAGAACAATGGTGCCCTGAATGATGGCCACCGTCGCACCTCCAAGCGTGCGGCCGATCATGATCTGCAGCCGTGAGACAGGAGCCACGAGCGTCTCTTTCAGGAAGCCAAACTGCCGGTCCCACAACATCGCGATTCCTGAGAAGACAGCAGAGAAAAGCACTGTCATGGCGATGACGCCTGGAGCCATGAATTGCAGGTAACTGCCGCGGCCTGACTGCCGGAAGACAGCGCCAAAACCAAAGCCGAACGCGAACAGGTACAGACATGGTTGCGCCAACGAGGCGGCAATCTGTACCCGGGAGCGGACATACCGCTTTAGTTCGCGTAGCCAGAGAATGTAGATTGCTCCCATTGCTATCGCCTCCACATCTGCGCCATCTGGCGCAGTCCTGCTTTTGCATCGGCGCTTTCGTCACGCAGAGACGAGCCCGTCAGCGCGAGGAATGCGGCCTCAAGTGAGTCCGTGGATGTCTGCTGCTTCAGCTCCGCCGAGGTGCCCTGCGCGATGATGGCGCCGTGATCCATGATGGCGATGCGATGAGCTATTTTTTCGGCCTCGTCCATATAGTGTGTCGTCAGGAAGACAGTTGTTTTTTCGGTTTCGTTCAACGCCTTCACGTGTGTCCAGAGCTGGTTGCGGCTCTGTGGGTCAAGGCCGAGTGTGGGTTCATCCAGGAAGAGGATCTTTGGCGTATGCAGCAGTCCGCGTGCGATCTCAAGCCGCCGCTTCATGCCGCCGGAAAAGGTCTTAACCAGTGAGTCCTTACGGTCCCAAAGCTCAAAGGTCTTCAGAAGAAACTCAATGCGCGTTGCCCGTACCTTGCGCGGCACGTGGTAAAGGATGCCGTGGAGCTCCATGTTCTCCCAGGCGGTCTGCTCCTGGTCGAGGCTCGGGTCCTTAAAAACGATGCCAAAGCGCTGTCGCGCTTCCTTCTGATGGACATTGGGGTCCATGCCGTCGAGCTGAATGGAGCCGCTGGTTGGCCGCAGCAGCGTAGTCAGCATTTTGATAGTGGTGGATTTACCTGCCCCATTCGGGCCAAGGAAGGCAAAAATCTCGCCCTGAGCGACATCGAAGGAGATCTCTTTGACTGCGGTGAAATCTCCAAATCGCCGGACAAGGTTACGGACACTGATCATGCAGGTCACTCCCTTCGATTTGGCAATACTGAACGGTTTAGTTCATTTATGTCAACACTGAACTTCGGCCGTGTATATCATTGACCTTTCGGGAAGACCCTCCAAGGGCACCCCAGGATCGGGAAGGATCAGGACGGCCACGCGTATGTCGAAGAAAGCGTTAGAGTTTGCAGCGAAAAACCAAGGAAAAGCCCTGGCGGAGCTCAAGGAGTTCCTGCGCATTCCTTCCATCTCTACCTTGCCGGACCATGCGGGGGACGTACGCAAGGCGGCCGCATTTCTTGCAGATGAGTTGAAGCGCATCGGTTTGGAGAATGTGCGTCTGATTGAGACCTCGGGTCATCCGCTGGTCTACGGTGACTGGCTGGACGCTCCCGGAAAACCCACAGTCCTGTGCTACGGGCACTATGACGTTCAGCCGCCGGATCCTCTGGATGAGTGGCTATCGCCTCCCTTTGAACCGGTAGAGCGTAATGGCAACGTCTATGCGCGCGGAGCCGTGGATGACAAAGGACAGCTCTGGATGCAGGTAAAGGCTCTGGAGGCTCTCTTTCAGGAGTACAGCGGCAAGCTGCCGGTGAACGTAAGGGTTCTCTGCGAAGGGGAAGAAGAGGTCGGAGGCGAGGGAATTGCCGAGTACGTACAGCGGCATCCCGAGATGTTGAAGGCGGATGTGGCGCTGGTCTGCGACACCGAAATGTTCGAGCCGGAGCTGCCCACTCTCTGCGTTGGCCTGCGCGGCATGATCTATACAGAGATCGAAGTCCGTGGACCCAAAACAGATCTTCATTCGGGGATCTATGGCGGAGCAGCGCCGAATCCGTTTGTGGCGTTGGCGCAGATCATTGCCGGCTTGAAGGATGCCGATGACCATATTCTCATTCCGGGCTTTTATGACGATATTCAACCGCCAACGGAGGACGAGCTTGCCGCATGGAAGCGTCTTCCGTTTGACGAAGAACATTACCGTCAGACCGAGGTCGGGTCCCCGGAGTTGATTGGGGAGAAGGAGTATTCCGTCATTGAACGCGTTTCCGCCAGGCCTACTTTGGATGTGCATGGAATGCCTGGAGGATTTACGGGAGCTGGAGCGAAGACCGTGATTCCGGCCAAGGCCTTGGCCAAGGTCAGTATGCGGCTCGTGCCGAATATGACGTCAGCGAGCGCGTATGAGAAGTACGCCGCTTATGTCCAGCAGATTTCTCCCAGAGGCGTAACTGTAGAGACGCGCCTGATCCACTCGGGGGAACCGGTGGTGATCGGTACGGACAATCCCTTTGTGCAGAAAGCCGTCAATGCGATGCACGAGATCTGGAAGAAGGAAACTGTCTTTGTTCGCGGCGGCGGCTCGATTCCGATTGTCGGGGAGTTCGAACGCTACTTGAGGGTGCCGGTGATCCTGATGGGCTTCGGTCTGCCAGACGACAATCTGCATGCGCCCAATGAGAAGTTCCATATCGCAAACTTCTATCGGGGAATCGATTCCATCATTCTGTTTCTGGAGAGCTGCGGGGCATAGCGCGTGGAACGGCTTGCAGGATGTGTGCTGGCCGGCGGCCGTAGCACGCGGATGGGGCGCGACAAGGCCTTACTTCGAATCAATGGGAGAACGCTGCATGCTCTCGCGTTGGATAAGCTGGCGGCATGTACAACCCTGCTGTACACCTCCGGGGAACACGTCGATCCCGAAGAACGGCGCTCTATCGTATTGAAGGATCCGTATTCGTGTGGCCCGGTGGGTGGCATCATGACCGCTCTCGAAGCATCCGAAGCGGAGTGGATGTTGTTTCTTCCGGTGGACATGCCGCTGGTCTCGGAGGCATGGATGCGTAACATGGCTCAGATGACGGTCACGTCTAATGCAAAAGCGATCGTGACCAGGACTCCGGACGGTCCTCAGCCGCTGGTTGCAGCATATCGGCGAAGCGTGCTGCCTGAGCTGCGGTGTGCTGTTGAGGTGGGACAATACAAGGTGATGGCTGCTCTTGTCTCGCCGGTGCAGTGGATAGAAGCAGGGGAAGAAATTTCCGGGCAGTTTCGCAATTTGAATACTCCCGAGGAACTTTCTGACCTCCGCCGGCTAGGCTTCGACATCTCGTTGGAGGCAGAGAGATGATGCATGAAAGGGAACCGGACGTACCTGAGCAGATTCCTGGAGAAGACTCGTCTTTGACGGCGGATGTGTCCCGGGATGTGGCCGATGTCGTGGAAGAGTTCATGACGGAAGCCGCTGAGCAGAATGAGGCCGCGAAGGAATCGGCTGTTGTTCCGGGCAAGCCCTTGCCCTATATCTCATTTGAGAAGGTCTCAAAGTCATTTGGAGATGTTCATGTTCTGCAGCAGGTCAGCTTCTGCGTGCTGCCAGGCGAGACCCTTTGTATTCTCGGCCGAAGCGGCGTCGGGAAGTCGGTCTCCCTGCAGATTTTGATGGGATTTCTGAAGGCTGACTCCGGCATGGTACGCGTGGCCGGGGAGGACATCTGCGGGTTCACAGAGCGCGAGATGCAAGGGATCCGGCGTAAGGTCACGATGGTCTTTCAGAATGGAGCGCTGTTCGATTCGATTACCGTGGGCGAGAACGTTGCCTTTCCACTACGTGAGCGCGGTGATCTTGGCGAGGAGCAGATCAGCCAAGTGGTCAAAGGATTGCTTGAGATGGTTGGAGTAGCAGGGATGGAAGACCTTCTTCCATCGGACCTGTCTACCGGGATGAAGCGGTCCGTGGCGATTGCCCGGGCATTGGCATCGCAGCCGGAGGCAATTTTGTATGATGAGCCCACAACCATGGTGGACCCATTGATGGGACAACTGTTGGGCAACCTGATCGAACGCCTAAAGCGTCAGCTTCACTTAACCAGTATCGTTGTGACACACGACATGAGGTTTGCCAAAAAACTGGCAGATCGCGTCGTGTTCCTTCACGAGGGAAAAGCGCAGTTCTTTGGAACGATTGAGGAGATGGAGCGAACCAACGATCCAGTCCTGCGGGAGTTCCTGGCGCTCGACGAGCTAGTTTTGCCCGTGTAATGCAACTTTTGTCGCTGATTTGTGTTATCTAACGGAGAAAACTGGACTTAGTAATGGTACATGGCAGCATCTTAGGGGTTGTTCTCAGAGATGCCGCAAGGGTATTCTGTCAACAAAGGACCAAGATCCGGACGCATTAGTCACTTCACCTTCAGAGGGCGATATTGTGCATCGGTATCGATGCACCTGAAGGCTCACAAAACTTTTTGTTTAGCCAGGATTAGGCGAGTTTTTCGATGGCAGCACCTGAATATCTGCAACAGGCGGTAGTGGCTGGCAAGCGCGGGCGTTCTGGTGCGCGGCGGACCGGCCGGGGCGCTGTGCTGAGTAGTTCCGCGCCTGCGCTGATGTGGGCATCTGTCGATTGTCTGACCGCTGTTTTGTGCGGCGTGATCGCGTTCCGGATGCGATTCCAGGGAACTGGCATTCCCAGCACCACTCTCTATCGCGAGATGTTGCTCCAGGCGATGCAGCAGCAGTTTCTCTGGTACCTGTTCTCATTCGCGTTTTGCGTGGTCTTCTTTTCGCGGCTTCATGGGCTGTATGCCCCGATCCAGCATCATAGCGGTCTGCACGAACAGCGAGTGACATTCGAGTCTGTGCTGACAGCCGGGCTTCTGTTTTGCGGATTCCTGTATCTCACGCACGGCGAGAGCATTTCGCGGGTTGTAGTGCTACTGACTGTAGCCTTTACCCAGGTTGCGCTTTCCATTCGTCGTGCTGCATGGCGCAGGATGGTGTACTCGCGTTATCGCGAGGGGCTTGAGGTCCGCAACGTTCTCATTATCGGAACAGGCCGCGTGGCCCAGGCACTACGTAATCACCTTGAGACGCTGCAACATTTCGGGTTCCGTTTCAAAGGCTTTGTCTCGTTGACACCGCAGGATGCGGTGAATTCGAACCAGGAGGTCGTAGGCGATCTCCGCAATATTGTTCCGCTGGCGCGCAGCTTGTTTGTCGATGAGGTTTTCTTTTCGGTACCGGCAGAACGGAGTATCGTCATCGGCGTCGTAGAAGAAGCGCGATCTGCGGGCATCGATGTGCGTGTCGTGCCTGACCTGTATGACGGCCTGGCCTGGAACGCACCGGTGGAGTATATCGGTCAGTTCCCAACCATCCCCCTGCATCGTCGTGAGTTCCCGGTCGGGGCTTTTATGGCGAAGAGAATCCTGGATCTGGTCATCTCGACGCTGGCTCTTACCTTGCTGTCACCGCTGATGCTTCTGATTGCCATCATGGTCCGGCTGGACTCGAAGGGGCCTATCTTCTATCGCGCGGAACGTATCGGTCGCAAGGGGCGTAAGTTTGGGTGCTTCAAGTTCCGTACGATGGTGCCGAATGCCGACGAGCTGAAGAAGAAGCTGGCTCATATGAATGAGCGTGATGGCATTCTCTTCAAGATCAAGCAGGATCCCCGTATCACGCGTGTTGGCCGCATCCTGCGGAAGTACTCTCTGGATGAGCTGCCGCAGTTGTGGAACGTACTTCGTGGCGATATGAGCCTGGTTGGCCCGCGGCCACCGCTTGCTGCCGAGGTCGAGCGTTACGATATTTCGCACCTTCGCCGTCTGGATGTATTGCCGGGAATTACAGGGCTTTGGCAGGTGGAAGCGCGTCAGGATCCGTCGTTCGATAACTACATCTCCCTCGATACGGCATACGTAGAGAACTGGACCTTTGGTCTGGATCTCAAGATCCTGATTCGCACCATCAGTGTCGTCTTCACCGGCACCGGGACCTAGGACGCGTCGCAGGACACACACTTCTAGCTCAGGTCGGCGGTACACTGGATATGTGAAGATTGCTCTGGCGCAGATCAACCCTACGATCGGGGACTTCTCCGGCAACCTCAAGAAAATTCTGGACTTCACCCGGCGAGCTGTCGACTCCGGGGCTGACCTGACCGTCTTTCCGGAGCTTGCAGTCTGCGGCTACCTGCCTGCTGACTTCCTGGAAAAAGACGTCTTTATCGCTCGCGCGAGTGAAACCCTGGCAAAGATAGCGGAACAGACCGCCTATACCTCTGTTCTGTGTGGCGTAGCGCTGCCGTCCGGAGTGATTACGGGCAAGCACGTGCGCAATGTTGCGGCGTTGTTAACCGAAGGGCGTGTGAGCTTTCTGCAGCAGAAGATGCTGCTGCCGTTCTATGACGTCTTCGATGAGCAGCGCTACTTCGAGCCGGCGCAGCAGCAGACCATCGTCACGTTGAAGGGCCAGCCGATCGCTATCACCATCTGCGAGGACGCGTGGAATGACAAGCTGTACTGGCCGCGCCGGTTTTATCCGATAGATCCGGTCGAAGATCTGATGAAGAAATGGCCGCAGCAGAGCGATGCATCACGCATCATTCTGAACATCTCAGCATCTCCCTATTGGAAAGAGAAGCGGCAGGTGCGCAGCGAGATGCTGGCTGCACTGGCGCGCCGTCACCATGCGGTGGTTGCCATGTGCAATCAGGTCGGCGGTAATGACAGCCTTCTGTTCGACGGGACTTCGATCGCATTCGATTCGGAAGGTTGTGTGATCGCCCGGGCGAAATCGTTCGAAGAAGACCTGGTGCTCTTCGATACCGCCGACCGCAGTACGCCCTGTGTTCCCGTCGTTCAGGACGATGAGGTGGCTGGAGCCTGGCAGGCGCTGGTGATGGGCACGCGCGACTACGTGCGCAAATGCGGATTTTCAAAGGTCCTGGTCGGCCTCAGCGGAGGGATCGATTCGGCGCTGGTTGCAGCAATCGCTACGGAAGCCTTTGGAGCGGACAACGTGATCGGCATTGGCATGCCCAGCGAGTTCTCGTCATCTCACTCGGTGGAGGATGCACGAGCTCTGGCTCAGAACCTGGGGATTCGCTTCGAGCTCCTGGCCATCCGCGAGATCTACGACCAGTTCACCCAGGTGCTGCATCCGCTCTTCCAGGGAACGTCGTTCGGACTTGCCGAGGAGAACATTCAGCCACGCATCCGTGGAACGCTGCTGATGGCGCTATCGAATAAGTTGGGCGCGCTGGTGCTGACAACCGGCAATAAGAGCGAGATGGCGGTCGGCTACTGCACGCTGTACGGTGATATGGTCGGCGGTCTGGCGGTGATAGGGGATGTAGCCAAGACAAGCGTCTATGCGTTGAGCCGCTACGTCAATCGCGAGCGCGAGATCATTCCTGTGGCAACGATTGAGAAACCACCGTCAGCGGAACTGCGGCCGGGGCAACTGGATACGGACTCGCTGCCGCCGTACGATATTCTCGATCCGATCCTTGAAGCCTATGTGGAGCGCTACGAAAGCGCTGAGCAGATAGCAAAGACACAGGGCGTTGACCGTTCTTTGGTGGAACAGGTCTTACGATTAGTCGAGCGCAGTGAATACAAGCGGCAACAGGCCGCGCCGGTGCTGAAGGTGACGCGCAAATCTTTCGGCAACGGACGCAGGTTCCCCATTGCAGTAAAGGTTCAAGTTTAGAAAGGTCACTCATTGAATAAGAAAATGCTTGGTTTCGTTCTCGCGGCGGCGCTTACTGGCGGCGTAGCCATGGCGCAGACTGCGGGCGCTCCTTCCGCGGCACAGGCTGATCCGTTGCCGCAGCCCAATCCAAGGTTCTTTACCGCTGAGACGCCAACGGTTGCGACTGTGAATGCGTTTTTGAAGGCGCAGTGGGGTTATGACGTAAATCGTATCTGGCGTGTCATGGCAATCCAAAAGACCATGGCGCCTGGCATAAGCCGCGTTGTGGTCTTCATTGCGCAGAAGGGGCAGACGAATCAGCAGCCGCAGTCCTTGCAGTTCCTGACAACGCCTGATGGCAAGTTCGCTCTGGCCGGCGATCAGGTCATGCCATTCGGCGAAAAGCCGTTTGCGGCGTTGCGGTCAACGCTGCAGCAGAGGGCTGACGGACCAGCGAAGGGCGCGGCAGGGAAGGACCTCTTACTGGTCGAGTTTGCCGACATGCAGTGTCCGCACTGCAAGGAGTCCGAGAAGATCTTCGATCAACTGGTGACGGATTTCCCGAACGCGCGAGTCGTGTTTCAGAACTATCCCCTCACGGAGATTCATCCGTACGCCTATAAAGCAGCTTCTTATGGAGTCTGCGTGGCCCAGAAGAGCAATGATGCTTTCTTTACCTTCCTGCATGAGGTCTTCTCAAAGCAGGAGGCTCTGACCCCTGAGGCCGGCGACCAGACCCTGGCGGCTGCGGCAACCGCCGCCGGGCAGGATCCTGCGGCGACCGCTTCCTGTGCGTCAACGCCGGCGACGAAGGCGAAGGTGGATGCTCAGATTAAGCTGGCGGAAGATTCTGGAGTCGACCAGACGCCAATGATCTCAATCAATGGACATCTGGTTCCCCTCGGGAATGTTCCGTATGAAGTCCTGAAACAGATCGTCGCGTTTCAGGCGGTTCAGGACGGCGTTCCGGCAGGAACACCGTCCAAGTAAAGCGTCAGGCGCAGACGGTTTCTTCACGCGGGGAGGGCAGTGGCCCTCCCCGAAGTATTTTCCGGCCCCGGTAGAGATAGCTCTTGAGTGCCGGGATGGTATGTCCCTGGCGCTCCGCGATCTCGCTCAGACTCATCTCCGAGAGATAGTGCATCGTGACGGTCGCCTTCATATTGGCCGGCAGAAGGTCGAGCCGAGCCATGGTGCGCTGGAACATCTCGCGTTCAATACAGATGTGTTCCGGAGACTCATCCTCTGTGGTGGTAAGCGATTCGACGGCAAAACGCATCTCCGGCTCGGTGTCGATCGAGCCGGCCTGGCGAACCCTGCGGCTGCGCAGCATCTGAAGGGAGTGGTTACGGACGATCATGCAGAGCCAGCCGAGCAGTGCGTGCTCATCGGCCAACTGCTCGATGCGGTTCATGGCCTTGTAGTAGGCCTCCTGCAGAGCGTCTTCAGCGTCTGCTTCGTTCCTCAGAATCGAGTGGGCGATGCCCTTTAAAAGTGAGCGGCGGTTAAGAAACAGTTCCGTGAGTGCGACGATGCGACCTGTTGGACAGGGGGTATGATGCTGATCCATCTAGCTTCTCCAGTGAAGGCGACGCCGAGGCATCGCAGCCATGGAAGTGCTCATAAAGCATGAGCGAGGATGAGCTAGCGGACGCGAGGAGGAGGTCGAAGGAAAAGCTGAGGCTGTTTCGCGATCGTAGCCGGACGCGGTGGAGTAATCCAACTACGGGCCACGCGCTGCATCTGTCTGGGAGGTTTCAGCGCTGCCAGGCAGGGAAGAACAGCAAGAGCAAGAACAGCCGTGCCAATAGCCCGTTTCATCGGGCCGTCGGAGGTGGTGCCCATCTTCACATGCGGAAATGTGGGACCGTCAAGCGTGCGGTAAAGCGAAATCTTATAAGCCGTTCCCCATGCAAATACCGCCACAATCACAACAAGACAAAGCAATGCGAAGGCCCATGAAACCCGTAAGGCGGGTTTCGCGGCATTCGATGCTGCTCGATGGGAGGTTAAGCGCATGATTATGGTCAGTATAGACCGCTTGTCAACATCTCAACCCGCGGCGAGATAAATAAACCTGATCAGAAAGACGGTTGCCAGGAGGTAAAGTAACCAATCCGACTTCTTCGCGCGACCGCTAAACAATCGTAGTGCGGCAAAGGCAATGACGCCGAACCCAAGGCCGGTGGCGATGGAATAGGTTAGCGGGATGGTAATGAGTGTGAGAAAAGCGGGAATTGCGACCAGCGGATCATGCCAGTCGAGCTCCCCGATGCTGCCGAGCATGAGCGCCCCGACGATGATGAGCGCCGGAGAGGTCGCGGAAACCGGAATTGCCCCGACTAGTGGAGCGACGAAGATGGATGCGAAAAACAGCAGGCCAGTCGTAATCGCAGTGATACCGGTACGCCCTCCGGCGGCGACACCCGCGCTGGATTCGATGTAGGAGCAGACGGTGGAGGTTCCGGCCAGTGAACCCGCCACGGTGGAGATGGCATCAGCGAAGAAGATACGTTGCACTCGCGGAATCACACCAGAAGCAGGAATCAGACCTGTCTTCTGCGTAACGGCAAGCAGGGTGCCGATGTTGTCGAAGAGGTCGACGAACAGAAACACGAAGACGATTTCGACGCCGCTGAGCTTCAGTGCTCCGGGAATATCGAGATGAAGGGCCGTCTGACGAATAGCGGAGAGGCTTGCGTGACCCGGTTGCCAGTGCACCTGATGGAAGATATAGCCGGTGAGCATGGTTCCGGCGATGCCGATGAGGATCGAGGCGCGTACGCGCAGTACCTGCAACACCGCAATCAGAATCAGGCCGAAGAGCGAGAGTGCTGTCTGCGGAGAGCGCAGATTGCCGAGCGTGACTGCTGTTGCAGGATCGCTGACGATAATGCCGGCATTACGCAGCCCGATAAAAGCGATAAACAGACCGATCCCTCCAGCGACGGCTGCGTGCAGCTCGCGGGGAATCGCGGAGATGAGCAACTGGCGGATGCCGCCAAGTGTGAGCAGAAGGAAGATGATGCCGGAGAGAAAGACGGCGCCAAGGGCAGTCTGCCATGGCACATGCATCTTCAGACAGACGGTATAGGTGAAATAGGCATTCAGCCCCATGCCGGGCGCCAGCGCCAGTGGATAGCGGGCCAGTGCCCCCATCAGGATGGAACCAAAGGACGCGCAGAGGCAGGTGGCGATGGTTACCGCCGCAATAGGCATGCCGGTCTGCGACAGAATCGACGGGTTCACGAAGATGATATAGGCCATGGTGACGAAGGTCGTCACACCGGCCAGAATCTCCGTGCGCCAGTCGGTTCCTAACTCATGAAACTGAAAGTAGCGTTCGAGCGCAGCTCGCATGCGGGCGGCGGTACCTCTTGAGAGAAAGGTCAATGGTGCGATGCGTTCATCATATCGGACGCAAACGCAGCGGGGCGGTGTACCTGGTCTCACTATCGATTTGCGCGAAAAGACAATACGTACAAGGTGCAGCCTCTTGTCGTTATCGGAGTGCGTAGAGAGAACGGCGGATGAGCCAGAATGGTGCCCGAAATAGGGGATAAGCAAAGGTAAGCCACTGGGGCAGAGGAAACATCATCCAGTCATCAGCGGAGAATGCGTGCACTCTAAATTCCTGCAGACGATACGATCGACGCGGACTTAATAGATATCTTGAAAGCATCAGATGGCGGACCCGGAAATTGCCGCGAGAAGGTTCATCTTGTAGCAGGCCGTGAAGAGCGACCGAGGTTAACCATCGTTCAGTGGCGCTTGCTGGGGCCGTATCGTAGGACGGTAGTAGCTCCAGGGCTTCACATACCCCTATCGCCTGGCGGAAAGCCGGTTCTACTCCCTGGTCACTGGCCTGCCGAAGAAGGTTCTTGCGATCATCTATGGAAAAACCGGCGAGCAGGGCTGCAACATCGGATAGCCATTTGAGGCGGCACCAAGCATGGCTGGCGCCATGCATCATCAGATGTGGCAGAAGGGATTCGCGACGTAATACCGGGAAAGAGATACTTGGCGAAACTTCCACCTGTTCCAGTTCCTGAAGGACGCGAGGGCCTGGGTCGATGTCGGAATTGTCAAACAAACGCCAGTGAAGCTCTACCGTAATTCCATGTTTGGGGTAGACGTAGGAGAAGTGATGTCGCAGCTTAAACCACGCCTTCTGTAATTGTGGCGTTAGCTCTCTATCCGGCTCCACGCGTTTCAAGCCCGCCTGCAGCAAGATGCTCTCCGCGGTTTCGAAATCATCAGGAGCGACCAGAAGGTCAATATCGCGAGTCTGGCGAACTGAGTTGTCGCCGTAAAGCTGCTGGCTCAGCGGGATTCCTTTGAGGACGGCATACCGTATATCGCTATTACTGAACTGCTTGTCCAATTGCGACAGAAGAGCAATGCAGCTAAGGTTTCCGAGGATGCTGGCGCGAGCCCAGCCAGAAAGTGTCTGACGAACCTGTTCAGGTATTCCGGTCATCGGCTTCAGTGCGCGGTGCGCTAAACCAGGGATGCGATGGCGCTTAACCATAGCGAGAAACTCAGGCCAGTCCGCCTGAGCGTCCGCAAGCCGCTCCAGGCGCGGCATGTCAAGTGGCCAGGTGCAGCACGCTACCACCAATCGGAATGCCGCGCTCTGTTGCTGTAGAAACGTAGTCTTCGGCTGCGAATGGCCCCTGTTGCCTGACACAATGCCCATTTTAGCTGCCGAAGTTCGATGGGTG
>Ga0136846_1224243_pt1 | contig 14645 bp, 15 predicted proteins | sample HopSoiMetagenom2_FD_96841 | JGI IMG/M metagenome (GOLD analysis project Ga0136846, IMG submission 96841) | Grasslands soil microbial communities from Hopland, California, USA - 2 Assembly 2016 (version 4) | ecosystem: Environmental > Terrestrial > Soil > Grasslands | place: USA: Hopland...
CAACATCCAGGCAGGCGTGACCGTCGCGCTGTTCGACGACGAGCCAATCCCGCCGTCGGGCACCGGAACGCTCGAGATCTGCAAGACCGCGGCCGACCTCGGCCATGGCTATGCCGATCCGGATGTGCACGGGCCGTTCACCTTCACGGTGACCGACTCCGCGCTTGCCAACTACGGGCCGTTCACGATCAACGTGCCGAGCCCGAACTACGGCCAGGTGTACTGCACCGCGCCGTTCACGGTGGCTGCCGGTATCGCCACGGTGACCGAGGGACCGTCGCCGGGCTTCGACCTGGTCGACGTGTTCACGAATCCCGAGGACCGTCTGCTGACGGCGAACCTGATCAATCGCACGGCCGACGTCGAGGTTCCGTCCTCGACCGACCCGAACGATGAGACTCAGGTCGTCTTCGTCAACCAGACGCAGCGTGCTCAGCTCAAGCTGTGCAAGACGCTCGGGCCGGGCTCCTCCGACCTGATCGGTCAGAAGTTCGCGATCGACTGGACCTCGGACTCCGGTGCCTACGGGACGACGTGGATCACGGCGCAGGCGACGACGCAGTGCGTCATCGTCGGCAACCTGCCGATCGGTGCCACGGTTTCCCTCTCCGAGCAGAACCCTGGCGAGTTCATCGACGTCTCCGGCCCGAGCTCCATCACGCTCGCACCGGGCATCAACACGGCGACGTTCACCAACACGGCCAGGGGCTTGCTCGAGATCTGCAAGCACGCGATCGCCGATCTCAACAGGACCACGACGCAGCCGACGTTCCAGTTCCGCGTCGACGGCGGTGGCCTGATCAACGTCCGCGCGGGCACCTGCACGCCGCCCATGCGGGTCTCGGTCGGGGCCCACACCGTGAGCGAGGTCTCCTCGCCGAACTACGAGCTCGACCCGGGCAGCCCGGCAGCGGTGCTCCTCGGCTTCGACACCAACGGCGGCATCGTCGTGTCGCCGGCCGATCGTGAGATCAGCCGTCAGCTGAGCTCGCGCTCGGTAACCGTGAACGTGCCGTACGGGCCGAACGGCGAGACGCTCGTCACGTTCTTCAACCGCGTCAGGCAGGGCCAGATCAAGATCTGCAAGGCCATCACGCCTGGTTCGGTCGATTCGCTCGGTGGCAAGACGTTCACCTACCACGTGTACGTCAACGGCCGCACCTTCACGGTCGGCCCGATCGCTCCGGGTGAGTGCCAGTTCGTGACCGATTCGTTCGGGAATCCGCGCAACTTCCCGATCCTCGACGCGAACCTCAAGCCGGTCACGGTCGGCGCGTCCGAGGACAACGCCACGGACGCCACGCCGACGCTTGGGACGTTCTACGTCAGCAGGCTCGCGCTGACCGGCGGAACGAACCCGCAGACCAACTGCCAGCCGGCGCTGTACAGCCCGACTGGTCAGCACTGCAAGACGTTCCTGGCGACACTCACGGGCTTCGGCACCCAGCAGCGTGTCCACATCGCGTGGACGCTCGGCCCGAGCGTGAACGCAGTGACGTTCACCAACACGGCGGGTGATCCCTAACCCGACGACGCAGTGAAACCGTCCTGACCCTTTAGGGACGGGCGAAAGAACCACTCAGGCGAGGCCCCCGGCAACGGGGGCCTCGCTGTACCTCGGCAAATCCTGATGTACGCGCGGACCGCTGCGCTACGCTGGCCGAAATGGCGACAAAGCCCGTCGAGCGCATCGACCGTGTGGTGATCCGCTTCGCCGGCGACTCGGGCGACGGCATGCAGCTGACGGGGTCGTGGTTCACGACCGAGACGGCGCTGCTCGGCAACGACCTGTCGACGCTGCCCGACTTCCCGGCGGAGATCCGCGCGCCGGCCGGGTCGCTCCCCGGCGTCTCGGGCTTCCAGATCCACTTCGCCGACCGCGACATCCTCACGCCGGGCGACGCCCCGAACGTGCTCGTCGCGATGAACCCCGCGGCGCTGAAGACGAACCTCAAGGACCTGCCGAACGGCGCCACGCTGATCGTGAACGCCGACGCGTTCACCGACCGGAACCTCGAGAAGGCCGGCTACGCGGAGAACCCACTCGAGGATGCCTCGCTCGACGAGTACCGCGTCCACCGCGTCCCGCTGACGTCGCTGACGATCGAGGCGCTGAAGGACGTCGACGTGACGAAGCGCGAGGCGGAGCGGGCGAAGAACATGTTCGCGCTCGGGCTGATGTCCTGGCTCTACCACCGCCCCACGGACGGCACGGTCGAGGTGATCCGCCGGAAGTTCAACGGCGCGATCGCCGAGGCGAACGAGCGCGCCTTCAAGGCCGGCTGGGCCTACGGAGAGACGAGCGAGGACTTCGCCGTCACCTACGAGGTCGCCCCCGCGAAGCTGCGCCCGGGCACGTACCGGAACATCACGGGAAACCAGGCGCTCGCGCTCGGTCTCGTCGCCGCCGGGGTCCAGAGCAAGCTGCCGCTCTTCCTCGGCGCCTACCCGATCACGCCGGCGTCGGCGCTGCTCGAGGACCTGGCGCGGCACAAGGCGTTCGGCATCCGCACCTTCCAGGCGGAGGACGAGATCGCCGCCGTCGGCGCCTCCCTCGGTGCGGCGTTCGGCGGCGCACTCGCCGTGACCACCTCGAGCGGGCCGGGGATCGTGCTCAAGATGGAGACGATCGGCCTGGCGATCGCGCTCGAGCTGCCGCTCGTGATCGTCGACGTCCAGCGCGCCGGCCCGTCCACCGGCATGCCGACGAAGCCGGAGCAAGGCGACCTGCTGCTCGCGCTCTACGGACGCAACTCGGAGTCCCCGGTGCCGGTCGTGGCGGCCGCCACGCCGAGCGGGTGCTTCGACGCCGCCATCGAGGCGGCGCGGATCGCCCTGAAGTACCGGACGCCGGTCTTCCTGCTCTCCGACGCATACCTGGCGAACGGCTCGGAGCCGTGGTGCCTCCCCGAGGTCGGGTCGCTGCCCGACATCTCGACGACGTTCGCGACGGAGCCGAACCACGACGGCGACTTCTGGCCGTACCTGCGCGACCCGGACACGCTTGCGCGCGAGTGGGCGATCCCGGGGACGCCGGGCCTCGAGCACCGCATCGGCGGCCTCGAGAAGGAGGACGGCACCGGCAGCATCTCCTACGACGCCGACAACCACGACCGGATGGTGCGGCTGCGCGCCGCGAAGGTCGCGCGTGTCGACGTGCCGCCGGTGCACGTGGACGCCGAGGGCGGCGAGGAGCTGCTCGTGCTCGGCTGGGGCGGGACGTACGGGCCGATCGGCGCCGCCGTGCGCCGCGTGCGCGAGGACGGCGGCAAGGTGGCGCACGCGCACCTGACGCACCTGAACCCGTTCCCGCCGAACCTCGAGGAGGTGCTGCGCGCCTACCCGAAGGTGCTCGTGCCGGAGATGAACCTCGGCCAGCTGCTGCAGCTCGTCCGCTCCCGGTTCCTGGTCGACGCCGCCGGCTACAACCAGGTGCGGGGCGTCCCGTTCCGCGCGAGCGAGCTCGCCGACGCGATGAGGGCGATGCTGTGAGCGGCAACGGGAAGGGCAGCGGCAACGGCCACGCCCTGCTGACGATGAAGGACTTCAAGTCGGACCAGGAGGTCCGGTGGTGCCCCGGCTGCGGCGACTACGCCGTGCTTGCAGCCGTGCAGAGCTTCATGCCGGAGCTCCAGTTCCCGCGGGAGCGCATCGTGTTCGTCTCCGGGATCGGCTGCGCGTCGCGCTTCCCGTACTACATGGAGACCTACGGGATGCATTCCATCCACGGGCGCGCGCCGGCGATCGCGACCGGGCTCTCGGTGTCGCGGCCGGACCTGTCCGTGTGGGTCGTCACCGGTGACGGCGATGCGCTGTCGATCGGGGGCAACCACCTGATCCATGCGCTCCGGCGGAACGTCAACCTCAAGATCCTGCTCTTCAACAACCAGATCTACGGGCTGACGAAGGGGCAGTACTCCCCCACGTCGCCGCTCGGCACGCTGAACCGCACGACGCCGATGGGCTCGCTCGACTGGCCGTTCAACCCCCTGTCGCTCGCGCTCGGCGCCGAGGCGACGTTCGTCGCGCGCTCGATCGACACCGACCGCAAGCACCTGACCGAGGTGCTGCGGCGTGCGGCGAACCACAAGGGCGCCGCCTTCGTCGAGATCTACCAGAACTGCAACGTCTACAACGACGGCGCCTTCGACGCGCTGCGCGAGGACAAGACGAACACGAACCGGATCCCCCTGGAGCACGGCCGCCCGGTGCGCTTCGGCGCCGAGGGCGAGCGCGGAGTCGTCCAGCGCCCGGACGGAACGCTCGAGATCGTCGATGTGGCCGCGGTAGGCGAGGAGGCGCTGCTCGTGCACGACGAGAAGCTCGAGCACCCGAGCCTGGCGTTCTCGCTCACACGCCTGGCGCACACCCCCACAGGCCCAACGCCGATCGGCGTGTTCCGAGATGTGCAGCGCCCGGTCTACGACGAGCTAATGGCCCAACAGCTGGAGCGCGCAAAAGCAGAAAAGGGCGAAGGCAACCTGCACTCTCTGCTCCACAGCGGTGACACCTGGGTCGTCAGGGAGTAACACTCGACGGAGGCGGGCTTGCCCCGCCGGGAGTCACGTCGCGCGAAGTCGCGTGTGACTCGCTCTTCACCCGGGAAAAGTCGTCATGGCACGCGCGGGCCAGCTGCCGGCTTGCCCCACTGTCAGCCGCGGGTGCCGGACTTTTTCCGGGGAGGGCGCTAGCCCAATATCGACGTCACGCGGGTAAGCGCGTTCACGACGTTCCCGCCGAGCAGCGTCATCGCGCCGAGGCAGCCGATCGTGATGACGGCCAGCACGACGCCGTACTCGGCCATCGTCTGACCGTGCTCGTCGGTGAGGCGGCGGCGAAGCGCTTCGAGCATGTGCAGCATCAGGACCTCCGGGTCGGGCGCAACGGTGGGGGCGCCGGTTGTGCACGTATCGGCGCCCGGCAGTGCCCGCGGAATCCCTCTAACTGACGAGGCCGCCCCAGCCGGGGAACGGCGCCGTCCGGCCGGGGATTTCCGCCCAGTAGTCGACGTGCTCGGCGACGAGCCCGCGGGCGCCGAAGCGGAGGACGGTGACGCCCGCCAACGTGAGCTCTCCGGCGCTCTCGAGCCAGCTGCCCCACCACTCGACGGCGGCCCTGTCCGCGGCCACGAGCGGCTCGCCGAACCAGCACTCGATCGCATCCGCCTCGGCGAAGACGCGCTCGAGGTACGCGCGCGGCGCGTCGGCCTCGCGCAGCGGATGCGAACGGTATGCGGCGTGCGGCTCGTAGAGCGCCGTGATCGCCTCGACGTCCCGCCGCGGCCACGCCTCGGCCCAGGTGTCGCGCCAGCGGCGGGCGAGCCCGAAGACGTCCATCGGGAGAAAACCCTTGCACAACCGAAGCCGAGGTGATTTCGTTCAGCGCCGTGGGATGGGGTCACCGAGCGGCTCGCCGGTATCAGTGCGGACCTTGCGTCGGCACTCGACTCCCACGCTCTGTCCGAGGGAGGGCGCGCAGGCGCCCGCAGAAAGGAAGGGAAGCGTGAAACGACGTCTCATTCTGCTCGCAACGGCAGCGGGGGTCATCCTTGCTGCGGTTGCGTCGATCAGCGTCGCGTCCGCCGGGACCGCCCGGCATGCGTCGACGGCGTCGCTTGCGGCGACGATGAAGGCACCGGCGGTGCCGAACGCCAAGGCGATCAAGGCCAAGTACGGCGGCCAGTCGATCACCTTCATCGGCGACTCGGTGGGTGGCGGCCACGTGCGCGACGTAGCGCTCGCGACGCGGTTCTCGAAGGACACCGGCATCACCGTCAAGGTGAACCCGCATCCGGCAGCGTCGGACGCGTCGTACTCCCAGCTCGCGCGCTCGTTCGCGACGCACTCGAGCTCGTTCGACGTGGCGATGATCGACGTGGTCTGGCCTGGCGCGTTCGCGCCGTTCCTCGCCGACCTGAAGCCGAAGCTCGGCTCCACGGCGAAGATGCACTCCGCTGGGATCATCAAGAACGACACGGTCGGCGGCCACCTGGTCGCGATGCCGTGGTTCGGTGACTTCGGGATGCTCTACTACCGCACCGACCTGCTGAAGAAGTACGGCTACAACGCTCCGCCGACCACCTGGTCGGACCTCTTCCAGATGGCGAAGAAGATCCAGGACGGCGAGCAGTCGTCGAACCAGAACTTCTCCGGTTTCGTCTTCCAGGGCAACGCCTACGAGGGCCTGACCTGCAACGCGCTCGAGTGGATCGCCTCGTCGGGCGGCGGCAACTTCATCGACAACGGGAAGGCCACCATCAACAACTCGAAGGCGGCCGCCGTCCTCGATCTGTTCCGCAAGAACATCGGCGTGACCACGCCGCGCAGCGTCACCTCCTACACCGAGGGCGAGACGCACACGGCGTTCATCACCGGGAACGCCGCTTTCATGCGCAACTGGCCGTACGCGTACTCGCTGGCCGCCGACCCGAAGCAGTCGAAGGTCGTCGGCAAGTTCAGCGTCGCGCCGCTTCCGCACGGCCCGGGCGGGCACTCCGTCGCCACGGTCGGCGGCTGGCAGCTCGCCGTGAACAAGTACTCCAAGCACCAGGACGCGGCCATCGAGTTCGTCCGCTACATGACGAGCAAGCCGGTCGAGAAGTTCGACACGATCACGAACAGCAACGTGCCGACGATCCCTGCGCTCGCCAACGACCCACAGGTCAAGAAGGCGGCTCCGTACCTGAAGCCGGCCACGGCGAACGTCCCGCGTGCAACGCGCCCGAGCCAGCTCGGCGCGAAGTACAACGAGGGCTCGAAGGACATCTACCAGGGGATCAGCGAGATCCTCAACGGCAAGTCCGCCAGCAGCGTGCTGCCGGGCATCCAGTCCAAGCTGCAGGCGCTGATCAAGTAGCAAGCGCTTGAATCACCGGGGGAGGATGGCGTCTGTCATCCTCCCCCGCTCCGGCCGATGAGCACAGTCTCGACACCGATCCCGCCAACGACCAGCCGGTTCCGCCGGTCGACGAAGCTCCAGCGCCGGCAGACCCGCCTCGCGTGGCTCCTCCTCCTGCCGTCGCTCCTCGTCGTTCTGCTCGTCGCGATCTATCCGCTCGGCAAGACGATCTACCAGAGCTTCACGAACGAGGACTTCCTCGCGCTGGAGCCGTCGCGCTGGATCGGGCTGGAGAACTATCGCAACCTGTTGACCGGGCCAGACTCGGCCGTCTTCCGCAGCGCCGTCTGGGAGACGATCAAGTTCACGCTCATCACCGTCGGGTTCGAGTTCGTCCTCGGCCTCATCATCGCCCTGGTCGTCAACTCGAGCTTCAAGGGTCGCGGCGTCATGCGTGCGGTGATGCTCGTCCCGTGGGCGATCCCGACGGTCGTCGCCGCGCAGATGTGGAAATGGATGCTGGACGAGAAGTTCGGCGTCATCAACGACGCAGGCACGCGCCTGCATGTGCTGTCGCATCCGCAGGCATGGATCTCGCAGCCCTCGACCGCGCTCGCGGCCGTCTGCGCCGTCGACATCTGGAAGACGACGCCGTTCGTGGCGCTCCTGCTCCTGGCCGGCCTGCAGGTCATCCCGCAGGACCTCTACGAGGCCGCCGAGGTGGACGGCGCGAGCCAGCTACAGCAGTTCTGGAAGATCACGCTGCCGCTCCTGGCGCCCGCGATCCTGGTCACGCTGATCTTCCGGACGCTCGACGCGCTGCGCGTGTTCGACGTCTTCTACGTGTTCTTCGGCAACGCCGCGAACACCCAGACGATGGCGATCTACAACCAGTCGATCATCGTCGGGGACGGAAAGGTCGGCTACGGCGCGGCCGTCAGCGTCGCCATCTTTCTGATCATCGCCCTCTTCGTCGTCATCTACGTGAGCTTCATGCGGGTCACCGCCGACGACTGATATGAGCACAGCCACCGAGACTGCCCAGCCCGTCGCGCGCCCGGCCACCGGGAGCCGCGCCTTTCGCAAGTCCCGGCTTGGCCGGATCCTCCTCCGGAGCCCGTTCTACTTCCTCGTCATCCTGATCTTCGTTTACGCCCTCTTCCCGTTCTTCTGGGCGATCCGCTCCTCGTTCACGCCCGAGGGCGACCTGTTCACGACCCCACTGCAGTGGATCCCGAGCCATCCGACGTTCGACAACTACCGGACCGCGCTCAACGCATCGTTCTTCCGCGACGCCCTCATCAACTCGACGATCGTCGCGGGCACGGTCACGCTCGTGTCGCTCTCGATCGGCTCGCTCGCGGCCTACGCGCTGGGGCGCTTCAAGTTCAGGGGGCGCGGCTTCGTGATGTACCTGATGCTGTCGATGACGATCTTCCCGCAGATCGCCATCCTGGGCGCGCTCTTCACGATCATCAGCGGCCAGAACATCATCTGGTTCATCCACCTGCCGAACATCTACAACACGCGGTGGGCCCTCATCTTCTCGTACCTGATCTTCACGCTGCCGTTCACGGTCTGGGTGCTGACGAGCTTCATGCGCGCGCTCCCGCGCGACCTCGAGGAGGCCGCGTACGTCGACGGCGCGACGCCGATCCAGGTCTTCTACAAGGTGCTGCTGCCCCTGATCGCCCCGGGTCTCGTGACCACTGGGCTGCTCGCGTTCATCGCCGCCTGGAACGAGTACCTCTTCGCGCTCTCGTTCATCCAGGACCCGAGCAAGTACACGGTTCCACTGGCGATCACGAACTTCGTCAGCCCGACGGGCAGCTCATTCGCCGTGCCATGGGGCGCGATCATGGCCGCGACCGTCATCGTCACGCTGCCGCTGATCTTCGCCGTGCTCGTGCTCCAGAAGCGGATCCTCGCCGGCCTGACGGCCGGCGCCGTCAAGGGGTAGCCAAGCAGTCCGCGCGTACGAGTTAGTGGCGGACAGCCACTAACGAACTAGCTCAGGCGGACGCGGCCGCAGCCGCCGGCTCGGGCACCTCGTGGTAGATGCCCAGGCCCGTCTCCGGGTCGAAGAAGTGCATCTGCCGCGTGTCCACGGCCACCTGGATGTCTTCGCCCGCGCGCACGCGTGAGCGGGCTCCGAAGCGGCCGACGATCACCGTCCTGCCCTCGTCCGTCTTTTCGTCCGGCGCGCGGTCGTCGCCGACGTCCTCGACCAGCTCCATCACGTCCTGCGTGACCGCGGGGCGAGCGTCGATCGAGAAATGCACCATGACCTCGGAGCCGAGCGCCTCCCGCAGGGTCACCGATCCGTTCAGCATCGCTCCCTGCTCGGTGGCGCCCGCGAGCGACCGGTCCTCGAGGTCCTCGGGGCGGATGCCTAGGACGATGTCTCTGCCCACATAGGCCTTGATGGCCGGATGCTGGGCGAGCGTGTCGTTGTCGAGCAGAATCCGCTCGGAGCCGGCCTGCACGTAGAGCGAGCCGTTGTCGCCGCCGATGGTGGCCTCGAGCAGGTTCATGGCCGGGCTGCCGATGAACCCGGCGACGAAGAGGTTCACGGGGTCGTCGTAGAGCGTCTGCGGGTCGGCTACCTGCTGGAGCTCGCCCTTGCGCATGACGGCCACCCGGTCGCCCATCGTCATCGCCTCGACCTGGTCGTGCGTGACGTAGAGGGTCGTGACGCCGAGCTGGCGCTGAAGCTCGCTGATCTCGGCGCGCATCTGGACCCTCAGCTTCGCGTCGAGGTTCGAGAGCGGCTCGTCCATCAGGAACGCGGACGGGTTCCGCACGATCGCGCGGCCCATGGCGACGCGCTGCCGCTGGCCCCCGGAGAGGGCGCGCGGCTTGCGCTCCAGGTACGGCTCGAGGTCGAGGATCCGCGCCGCGTCGCGGACGCGCCGGTCGATCTCGGTCTTCGGCGTCTTGTGCAGCTTCAGGCTGAACGCGATGTTGTCGTACACGGTGAGGTGCGGGTAGAGCGCGTAGCTCTGGAAGACCATGGCGATGTCCCGCTCCCGGGGCGTCATGTCGTTGACGACGCGGTCGCCGATCTTCAACACGCCCTCGGAGATCTCCTCGAGCCCGGCGACCATGCGCAGGGCGGTCGTCTTGCCGCAGCCGGACGGGCCGACGAGCACGACGAACTCGCCGTCCTGGATGTCCAGGTTCAGGTCGTTGACGGCACGCGTGCCGTCGTCGTACACCTTGGCGACATGTTCCAGCTCAACGACGGCCATGCGGTCGACCCTCCTCGTCTTCGGCGTCCGGTACCGGAACTATCTCAAACGGCGGCCAGCGCGACCACCCGCTCGTCCCTGCCCGCGCGGTAGTCGCCGCCGAGCGCGCCGGACAGCTTCTCCTCGAGCTCGCCGGACGCGGCGAGCTCCTCCACGATGTCGGCGCCGCCGATCAACTCCCCGCCCACGAACACCTGCGGGATCGTCGGCCAGCCGGAGATGGCCGAGAGCTCCTGCCGGTAGCGGGGGTCGGGCAGGACGTCGACGGCCGTGACCGGCGCGCCCGCCGCCCGCAGCGCCTCGAGCGCCCGGTGTGAGTTGCCGCACATCACGAGCTGCGGCGTGCCCTTCATGAAGAGGGCAACCGGCTCGTTGTCGATCACCTGCTGGATCTGCTCGCGAAGCTCCATCTAGTCCCCTTTCGTCTTGATCCGCAGCTCGTGGATGGTGCCGTCCGCGAGCGGCTCGGCCAGCGCGTCGTAGACGAGCCGGTGCTGGTCGACGAGGCCGAGCCCGCTGAAGCGGGTGCTCTGCACCGTCACGAGGAAATGGTCGCCCGTGCCGGTGCGATCGAGGACGTCGACGTCCTCCGCCTCGGGAAAGGCGTCCACGAGCAGACCGCGGAGCCGCTCCACCGACATGCATGGAGCGTACCGGGGCAGCGATGATCTCCGCCGTGGAGTCGCCCTGGCGGATCGTGTTCATCTCGACCGTGCAGCCGGCTGTCGAGGGGTTCACCGCGTTCGCCCGCGCGCTCGGGCACGAGCCTGTGGCCGTCATCACGTCGCAGGGGCCGCAGGGCCGGCGCGAGGTGCACCCGGGGCGGCGTGACTTCTTCAACCAACTCGTGTGGGAGACGCCGGCCGACCTGGACATCGCCATCGCGCACGACCGCACGCGTGTGGCCCCGCTGCTGGCAGCGTTCGAGCCCGATTTCGTCCTCTGTCTCGGCTTCCCCTGGCGGCTGACACCCGAGGCGCTCGCGGTTCCCCGCCTCGGCTGCGTGAACTCGCACCCATCGCTCTTGCCGCGCTACCGCGGGCCCTCGCCGATCGCCTGGCAGGTGCGAAACGGCGAGCGCGAGCTCGGCGTCACGTACCACCGCATGGACGAGGACTTCGACACGGGCGGCGTGCTCGCCCAGGGGACGGTCCCGCTCGGCGACGACGACTGGATGCCCGACCTGCTGCCGCGCTTCGCCGAGCTCCAGGCGCGCCTGCTCCCCCTGGTCTTCGAGCGTGTGGCGCGCGGCGATCCCGGCGACGCGCAGGACGACGCCGGAGCGTCCTACGCCGGCTTCTTCGACGACGAGTACGGCGAGCTCGACTGGAGCTGGCCGGCGCACGAGATCCACCGTCGCGTCCGGGCCTGGAGCTTCATGTTCGCCTGGGGCGCCGGCGCACGGGCCGAGCTCGCCGGCCGCGAGCGGCAGCTGCTGAGAACACGCGTGGAGCGCGGCGCCACCGAGGGAAGCCCGGGCGACGTCCTGCGCCGCGACGGCGAGGCACTGCTCGTCCGCTGCGGCGAGGACGCCGTCTGGGTGCTCGAAAGCGCCTAGGCGGGGGCGCCGGCCCGGAGGGCCTGCGGGTTGTAGATCGCGTGGGCCTCGTGCCACGTGACGTCGGGCTGGCCGGCGATGCCGACCTGCTGGACGCCCGGTCCGAGCCGCTCCTGGAAGAACCGGTCGAAGTGGGCCGGCGACTCCCAGACGTCGACGACGTTGATGCCGCTGTCGTCGAAGTACGCGACGTGGAAGTAGGCGCCGTCCGGATGGTCCGTCTCCCACTGCACGAGCGGGCGAAGCTCGTCGTACTGCTCCTTGGTGATGCCGTTCCAGCGCATCTGCATGACGGAAGCCATGCGTCCCTCCTCTGTTCGGGGTCCCGTGCATCTTCGTGCGAAGGCGCACTACGGTTCAACTCCGTGGCGCTCTCCAACGACCACGCGGAGCTCGTCCCGCGGACGGCATTCGACGGGCCGGAGCTCCGCTTCGATCTCCCGGGCGTGTCGATCGGCGCCGCCGAGTACGACGAGGGGCCGACCGGGTGCACGGTGTTCCAGTTCCTGCCCGCGGGTGCCGCGTGCAGCACCGACGTGCGCGGCGGCTCACCCGGCCAGCTGGGCGGGTTCGAGTGGGTGCACGCCATCTGCCTGGCCGGCGGCTCGCTGTACGGCCTCGAGGCGGCGACTGGCGTCGCGGCCGAGATCCTGGCGCAGCGCGAGTACGAGGTCGGATGGACGAACATCCCGAACGTCTCGGGGGCGATCGTCTATGACTTCGGCCGCCGCGAGACCTCCGTCTACCCGGACAAGCCGCTCGGCCGCGCCGCGCTGGCGTCGGCGCGCGAGGGCGTCTTCCCGCTCGGCGCGCGCGGCGCCGGGCGGTCGGTCAGCGTCGGCAAGACGTTCGGGCTCGAGCGCGGCGAGCCCGGCGGCCAGGGCGGCGCCTTCCGCCAGGTCGGCGCGACGAAGGTGGCGGTGTTCGCCGTCGTGAATGCCGTCGGCGCGATCGTCGACCGCGAGGGGCGCGTCGTCCGCGGGCACATGACGCCCGCCGGAGAGCGGACGCCGCTCCTCGCCGGCGTCGAGGAGCGGCTGCTCGAGATCGCGCCCGGGAACACGACGCTCACGGTCGTGGTGACGAACCAGGCGCTCGAGCGCCGTGGCCTCCAGCAGCTCGGCCGCCAGGTGCATGCCTCGATGAGCCGGGCGATCCAGCCCTTCCACACCGTCGCCGACGGCGACATCCTGTACGCGGTCTCGACCGCCGAGATCGACGACGGGCTCGACCCGGTGACGCTCGCCGTCGTCGCCTCCGAGGTCGCCTGGGACGCCGTGCTCGCATCCGTCGCTTACACCGAGGGAACGGGGTAGCAGGCCCTCTCGTGAGGGGCGGGCGTGGCGGCGGCCGCCTCATCGCTCTCGATGCGGCTCTGCGGCGCTGACCATTCGCACTACTTCAACAACAACGCGGCGAACGTCACGGCCTTCGTCAACGTCGCCGTGCGCTAACGCCGGGTGCCGGGCACGAGCACGGGCCGCGGCGCGAAGCGCCCCTCGCGCAGCGTCCGCAGCCCATATGCCGTCATCACCAGCCCTGCGGCGCCCGCGACGCCGAAGGCGAGCTCCGTGCCGCCGACGTGCGCGAGCCAGCCGGAGAGCAGGCCGCCGATCGGCGCCGCTCCGGCGAAGGCGAGCAGGTACAGGCTGAGCACACGGCCGCGCAGGTGATCGGGGGCGGACAGCTGGAGGATCGACTGGCTGTTCGCCGTCCACGTCGTGAACGAGATCCCCGTGACGAAGAGCAGGATCGCGCAGGTGAGCAGGGTGTGCTGCGACGCGAGAGCGAGCATCGTGATGCTGAACGTGCCCGTGCCGAGGACCAGCGCCTTGAAGCTGGCCCGTGACCGCACCGCCGCGAGCAGCGCACCGAGGAGCGCCCCGGCCCCGAATACGGCGGAGAGCACCCCGAACATCTTGGCGCCCACGTGGAGCGTGTCGGCGGCGAGCACCGGCACGAGCACGTGGAAGTTGAACCCCACGGTGCTGACGACGAGCGTCATGACGAGCACGGCCCGGATCCGCGGGGAGCCGCGCACGAACCGAAGTCCCTCACGCGTCCCCTCGATCACCGTCGGCCGCTCCTTCCGCTCGACCGGGTACAGCTCCTCCGGCCGCATCAGCCAGAGAGCCACGAGCACCGCCAGGAAGCTGACCGCGTTGATCGCGAAGCAGACCCCGACGCTGGTCGCCGCGATCGCAAGGCCCGCGACCGCGGGCCCGAGCACGCGTGAGGCGTTGAACAGGCTGGCGTTGAGGGCGATGGCGTTCGGCAGCTCGTCGCGGCCGACCATCTGGTACGTCAGCGAGTTGCGGCCCGGCGCATCGAACACGAGCCCGACGCCGCCGAGGACGGCGAGTGCGTAGACCTCCCAGATCGTCGCATGGCCGGAGAACGCGAGCGCGGCCAGGACGACCGAGACGGCCATCTGGAACACCTGCGTGGTCATGACGAGGCGCCTGTTGTCGAAGCGGTCGGCCACGACGCCCGAGACCAGGCCGAACACGGAGAAGGGCACGAAGCGGCAGAACGCGAGGAATCCGACCGCGAGCGGCGAGTGCGTCAGATCGACGACGAACCACGCCAGGGCCGTGTTCTGCATCCACGTCCCGATGACCGAGATGATCTGGCCGGTGAAGAAGAGCCGGTAGTTCCGGTGGATCCTGAGGCTGGTGAAGGTACGGGCGCCGGCCGCTCGCAGCAGCCTCATCCGCCCACCTCGAGGAGCCGCTCGAGCGGGGCGAGCGCGTCGTCGAGCGCATCGAGCTCCGCCGGCGACAGCCGCCCCAGGCGCTGTGCGAGCCACGCGGTCCGCCGGCGGCGAACGGCGCGCAGAATGCGGTTCCCCTCGTCCGTGACCTCGAGCCCCACCCGGCGGCGGTCGTCAGTCGAGCGCACGCGGCGCACGAGACCGGCCGCCTCGAGCCGGTCGACGTGACCGGACATCCCGGCCGCCGACATGCCCTCGCGGGCGGCGAGCTCGCGCACGCCCGCGC
>Ga0136846_1221390_pt1 | contig 14641 bp, 12 predicted proteins | sample HopSoiMetagenom2_FD_96841 | JGI IMG/M metagenome (GOLD analysis project Ga0136846, IMG submission 96841) | Grasslands soil microbial communities from Hopland, California, USA - 2 Assembly 2016 (version 4) | ecosystem: Environmental > Terrestrial > Soil > Grasslands | place: USA: Hopland...
ACGTTGTTTCGGGTGCTCGTCGCCCCGGTTGCGCGACGGCCGCGACGGCGTCTGCAAGCCCCAAACTGCCGGTCCTATCGGCCCACATGAGGAAGATCACACTGCACAGTGGCACGACGCTCGCCAGCAACGCCAGCAACCAGGTACCGGCCGCCCATTTGAACGCGATTCCGACGAGCAGACCGGTCACCACGAAGGCGATGAAGATCAACCCATGGGTCATGCCGAACACCTTGACACCGATCTCGGTTCGCGGCGTGCCCAGGTATTTGAAGTACATGCCGATCAGCAGACCGACCCAGCTGACGGCTTCCGCCATGGCAATCAACCGGAACCAGCCGGGGGCGGACCGAAGGTCAAATGCGGGTGTCATGGGCGCCATTGTGCCCGAAAAACCCGCCCGCTACTACATCGCGTCGTAGACGGCTATCCAGCCCGCAGGACGAGCGCGTCGCCCTGGCCACCGGCGCCGCACAGCGCGGCCACGGCGTAGCCGGAACCGCGTCGTGCCAGCTCAAGGGCGGCATGAAGGGTGATCCGTGCCCCGGACATGCCGATCGGATGACCTATCGCGATGGCTCCGCCGCTGACGTTGACCTTCTGCGGATCGACGCCGAGTTCCTTCATCGAGGCCAGCGCGACCGCCGAGAACGCCTCGTTGATCTCGATGACGTCGAGCTGATCGACCGAGATCCCCTCGCGTGCAATGGCTTTCTTGATCGCGTTCGCCGGCTGCGACTGCAGGGTGGAATCCGGGCCCGCGACGACCCCGTGGGCGCCGATCTCGGCAAGCCACGTCAGACCCAGCTCCTGCGCCTTGCTCTTGCTCATCACGACCACCGCTGCGCCGCCGTCGGAGATCTGCGACGCCGAACCGGCGGTGATGGTGCCGTCCTTGCGGAAGGCGGGCTTCAGTCCAGCTAATGATTCCGCCGTCGTGTTGGCGCGGATCCCTTCGTCCTCGGTGAACTCAAGCGGGTCTCCCTTGCGCTGCGGGATCGTCACCGGCAACACCTCGTCGGCGAAGACGCCGTCTTTCCATGCCGCTGCGGCCTTTTGGTGCGACTGGGCGGCGAACTCGTCCTGCTCCGCGCGAGTGAACTGATCGACGTCGTTGCGCTGCTCGGTCAACGCGCCCATCGGCTGGTCGGTGAACGGGTCGTGCAGCCCGTCGTAGGCCATGTGGTCGAGCACCGTGACATCGCCGTACTTGTACCCTGCGCGGCTGTCCATCAGAAGGTGCGGCGCCTTGGTCATGGACTCCTGGCCACCGGCGACGACCACGTCGAATTCACCGGCGCGAATCAGCTGATCGGCCAGCGCAATCGCGTCGATGCCCGACAGACACATCTTGTTGATGGTCAACGACGGCACATCCCAGCCGATGCCGGCGGCCACCGCGGCCTGCCGGGCAGGCATCTGGCCCGCGCCGGCGGTCAGCACCTGGCCCATGATCACGTACTCGACAAGCGATGCCGGAACGCCGGCCTTCTCGAGCGCACCGGAGATGGCGATGGCGCCGAGATCGCTGCCCGAAAAGTCCCGCAGCGAACCCATCAGCTTGCCAACCGGCGTGCGGGCTCCAGCAACAATCACCGACGTCGTCATTAGTGCCTCCAAAGGGTTTCGAGCGGCTCCGAAGAGGCTATCCATTCCGCCCGAAGTATCGAAACCAATGTCGTTAGGTTACCTTTACGTTATGACCGCCGAGCAAGTCGATGCCCGCCCGATCATTGCCAGTGCGTTAATTACAGCAATTGATCATGTTGGCATCGCGGTGGCCGATCTCGACGCAGCGATCAAGTGGTATCACGACACCCTCGGCATGATTGTCCTGCACGAAGAGGTCAACGAGGGCCAGGGTGTGCGCGAGGCAATGCTCTCCGTGCGCGGTGCGCCGGTAGGCAGCGCGCAACTCCAGCTAATGTCTCCGCTGGACGAGAATTCTCCGATCGCGAAGTTCCTCGATAAGCGCGGCCCCGGGATTCAGCAGCTGGCCTACCGTGTCAGCGATATCGACGCGCTGACCGAACGGCTGCGCGAGCAGGGCATCCGGTTGCTCTACGACGCGCCGAGGCGTGGCACCGCCGATTCCCGGATCAACTTCATTCACCCCAAGGACGCCGGCGGGGTGCTGGTCGAGCTCGTCGAGCCTGCCCAGGAAGACCACCCGCACTAGGACCATCTCCGCGTCGGGCTGCGCGTAGTCCGGTGCGACCAGCATGGCGTGTGCCAATGCCGCCTTTCGTCGGCCGCATGCTCTCCGAGGTCCGCTGGCCACACAACCAAATGTGCTGTGCCCGTGCGAATCTCGTGATCGCATCCCGGGCAGCGATAGATCTTTGTGGCGCGGGCCGCCGCGATCGCCCTGACCTCGTACTGGTATCCGTCGGGTCCGGTCTCGATACGGCGAGGCTCCGGCAACGGAGGTAGCGAGCGTTGCCGACGAGGTGGCGTGCGGCGCCGGGGCATGTCGACCAGTCTGTCAGAACAGCCGGAACTCGTCGCTGTCCATGCCGCGCATCTGGTCGTAGTCCAAAGTCACGCAACGGATCCCGCGATCGATGGCAAGCGTTCGGGCCTGCGGCTTGATCTGCTGGGCCGCGAAGATTCCCGCGACAGGTGCCAACAGGGTGTCGCGGTTGAGCAGCTCCAGGTAACGGGTCAACTGTTCGACGCCGTCGATTTCACCCCGTCGCTTGATCTCCACGGCCACCGACCGGCCATGCTCGTCGCGGCACAGCAGATCGACCGGTCCGATCGCGGTCATGTATTCCCGACGCACCAAGGTGTAGCCGGTGCCGAGCAGCTCGACGTGCTCGGCCAGCAGCGCCTGCAGGTGCGCCTCGACGCCGTCCTTTACCAGACCCGGGTCGACGCCGAGCTCGTGGCTGGAGTCGTGCTCGATGTCCTCCACCGTGATGCGCAGCTGCTCGCCGGTTTTGTTTTCGACGACCCAGACCGGCACCGGGCCGTCCAGCTCCTCCGCGAGCCAGCATGGTGGGCTCATCCAGTTCAGCGGCTTATACGCACGGTCGTCGGCGTGCACGCTCACCGATCCGTCGGCCTTGAACAGCAGCAGCCGGCGGGCGGAGGGCAGATGGGCGGTCAGCCGCCCGACGTAGTCAACGGTGCACTGGGCGATCACGAGACGCACCCGAACACCTTATGCGGCATCGTCGGCAAATTAGGCTGGGGCCACGATGACGGTTGCGCACAGACTGGGCCGGGTTCTGGAGAAGGTCACCCGGCAGAGCGGTCGGCTGCCCGATACGCCGGAGTACGGATCCTGGCTGCTGGGCAAGTCCTCGGAAAGCCAGCTCCGCCGGCGGGTCCGCATCCAGGTGATCCTGACGGTGTTCATCTTGGCCGCCAACCTGGTCGGCATCGGTGCCGCGCTGCTATTGGTCACCGTGGCGTTTCCGGTGCCGAGCGTCTTCAGCGATGCGCCATTCTGGGTCACATGGGTGGTGTGCCCGGCATACATCGCCCTGGCCCTGATCATCGGCACGTTCTGGATCACGCGCCGGACGGTCAACGCGCTGCGGTGGGCGATCGAGGAGCGCACGCCGACGCATGAGGATCAGCTCAATGCGTTCCTGGCGCCGCGGCGGGTTGCAAAGGCGCACCTGATCCTGTGGGGCGTCGGGACGGCGCTTTTCACAACGCTGTACGGATTGCAGAACACGACGTTCATTCCGCGGTTCCTCTTCACAATCAGCTTCTCCGGCGTTGTCATCGCGACCGCCTGCTATCTGCTGACCGAGTTTGCGCTGCGTCCGGTGGCGGCACAGGCACTGGAGGCTGGCCCGCCGCCGCGCCGGCTCACCGCCGGAATCATGGGCCGGCTGATGATCGTGTGGCTGCTCGGATCGCTACCCGTCGTCGGAATCGCGCTGCTCGCGGTGTTCGCGATCTCGCTGCGGAATCTCACTGAGACGCAGTTCGCCGTCGCCGTATGGATTTTGGCGATCGTCGCGCTGCTCGTCGGCTTCATCTTGATGTGGATCGTGTCGTGGCTCACCGCAACACCGGTGCGCGTGGTGCGCGCCGCCCTCAAGCATGTGGAACAGGGCGACCTGGACTGCAATGTGGTGGTGTTCGACGGCACCGAACTCGGTGAGCTGCAGCGCGGCTTCAACACCATGGTGGATGGGCTCAAGGACCGCGAGCGCGTCCGGGACCTGTTCGGCCGCCACGTCGGCCGTGAGGTGGCCGCCGCCGCAGAGCAGCAGCGGCCCAAGTTGGGTGGTGAAGAACGCCACGTCGCGGTGATCTTCGTCGACATCATCGGCTCCACGCAGCTGGTCACCGGCCGGCCTGCGACCGAGGTGGTCGACGTGCTGAACCGGTTCTTCGCGGTGATCGTCGAGGAGGTCGACCGCCACCACGGGTTGGTGAACAAGTTCGAGGGCGATGCGGCGCTGGCGGTCTTCGGCGCCCCGAACCACCTCGACCATCCCGAAGACGAGGCGCTCGCGGCCAGTCGGGCAATCGCGCGACGTATCCGCGATGAAGTGCCCGCGTGCGAAGCAGGCATCGGCGTAGCGTCCGGGCAGGCGGTCGCCGGCAACGTGGGCGCCAAGGAGCGTTTCGAATACACCGTCATCGGTGAGCCGGTCAACGAGGCCGCTCGGCTGTGCGAGCTGGCCAAGTCCGCACCCACCTGCCTGCTGGCGTCATCGGTCACTGTCCAGAATGCGACCGAAAGCGAGCGTGGGCATTGGACTTTCGGTGACACAGTGACGCTGCGCGGCCACGACGAGCCCACCCGACTTGCGTTACCGGTCTAGCGGATCCCTCAATCCGGTTGAGAGCAAAGGGTTGTCAATCTGTAATCGCTTGCACAGCCCGCGCACATCGTCACCACAGAGCCATACAATGTCCACTGATTAATGTCACTCCGCGTGGCAGCGACTGCCGCATTGACGAGAAACGGAGTGAGGAAATGTCTTTCAAGCATGCGTTGTCTGCATCGGCTCTAGCAGCCGGTATCGGAGTCGCAGGACTGCTCGGTGTTGGACTCGGAACGGCCAGTGCAGATCCTTGGGGGTGCGACCGTCCAGGAACCCCACAGTGCGGTGACCACCGAGACGACCGTGGCCCAGGCCCCGTCGATTGGCACGGTCGCGGCATCGACCAGGGCCGGTTTGACCACCAGCCGTTCAACTGGAACGGTCAGCAGGTGAATCCCGTACCTGCCGGCGACGGCAACGGCTGGGGTTTCTGGTTCCTCGGGATGTGGATTCCGCTGTAACTCAAGATGGTTCGAGGCGGCTAGCCGAGCTGTTTGTTCGGTTCGGCAAAGCCGTCGTCGGCGAACACTTTTCGCCCCTTAGTACCCGTGACGTCCAGTATGAATTTTGTGGCTAGTTCGGCCTGATTTGAATTCTTCATCGGCGCAATCCATGACGTGACCGTCGCATCGGCGGCCTCAGGAAATGCGAACCACGAGACGTTGTCACCGGCGGTCAGCGCATCGGTCTTGAACACCAGACCGGCATCGACTTTTCCACTCGTGATGTCCTTGAGCACGTCAATGTCCGTCGTGTCGATGTTCTGCGGATGAAGCCGTACCCCTGTGCCGTCTTCGAGCTGCCGGGTTGCCGACCCACAGGTGCCGGGCGCCCCACAGAGAGCCACACGCACACCGGGTCGAGCCAGGTCTGCGAACGACGCCAGATTGTCGTGGTTGCCGGCGGCCGTGGCAATGACCAGGCTGTTCGCCGCGATCGGCACCGGAGTCGAATCGATCAGGCCGGCGCTTGCGATGGCTGACATGTTGTCGTGGTCGCCCGAAACGAACACGTCCGCGTCGTTACCGTCCGACAACTCCGCCGAGAGCTCCGACGAGCCGGCGAAGATGAATTCTACTGAGGTACCCGGGTTTTCGGCTTCGAATTGCTTGCCGATCGCGGTCAGGCTCTTGATCATCGCCGACGACGCGAACACCGTGATGGAGGTCGTGGCCAGATGCGATTGCGAGCCGCAGCCGCTCGCCGAGACCACCAACAGGATCCCGACTGCCATCATTTGCTTCAATCCGACGCGCATCGGTAGTGACCATACCGATCCGCACTCGGCAAACTAAGTTGCGATCCGCATGTTTTGTTGTGGACTTGCGCCCTATCCGCTGCGAATTACCTTGCGTTGAGCCCGTAATGCGTTGCTGCACGGCACGCTGGACGCTGTGGGCGAGGGTGAAGGCATGGTTCGCCTCGGGGCGACTGCCCCGATATCCCTGCGTTCACGTGCGGGTCGTGGATTGCTGATGGTCGAGGGGCTGGCAATCGGCGTGCTCGGCGGTGTCGCGCTGGCCTGGTCGATGGGTTACACGCGTTTCGCGGCGGACGGCATCCCGATGCTCGGTCTCAAGGTGACGCCGCTGCATGCGGGCCTTCTTCTTGTCGTGGGGTCGCTGGCTCTGCTCGCCTGTCTGGGACGCCGGACAGCTTTGGCCTTCAGCGCGCTCACGGCCTGCGGTTGGGCGGCGTTGACTATCGTCTGCGCGCTCAACGTCGCACATCACGCGCCGGGCGTGCTCGGGTTCGACCCGCGCGACAGTCTTCTCTACGGCATATTGTGCACCTACAACCTGGTGACGCTGTCTGTTCTGGCGCTGGCGCTGTCCACCGAACGCGCATGACGGCAGTCCGGGTAAGTAATTGTAGGTACTCACGTTCGGTGTCATATAGCGACGTCTTGACGTGCGATAACGCGACTTGTCTCACGTCGTGTCACCTGGATTTCGTCTCAGTTTCGTATCATTTCCTCAGCCGCACCGTCGGCGCCAGGTCTGTCGTCCGTCGATGAATCACATCCAATGACCGGAGACGCGGCAGGTTCGGCGTGTCCAGGTTGTGGCAGCCGCATGCGCACGAAGACGCTGAGCTGACGGCGCGGCCTCGACGTCAAGCTGGCCCGCCCGGCTGTTAGCGCGGGAGACGCCGAAACTATCCGGGGTCCAACAACCGGTCGCTTGAATGTGCCGGTGTATACGGTGCGATTATTCCAGGTGATGTTGTGCGGGAGGCCAACATTCACCGACACCAGTGGCCCAACGCGCCTCCTCTCCAGGCGCGAAATCGATAATTTGTTACAGCTCAGTCAAATCCCGGTAGTACGGACAATGCGGTCACAACAATCGCGGTCCCTGAAGCCATGGAGACGACGTTGCCGATGAACGGATGAAAATCGATGAGGAGTCTGCGGGCCACCGCCGCCGCAAGAGGTGGGCCGATTAATGCGCCGAGTACGGCGCCCGCGACAATCGACTGTAGAGTGCCGCCGAATGCCAAGATGACTGCGGGGGCGATCGACACCACGGGTACAAAGGTCGGATACCAGCCATACGATGCCCATTGCCGATGCCACAACGTAACGGCAAGCGCCGCGGTCAGGATCTGGCCGCCGACAAGCCGAGGGAGCAGTTGCCCGACCGTGCCCGCCAACGCCGGGTTCAGCAGATAGCTGATCACGGTGCCGAGAAGGAGTCCCCCACTTGCCCATTCGTTTCCGATGAACTGAGCATCGGTGAAGTCGGCCAGCATCCTGCGCCCCAACCACATCGGTCCTTGTGCAGCAGTGTCGACGAAGCAGTGCGGTAACACGGCATGACAGCGCGGCACGGTGACCGTCGGCGTGGGCATCCACGGTAGGTGTCGACACAGCGCAAAGGCGATTAGCGCGCTGGCCCACATCCCGGTCGTAGCCCCGATGACGTTGGGCAACCCGAGCGGCCGGCAGCCGAAGTTGACTGCTATCAACGCGATTGGTGTGGTTAGCCCGGCCCCCAGGATTGCGCCGGTCAGGACCACGGATCTTCGGGGGCCGTAAATGAGTACGACTGCAGGAGGCACCGAGGCGAACGGGACGAACGTGGGCTGCCAAAGACCCGAAACGTCGATGGTCCACGCCCACGCCAGGTTGCTGAGCACCAATCCCATGGACCCACTGCCGACTGCCGATATGAACAAGCCGGTGCCCGAGGTGACGGGAAAACCAGTCCACCGGCTGCGTCGGCGCTGAGCGCGGTGCGCGGCATAACCACCCAGCAGCATCAGTCCGCATGCCAATGCAGAGTGCGCGTAACCCGGCTCCGTCGCGTCGCCAAGCGTCCAGACCAGGAACGATCCGATTTTCGAGTAGTTGCCCTGCCAAGCGACGTACCCCGGCAGGACCGCAGGCATCGATGACCCTAGCCGGCCGACACCAATAAGCACGACTGTCGCGGTGCTTACGATCAGCGCCGCACTGCCCCAAAGAATGCACGGATGCGCTCGCTGCCTATGGGTTGCAGGAGGTCGCTCGACGGTGTTAGGTCTCTCAGACACGGACGGATTCATCCGCGCCGTAGCGCTTGCTCACCACGGATCTCCTCTCGACGATGGCCCGGTAGTAGCGGGTCGCATTATTTGGCAAGGAAATTCAGCAGCTCGTGGTTGACGTCCTCGGCGTAGGTCCACAGCAGACCGTGGGGTGCGCCGGGTATTTCGACGTAGTCAGCGCGTGGAAGGAGCGCGTGAAACGGCCGCCCGGTGATGTCGATCGGCAGGATCCGATCATGGGTTCCGTGGACGATCAGTACACCGATGTCGTAGCCATCGATCTTGGCGATGTCGGCCCTGAAGTCGGTTGTCCAGGTGATCACTGCAGCCACGGATGCGTACGCCGACGCCGAACATGCAGATTTCCAGGAACTTTCGATGAACTCGTGGCTTATCCGGTTGCCGAGGTTTTCGTCGGTGTTGTATACGTCGGCGTAGAACTGCCGGAAGAACGCGCAGCGGTCCTTGACTGCGGCAGCCAGGGCAGCAGCGAAAACACTGCCGTCCAAACCAAGAGGGTTGGTATCGGTTTTGAGCAGGAACGGCTCCATCGCTGCGATGAAGACCGCCTTGTCGACTCGGGCGCACCCGTAGGTTCCCAGGTAGCGCCCGACCTCTCCGGTGCCCATCGAAAACCCTGCGAGTACAACGTCAGTGACGTCAAGCACCTCCAGCAGTGTGTTGAGATCTGCGGCGAAGGTGTCGTAGTCATAGCCCACGGTCGCGTCATCGGACCGGCCGAATCCCCGCCGGTTGTAGGTGATCACCCGGTATCCGGCGGCCAACAACGCGGGGATCTGCATTTCCCAGGCATGTCCATCGAAGGGGAACCCGTGGATCAATACGACGGGTTGGCCGCTGCCGTGATCCTCGTAGTACAAGTCGATATCGGTAGCGTCTTCGACGTCCACGCAAATGAATGGCACGGCGGTCGCCTTTCAGCCCGGTGGCCGCTGGGTGTGGCCAGCACAGCACAGCCCCGGTCGTTGCCGAATCCTGGGAACACCCCAGTGCGCATTGTCACCTCGCGACCACGACGGCCGAGCTATGGGGTGCCGCTTTGGGTCGGGGCCTGTGCGGCCATGGCGGCCGCGAGCTGGCGACGGGAGGTCACGCCCAGTTTTCGGAAGACCTTGCTCAGGTGGTACTCGACGGTCGAGGTGGTGATGAACAATCGGCTGGCGATTTCGGCGTTGGTCACCCCGACGCTGGCTTGGCGCGCGACTTGCGTTTCCTGGGGAGTGAGGTCAAGCGGGTCATGCGGGCGCGGCGCGTCTCGTTTGGAGTGACCCGAGGCCCGCTGCTCTGATTGAGCCCGGTCGGCGAACGCCACGGCTCCCATCGCGGCGAACATGTCATGGGCGGTCCGCAGCTGCAGTTGGGCGTCGCGGCGACGTTTGCGGCGGCGAAGCCATTCGCCGTACAGCAGATGAGCGCGCGCGAGTTCGGTGCGCATCGCGGTCTTCGACAGGTTCCTGATTGCTTCTAGATAGAAGTCTTCGGCGTCAGCGTCGTCGGCCATCAACGCCGTCGATCGCGCCAGCACACCCAATGCCCACGGGGTAGCCGCAGCGCTGGCCCGCACGGTCAGGCGTGCCATCGCCGCTTCGGCCGACTCGCGGTCTCCCCCCCGCATGCCTGCCTCGATGACGTCAGGCAGCACCCGGTTCCCGAAACCCGGTGGGTCGTCCTGGAATATTTGCAGGCTCCATCTGAGCGCTTCCGGGTATCGGCCCATTCCGAGTTCCAGGACGGTGAGACCCATCAGCGCGAAGATCTCCAGGATCGAGGCGCCTTTTTCCTTGCCCCATTCCGCGGTCAAGGACGCCACTGCGCGGCTCTCGTCTTCACGGCCCTGCCACGCCCGCACCTCCAGCAGCACGCCGGTGGTCGCCGGCGGTGGCACGCCGATGAGCGCCGAAATTTCGGCCGCCTCGTCGTAACTGTTTTCGGCGTCAGTCATCTGCCCAGCCCAGGCCTGGCTCACCGACAGTCCCGCCAACGTGATGCGCAGAGCACCAAGGGCTCCGTGGCGGCGTTCAACGGCTTGGGCGCGCTCGAACATTGCGCGCCGAGCCTGCTCGTCCCAAACATCATCGGCGCCGAACCAGCCCAGAATCGTCGACGGGATATCGACCGGGGCTGCGGCTTCATCGGTGAACAACATCGCGACTGCGGCGCGCAGCAACGGGACCGCGTCGGCGTAACCACCGGCGATGCGGGTCGCAAAGCCGTCGAGAAGCAAATCTCGGGCACTGGCTGGCGCCTGCGGGGGCCGAGAGGCGGCCAACACCGCGTGCGCCACCTCATCCAGGGTGGTGTCGGCCGTGTACTGGCGCGCGACCACTGCAGCCTGGGTTGCATCGAAGAGGATCTCGCGCAGCAGGGGCAAATCGTTGGCATCGACCACTCTCGCGGCGTCGAGAAGAATGGCCGGCGCGTCTTTGTGCCGAGAAAAGAACACCGCGATCGAGGCGCGCATGCGTTGCACCGAAACGTGCATGCCGGCGTCGTCGAGTCCCGGCGTCGCGAGATCCAAAATGGCTTCGGCCAGCGGGCCGTCGCCGGCCGCCAGATAGGCCTCCGCTGCGGCCAGATAACGCATCGCGCGATGCCTTGAATCGTCGGACAGCTCAGCCGCTCTGGTGAGAAATGCGGCCTGCATTGTGTAGCCACCCCTGCGTTGAGCGCGCGCCGCCGAGGCCTCGAGGGCAGCGGCTATCGTCTCCTGCGGAATGGCTACCGCGGCTGCGCGGTGCCAGGCTGCCTGGTCGTCATCGCCGTCACTCTCGAGGACATTGGCCAGTGCATCGTGCACGCGGCGACGCTCGTCGGCTGTTGCAGCGTCGTAGACCGCGGAGCGAATCAGGGGGTGGCGAAAGGTGATTCGTGGTTCTAGCGAGATAATTCCTTGTGCCACAGCCGGGTCGAACGCGCTCAGTGCTAGACCAAGTCGTCTCGCCGCTCGTCCTGTCGTTGATGGCTCGTCGTCGGAGGATGCCGCGGCGACCAGCAGGGCGGTGCGCGCTTCCGGTGGTAGCAAGGCCACCTGCGCCAGGAAATGTGCGTCGACCCGGCGTCCGACCGGCAGGCGGGGCGGCAGCGGGAAGCGTCCTGACAATTGTTCGGCGGTCAGTTCCTTGGCTAGCTCGATCAGGGCAAGAGGGTTGCCGCCGGTCTCGTCGATCATCCGCGCCGATACTCGGGGGTGCAACGCCCCGGGGACGATCTCGTCGAGGACCGTCTGCGCTGAACCAGGTTCCAGCGGGGGGAGGCGCCGAGTCGGCACTCCGTCCAGGGCGGTCAGATCACCAGCCTGCTCGCGAGCGCTGAACACCACGGCAATCGGGTCGGCGTAGAGGCGCCGCGCCACGAATCCCAGCACCGCAAGGGATTCCTGGTCCAGCCATTGCGCATCATCGACCAGGCAGACCACCGGCCGTTCCTTCGCGACATCAGACAGCAGTGCCAGCGCCGCCAGGCTCACGAGGAATCGGCTCGGCGGTGGTCCTTCTTTGAGGCCGAACGTCACCTCCAGGGCACTGCGATGCGGCTCCGAAAGCATGTTCAAGCGGCCCAAGTAGGGCAGCACAAGGCGATGCAATGCCGCGAAGCCAAGTCGTAGTTCCGATTGCGCTCCGGCTATCCGAATGGTGGTGACATCGGCAGCGCAGTCAGCCACATACTGCAGCAGGCGGGTCTTGCCCACGCCTGGATCACCGATGAACACCAGTGCACCGCTGAGCCCGTCGCGGACGTCGGTCACGAGGTTGCGCAGCATCGCGCATTCCTCGGCGCGCCCGACAAGATTCTTTGTGTTCAGGCCCAGCGAGTCGTTCCGGTCATCGATCACGTGCGCCCTGCCGCTGTCGTCCAACGCAGACGGCTGTGCAAGTCCTCTGCCGGAATTGACTTCATACGAAATACTAGTCCGGCGAGGACGTCGCTGGCGGTTGTGCCGCCGTCGTCTGCGCATTCGGGCAACTCGCCGAGGCTGTTCGACGGGTCGATTCCACCACCGATTGGTAGCCGGACGGGACGCTGGCGCCGAATCACTGGGGTTTGTCCCGGATTCGCGAAAAGCTCTGACGTGGTCGGCTCAACAGCGTCGGCAGCGCCGACACACCGTGCCCACTGAGAGCCCGTGAGCGTGATTCACGGCAGATTCCTGAACAGGTGATGTCTATGAACGTTTTCGCTACGCGGTACAACACGGCGACAATCGAGGGGCTCGAGGTGTTCTACCGCGAAGCCGGCGATCCGAGTAATCCGACATTGCTGCTGTTGCACGGTTTCCCGTCGAGCTCCCACATGTTCCGCAACCTGATCAACTCGCTGGCCGACCAATACCATCTCGTGGCGCCAGATCACGTTGGCTTCGGCCGCTCGGCGATGCCGACGACGACCCAATTCACCTACAGCTTCGACCGCCTCACCGAAATCACGGAGGGCTTGATCGAGCACCTCGGACTGCAGCGATTCGCGCTCTATATTCATGACTACGGTGCCCCGATCGGCCTGCGGATCGCGAGCCGACGGCCGGAGCGGATCACCGCGTTGATCACCCAGAGCGGCAACGCCTACGTCGAAGGCTTCACCCCGTTCTGGGACATCCTGTTCGCTCACGCCAAGGACCGCGCCGCCAACGAGGACGGCGTCCGCGAGAAGTTCACGCCGGACACAACTTTCTGGCAGTACACGCATGGTGTACCCGCGGATCGGCTCGATCGGATTGCCCCTGAGGCTTGGCAACTCGATCAACTCGGCTTGGACCGCAAGGACAACGATGCCATCCAACTACAGCTTTTCTGGGACTACCAGTTCAACCTGGACGGCTACCCGGCATTTCAGGAGTACTTCCGCACCCACCAGCCTCCGCTACTGGTCACCTGGGGCAAGAATGACGAGATCTTCGGCGCCGCCGGTGCTGAGGCGTTCCGCCGCGATTTTCCCAACGGCGAATTCCATCTGCTCGACGCCGGCCACTTCGCTTTGGAAACCCACGGCGACGAAATCAGCGGCTACATCCGCGAGTTCATGCCCCGCGCGCTGGCTGGCACGCCAAACGCGGCAATGGTGAGCTGAACCAGCCGCACCGCCCAGGCGGTTCGGTTCGCGCCTCGAACCCGAACGGAGTACACGATGGTGCCTGTCCTGCAAGGCAAAATCGCATTGGTGACGGGCGGCACAACGGGCATCGGACTGGCTGCCGCTCAGCGCATCGCTGCCGAGGGCGCTCACGTCTTCATCACCGGACGCAGCCAACCCGGCATCGACGCCGCCGTCAGTCAGATCGGACCCAACGTGACCGGGATCCGCAGCGACATCACCGACTTCGACGATCTCGACGCGCTGGCCGATGCCATCACCGCTCATGGCCACGGCCTGGACATCATCTTCGCCAACGCCGGCGGTGGCGAGTTCGCCGCACTGCCAGATGTCACACCCAAACACTTCCTCGATACATTCAGCCGAAACGTCGGCGGAACGCTATTCACAGTCCAGAAGATGCTGCCCATCCTGAACCCTGGCGCCTCAATCGTGTTGTCCGGATCCACCTCTGCGTCCAACGGGACACCATCGTTCGGCGTGTACGCAGCATCTAAAGCCGCAATCCGATCGTTCGGACGAACCTGGGCGGCCGAACTCGTCGGCGACAACATCCGTGTCAACACCATCGTGCCCGGACCGGTACTGACTCCTGGCCTGGCCGGCCTCGCGCCAGCCGGCGAAGAACAGACCCTGCTCGACCAGATCGCGTCGACCGTCCCTATGGGCCGACTCGGCCGGCCCGAGGAAATTGCCTCCGCCGTAGTATTTCTCGCCTCCGACCAGAGCAGCTTCATGACGGGCGCAGAGCTGTTCGTCGATGGCGGAGAGGTCCAGATATGAAGTACAGCCGCAACGACACCGCAGTCGTCGTCATCGATCCTCAAAACGACGTGCTGAGCCCCACGGGTAAGAACTGGGACAGCGTCGGAGCCAGCGTGACACAGAACAAGACGGTCGAGCACTTGCTGGACATCTTCGCGGCGGCCAAGAAGTCAGACTTCGGCGTGTTCGTTTCGCCGCACTACTTCTACCCGACCGACCACACCTGGCTGTTCAACGGCCCACTGGAGTCAGATGAATTCCATAGCAACACTTTTGCACGTACTGGCGCCCTGACGCTTGAGGGATTTACCGGGTCCGGCGCCGATTGGCTCGATGAGTTCAAAACCTACATCGAAGACGGGAAGACAGTCGTCGCCAGTCCGCACAAGGTGTGGAGCCCGCAGAGCAACGACCTCCTATTGCAGCTCCGCAAGCGGGCA
>Ga0136846_1231358_pt1 | contig 14640 bp, 15 predicted proteins | sample HopSoiMetagenom2_FD_96841 | JGI IMG/M metagenome (GOLD analysis project Ga0136846, IMG submission 96841) | Grasslands soil microbial communities from Hopland, California, USA - 2 Assembly 2016 (version 4) | ecosystem: Environmental > Terrestrial > Soil > Grasslands | place: USA: Hopland...
ACGACCATGATGGACGAGAACGCGGCGCGGTCCGAGCCTAACGACGCAAAGGATGTCTACATCGAGGCGATGATCGAGAGTGCGCTGCGTTCGGCAACGCTCGCGGAAGAAGTCGGACTGGAGCATGACCGCATTCTGATCTCCGCGAAAGTGTCGGCGGTGCAGGATCTGGTGGTCGTGTATCGCCGCCTGGCCGGTCGGTGCGACTACCCGCTTCATCTCGGCCTCACCGAGGCCGGACTGGGTATGAAGGGCATCGTCGCGAGTACGGCAGCGCTGTCGATTCTGCTCGCCGAAGGGATCGGTGACACGATCCGCGTATCGCTGACGCCGAAGCCTAACGGGAGCCGCACCGAAGAAGTCCACGTTGCGCAGCAGATCCTCCAGTCACTCGGCCTTCGCAGCTTCACGCCGCAGGTGACGGCCTGCCCGGGCTGCGGCCGAACGACATCGACCTTCTTTCAGAAGATGGCGGAGGATATCCAGACCTATCTACGCGACCAGATGCCCGTGTGGCGGGACCGCCATCCCGGCGTCGAGGACATGCGCGTCGCCGTGATGGGGTGCGTCGTCAACGGTCCGGGCGAGTCGAAGCACGCGAACATCGGGATCTCGCTCCCCGGAACGTTCGAGGAGCCGAAGGCGCCCGTGTACGTGGACGGGAAGCTCATGACGACGTTGCGCGGGGAGGGCATCGTGCCCGAGTTCCTCGAGATCCTCGAGACGTACGTCGCGCGACGCTACCCGGCTCGCGAGCCGGCGACAGTGCTCTAGACGCTCGCGTCCACCTGGTTGTTACGCTCCCAGAGCTCGAGCGCGTGCGCCACGTTGTCGAGCTCGCGCATGATCGGCGCGTCGAATCCGACCTCTCGAAGTCGCTCGCACACCCGTCGGTACCACCGGATGGTGCCTTCCCGACCTATGGTGAATCGGCCCCATACCGTCTCGGGATAATCGGTTCGCTTGAGATCCGCGAGGATCGTGCTCGCGTTATGCACCTTGTCCGCCGCACAGACCCAGCGCGCGCGGTCGTTCGCCTGTGCGAGCCTGGTGAGATAGTCTTCCTTACGCTCGTCGGAAGAGAGCTCGATCCCATCGTCGTCCAGCTTCCGGTTCGTCACCGCGAGCACCGTCGCAAGCACCTCGTGGCCGAACTTGTCGGCGACCCGACTCTCGAGCATCTCGCGCGTGTACCCGTCGCGCATACAGTCCTCGATGACGTCGTGGAGTATGCCGGCAACGATGGTCTCCTCGTCCTGGCCGTAGCGCGTCAGAATGATCGCGACGTTCGCCGGATGCGTGAGGTAGGGAAGTCGGGTCCCCTTGCGCACCTGCTGGTCGTGGTGCTTGGCCGCGAACGCGAGCGCGTGATTGATGCGATCCGAGTAGCCGGTGCTCATGACAGCGGCGCAATGGCGAGAGAACGACGTCGAACGCGCGGACCGATAACATAGCGCGGGTACTGAGCGTTGGGCAGACGGATCCTCCTATACGAGTCGTGCCAGAATTGACGCGAAGGTGAGGTCCAGCACCAAAAGCCCGAGTCCCTGTACGACGACGCCGAGGCCGCCACCGAGGGCACGCAGGTTTCGCGCGGGCCGCCACGCGATCAACACTGCCGTGACACCAACGGCAATGATTCCAACGTCGAGACCGATCGCGAACCAGTTCAACCGGTCGAGTCGCGTCGCTCCCGATACATCGCGCATCGACAGGGCAGACCATCTCGCCGCCGCGATGATGAGTTCGACCGAGCCCCACGCGAGCGTCTGTGTGGCGAACCACAGGGCGATCGGTGCGCTCATCCGACGTCCAATGACAATCGTAACGACCGTCGTACCGAGCGCGGCACTCGTGACCGCCCAGATGAGGATGCGGATGAGGTGATTGCGCTCCGCCGCGAGGAGCGTATCGGACCACATGACGCTAACGATCCGCTTCGGCGAGCTTCACGTCGTTCACCGGGCGTTCGCCGGCGAACCAGTTTTCGAAGATCCACGGCGGATCGAGGCTCGGTGCGTCGGCCGACCAGAGCACGATGCCAATGATCCGCGCGCCATCGTCACGGAGTGCTGCGACTGCCGTTCGGAGTGTGCTCACGAGCGAATGCGCGAGATGGGCGCAGACGAGCACCGCAGGTACGACACGAACGTCATTCGCTTGGTCGAATGGCGAAACCACCACCGTCAACTCGTAATGACGCGCCGAGCGAACGATCGCCGCACGGAGCGTCTCGGCTTCGCGATTCGATATCGGGCCTCGGTGGTCTGCTCCACTCGGCACGACATCCACCCATCGATCGCGGCCGACCGGCGTTTGAATCGCCGCTGCCGAGAGATCGACAGAGCCCGTGAGCACCTCAGCTACACCCGATGAGGGCGGGAGACGAAGAACTGACGCGAGAGGTTGCTTCTCCAAGTCGGCATCCACGAGGAGCGTACTCCGCATCTCGTTCGCCGACACCGCGGCAATGTTGGCGGCGATGGTCGCTGTGACCGCTGGAGTATCTCCTGCCACCGTGACAATCGCACGCGTTGGCCCTGATACGCTCGCGTGCGATGCGAGCAGACGATACGCGTCGGACGTCGGGTCGATCAGCGGCGGAAGTCGAAGATCGGCTTTACGCCGGGCGCGTTCGGGCGGAATCTGACGTGGCCGGACGACGGCGAGCACCCGCTCTCCTGTCACACGTTCCGCTTCCTGTAAGTCCGAGACTCGAGGTCGGCTGACCTCGACCATCAGCGCAATCGCGAACCCGATCGTGAGACCGACAACTAACGACGCACCGAGAATCGCGATCGGCGGCGCGATAACGTTCGCTTGTGCGCGGGCCTCGCGAAGCTGACGCTCGGTGACCACGTTCGCGCGCCTCGCGGCATCGAGCGCGCCAAGCGCGGAGTCGCGTCGCGTCTGCAGTGCGTCACGGCGCAGCAGCGGGCCTAACGTATCGACGGTGATGACTACCGGGGCAGCGGTCGGCGGAGGCCTGAGCAGCGCTAGTGAATCACGTATCGTGTTCTGTCGCGCTTCGGCTATTGCCTGGATCGATCGCCCAATCGCGGTCGCACGGGCGGTAAGCGCGACGAAGATTGGATCGACACCGCCTCCTGCACCGAACTCGTCGCGTTCGCGTTCGACGTCGGCCAGCGAATCGAGCATCGCCCGCACGCGCGAGTCGGCGGCGAGCGCTCGGCTTTCGCCAAGAGCGCGGTAGGACTGCGGGAGAGGAGAGTTTTCCGCGCGCTCGAGCAATCGTGCCAGCTCGCTTGCTCCGACCGCGAGGGAATCACGCCTGAGGCGCGCTGCCGCGGGGAAGGTGTCCGCCGGTGGAGCGTATGTCGGTCTCGAAGCCAGTGTGCGACGTGCGACGAGCACTGATTCGGCGAGCGCGAGCCTCTTCGTTGCGGTGTCGACTGTGGTCAGTAGCGCGACGGTATCACGCCAGTGTGTGGAGAGGGGCGCTATTTGCTGCGAGGCACGGCGCGCGTTTCTCGGCGTCAGCACCAACAGCATCAGTGCAATAGTGAACACCGTGCCGGAGATCGCTGCGAGGCGTAGCGGGCGCCGAAGCGTGTTTCGCGCTCGCGCCGCCACCCACGCCGCCCGCATCTCGGCGCGACGGCGTCGCGTATACCGCGGAACTGCTCCAGTGATCGTGTCGACCATTCGCTCGCGATAATCGAAGCAGCGGGGCTACCGCGCAAGCGTTCACGCGATCCGTTGACGACCGGCAGTCGTGCGGCGCTACAGACAAACGTCGGGGGTAAAAACAACGCGGAGGCGCTCTCGCGCCTCCGCGTTATTCACTCCATCGAAACTCGCTCGGCGCGTGACTCGCGCCGGGCGTGGACTTACTGAACCGTGATCGTGCCCTTCATCCCCATCGCAAGGTGGGGCGTGCAGTGGAACGGATACGTGCCGGGCTTGATGTTGGCGAACGAGATCGTGTACGTCTGGTTCGGGTTCACCTCGAGCGGGCTCGAGAGCTCGCCCTGCTGGTCCGGCATGTTCGCCGAGAGCTGCGGCTTGACGTCCGCCGGAATCGTCGCCGGATCGAACGCGACGTTGTGGGGGCCGCCGGAAACCATGACGAACTTGACGCCGTCGCCAGCCTTGATCTTGATGTCCGCCGGCTCGAACCGATAACCCTTGTCGTCACCGACCATCTTCACTTCGACCGTCTGACCCGTGATCGGCGCCGCAGTACCAGCTGGTGCTGCAGTCGCCGGCGCGGCGGTCGTCGCCGAATCCGCCTTAGGAGTCGCCGCGGCAGTCGCCGCCGTGTCCGTCGCCGCCTTCTCGCCACCGCCACCACATGCACCAAGCGCAATCGTACTGCTCACGACCACAAATCCGAGAAACCGCATTTCCTGAGGCCTCCAGTGCCGTACCAAATAACTGCGTGTGAATGAAGCCGAGACCTCCCAATGCGTGGTCTCAGAGCATTGTGAATTTATTCACATGGCCCCTGGAACGCAAATAGCCTCGGTCTTCGAAATCGTCGAGTCGCGAATTTTGGTTGCAGCCTCCATACCGCCAGCGCATTGACGCTTCGTTCGTCGGCCGATTACGTTGCAGCCATGTATCCGCCCAGCGTTTGCCATCACTACACGCACACCAGCCACGTCCTTCGGGTCGGGGCCGTTTGCGTGTAAGCGGATGAGCGACTGATACATTCGCGCCAGACACCGAACGCCGCGGCCCGTCTCCCGACGGGCCGTTTTCTTTTCCCGAATCGACGATTCCATAACAACCCCTGCCATGCTGAGAATCGCGCTACCGAATAAGGGGCGCCTGGCTGAAGAGACCCGTGACCTGTTCGAGGACGCTGGCCTGCCTATCCGCGCACGGGGCGACCGCGCACTTACCGCATCGCTCGGTGGCGAGTTCGAGGCGATATTCGTGCGGGCCCAGGACATTCCCGAGTTTGTCGCGGATGGCGCCGCCGACGCCGGGATCACCGGATGGGACCTGGTCTGCGAGTCGGAACGCGATCTCGACGTTCGTCTCGACCTGGGGTTTGGCAGTTGTCGGCTCGTGGTCGCGTCACGTGAAGAGAGTGGCATCCAGCAGCTCGATCAGATCGTCACCGAGCGCGTGGCGACGGTTTTCCCGCGTGTGACACGTCGTTTTTTTGAGCGCCGTGGCTGTCGAGTCGAGATCGTCCCTGTGTCAGGGGCCGCCGAAATTGCTCCGCACCTCGGGATAGCCGACATCGTGGTCGACCTGACGTCAACGGGTTCCACGCTCAGAGTGAACGGCCTTCGTGAGATTGCCACGGTTCTCGAGTCAACGGCGCGACTTGTCGCGCGGGCAGCCGATGCCGATCGCCTTGACTCGGGTAAGCGGCGCGCACTCGATGACCTGGCGGACGCGCTCTCGAGCGTGTTGCGTGCGAGAGGACAGCGATATGTCATGGCCAATGTCCCGCGTTCAGCGCTCGACCGGGTCAAAGAGGTACTGCCCGGCCTGAGCGGCCCGACCGTCATCGACATCTTGAATGCAGGTCAGCACGTTGCGGTGCACGCGGTCGTGCCGGAGACGGCGATCTTTCGCACGATCGCGCAGCTCAAGGCGTTAGGCGGCGCGGGAATACTCGTGACTCGGATCGAGAGGCTCATGCCATGAAAGCGGGACGCATGCGATTCCGCGGGCCGCTGCACGCGCTGAGCGATGCGGACCGCGTCCAGTTGCTCGAACGTGCCCCCGTCACTGACGACATGGTGCGCACCACGAGCGAGGCGATCATCGACGTGGTTCGACGCGACGGTGACACCGCGCTGATCTCGCTTGCCAGGGAATACGACAAGGTCCGGCTCAAGTCACTCGAGGTGCCGCGCGACGAGTGGACGGACGCGCTTCGATCGCTCGATCCATCGCTGCGGGCGGCCATGGAGCGGGCTGCCACGAACATCCGAGCTGTCCACGTCGCCGCGCTGCCCCAACGCGTTGAAATCGCTCCCGAACCCGGCATTATCGTTGGCCGGCGCCCCGATCCGCTGCATCGCGTCGGCGTATACGCGCCGGGCGGTCGCGCAGCGTATCCCAGCAGCGTCCTCATGGGCGTGATCCCGGCGCGCGTCGCAGGCGTCGCAGAGGTCATCATTTGCGCGCCCCCGACCTCAAAGGGACAGCCAGAGCCTGCAACGCTCGCGGCGGCCGAGTTGTCCGGGGCCGATCGAGTGTTCGCAGTGGGCGGCGCGGGAGCGATTGCCGCCATGGCGTACGGCACAGCAAGCATTCCTCGCGTCGACCGCATCGTCGGTCCGGGAAACGCCTACGTGGCGCAGGCGAAGCTCCTGGTGTCGAACGTCGTGGGCATCGACTCTCCCGCCGGCCCGAGCGAGTTGCTGATCGTTGCCGATGACTCGGCCGACCCTGCGCATCTCGCCGCCGAGTTGCTCGCCCAGGCCGAGCACGATCCAGAGGCGGTCGTCGCGCTCGTCACGACGGACGAGACGTTAGGCGCCAAAGTAGTCGACGCCATCGAGAAGTTTCTGCCCGTCCAGGCGCGTCGCGCGATCATCGAGCGCGCGTTCGCTGAACGCGGCGCAATCCTCACGGCGCCGTCGCTCCGCGAGGCGATAGCGTTCGCGAACCTGTTCGCGCCAGAGCATCTGCTGCTCGCAACGCGCGACGCCGACGCGCTGCTCGGTGACATTCGCTCGGCCGGCACCGTGTTCGTCGGCGAAGTGAGCTCGGTGACGTTCGGCGACTACATCACCGGAGCGAACCACGTGCTCCCGACAGGCGGGTTGGCGCGCTCGTACTCTGGCTTGAGCACGGCGGATTTCGTCCGCTGGACGACATACCAGCGCGTCGACCGCGACGCGGCCGCCCGACTGGCTCAGGACGTCGCCGTGTTCGCGGAGGCGGAGCATCTGCCGGCGCACGCTGCTGCCGCCCGGGCGTGGAGGCAATCCACTTGACACCGCCGACCCCATCATCGTCGCCGAGCGAGTCGCTTCGACTCGGACGCGCGACGATTCGCGATGTCGTGCCGTATCCCACGGAGCGTTTGCCGTGCACGGCCGACTTGAGTGATAATACCAACCTGTTCGGCGCACCGCCGGCTGCGCTTCGGGAGCTCACAACGGCCGGCCGCGACGAGATCACGCGGTATCCCGGCCTCCACGCCCGAAGCCTCCGTGAGGCGCTGGCAGGCTACGCTGGCGTTCGTTCGGATCAGGTCGTGAGTGGCTGCGGATCCGACGACGTGATCGACTCGGCAGTGCGCGCTTTCGCGGAGCCCGGGGAGCGTCTCGCCTACTCCGACCCGACGTTCAGCATGATCCCGGTGTTCGCGAAGGTGAATGGCCTCGTCCCCACACCCGTTCGGTTCGCGGCCTCGGGCGACATCGACCCGGAGGCATTGCTCGCGACGGACGCGCGCATCATCTACATCTGCTCGCCTAACAACCCGACCGGCAGTCTGGCGGCTCGTCGGTCGGTCGATCGCGTGATCGAGCGTGCACCCGGTATCGTGATTATCGACGAGGCGTACGGCGAGTTCACCGACAGTGGCCGAGTGGGCGAGGCGCCCGAGCATGACCGCGTATTGGTCACGCGCACCTTGTCGAAGGCGTTCGGAATGGCCGGCTTTCGCATTGGTTACGGAACCGGCGCCGCGTCTCTCGTTCACGAGATCGAGAAAGTACGAGGGCCCTACAAGGAGAATGCGCCTGCCGAACGCGCCGCGGCGTGTGCCCTTCGCGAGGATGTCGCGTGGATGCGCGACCTGGCGGCCAAGGCGGTTCAGAACCGTGAGCGGTTCGCTGGCGCACTCCGCGCCCATGGGCTCGACGTGCTTCCGTCAGCCGCCAACTTTCTCCTGGTGCCGATCGCGAATGCGGCACTCGTCGCACAGCGCATGCGAGAGCGCGGGATCGCGGTTCGTCCGTATCCGGGCTTGCCGGGGATCGGTGATGCGCTTCGTATCACCATTGGACCGTGGGCACTGATGGAGCTCGCCTTGGATGCGCTGCTCGGAGCACGCGCGTCTGTCGTGACGACCCAGCCGGGGCGATGAAAGTCACCATCTTCGATTACGGCGCGGGGAATATCCACTCGCTCGCGAAGGCGCTTGCGGCGTTCGAGGCAACGGTGGAAGTGGAGACGGACCCGACTCGGGCGATCGAGACGGACGTTCTGGTGCTGCCCGGTGTCGGAGCGTTCGGGTTGGCCGCAGAGCGCTTGGCGGCCGGTCGACTCGCCATGCAGGCGGCCCTGCGTGACGGGCTGCCGTGTCTTGGCATCTGTCTCGGCATGCAGCTGCTGTTCGACGTGAGCGACGAAAGCACGCCTAACGCGCGAGGTCTGGAGATCTTTTCTGGAACGGTCACCCGACTCAGGGCGCAACGCGTCCCGCAGATCGGGTGGAATGCCATCGACGCCGCGGACGATGAGCTGTTTGTGCGTGCCCCCCTCTCGTACGCCTATTACGCGAACAGCTACGTGTGCCGGCCGGTCGATGACGCGGTCGTTCGTGCATGGAGCACGCACGAGGATGACCGATTCGCGGCTGTCGTACGCGCGGGTCGTACCGTCGGCGTGCAGTTCCATCCCGAGAAAAGCTCGGGCCCCGGCTTGCGCTTTCTGCATGCCTTCCTCGACGACGTCACCTCATGATCGCCATACCCGCGGTGGACCTGCGCGAGGGCGCGTGCGTTCAGCTCGTCGGAGGAGACTATTCTGACGAACGCGTTCGTCTTGCGGACCCGGTTTCCGTCGCTCGTGAATGGGTGCGATACGGATTCCGTCGACTCCACGTGGTCGACCTAGACGCTGCAACGGGACGCGGGTCGAACCGCGATGTCGTACACGAGATACTCCGGGAGATTCCGGTCGAGGTGCAGATCGGCGGCGGAGTCCGGAGCACGACCGCGATCGATGAGCTGGTCGGCGCCGGAGCCTGCGCTGTCGCTCTCGGTACTCGGGCGTTCGAGGACGCTGACTGGCTCGGGCGTGTCGCCAACGCGTACCCTAACGAGATCATCGTTGCGGCCGATGTGCGGGATCGCCGCGTCGTGACACACGGCTGGACGCGGACGCTACCGCGAGAGATCATCGACGTCACGGAAGAGTTGAGCGCGCTACCCCTCGCGGGCCTGCTCGTCACCGCCGTCCATCGTGAAGGGCGGATGCAGGGCACGGACCTGTTTCTCATGGAGGACGTGGTCGAAGCAGCGAGCTTCCCCGTATACGCGTCCGGTGGGATTGCATCCGTTGCCGATCTCCGAGCTCTTGCCGACCGCGGCGTCGCCGCAGCGATCGTCGGCATGGCGCTGTACACCGGCGCCATCGATCCGTGGCAGGCAGCCGAGGAGTTTGCGGAATGAGTGTTGTCGAACGGCAGACGGCTGAGACCCGCATCCGCCTCGAGATCACGAACGGGGACGGGCGCTCGACTGTGGCGACCGGCCATCGCTTCCTCGATCACATGATGGTGACGCTCGCGAGATACTCCCGCCTCGACCTCTCGCTTCAAGCGTCCGGCGATCTGAAGCATCACCTCATCGAGGACGTTGGAATCGCCTTCGGGACCGCCATCGCCGATCAAACCCCCATCACGTGTGCGCGATACGGGCACCGCACAGTCCCCATGGACGATGCGCTCGTGGAGGTAACAATCGATCTCGGAGGGCGGCCGTACTATCGCGGCCCGGTTCCCAGCTCGCTGTACGATCACTGGTTTCGATCGTTCGCAGATCACGCGCGCGCCACACTCCATGTTCGGGTGCTTCGCGGCGCCGATCGACATCACATCGTCGAAGCCGCATTCAAGGCACTGGGCCTCGCGTTGCACGACGCCCTCATCGACTCCGGTACGGTTTTCAGCACGAAAGGCAGCGTTCGATGGTGACGCGCCGACTCATTGTCTGTCTCGACGTGAAGGGCGGCCGCGTCGTGAAAGGCGTCCAGTTTGAATCGTTGCGGGATGTCGGTGATCCGGTCGAACTCGCTCGACGATACGAGGCGGATGGCGCGGATGAAGTCGTGTATCTCGACATCTCGGCCAGCTTTGAAGAGCGGTCGACTCTGCTCGACCTCGCGAGGCGAACGGCCGAACGTCTTTTCATTCCGCTGACCATTGGGGGCGGGATTCGCTCGGCTAACGATGTCGCGCGCGCACTGCGCGCCGGGGCCGACAAGGTCGGTGTGAACACCGCGGCCGTCGAATCGCCGGAGATTCTGACCGAGTGCGCCGTTCGATTCGGCTCGCAATGTGTGGTCGCGAGTATCGATGCCAAGCGGCACGGCGAAAGCTGGCTCGTATACACGCGAGGCGGAAGGACGCCGACGTCGCTCGATGCAGTGACGTGGGCGCGCGAGTGCGTTCGGCGCGGCGCGGGTGAGCTCCTCGTCACGAGTATCGACCGCGACGGTGCACGTACGGGCTACGACCTCGAGCTGACTGCGACGATCGCGAATGCTGTCGATGTTCCAGTAGTCGCGAGCGGCGGTGCAGGATCGCCGAGCGATGTGTGTGACGCACTCGTGCGCGGCCGCGCGGACGCAGCCCTGGTCGCCGGCATCCTGCATGAAGGCGTGACAACCGTACAGCACATCAAGACAGAAATGGCCCATAACGGCATACCGGTGCGCGCGGCATGAGCGCGGTCCGAAATGAGACGCTGCTGCAGGCGGTGTCCGAGGTGGCTCGACTCACTGGCCGAGTTGCACTCGCGCACTTTCGAACACGCCTCGACGTTGAGACGAAGCGCGACGGGAGCCCGGTGACTATTGCCGATCGCGCCGCCGAGCAAACTGCGCGCGAATGGATCGCTACGCGGTTCCCGCACGACGCGATTCTCGGCGAGGAGTTTGGCCCCGAAGGCGACGAGGGAGCGCGTCGCTGGTTCATCGACCCGATCGACGGCACGAAGACCTTCGTGCGTGGCGTTCCGCTTTGGGGGACGCTGATTGGCGTGGTGAGCGGGGACACTGTGCTCGCGGGCGCGATCTACTGTCCTGCGGTTGACGAGATCGTTACCGCTGCCGTGGGCGAGGGCTGCTGGTGGAACGACGCTCAGTGTCGCGTTTCGGAGCACGCGGAGATCGCCGGCTCGACGCTGCTCACGACGGATGTCCGGTTTGCAGGTTTTCCCGATAGGGCAGCGCGGTGGTCGGCGCTCGCAAACGAAGCAGCGGTCGCGCGGACATGGGGCGATTGCTACGGTTATCTCCTCGTCGCGACCGGACGAGCCGAGTTGATGGTGGACAATCTCATGTCGCCGTGGGACTCCGCCGCGCTCATCCCGGTGGTGCGCGAGGCCGGGGGCGAGTTCAGTAACTGGGATGGTCGCGTTACACCATTCGGAAGCGGAGCGATGGCCAGCAATGGTGTCATGGCCGGCTCGTTGCGCGCGAGGCTCGGTGTGCCCTGGCCGCCGCCGAATGACCCGAACCAATGACCCAAATGGCGCCGGCAACGTCTGGAGCACGCCTAACGTGATAACGATCGATCTCGAAGCGCTCGATTTCGAGAAGGGCGGGGGACTAGTTTCCGTCGTCGTGCAGGACGCGACATCGGGAGCCGTCCTCATGACCGCGTTTGCCGACCGGGAGGCGCTGGAGGAAACGATCGAGACCGGGGAGATGCATTTTCGGTCTCGCTCGCGCGGCCTCTGGCATAAGGGCGCCAGCAGCGGCAACACGCAGCGCGTCGTCTCCCTGGAGGCTGACTGTGATGCCGACGCGGTGCTCGCACGCGTGATCCCGGCCGGACCAGCGTGTCACAGAGGCACCGCGTCGTGCTTCCCGACGACGGCGCTTCGTGGCGACGCCATCGCGGACGTGGATGCGACAATCGCGGGGCGCCTAACGTCGCCGGCGCCAGACCCTGGTGGCGATCGTGCCAGCTACACGCGGCGCCTGGGCGCCGACCGCAATCTTCGACTCAAGAAGCTCGGCGAGGAGTGCGCCGAGCTCGTCGTGGCGTGCGCGGATGATGATCGCGCTCGGGCGATCGAGGAGGCGGCGGACCTGCTGTACCACACGCTGGTGGCCCTCCGCGCAGTCGGGGCGTCGCTTGACGACGTGCGGCGCGTGCTCGCCTCGCGCCGCCGCGACTGAAACCCGAATTGGGTGGAGGGTCAGAACCCCTTCAGCGTGCGAGCGGAAAGTCGGCGGGAGTCACCGACGTAGGCGAACCGTATGCCCCTCATATACTGTCGCGCCACGCGCTGAACATCTTCGGGACTCACTTCCCGCAGCTCGTCCACGAACAAGTCTGCGATCCGGAAATCGCCCCGGAATAACTGCGCGCGCGCGAGGAAGTTCGCCTGCTCGGCGTTCGTTTCGTTATTGAGGAAGTATTCCGTGATGAACTGCTGCACCAGACGCTCGAGTGCCTCGCGATCGATCGTACCCTGTTGCAGCGCCATGATCTGCTGCCGCATGAGCGCCAGTGTCGTATCGGGCGACACAGTGGTGACGTACAGGCCGCCTGACGCGATCGCACGTTCGACGAACGGGGCATCGACAGCGTACGTGAGGTTTCTGCGCGAACGGATCTCAGCGAACAGTTGGCCCGAAAGCACCGCGGCCGCGACCCGCAGTACCTGGTAGTCCTTGCTTCCGGCTGGCGGGCCGACGTAGTAGCCAAGGATGTAGTTCGTGGGCAGCGATCGGGACTCGATCGCAAAACCGGCGCCTCGCTCGGGGAGCGTGTCGGGAAGCGTCCATCGATAGCTCCCGGTCGGGAGCTTCGCCAATGTCCGCATGATGACTTTCTCGACTTGAGCCCGGGGAATGTTTCCCACGATGACCATGAGCATGCGCGACTTCACGATCTGTTCGTCGTGATAGCGCCGCAAAGCGGCAACCGTCAGGCGGGCCAGGGAGCGCTCGGTGCCTAACGTGCTGCGTGCATAGGGGTGCCCGGAAAAGGCGAAGCTGTCGGCGATGAATGAGACGAGAGCGTCAGGGTTGTCGCCTCGTTGTCGCACCGCGGCGAGTAATTGCTCGCGAACCAGGTTGACCTGGCCGGAGTCGAGTGTGGGGTGCATGAGCCGGCTGGCAAACACCGACCACGTGGAATCGAACCCGTCACGCGTGGCGCGAAGACCGAACATCGTCCAGTCGGTCTCCGGATCGACGACGATGGTGCTGCCGAGACGCGAGAGCATTGTGCGGACGTTTCCGCCGGCGTATTCCCGGGTACCTCGATCCGACGCCTCGAGGAGAAGCGGCTCGATCCCCGCGTTATCATCGTCGATCTGACGGACGCCACCGAGAAGGTACACGTTCGCGGCCACGATATCGTTCGCCGGCGTCAGGCGATGAATGACCCGCACGCCGCCGATTTCATACGCCGTCGTCAGACTGTCGTGGAGCGATGCCTTGGTGCGCGATGTCTTCGGAATCGCGTTCTCCACCTGGGCCTGCAGGACACCGCCGGTTGTCAGGATCGACAGTATTCCGAGAGTGAGCCCGACGCGCCGCATTGTTGTGGCCACGGTGTTGTTCACTGAGCGATACTCCGCGGCAACAGGTCAGCCGTCGTGAGCGCGATCGACTGCCGTGCGTCAGCTGGTATCACTACGCCAGTCACGCGCGGCTTACCGACGATGTACTTCGCGGCGTAATTCCGCAGATCCGCGAGGCTCTGCTTCGCCATGTTGTCCACGTACCCCATGTAGTACTCGAGGTCAGCAACGCTCCACCAGAAGCCGATCGTCTGGCTGAAGCCCGATGCTCGCTCTCGACCGAACGCGGAGCTCACGGCGCGTTGTGCTTTCACTGCCTCGAGCTCCGGCTTCGAGATGTAGCCAGGCTCGGAGAACCGCTGGATTTCCGCGTCGAGCGCCGCGAGTGCGCTCTTTAACTTGTCAGGGGTCGTCTGCCCACTGATCGTGATCGGCCCGACGTGATCGAGCGTATAGTAGTTGACGCCGATCGACTGCCAGAGGCCGGTGTCCACGAGCTTCTTTTGAAGCGTGGAGTTGGGCTGATTCAGCGCATCCGAGAACACATCGGCGGCATACGTGGCGTTAGGGTCTTTGCGCACACTTGGCCCTTGCCACTGTATCTGAACGGTTACGGCACCCACCGGCTGCTCGATGATCAATGCCTCGCTCTTCTGCAGCGGGGGGATAGGCGGAATCGGGTCCGCAACGAACGGGTCTGCCCCTTTGGCCCAGTCTCCATAGGTCCTTTCGGCGAGCCCGAACACGCTGTCCGGCGAGACATCGCCGGTGACGATCAGCACCGAGTTGTTAGGCACGTAGTACTTGCCCTGGATCTCGCGCATTTTGGCCGGCGTGACCGTCGAAATCACGTTGCGATCGCCGATCACGTTCTTGCGACTCCATTGGCCGGGGTAGAGTTGCTTGCCCATGGCTTCCTGCAGCCGGAAGAACGGATTCGACTCGTTGCGGTCGTACTCGCCGATCACGACCTGTCGCTCGCGATCGATCTCTTCCTTGAGAAAAAGCGGGCCCCGCAGCGCATCGGACAACGCATCCATCCCATCCGCGAGGCTGTCGGCCGGAAGCGTCATGTAATACGCGACGCGCTCTTCGTCCGTACGTCCGTTGAACACGGCCCCGAGTTCAGCAGCTCGGTCGATGAACTGGTCCGGTTCGGGCAGATGCTCGTTCGCCTTGAAGAACATGTGCTCGTACATGTGCGCCAGCC
>Ga0136846_1238667_pt1 | contig 14637 bp, 12 predicted proteins | sample HopSoiMetagenom2_FD_96841 | JGI IMG/M metagenome (GOLD analysis project Ga0136846, IMG submission 96841) | Grasslands soil microbial communities from Hopland, California, USA - 2 Assembly 2016 (version 4) | ecosystem: Environmental > Terrestrial > Soil > Grasslands | place: USA: Hopland...
GATGCGATGCAAGGCGCTCCGAGCGCCGTGTGGCGAGCCACACAAGCGAGGAGCAACGCCGCAGCGCGCCCGCCCTGCGCCCCCAAAACGGGAAATTGTTTGGGGCCATGTCCTTATGTGCTTTGCGTTGAAGCGGCTCGCGCCTTTGCGTCCGACATGTAGGCCTCGGGATCGAGGCGCCGCATCTCGGCTTCGATCCAAGTCTCGACTTCGCGCATCAAATCGTCCGGTTCGCGTCCGATCGACGAGATGGGTTTACCGATTGAAATATCGACAACGCCCGGACGCAGCATGAACGACTTGCGCGGCCAGCAGCGCGCCGATGTCACGGCGATCGGCAGCACCGATGCCCCCGTGGTCACTGCAAGCCGGGTGCCGCCCCCCTTGTACTTGCCCCGCATGCCTCGCTGAATGCGTGTTCCCTCTGGAAACATGATCACCCAGTTGCCTTGTGACATGAATCTCTGGCCCTGCTCGGCCACGCGGCTCCAGGATTCGGCATGCTTGCTGCGATCGATGTGGACCATGTCGAGACGGCCCATGGCCCAGCCGAAGAAGGGAATCATCAGCAGCTCGCGCTTGAAGACATAGGCGAGCGGATGCGGCATCAATTGCGGAAAGGCGAAGGTCTCCCAGGTCGATTGATGCTTGGGCAGCACGACCATCGGGCCACCGGTGTCGGCGGCCTCGAGCTTGTCTTTGCCGATGATGCGCCAGCGCACGCCACAAATGAATCGTGCGCCGTAGATGGCGATGCGCAACCAGTATGTGGTGAACCAATACAGCGGAGTGCCCCGCATGAAGATCGACGCGATGAGCGAGAAGATCGCCCAGGGAATCACAGTGGCTGCCATCCAGAGGACGAACAGCGCAGAGCGCAATGACCAGAAGAGTTTTTGCATCAAATGCGAGTGCTTCAAATCAATCGGCCAAAACCGGAATCGTTTTCACCGACGATGCCGCGCGCCTGGCGCTCTTCCTGGATGATCGCGTCGGCGAACGCACCCAGGTCGGCATGCACACTGGTCCTCGGCACGAGCTTCACGATGGCCGCGAGTTCTGCGTCGGTGAGCGCAGCAGCCTTGCCGGTGCGAACGAAGTGAGTCGGGCAGCCAGCGGCCACGCCGGCCTGCAGGTCGCGCAGCGAATCCCCTACGAAGGGCACGTCTTCCAAATCGACCCCGTAGCGCTCGCCAATCTGCAGCATGAGGCCTGGCAGCGGTTTGCGGCACTCACATTGGTCTTCCGGCACATGTGGGCAGAAGAACACCGCATCGATGCGACCACCTTGCTTGGTGAGCAACTGATTCATGCGGGCATGCATGGCATTGAGCGAGGCCATGTCGAAGAGACCTCGACCAAGGCCCGACTGGTTGGTCGCAATCACCGTATGCCAGCCAGCGTGATTGAGTCGCGCGATGGCTTCCAGGGCACCCGGCAGCGGGACCCATTCTTCCGGCGACTTGACGAAGTCGTCCCGATCTTCATTGATCGTGCCGTCGCGGTCGAGGATGACGAGTTTCATGCGCGGGCCTCAGCGACTCGTCGACGCGCCCAAGCACGGATCCCATCGAGCGGATGGGTCGCTTTGATCTGTTGTTGGCGGTTCATGGGCGGATTATTCAGCGACCGGCTTCAAGTCGCCAGCTTTGACAAATCGGCCACACGGTTCATCGCTGCGTGCAACTGGGCCAGAAGGCCCAGGCGATTTGCCCGAAGGACAGGATCGTCGGCATTGACCATCACGTTGTCGAAGAAGGCATCCACCGGGGTCTTCAGTGCGGCAAGGGCTTGCAAGGAGGCGGTGTAGTCACCGCTTGCAAAGGCGGCTTCGGACACCGGGCCGACACGCTTGAGTGCTTCGTACAGCGCGTGTTCGGCCGGCTCCTGCAGCAAGACGGTGTCGACCTGAGTAAGAAGCGCGCCCCCGTTCTTCAACTGCGCAACCGTCGCGTCCTCGCTCTTCTTCAGAATGTTGCCCACGCGCTTGTTCGCGGCGGCCAGCGGCTCGGCTTCGATCAAAGCCTTGAAGGCCCGCACGGCCGCAAGGCGCTTGGGAACCTGCATCAAGCGCTGTGGCAACTGTGAGATCACCGCATCAACCTCTTGCGCGCTGTAGCCTTGTTCGCGCAGGCTACCGGCGAAACGATCGTAGATGAAGCTGGAAATCGTTTCAGCCGTGTCCTTGGCGAGTTGATGTGGTTCGATTGCCCGAACCTCTTCCCCGTTCGGCTTGCGGACCAGTCTCAAAATATTGAACGGGGAGAATGGCTCAAGCGCAAAACGAATCGCTTCCGACAGATCGACAGGCAAGCTCTTTTCAACCAACAAGCGAATAACACCCAGCGCATGGCGGCGCAGCGCAAATGGATCTTTGTCGCCCGTCGGGGCCTGCCCAATTCCAAACATTCCCGCCAGGGTCTCAAGCTTGTCGGCCAGGGCGACAACCACACCGACCGCATTGCGCGGCAGATCATCGCCCGCGAAGCGCGGCTTGTAGTGGTCTTCAATGGCAGCCGCGATGTCGTCGCCAAGCCCGTCGTGCTTGGCGTAGTAGCCGCCCATGATCCCTTGCAGCTCCGGGAACTCACCGACCATGTCGGTGAGCAAATCGGCTTTCGCGAGATTGGCTGCTTGATCGGCTTGCGCCGCCAGCTCCTCGCCGCCAAGTTGCTGCCCGATCGCCTTCGCAATCATGCGAACCCGCTCCACCCGTTCGCCCTGCGTGCCCAGCTTGTTGTGATAGACCACCTTTGCCAAGCCCGCAACGCGCGACTCCAGCGTCTTCTTGCGGTCCTGGTCGAAGAAGAACTTTGCATCGGCCAAACGAGGACGAACGACACGCTCATTGCCTTCGACCACTCGGCTCGGGTCTTGCGGGCGGATGTTGCTGACAATGAGGAATTGGTTCGTCAGCTTGCCCTTGGCATCGAGCAGCGGGAAATACTTCTGGTTGGCCTTCATCGTGAGGATGAGGCATTCCTGCGGAACGTCGAGGAATTCGCTCTCGAACTGGCACAGCAGCACGTTGGGCCGTTCGACGAGCGCGGTCACTTCGTCAAGCAAGGCCTCGTCGGCGATGGGCTTGAGTCCCTGCTTTGCGGCAGCGGCGTCGAGTTGCCTGACGATGTCAGCGCGGCGCTCGGCAAAGCTCGCGATCACCCCGCCTTCGTCGAGCAGTTGCGCTGCATAGTGATCGGCGTCTCGCAACTCCAAGACCGCCTTGGCGGCTTCGAATCGATGACCTTGCGTCGTGCGACCGGCCTTGAGACCGAGCGCGCTCACCGGCACCACGTCGGCACCGTGCAGCGCCACCAATCCATGCGCCGGGCGGACGAAGTTCACGCTGGTCCACCCGTCTTCAAGCTGGTACTGCATCACCTTCGGGATAGGAAGCTTTGCAATCGCTTCTTCGATGGCTTTCTGCAATCCTTCAGCCAGCGTCGCGCCCTTGACCAGGCTGTCGAAAAACAGCGCTTCGGCCTTGCCGTCCATTTGCCGCTTGAGCGAGGGCACGGCACCCGCATCCACACCCACGGCAGCAAGCTTCTTGAGCAATGCAGGCGTTGGCTGACCATCGGCGTCAAGACCGACGCTCACCGGCATCAGCTTTTGCGACACGGACTTGTCGGCAGCCGCGGCGGCCACGTTGGTCATGTGCACGGCCAGCCGTCGCGGCGACGCAAACGAACTCACTGCCGCTGACGCAGCGCTCAACCCTTGCGACTTCAGGCTGTCCGACAGCGAAGTCGCGAACGACTCGCCCAGCTTCTTCAAAGCTTTCGGCGGCAGCTCTTCAACGAACAGCTCGACGAGCAGATTCTTGTGCGTCATGGTGCTCATGTCTCTCACGCTGCCTTCTTCTCGATCTGGGCGACGACTTCATCAGCCCAGGCCTTGGGCGCCATGGGGAAACCGAGTCGCGCGCGGCTCTCCAGGTAGCTTTGCGCAACGCTTCGCGCCAAGTTGCGGATGCGGCCGATGTAAGCGGCACGCTCGGTCACGCTGATCGCACCGCGTGCATCGAGCAGGTTGAAGGTGTGGCCGGCCTTCAGCAGTTGTTCATAGGCGGGCAACGCAAGCTTCTGCTCCATGAGGTGCTTGGACTGCTTCTCGTGGCTGCCGAAGGCGCCGAGCAGAAAGTCCACGTCGCTGTGCTCGAAGTTGTAGGTGCTTTGCTCGACTTCGTTTTGGTGATACACGTCGCCGTAGCTCAGCGCATCGGTCCACTTCAGGTTGTAGACGCTGTCCACGCCCTGAAGGTACATCGCCAGTCGTTCCAGCCCGTAGGTGATCTCGCCGGTGATCGGTTTGCAGTCGATGCCTCCCACTTGCTGGAAGTAGGTGAACTGCGTCACCTCCATGCCGTTGAGCCAGACCTCCCAACCCAGGCCCCAGCAGCCGAGCGTGGGATTTTCCCAATCGTCTTCGACGAAGCGGATGTCGTTGGTCTTGAGGTCAAATCCCAGCGCTTCCAGCGAGCCCAGGTACAGCTCGAGAATGTTGGCCGGCGCGGGCTTGAGCACCACCTGGTATTGGTAGTAATGCTGCAGGCGGTTGGGGTTCTGGCCGTAGCGGCCGTCTTTGGGGCGGCGGCTGGGCTGCACATAGGCCGCCTTCCAGGGCTCGGGCCCGATGGCGCGCAAGAAGGTTGCCGTGTGGCTGGTCCCCGCGCCCACTTCCATGTCGTAGGGCTGCAGCAAGGCGCAGCCCTGCTTGTCCCAATAGTCTTGGAGGCGCAGGATGATTTGCTGGAAGGTCAGCATGGTGTCGATGGGGTGGTGAACGGCGGAAACCGGCAAGTTTACTGGGCGTGTCGACATTCACGTCCCATCGCCCCTGGGGCCAGCCTGAGCGCACCTCGAGCGCCGCCGCTCCGATCGCCGCCTGGCCGCCCATGGCCATCTCAACGCCTGTGCCGCATCCCCGCAAATACCGCCACCACCAGAGCCCCGAAGAGTGCGAGCGGCCACAGGCCGTAGCGGCTACACCACCACGCGAAGGGCGTGAGGCCTTCACGCCCTTGCACATTGCCTTCGAGAAAACCGACAGTGAAGGGCTTGAGGGACTGCGTCACGTGGCCCCGGTGGTCGATGATCACCGTCGCGCCCGTGTTCGTCGCGCGCATCATGGCCCGCTCGAATTCGAGCGAGCGCATGCGAGAAATGTGCAAATGCTGGTCGACCGCGATGGTGTCGCCGAACCAGCCTATGTTGCTGATGTTGGCGAACATGGTCGGCGCGCGGGCCGGGTTGGAAAAGCGTGCAGCAAGTTCTTCGCCGAACAAATCTTCATAGCAGATGTTCGGACCGATCCGCTCGCCATTGACCACGAACGACGGCGCGTTGAGCGCTCCGCGGTTGAAGTCGCCAAGGGGGATGTTCATCAACTGCGTGAACCACTTGAAGCCGACAGGAATGAACTCGCCGAATGGCACAAGATGGTGCTTGGCGTAGCGGTAGTCCTCCTTGGCGCCGGGAGAAAAACCCACTGCGGAATTGGTGTAGCCCGTCTGTTCGCTGCCCAGCGGGACCCCGAATAGCGCAGAGGTACGTCCGCTCGCGAATCGTTTGCGAAGATCGTCCCAGAAGCCTTCAGGCAGTTGCTGCGGGAGTAGCGGGACCGCCGTTTCCGGAGCAATGACAAGGTCGCTGCGGGCTCCGACGAGGCCCTTGACATGCCATTCCAGGGCGGCACCCAGGTGGTCGGACGCGAACTTCTCTTCCTGCGGAATGTTGCCCTGCAAAAGGGTGACGGACAGTGTATGGGTAGGCGTGGTGAAGCCTGCCCGCGTGTTGGCAGTCACAGCAAACACTCCCACCGCCACGGCCGCACCCACCCATCGACGCCTGGCCTGTGCGAACGACAAGGCCGCCCACGCCGAAATCAGGGCTGCCATGAACCCGATGCCGTAGACGCCCACGAAGGGCGCGAGCGAGGCAAGCGGCCCATCCACGTGTGCATAGCCCGAGGCCACCCACGGAAAGCCGGTGAAGATCACGCCACGGGCCAGTTCGGCAAGCATCCACAGCGCCGCGAACAACAGGGCGTCAAGCCACGGCTTGCCGAAACGCCAACGCGAGAACGCGCCCATGGCGGCCGCGAGGTACACGGACAGGAACCCGCTCAAGGCGAGCACGGCAAGCAAGGCCATCCAGCCGGGCAGTCCACCGTAGCGGTGCATGCTGATGAAGAGCCACCATGTGCCGGTGGCCATCCATGCCGTGCCGAAGAGCCAACCGAGCGCCGCTGCCCTGCCCGCCCCGGTCATGACGCCTCGCCAGGCGAGCCATCCGGCGCACATGAGCTGCAGCCACCACGCCTCGGTGTAAACGTATGAGGCAGTCTGCAGCGCTCCGGCCACCGCAGCGACGACCAGATCGAAGGGAAGCGACAGCGGCCGTACTGGCAGCGCGGGAGGAAGCGGCCCCGCCATCAGGCGCCGTCGCTGCCCAGCGCTTCTTCGGGCGCGCGGGTGACCTTGAACCAGCGCACCGCACCGCCGCGGGTGAGCATGACAGTGAACACCAGCCCCCCCAGCGTCAGCGCTTCGCCACGGCGGGGCACGCGGCCGAGTTCATGCGCCACCAGCCCTCCGATGGTGTCGAAATCTTGCTCCGGCAGCAATGCGACGAAGGATTCGTTCACCGTGCGGATGTGCGCGTCGCCAGCCACCCGGTGACTGCCGTCGGCAAGTGTGTAGATGCTGGTGTCGCCGTCTTTTTCGTCGAATTCGTCCTCGATCTCGCCGACGATTTCCTCGAGCACGTCTTCGATGGTGATCAGCCCCGCCGTGTTGCCGAATTCGTCGATGACGATGGCGAGGTGGTTGCGGTTCGATCGGAAATCGCGAAGCAGTTCGTTCAAGCCCTTCGATTCGGGAACGTAGACCGCCGGCCGCAACAGCGTTCGCAGATTCAATTCCGGCGACCTCTGCAACTTGAGCAGGTCCTTTGCCATCAGCGTACCGATGATGTTCTCGCGCTGGCCCTCGTAGACCGGAAAGCGCGAATGGCCGGCGCCGATGACCAGGTGCAGCACGTCGTCGTAGGGCGCGTCAATGCTCAGCAGATCCATGCGCGGAGCTGCGACCATCACGTCGCCTGCCGTCATGTCGGCCATGCGGATCACGCCCTCGAGCATCATGCGCGACTCGGGCGGGATGAGTTCGCGGTCCTCCGCGTCGGCCAGCGTCGAAATCAACTCGTCGGTCGAGTCGGGGCCGGGATGGACAAACTCGACGATGCGCTGGAAGAGGTTGCGCTTGTCGGTCGTGGAAGATGGGTGCGGTCGCTCGCCGGACTTGGCGCGGCCGCTCTGGCCTGAATGTGGATCGGACATCGCACAGTGGCGAGTAGTGGGGAGAGCGCCAGCTTAACCCAACAGGATTTCTCAAGTGTGCTAGCTTGACGGGTTGATTTCCGACCCCGGGGCCCCAGATCGCGAGGGCCGCACCACTGCTTCAGGACTTTCACCATGGCCCTCATCCCCGCCACCATCCTCACCGGCTTTCTCGGCTCAGGCAAAACCACGCTCTTGAAGAGGGTGCTCACCGAGGCTCACGGCCAGAAGATCGCCGTCATCGAAAACGAATTCGGCGACGAGAACATCGACAACGAGATCCTGGTGCAAGACACCAGGGAACAGATCATTCAACTCAACAACGGCTGCGTGTGCTGCACCATCCGCGAAGATCTGCGCACTACCTTGAGCGATCTGGCGGAGAAAAAACGCAAGGGCGAACTCGATTTCGACCGCGTGGTGATCGAGACCACCGGCCTGGCCGACCCAGGCCCGGTCGCCCAGACCTTCTTTATGGACGACGAGATTGCAGAAAGCTACCTGCTCGACTCCATCCTGACGCTGGTGGACGCCAAGCACGGCCAGGCCCAACTCGACGATAGGCAGGAGGCTCGCCGCCAAGTCGGGTTTGCCGACCAGATCTTCATTAGCAAGGCCGACCTCGTGGACGATTCTGCCGTCGAGGACCTGGCCCACCGCGTCAAGCGCATGAACCCGCGCGCCCCTCAGCGCCAGGTGAACTTCGGCGAGGTGCCGATTTCCCAGGTGTTCGACCTCCGCGGCTTCAACCTGAACGCCAAGCTCGACATCGATCCGGATTTCCTCAAGGCGGACGACCACGATCACGACCACCATGATCATGACCACGACCATGGCGAGCATTGCAACCACCCGCACCACCATGCGCACGACGACGACGTCAAGTCTTTTGTATTCCGATCGGATAAGCCCTTCAACCCCGCCAAGCTCGAGGACTTCCTGGGTGCCATCGTCCAGGTCTACGGCCCCAAGATGCTTCGCTACAAGGGTGTTCTGAACATGAAGGGCACCGACAAGAAGGTGATCTTCCAGGGCGTGCACCAGTTAATGGGCAGCGATCTCGGTCCGAAGTGGGCGCCCGGCGAAAAGAAAACAAGCAAGATGGTGTTCATCGGCATCGACCTGCCCAAGGATGTGTTCCTTCAGGGTCTCGACCAATGTCTGATCTGAGAATCCTTGCAAAGTATTGCCGATGTTTGGAACCTCTGGTTTCCATTCGAGGTAATCAGAGGGCGGTGCCTGAACACAACGTAGCTACAATCCGCGGCGCCCAAATTCGCCCCGATGTTGAAAACGCCGAGGTCAGAGCGGGTATAACCGCCGTTGCGAGGAGACTCATGTGAGCAAGACCCCGGCAAAGCAAGCAAGTCCCACGAAGGCCGCGGCGAAGACGCCAGCGGCCACGGCGGCGGCAAAGACGGCAGCACCCGCGAAAGCGGCGGCAAAGGCGGCGCACCACGCTCCGTCCAAGACCACAGCCAAGGAAACGCCCGCGTCAGCCAAGCACACTGCCCCCAAACTCGCCACTGCGCATCCGGCTGTGCACCATGCTCCGGCAGCCAAGCCAGTGGCGCAGCAGCCGCCGACCCCGCCCACGCCGACATCGCCCAAGCGGTCAGGCAAAACCCCACCAGCGGCTCCGGCGGCATCACCCCTTCCTCCTCCGACTTCCCGATTCGCCGACCGGTTCGCACCGCCCCGCCCCCCAACCCGACAGATGAACAACGACGTAGTGGATACCCCAAAGCACGAATACAAGTCCGACCCGAAGCTGGCCAACGCATGGAAGACCAAGGCCGGCCGCGACCTGACCGAGGCCGAACTCATGGCCATGCCCGACAACGAGTACATGAACGACAAGCAGCTGGACTTCTTCCGAGCCCGGCTGCAAGTACTCAAGGACGACCTGCTGTCCAACGCTGGCGAAACGACCGAACACCTGCGCGAAGACACCTCCATCGTTCCGGATCCGGCCGACCGGGCGACCATTGAGGAAGAGCATGCACTCGAACTTCGCACACGTGACCGCGAACGCAAGCTCTTGAAGAAGATTTCACAATCGCTGTCCCGCATCGAGGCTGGCGATTACGGTTTCTGTGACGAAACCGGCGAACCGATCGGCCTCGGTCGACTGATTGCTCGGCCCACCGCTACACTGTCGCTAGAGGCTCAGCAACGCCGAGAGCTCAAACAGAAGATGTTCGGCGACTGAGAGGCTGAGAGTATTTCGATCATGCCCGCTCATCACGCCAAAAGACCCCTGCTCGTCGTTGCAAATGCTCGCCATAGCCCTGGCTATGGCTGTGCTTTGCGCCTAGATCAGGTGCCTTTTGACGTGCTGCTCGGACACGCTCGAAAAACTCTCAGCCTCTGAGCAGTCGCCTGCATCCGTCCATCCGACGCGGCAGTACCCCGACATGGCGGAACCGAAAGACACGACAAGTTTCTTCCGTAAGGTCGTGAAGTTCGTGGCCAATCCGGCCACGGAGTGGAGCGATTTGGGACCGCCTTCAGCAGAAGCGCGGGAGAGTGAATTCGCCAAGTCGGAATTGAAGGCGATGATCGAGCGCAAGCGGCGCAACGACTTCGTCCGCAAACGCGAGTTCGACATGCTTCGCAAGGTGCGCCGAGAGGGCTTGTCCAGCGAACAGCTCGCGGCCCTCGGCGGCTCGTCCAGGATTGACGATTCCGAAGCCCGCATCGACAGCGGTGCCAAGCCCGACAGTGGCGTCAAGGCCAAGATCGACGAGATCGAGCAGCAGATGGTCGGCGACGGCTACCACGGCTCGCAGCGCCGCACCCCCGAGTTCTACAACGCCCGTACGCAGCCGGTGCCCATGGATCGAACGCCGGCTGCGCGCCAGAGCACGCACGCACAGCTCGCGGCCGCGCCGGACGACGGTCGATTGATCGACGCCGGCAGTCCGAGCGACAGCGGCAAGCTGACGACCGCATCGGCCGCCGCCGCCGTGGTAATGAGCTCGAGCATGTCACCGCTATCGCCCCTGGCGCTCGACATCGCGTCGTCGGACTTCGCCAACCCCTTTGCGGTTGAAGTGAGCGAGGTTGCCCACGACCCCGAACTCGATGAAGCCGTCATCGCGTTTGCGAATGCCGATTTCGAGTTGTGCGAACAGTCGCTCTCGACGCTCACCGGCTCGGGCGGTAGTCGCGCGCAGCATGCCGAAACCTGGCTGGTATTGTTTGACCTGTACCGCGCAATCGGCCAGCACAGCAAGTTCGAGGCGCTCGCACTGGACTATGCCCAGCAGTTCGGTTGGTCGGCGCCACAGTGGTTCTCGATGCCGCAACTGATGGCGGAGTCGGCGAACGCAGATGACAACGTTAAGCCACGCACCGCGCGCCCCGAGGGCCAGGTTGGCTGGATCTGCCCGGAAATCGTCGACGCTGAAACCGTCGCCAAGCTGCGATCGCAGACCCTTCAGATGCCCCTTCCCTGGGTGTTTGACTGGGGGCAAATGAACAGCATCGACCCTGAGGCCTGCGCCCGGATGAGCGAACTGTTCCGCACCTGGATAGGCCAGAAGCTCGACATGCGCTGGCTGAACGGCGATCGGCTTTTCAACGTATTGGCAGACGCCGCGCCCACCGGCGTGCGAGATGCCGACCCAGCCTATTGGCAGCTTCGCCTCGACGCGCTGCGCATGACCAACCGCCCTGACCAGTTCGACGAAGCGGCAATCGACTACTGCGTGACCTACGAGGTATCTCCTCCCTCGTGGGAGCCGGCCAAGTGCCAAGCCCGTGTGAGTGGGCCGGATCACAGCACGCAATCGCCGCCCCTGTCAGTGGTGAGCGAGGTGTCAACGAGCTTCGTCGAGTCACAGCTCACCGACGAACCAAACATAGTGCAGGTGGCAAGCGTCGAGTTGTCGGGCCAGTTGGTCGGCGACATCGGCGATACGATGAAGAAGATGGATGAACAGCTCGGCAACGCGAGCATCGTGAACGTCTCATGCTCGAAGCTAATCCGAGTCGACTTCATCGCGGCGGGTGATCTCCTCAACTGGGTGCTCGCGCGCCGCAGCGAAAACCGCTCTGTGAGCTTCCTTGACGCGCAACGCCTCGTCGCCCTGTTCTTCGGCGCCATGGGCATCACCGAACACGCGCGCGTTAAAGTGCGCACGGTCTGAACGCAAGGCGGGCAAAGCGCAGGTCCGCATCGTGAGAGAGTCCGTCGAAGGAGCCCACGCGGACAGTTGATCCGTTCTTAAAGACATGTCCCCGGGCGCACGCCGCACTTTGCCAATCACCCGACATACCCGACATGGCGTGCGCGAATTGACCCCTGAAAGCCGGATACTGCATCCACTGCGGGCTTGATTCCCGCACCTTCACCAGCAGATACGCCCAATGGAAAACTACCACGGCACGACCATCTTGAGCGTGCGCCGCGGCAATGTCGTCGCCCTTGGCGGCGACGGCCAAGTCACTCTCGGCAACATCGTCGTCAAGGCCTCCGCCCGCAAGGTGCGCAAGCTCTATCGCGATCAGGTGCTCGCGGGCTTCGCAGGCGCAACTGCCGACGCCTTCACCCTCTTCGAGCGTTTCGAGGCCAAGCTCGAAAAGCATCAAGGTCACCTCGTGCGCGCCGCCATCGAGCTGACCAAGGACTGGCGTACCGACCGCGTGCTGCGCCGCCTGGAAGCGATGCTGGCGGTGGCCGACAAGGAGGCCTCGCTCATCATCACAGGCAACGGCGATGTGCTCGAACCCGAGCACGGTATCGTCGCCATCGGATCGGGCGGCGCCTATGCTCAGGCGGCTGCGCGCGCCATGCTCGAACACACGGAACTCGCGCCGGTCGACATCGTCAAGAAGTCGCTCGAGATTGCCGGTGACTTGTGCATCTACACCAATCAACATCACACGATCGAAACCCTGGGGTCGTGACGTGAAATCAAGCATGACCCCTCAAGAGATCGTCTCCGAACTTGACCGCCACATCGTGGGCCAGCGCAACGCCAAGCGAGCCGTTGCTATCGCCTTGCGCAACCGTTGGCGCCGACAGCAGGTCGACGAGAAACTGCGCGGCGAGATCACGCCCAAGAACATCTTGATGATCGGGCCGACGGGTGTGGGCAAAACCGAGATCGCACGGCGCCTCGCGAAACTGGCCGACGCGCCCTTCATCAAGGTCGAGGCAACCAAGTTCACAGAGGTCGGCTACGTCGGCAAGGATGTGGACTCCATCGTGCGAGACCTGGTCGACATGGCCGTCAAGCAAGAGCGGGAAACCGCAATGCGACGCCAGCGCAGCCTCGCGGAGGACGCTGCCGAAGACCGCGTGCTCGACATTCTCGTGCCGCCCGCGCGAAGCGACTTCGGCATCACCTCGCCGCCCACTGACAACACCGCGCGGCAGATGATGCGCAAGCGCCTGCGGGAAGGCGCGCTCGACGACAAGGAAGTCGAGATCGAAGTGGCCGACAGCAAGCCCGCCATGGAGATCATGGGACCCGCCGGCATGGAAGAGATGGCCGAGCAGTTGCGTGGCATGTTCGCCAACATGGGTGGCGGCAAGCGCAAGCTGCGCAAGATGAAGATTTCCGAAGCTTTCAAGCAATTGGTCGAGGAGGAAGCGGGCAAGCTCGTCAACGAAGAAGAGATCCGCGCGACGGCACTCACCAACGCCGAGCAGAACGGCATCGTCTTCATCGACGAGATCGACAAGGTGACCTCGCGTTCGGACTCGGGCGGCGCAGAAGTCTCGCGCCAGGGCGTACAGCGCGATCTGCTGCCGCTGGTCGAGGGCACCTCGGTGAACACGAAGTACGGCATGGTCAAGACCGACCACATTCTGTTCATCGCGTCAGGCGCCTTCCACCTCACCAAGCCCAGCGACCTGATTCCCGAATTGCAAGGTCGATTCCCGATTCGCGTCGAGCTTGGCTCACTGAGCGTGGACGACTTCGAAGCCATCCTCACGCAAACGCACGCCAGCCTGGTCAAGCAATATCAGGCCTTGCTCGCCACCGAAGGCGTGACGCTCGAGTTCAAAACGGAAGGCATTCGCCGCCTTGCACAGATCGCGTATGACGTGAATGAGCGCACCGAAAACATCGGCGCGCGGCGCCTGTCGACGGTGATGGAGCGCCTGCTGGACGAGGTGAGCTTCGACGCACCGAATCTGGGCGGCAAGACTGTCGAGCTCGGTGTCGCAGAGGTGGACGCGAAGCTCGCCGAGCTTGCGAAGAACGAGGACCTGTCTCGCTACATTCTGTGAATCGCTGACACCTCCAAGGACACAGTACTCGCCCCCCCTTTCTGCCGGAATGCGCTGGCTTCGTCGGCAAACTCGTCAGCGAAGCACCTTCCGAAACTCTCAGCCTCTCAGAGCGCAAGCCGATGCGACTGCAGCGCGAGCAGACCTTCGAAGATCAAGGTGTCGACCGTCTCGAAAGAGAGGTCGGTGATCGGCTCGAGCTTTACAGCGGCGCCGCCGCTCATCAGCAACACCGGCTCCTGGCCCGTGCGCTTCAGCAGACGCCGATGCATGCGCTCGACGGCGCCGGCGATGGAATGCGCGCCGCCGCTCATCAAGGCGTCACTGGTGTTGGTCGGAAAATCGCGCACCTCGCCGGTAGGTGCCTTGAGGCCGGCCGTGCCCATCTCCAGCGCCCGCAGCATCAGGCCGAAGCCGGGAAGAATCAACCCGCCCAGGAATCGTCCGGTCTCGTCCAGGGCATCGACGGTCACCGCCGTCCCGACCATCACCACCAGTGTCGGACGAGGCCCGCCGGTGGCCAGCACTCGGTGCCATGCACCGATGAGCGCAACCCAGCGGTCGGTTCCGAGCCGGTTCGGATGGTCATAGCCGTTGGTGACGCCGCCAGCATGCGGCGATGAGACCACCCAGCGCGGGGCGATGTCCCAGATCTCCATTTGCTCTTCGACGCGGCGCTTGACACCTTCTCCGGCCACGATGCTGCCGAGCATGCTCGACGGCGCAGGCAGATGCTTCCAGTCGGTTTCGGCCAGGTTGTCGATGGTCTCGAGAAATACGGCGCCATGCGCGAGCAGCCCGGCCCCGGGCTGCGGTGATGCGTACTGCGCCCATTTGAGGCGCGTATTGCCGACGTCGATCGCAAGAAAGCTCATCGACGGCGATTGTGCACGGTTAACTTGATTCACGGGCAACGAAGCAGGCGGGTATCGAGCAGATCAAGCTTATGGATTTGGCCCGGAATAAGTTCCCGTTTTGGGGGCGCTGGGCGGGCGCGCTGCGGCGTTGCTCCTCACTTGTGTGGCTCGCCACACGGCGCTCGGAGCGCC
>Ga0136846_1220542_pt1 | contig 14636 bp, 28 predicted proteins | sample HopSoiMetagenom2_FD_96841 | JGI IMG/M metagenome (GOLD analysis project Ga0136846, IMG submission 96841) | Grasslands soil microbial communities from Hopland, California, USA - 2 Assembly 2016 (version 4) | ecosystem: Environmental > Terrestrial > Soil > Grasslands | place: USA: Hopland...
AAGTTCGACCTTAAATTGAGTATTAGGCAGTGCTTCCACTACCTTTCCTTGCAATTTAATTACTTCCTTTTGACTCGCCATAGATAACAGTAGTAGATTATACAGTAAAACTTACCCCGCCGCAAGCGTATTTTAGAATATCACGTCGTGTCTATACAACGGATTGAATTTATATTTCTATTGTACCGTACTCCACCCGTGAGTCAATAATTAGTTTACGCGTTCACTATAGACCAAAATACGGTCGTCATAGGTCTTTGTCTGCTTGTTATAGGTACCGCCACAGGTGATAAGATTCACCCCTTCTTTACCCTCGGTAGCAGGACGAAGCAGTCTATTCATATCTACCTGACTGGTTGGCTTTTGTTCAACAAGCTTTACATTGTAGCTAAATTCAGCGCCGTCACCCCTTTGAATCTTAAGGATGTCTCCGCTTTTTAGTGTGCCGATTGCGGCGAAAACCCCGGGTCGATCGAGCGAATCGTTAACATGTCCATCTATAAGCAGTGCGCCGTATCCAGCACCTGGCAGTGCACTACCGTTATACCAACCCACATCCCACGCAGTTTTTGGCGCATCAAGCGCTCCGGACGCTAAAACACTCATGGGTAAGATATTCGTGTCAATGCCGAGTGAATCAATAATAAGTTGGCGTGGACGCTCAGGCGCAACGCTATATTCTTTCTTTTGTTCAGTTGTTTTCTGCGTACCGTCAACATCCACTTTACTAGTGATCGGCTGCGATACGATGATTTGCTGTGTCTTTGGTGAAGTGTAATACATCCAGGCTGCGACAATAGTTCCAATAACTACCAGAACAGCAAACCAAAATACAATCGTACGAATTTTAGAACGCTGTGTTTTTTCAGCCATACCCACCATGCCTTACAGGATATTATTTATAATCGTCGTAGGTTACCATAAGGGCGCGCGAGTTGATTTGACGAAGCGACTCAAGACCCACAGAAACAACGATGAGAAGTCCCGTACCGCCGATTGCCAGGTTGCTTGCATTCACCCCTAACTGAGCAAAAATATATTCTGCACCAAATGGCATCACTGCAATAAGACCAAGAGCGATTGAGCCGAAAAGAATCAGACGGTTAACCGTACGTGAAAGATATTTCTCGGTCTGGATTCCAGGTCGAACACCTTCGACGAAACCACCTTGTTTTTGAAGGTTCTCGGCAATTTCGTTTGCGTTGAACACAATACCCGTATAGAAGTAAGTAAAGAGAATCACAAGAACAAAGTAACTTGCTGGGTACACGAGCGCGCTAAGTGTATCGCCGGTAAATGCGCCCGGCTGAGGCGTTTGGAACCAAGAAATCAAATTGTTAGCAAGGGTTAGATATGCAGGGTTACCCGTCGCTTTAATTACCTGACCGATAAACGCAGGAAGCGACAAGAACGCCACTGCAAAGATAACTGGAATCACTCCTGCAGCAATAAGCTTCACCGGAAGAATACTCTTCACACCGCCGTAGCTGCTGTTTCCCTGAACGCGCTTTGCATAGTTGATTGTAATAATACGCTGCGCCTCGTTAATCTTCACGAGCATGTACAGCACCAGGAGCGAGGCTACCGCCACCCCAAGTGTCACCCAGAACGCCAGCGGATTCACCGGAACACTAAACCATCCGAATACACTCAATGTACCCTGTGTAGTGTCAAACAATGAGTTACCGATTGTCGCGAGTGTGTTTGGCAACTGACTAATGATACCTGCGAAGATAATAAGGCTAATACCATTTCCAATACCCTGTTCGGTAATAAGCTCACCAAGCCACATAAGAAGCATAGAACCGGCAGTCATAGCGGTTACTGCGACAATCCATTCAATAGGGGTAGGATCGCCTAATGCAGTCGTGTTTCCCGCAAGAACGGTTTGACGGAGAATATAAATAAAGGCGATAGACTGAACGATAGCAAGTGGAACGGCTAACATACGCGTCCATTGGTTAATCTTACGTCGGCCCGATTCACCATCTTTATGCAGCTCCTCAAGACTTGGAATCGCTTTCGTAAGCAGCTGCGTAATAATAGACGCCGTAATGAATGGACTCATACCCACAAGGACAATCGAGAACTGCGCTAATGCACCACCGGAGAGAAGGTTTAAGAAGCCACCAAAGTCACTTCCGCCAACAACACTGTTGATTACTTCTTTTAGCTGCGTCGGTTCAGCAAGCGGCACTGGAATGTGTGCTAGGAATCGGTATGCAATGATAATACCAAGAACAATCAACAGGCGTTTTTGCATGTCTTTGTTCTTGAATGATCGGAAAATGGTTTTCCAGTTCATAAGTTTTTGTTACCCTCTCTGTAAATGGTCGTCACTGTTGCTACTCCACGGAGTACGCTATAAATAGTATACTCCGAAAAATGCAGCAGCGTAGAATTATTTGTCGGCCTTTTCGGCTTCTTTGACACTTTGCTTGATTGGAGTGTCCGTTTTAGTAAACGAACCACCAGCCTTTACAAGTGCTTCTTGTACGCTTTTACTTGCACCCTGTACTTTCAATGTAACCTTTTCAGTAAGTTCACCGCGAGCGATGATTTTTACTGTGTGGAAAGGTGTTGAAATAAGGCCAGCTTCAAATAATGTAAAATTATCGACTGTTTTGCCTTTGAATACGTTAAGGTGATCAAGGTAAACAACCTGAGCAGGAGTACGAAGACTCTTAAACCCACGGCCTTTAGGTACGGCTTGAACAAGTGCGCGCTGTCCACCCTGGAACATAACGCCTAGCTTTTTACCAGTACGCGAGCCCTGACCTTTGGTACCACGACCTGCGGTCTTACCCTGACCAGCTGCGATACCACGTCCAACACGCTTCTTGTTTTTGCTTGAGCTAACTTGGAGTTCATTGTATTTCATTACTTAGTCTCCTTCTTTGCCGCCTTTTTAGGGGCGTTGAGCCATTCATCCTTAGGAACAAGACTCTTCAAAGCTTCGATTGTCGCGTAAGCAATGTTTACCTTGTTGGTAGATCCGAGTGACTTAGAAAGCATGTTCTTTACACCAGTAACACCGATGATTGAACGAACCACACCACCAGCGATTGTACCCGTACCAGGAGCAGCTGGCTTAATAAGCACCTGCGCACCTGAAACTTTTACTTCCGCGTCGTGAGGGATTGTGTCACCTGAAATTGGGAAAGTAATCATGTTCTTCTTAGCAACGTCAGTAGCTTTAGCGATAGCCGCTTGCACATCTGCACCCTTAGAAACACCAATACCCACTTTGTTTTTGCGGTCACCCACAACAACAAGTGCCTTGAATCGGAAACGACGTCCACCCTTTACCACACGGGCAACACGGTCGATATTAATTACCAATTCTTCAAATTGCTTTGGCTCGGCAGGTGCTTGGTCGCGGCGGTTGTCACGACGTGGTGCGCTACCGCGAGCTTGGCCCTGACGAGAGTTAGTAGCTTGTTCAGCCATATTAGAACTCCAATCCTTCCTTACGTGCAGCGTCAGCAAGTGCAGCCAAACGACCAGCGTACTGGCGTCCGTTGCGGTCAAACACTACGGTAGTAATCTTAGCTTTTTTTGCTTTCTTCGCGATTTCGCTTCCAACAAAGGCGGCTTGTTCTGCAATAGAACCAGTCTGCTTTGTACCAACGGTAGTGCTTGCAGCAAGTGTGTGCTGTTTTACATCGTCGATGATTTGTGCACTTACGTGCTTGTTACTGATAGTTACCGTAAGGCGGGGACGCTCGGCAGTACCAGTTACTTTGCTACGTACGCGGTTTTTGCGAAGACTCTTGTTGAGTAGTTTCTTAGCAAGGTTAGTCATGATTACTTACCAGCCTTTCCTGCTTTACGAAGAACAACTTCATCAGCATACTTAATACCCTTACCCTTATAAGGTTCAGGTTTCTTTAGAGAGCGGATTTCCGCAGCAACCTGGCCGACTTGCTGTTTGTCGATGCCGTTAACCGTAATGGTCATCTTCTCAACAGTTAGCGTAACGCCTGCTGGTGCTTCGTATTTAACAGGGTGAGAGAAACCAAGTGTCATTTCGATAGCTTGGCCGCCACCATTCACACGGAAACCAACACCGTTTACTTCAAGCTTCTTCTCGAAGCCTTTAGTAACGCCGTCAACCGCGTTGTTTAGTAGTGCGCGCTGCAACCCGTGCTGCGCTTTTGCGATGCGCTCGTCATCCTTACGGGTGACGATTGCCTGTGTACCTTCAAGGGTAACAGTCACATCGCTCAAGTGTGGAACAGTAAGTTCGCCCTTAGGGCCTTTTACTGAAATATCACTTGAGCCGACCGTGATTGTCACACCGGCAGGTACCGTAATTGGTAGTTTTCCGATTCGACTCATAATTTATTCCTTTTATTAACCTAAATTAGTATACCTTAAGGAGTAATTCACCGCCAAGACGCTGTTTGAAAGCTTCGTGACCAGTAATTACACCCTTGCTCGTGCTGATAAGTACAAGTCCACGACCGCTTTTTACGCGGGGAATGTCGTTTGCACTTACGTAGACACGACGTCCAGGCTTGCTTAGACGGGTAATCTCGTTAATGTTGCTGTTTTCACCAGGCTTGTTGATTGTAATAACCAATGTATCACGTGGCTTACCAGCTTCTACCTTTACATCAGTAAGGTAGTGGTTTTTCTTTAGTTGCTCAGCAACAGTTTTCTTCAGCTTGCTCGAAGGCACGCGAATTTCGTTCTTGCCAACCATAGCCGCATTACGAATGCGAGTAAGAAGGTCGGCGATTGGGTCAGTTGATTGTAGTGACATAGTCTAATTCCTTTCCTTCTTACCAACTACTCTTAGTAATACCAGGGATTTCGCCCTTGGATGCTTTTTCACGGAAGTTAATACGGTTTAGGCCGAAACGGCGCATGTATCCGCGTGGACGTCCCGAAAGAACATCGCGGTTCTTCCAACGTGTAGGACTACTGTTGTTAGGTAGTTTTGCAAGTCCCTCTAGGTCACCGAGTTCTTTGAGTTCAGCACGCTTCACTGCATATCTCTGGATCATCTTCTTGCGCTTTTCGTCGCGGGCGATCATAGATTTCTTAGCCATTAGCGGTTGCCTCCTTCTTTCTCAAACGGTACGCCAAATTTTTCAAGTAGTGCACGAGTATGCTTAGGATCTTCGTTTTTAACCGCGAAGGTAATTTGCAAACCGTGTAGCACTTGAGTTTCTTCGAACGTTAGTTCTGGGAAGATTGACTGTTCAACGATACCAAGGTTGTAGTTGCCACCCTTGTCGAACTTTGTTGATACACCGTGGAAGTCACGTACGCGAGGTAACGCAACATTCACAAGACGGTCGAGGAACTCGTACATACGAGCTTCGCGAAGCGTCACGCTAATACCAACGCGGTTCATACCCGCACGAATTTTGAAACCAGCAATTGATTTCTTAGCCATGCGGTCAACTGGAGCTTGTCCAGTAATTTTAACAAGCGTGTTTTTAACTACTTCGTAGAAGCGCTTGTCATCTTTGTTCTTGCCGATACCTACGCTTACCACAATTTTCTCGAGCTTTGGTACTTGGTGTACGTTACCGAGGTTCAATTCGGCTTGTAGTTCTTTGACAAATTGATCTTTGTACAAAGCTTTCAAGCGAGGAGTAGCGGCAGTAGTTGTAGCTTTTGCCATTACTTGATCTCCTTATTTTTTACCTGACGTGCAAGGCGAACCTTGTCGCCGTCGGCGTTCTTTTGGTAGCCAACGCGGCTTGTCTTGGTTGTCTTTTCGTCGACAACAAGTGCAAGCTTGTGCAGTGGAGTAGGAACATGAATGTCCTTAGAGCCACCACGTGGGTTAAGCTGGCTTGGCTTTACGTGACGGTGTTTTGTACCAACACCTTCAACGAGTGCTGCGTTCTTTTTGTGGAGAACAGCAACGACTTTACCAGTTGTACCTTTTTTAGCACCACTAATAATCTTTACGAGGTCATCTTTTTGGATACGTCGTGCCATATTAGAGTACCTCCGGGGCAAGGCTGATGATCTTTGCATAGCCCATGTCACGAAGTTCACGTGGCACAGGTCCAAAGACACGGGTTGCCTTAGGGTTTTTGTCATCACCAACAATAACTGCGGCGTTGTCGTCGAAAGCAATCGTGCTTCCGTCTTTACGCTGAATTTGGTCACGAGTACGAACGACTACTGCTTTAACAACAGACTTTCGTTTCACGTTACCAGTTGGGTTCGCTTGTTTTACGGTAGCGACAATAACGTCACCAACGCGAGCGTAGCGGCGCTTTGTACCGCCAAGCACACGAATACAAAGGATTTCCTTCGCACCCGAGTTGTCGGTTACTTTTAGACGGGTTTCTTGCTGAATCATTACGCTTTCACCTCGTCTTCTTTAAGCTCAATTGAGCCACGAGACTTTTCGTCAATGCTATCAAGCTTGAAGCTCTTTCGCTTTGAAACAGGACGGGTTTCACTGATAGTTACCTTATCACCCTTTTTCGCTTCATTGTTTTCATCGTGTGCTGCGTACTTACGAGAAACAGTGTACTGCTTTCCATAAATAGGATGCGTTTCACGACTAGTTACAGTGACGGTGATGGTTTTATCAGCGACGTCCGAAGTCACTATACCGGTCAATGTCTTGGCCATATTATTTACTCTCCTTTTCGGCGATTTCAGCTGCTCGGATGGCAGTCAGAAGGCGCGCGATTTCTTTCTTTGTACTTGTCAGCACACGTGGGTTTGCAAGCTCACCTGCTGCGTGACCGCGGCGGGCTTCAATAAGGTCTGTACGCTTTGCAACAAGTTCCTCGCGGAGTTGTTCAAGCGTCTTCACTTCTTCTGCTTTCTTAGTTGTTTTCTTCGTCGTAGCCATTAGTTTTGCTCCTTAAGGATGAACTTGGTCTTCACAGGAAGCTTGTGAGCGGCAAGGCGCATAGCCTCGCGAGCAACTTCTTCTTCGACACCCTTCATTTCAAATAGCACAGTTCCGGCTTTTACTTTAGCAACGAAGAATTCTGGGTTACCCTTACCGCTACCCATTTTCACATCCTGTGGCTTTCGCGTAACAGGAGTGTGTGGAAAGATACGGATCCAGATTTTACCACCACGCTTAATGTGGCGTGTCATTGCCTGACGTGCAGATTCAATCTGACGAGAGGTAATGCGTTCGTTACTTTGTGATTGGAGACCGTAGTCACCAAAGGCAACGTAGTGACCGCGAGTCGCGATACCGTCGTTTTTGCCCTTACGAACTTTTCGATATTTAGTTTTCTTTGGTAGTAACATTATCGATCAGCCCTTTCACCTTTGTAAATCCAGACTTTCACACCGATAATACCGGCAGGAGTCTGAGCGCGCGCAGTGTGGAAGTCAATATCCGCACGAAGAGTATGGAGAGGAACTGATCCTTCAATAACCTTCTCGCGACGAGCCATTTCTGCGTTGTTCAAACGGCCAGCAACCTCGATACGAATACCTTTGGCGCCTGCAGCCATTGTGTTTTGTGCAGTCATTTTAGTCGCACGACGGAAGTTGATGCGGCGTTCAAGCTGGCGAGCAATATTCTCGGCAACAAGCTTCGCAGCAAGTTCTGGGCGCTTTACTTCTTCAATGTTAATACGAACAGGAAGGCTGGCGATCTTTTCAATCTGAGCCTTTAGTTCTGTCACACCCGCACCACCACGACCAATCACAACACCAGCTTTGGCAGTGTGAATAGTAATAGTAATGAGGTTTGCTGAACGTTCAATCTCAATACGATTGATCGTTGGGCGAGATGCGAACTTCTTTTCAATCAGTTCGCGAACGCGAATATCTTCCGCGAGCCACTTGGCAAAATCGCGTTTGCCGGCGAACCAGCGTGAATCCCAGTTCTTGTGGATCTGCAAACGGAAGCTAATTGGGTTTACTTTTTGTCCCATTATTTGCTCTCCTTTGCTGGTGTTGCTGGCTTAGCAGCTACCTTCTTAGGTTTTTCAGCACCACTCACTTCAACCAGAATATGGCTGCTCTTCTTTTGGAAAGGAAGGGCGCGGCCACGGCTTGCTGGTTTGAATCGCTTTAGGCGAGGTCCTGCGGTCACACTCAAAGTCGTGATCTCAAGGGTCTTACCGTCAAGGTTGTGGTTGTTAGTTGCGTTTGCTTTTGCGCTTTCAATGGCTTTCTTTACAGGAAGCGCTGCGCGTTTTGGAACGTGTTCCAGAATAACAAGTGCATCAGCAACGGTGCGACCACGGACAAGGCTAGCTACAAGACTAACTTTGCGCGGTGTTTGGTCTACACCTTTAGCATACGCACGAACAGTATATTGCTGTGCCATTACTTCTTATCCTTTCCACCGTGCTTGCGGAACTTGCGTGTTGGGCTAAACTCACCGAGTTTGTGACCAACCATGTTTTCCGAAACAAGCACTGGAACATGCATACGACCGTTGTGAACAGCGATCGTTCGGCCTACCATATCAGGACTAATGGTGCTTGCGCGTGCCCAAGTCTTGATAATGGTGCGGTCATCAGGTGTCAAGGCCGCCACTTTCTTGGCGAGCTTGAAATCGACGAATGGGCCTTTTTTGAGTGATCGACTCATAGACTACTTCTTCCTCTTTCCTTCATGGCGACTCTTTACAATTAACTTACTGACATCTTTACGACGGCGAGTACGGTAACCGAGCGTCAATTGACCCCATGGAGTCTTAGGCGTACGGCCCACACCGTGTGCACCACCGTCACCACCACCATGCGGGTGATCGACAGCGTTCATGGCGATACCACGAACAGATGGGCGAATACCCTTGCGACGGTTACGGCCGGCAGAACCAACCTTGACGTTTTGGTGCTGGACGTTACCGACAACACCGATAGCCGCAGTTGCTTCCAGACGGAAACGGCGAACTTCACCAGATGGCAAACGCACCTGTGCGTAGTCACCTTCTTTAGCCATCAACTGTGCTTTCACACCAGCTGATCGAACCATTTGCGCACCTTTACCAACTTGGATCTCGATCGCGTAGATCTGTGAACCAACTGGGATGTTTGCAAGTGGCATGCGGTTTGAAGACTCGATTGGAGCATCAGGACCGCTCACGATTACTTTACCCTTAGTCATGCTCGTGTCAGCAAGAATGTAGTGGTAAAGACCGTGTTGGTCTTTCACACGTGCAATACGTGCAGAACGGTTTGGATCGTATTCAATTTCCTCAACCGTTACTGTAAGACCAGGTGCAAGACGGTGGTTTACAAGACGGTAGTGACGTTTTACACCACCACCACGGTGACGTACGGTAATACGACCAGTGTTGTTACGACCTGCGTTTTGCTTCTTACTCTTAATCAAGCTCTTGAGCGGCTTACGAGTCGTAATTTCGCTTAGATCTTGAGAGGTCATACCACGACGAGCAGGAGTAGTAGGGTTATATGCTTTAATTGGCATTACTTCTTCTCCTCTTCTGCGGGCTGATCAAATACTTGAATGCTGTTACCTTCGGCAAGCGTCACGTAAGCCTTTTTGGCGTCCTTACGGTGCGTTGTACCTGGGTAACGGTTCTTACCGCGGCTAAAGCGTACAGCTTTACCACTTTGAACAAGTGTTTTGATACCAGTGACTTTTACTTGAAATTGGGTTTCCACGGCTGCAGCAATTTCTTGCTTGTTTGCAGTCATTGGAACATTAAATACGTAAATATTCTTTTGGCTTTGGGCATAAGCCTTTTCAGTTGCACGTGGGATAACGCTAATAAGTGTCATATTACGCCTCCTCCTTTGCGAGCCAGTTTTTGATCACATCAACTGATTTAGTTGAAAGAACAATCGTGTCAGCGTTTAGGATGTGGTACACACTTAGGTAGTTTGCACGAACAAGCAAAACACTTTGAATGTTCGATGTTGCACGGATCATCTCGTCCGACTTTTCATCAACAACGATTAGAACCTTACGGTCAAACTTATTGTCGGCAAGGAATTTCGCAACTTCAGCTGTTTTACCAGTTGTCTTTACGTCCTTTACGACAATTTTCTTTGCTTCGTTAGCAAGTGAAAGAGCTTGGCGAAGAGCCACGCGCTTAGCAGACGTGCTAATTCGCTTTGTGTAGTTTTCGTTGCCGCGTGGACCAAATACGATACCACCGCCGCGCCAGATTGGGTTACGTGACGAACCAAAACGTGCACGACCTGTACCTTTTTGCTTCCAAGGCTTCTTACCACCACCGCGAACTTCACCACGTTGCTTCGTCGTTGCGCTTGCAAGACGGTTGTTAGCAAGGTATGAATCGTAGGCGAGCTTTAGAAGCTCGTGATTTTTAACCTCTACAGCGAAGATATCTTTTGGCAAAGTAGCAGCAGCTGTTTTTGTAGTCTCAGCCATTATGCTTTACCTCCGATAATAATCAGACCCTTTTTCGGACCAGGAACTGCGCCCTTAAGGCCGATAAGGTTAGATGCAGCATCAACATATGCCACTTCGAGGTTCTTCACGGTAACGCGGTCAGCACCCATACGGCCTGCCATGCGCTTACCCTTGAAGACCTTCTGTGGATACATAGATCCGATCGAACCCGGCTTACGAACGTTACCGTTACCACCGTGAGTCTTTTTGCTTGTATTAAAGTTGTGTCGTTTCACCGTACCGGCAAAACCTTTACCTTTGCTTGTGCCAGTGGCATCCACCATGTCGCCTAGCTCAAACTTAGTTACATCGATGATATCGCCGATCTTTAGATCTGCAGGTAGTTCATCGACACGAAATTCCCGAATGTGTTTCGGGGTGACACCGGCTGTCTTTGTGTGACCAGCCACGGCCTTGCTCAAGTTCTTACCCTCACCATATGCCACCTGGACTGCGTTGTAGCCGTCGGATTCGACAGACTTGACTTGAGTCACAGTCACGGGGCCAGCTTGAATAAGCGTGACTGGAATAGCCGCGCCGCTCTCGCTGATGATTTGGGTCATACCAATTTTGGTACCGAGAAGTGCTTTCATTGCCCTCTTGCTCCCACTTAAAATTCTTGGTGGCTGGGGGTTTCTACTGAGGTAGACCTACCAATTCACCAAGAACGAGTTGTTATTACGTAATAAGTTACCTAGCTAATATAGCACACTCTCTGTTAAGAGTCAAGAATCTCCCTAGATGACAACACCGGCAGGAACGAAGTAGCAGATGATCGTCACGACGACTAAAATTGCATACCAGATTTTGCGATCGGACTGATATTTTTCGAAACGACTTACTAAAATAAGTCCAAGAAGAAAACCAACAGGCAGTCCACGAAGTGGGATCCCAAGCCAAGAGATTGGCTGTTGGAATTTCAGCCAAAGCGTTCCTAGCAGTACAAATACGACTAACTTTAGAAAATAAGTGCCATCGGTTTCAAACATGCGCTCTTGCATAGGTCGGCTAACACTCGCGGCGCGTGTTTTAGATGATGTTGAACGTTTTTGTTTTGTTTTTACCATTTGTCCCAGTATACAAAGCAATAACCATAAACACAACAGTCTCTCTTGCAAGTATGCGCTAAATCATCCATAATACAGCTAACGTCAACTTTTTCTAAGGGAATACTATGGCTACAAAAAAGCAACCAGGTACGAAGACAAAAGTAACTCGAGCTAAGGCGCCGAAAGTAGAACCTATTCGTTCTTTCAAACGCTACAACGACCCAACGCCGTTCATGACTTGGAAGGCCACCCACCAAACCGCCTACTGGATACTTATTGGCGCACTTATCGTCGGCCTCTGTGTATGGGTTATTACCCTTACCGTGCGAGTACAAAACCTGTACGATCAGGTTCAACAGAACTCTGAAACAAACAGCTATATTTACACCAAACAGTAATACTCATAGTATGTTCACATCGTGGCCGCGTATGGTACTATTTATAGCGGTCCCGTTTTCGAAGAGAAAGAAGCAGACTTTACCATGGCTACGTTCATTCGTAACGCCCTGAAAGCGGTCGTCTACGGCCTAAGCAGTACCTGCACGGGTGCACTGGCGGTCACGATCAAGTGGAGCGAACTGGACGATTTCGCCAGAGCGCTTGCAGTAGTAACGATTACCCTGGTGGCAACACCGGGTGTTACGCTGCTTTGCCAGTTTCTCAAGCACCACGAGCACGCTATGCGTGTTCGAGAGCTTCACCGCATGATTCATTCCATGAATGAGTGCGGCTTCACCCATCTCCTCCCTCCGGACATCTCCGGACGCAACTCGCAGATCATGCGAGTGATCATCCGGACACGTGAATGTCCCCAGCTCGGATCTGTTGCCGAACTCGAAAGAGTGCACTGGCACGATCCGAACGGCACGACGTTCACTATCACTCCGGAAGGAGTACAGGTCGACGGCCAGCCCGTGGCAGGCACACAGCTCGCAGAGTTGACGACGCTCGTTCAGACGTCGTCACCGCGAATGCCCGCCCCTGTCCGCTGACCAAGCACGAAGACGAGAGACCAGCCCCACAAGGGTACGTGGCTCCCCAGCGGAGCCAATCTCAACGGCCGCAGCTCACCATGCTGCGGCCATTCGTCTGCCTTAAAATAATGACAAATAAAAAAGCCCCCTGGAACGGGGCTTTTTTATGTATGGGTAATTACATACGAATTTCTGCGTCAACACCAGCTGGGAGGCTAAGGTTCTGCAGACTGTCGATTGTCTTAGGTGTTGCGTTTGTGATGTCGATAAGACGCTTGTGAACACGCATTTCGAACGTTTCACCACCAGTTTTATAAACGTGTGGAGATTTTACCACTGTGAACGTACTACGACGAGTAGGCAATGGTACTGGGCCAGCAATGCTTGCGCCGGTACGAATAGCCGTGTCGATAATTTGTTTTGCCGATTGGTCAATAACCTTGTGGTCATATGCCTTTAGGCGAATACGGATACGAAGACCCGCACCTTCTTTTGCTTCTGCCATGAGAAACTCCCTTTATGTGTGCAATACCGTAACCTTGAGCTGGAGTGGCTACCAGACAAGTTCTCGATATGATTAGTTAATATATTGTTAGTATACCAAAAGTATCTATAATTACAAGTTTACAATATTATATAATTGTGCCATAATATAAACGAATCAATCGTCCTTTGAACCGCCTAGCCTCTTTGGAGTCTTCAATGCAACACTCTTCTGCAGTCACCGGCAGATCTCCCTTTGTCGATGAGGCACTCAGCCTCCTCGACATGGAGCTCTGGACCGGTCCGCGCGAGACAATTGCTGCATCCTGCGGCAACAGGGAGTGGCCCAAAAACAGCACCTTCCGCGTGCAGATCGCGGGCATCCGCCCCCACCAGCTCGACGAACTTGTCGAGGCCATTCGGGAGAAGTACGACCACCCCGGTCGTACCATTCTTCCACTCAAGGAAGTGCTGGTCGGTTTCGCCGACGGCGAGATCCACCTGCTTCTCGACAAGTCGCGCGTCGCCGAGATGCTTCCCTGGCCGAAACCACCCGACGATTGACCAACAACCCCGCCTCACCCGTAACGAGCGAGCCCCTCCAGGCACCTCCGGGTGAACTGGCGGGGTTTTCGCTTATATATCAAACAGCACGTAGGGTTTCTGAAGGAAAACAACCGCCTTTGACTTTTTGTCGATAAGTTTAATAAGGTGCGTATGTTGGTGTTTTACCGACCGACTAACAGTTCCTACGCCGCGCGCGTATATGTTATAGCCACGTGCTTCGTATTCACCTATCACTGTCATTTGATCAATTTTTTCCTGATCACTAAATTCAGCGATGGTTTCTACATGGCGTTTTGGTATCACCATAAGATGTTCGACAACCCTGCGCCCTTCGAACATATCGTACGACACTCGATTAGGCATAACGAACATGGTTTCATTTTGGCTAGTAATGCGCGGCACGTTATCTTCGTTACAAAACGTGCACACATCCTTTTTTGTATCAGATTTATTATGACCTCGGTAAACACTGATTGTTTTTCGATAATGAAGCATAAGCAATTACTATGAGGTCCTTTTCCTCAAAAAAGAGACCTCAGCACAAATGCCGAGGTCTCTTAAACAGTTAGATCTGTTTATTATTTGGTGATGCTTGTAACAACACCAGCACCAACAGTACGGCCACCTTCGCGGATAGCGAAGTTTAGACCTTGTTCCATGGCAATAGGAGCAAGCAACTTAACCTTAAAGGTTACTGTGTCACCTGGCATTACCATTTCTTTGTCAGCTGGAAGTTCAACTTCACCAGTTACGTCAGTCGTACGGAAGTAGAACTGTGGTTTGTAACCCTTGCTAAATGGAGTGTGACGGCCGCCTTCTTCCTTCTTAAGGATGTAAACTTCAGCGTCAAACTCTGTGTGTGGAGTGATTGAACCTGGCTTAGCAACAACCTGACCACGTTCGATTTGTTCGCGCTCGATACCACGAAGAAGTAGTCCGGCGTTGTCACCTGCTTGACCTTGGTTAAGGTTCTTCTTGAAGGCCTCAATACCAGTTACAACAGATTTCTGTGAAGCTTTGATACCAACGATTTCAACTTCGTCGTTAATCTTAACGATACCCTGTTCGATACGACCAGTAGCAACCGTACCACGACCCTTGATTGAGAAAAAGTATTCGATAGGCATAAGGAATGGCTTGTCGAGGTCACGTACTGGCTCTGGAACGTATGAGTCAAGAGCGTCAACGAGTTCCATAATAGCGTCTTCGTTAGCTTCGTCAC